>JAEEGL016163904.1_pt1 | contig 108621 bp, 73 predicted proteins | sample 9134231 | NCBI WGS metagenome assembly JAEEGL01 (sample SAMN16246548, study PRJNA631951) | gut metagenome | biome: gut microbiome; feature: rumen; material: fiber-attached | host: Bos | place: Iran: Karaj | collected 2018-10
ACTTCAGCGTAACACCTATTTGTCAGGCAGTTACACTGAATTATTTTTGTAGATTATTTTCAGATTTGATTATTCCATCAAGAGGTGGCGCTAAGCTGCCTCTTTTTCTTCCTCTGTTTTGGAAAGATGTTTGTAATTGCATGGGATGAGTGACTTGTAATCAGTCTCGCCCTTCATGAGCCTGGTCAGCACATCATTGATGTAGTCATAGAAGTTCAGGTCATTGAGTTTGCAGCTTTCATACAAAGAGTACATGAAAGCGATATTCTGAGCAGCTTCATGACTGCCTGAGTGCAACCAGTTCCGACGCCCCATGGCTATATGGCGGAACATACGCTCCGCTGCACTGTTTGAGAGTTCAATCCGGCCGTTTTTGAGGAATGCCTTGAAAGCTTTCTCGTCATCGAGTATATAGTCAACCGCATCATTGACCATTTTCCCATAATCATCTCTCCTTCGCCGCATCTTATGGAGCAGGAAGAAAAGCCTCGTTATGAGCGGCCTGCTGTGCAATCTCCGGAACACCTGCCTTTCCTTGAAAGACATCTGGGCATCCTTGGCCTGACGCTCAATCCGGAACAGGCCATTTATCAAATCTATAATGGCTGTCACGCGCTTGTCAGAGAAGCTGGCGTTGACAAACTTGTGGCGGGCATGAAACCAGCAGCTGGCACGTACGATATGGTATTCCTCCAAGTCCTTGACAATGGTCTCATACAGAGGAGCCCGGTCGGCAATGAAACTTCGGATATTGGAACCCTTGAAAATCTCTTCTTCCTGAATTGTATGGCTACGACTACCATCCGCATACAGCATGACGACAGTCCTCATGTCTGGAGAAAGAACACCATGAATCCACTCCACATGGTATTCAAACTGTCTGCTTTCTTCATTGTAGCTGCGGACAATGATATGAGTGCCGTCATTATGGGTATACACCGAAAGCTTTATGGCATCCTTCATCGGGGGCTGCAGCCTGTCCTTCAGATAGCCCATGACACCATGCGCCCAACCATTCAGGGTTGCCTGAGGAATATTGCCGCCCATCTGGGTCAGCATCTGCAGAATCCTCGCCTCACTCATCCCGTAGCCTATCTTCTGATCGAAGTAGAAGGCGGCAAGGCTTGGAGTCATAGGGTTGCCCTGGATAATGCTCTCAGGATACTTGCTGCACATCGGGTCACTGCCCGGCACATTGAAACGGCCTATGCAATAAGTCCTTCTCTCCAGCTTGGGGCCGACATAGGTTATCAGCTCAACATACCAGATGTCGTAGCCGCTATCCTTGTCCTTTCTCCTGATGAGCCTCGCGCCATCAGGGAGATTGGATGTGTCTATTCCAAGTTCCTCAATCGCCTTCTTGGTCCACATGCGACGCCTCTTGCGGATGCCTGCCTGGCTTTTCTTGCTCTTCGGTTTGGAGATTCCCTTGGTGCATCTGCACGGTGCAGGATTTTCTTCTTCGCCGTCACCTGGCACTGAAGTGCGGGCAAGCAGGGCTTTCACCATGTCGCCCATCCCCATCTCCTGGATCATCGGGTCATCAAGACACAGCTCGCCATTCATATAGCGGCTGGCATCGCTGTTCGTGTTGTATGTGCGGTTGAGCATCATCTTGATGACCGCCTTGCAGTCGAGGTTGTTCTTCTCCGCCTCCTCCAACATCTCCTTGGCAGGGAGCAGCTCTTTCATCTTCTCATCATGATCCTGCCTCAGCCGGTTCAGCTCTATAACGACAGCCCTCTTCTCCTCCTCCACTTTCAACCGTGCCTCACGCTCATGATCCATGTCTGCTGTTATACGGACGATGTCCTTCCGCTGAGATTCAATAAGGACAGCCTGGTCAGCAATCTGCTGATCCTTGGATGCCAGCAGCTCAGCCATCTGAGCCTTTTCTGCAGCATCCTCCTCATCGCGAAGGCGGATCTCCTCTTCAAGCTCCCTGGCATAGTTCTGAAGCCTGACGTTCTCCATCGCAAGATGAGTGAATCGGATGTCCCTGTTGTCTCTCCCTTTCATGTTGCAAAGTTACTGAAAATCAGCGAGGCTGGCAAATATTCCAAGTTAATAAATATTAATTTAACTAACTAATTTTCAATGAGTTGAGATAGCCTTCATACTCTTCAAGGCTCAGATCCAACTCTGACGCCCTTTCGCGTTTCTGGCGTTCCAAATCGGCATTTCTCGATGAAAGCTCGTCACGCATCCCGGAAACGGCCTCCCTGATCTCGTCAAGACGGCTTCTGTATCCCGCATACCATCCCCTCCATTCGTCTGGAGTAATCTCATCTCGTTCCAGACGGACTTTCATCAGCTTCTTCTCATCATGCATGGCTTTCAGTTCCGCCATGCACTCACCGTTGTCATCAAGCGTGTAAACCTTACCCATATATCAGATTGCGATCTTTGTCTGGATAGCCGTGGACAGCAACAGTATCAGTGTCTCACGGCTGATCTCGTGGCAGCTGAGCATCCTGCCGAACTCCGGTTGCAGGAAACGCCCGTTGTCAAACCACTTCTCGTACATCACGTATCCGTTAAGGTCGTAATGAAGCACTTTCACCTTCTTGTAATCCTTGGAGTAAAAGATGAATGCCTCGTCATAGCATCTCGGATTACGCCCCATCACCTCGCGCACCACACCTGCAAGACCCTCACGCCCCTTGCGCATGTCTGTCGGATTACTGCTCAGGTAATACCTTGTTCTTGATGTGAAGTTGATCATGGCTATGACAGTTTGCGCAGCAGCTCAGACACGACATGCAGATTGTCACTCCTGATCTCGACACAGTCACCATCCGGACTCTGGAGCTGCAGCACCTTCACACCCCAAGTCATCCGTTTCGGACTTTCTTCCTCCAGCGAGAGGGGAATGAATGAATTTGACGAATCTTGCGCCCTGCTGGCTGAATAGGTCTTCTTGAACTCCATGAGCCAGCTGTAGTCAACGGCCTCATCCTTACAATACTTGCGCAGGCTCCTACCATTACGATTCTGATTGTAGTTCTGCATTACTTTCTCAAAATATTCTCTTGTCTCCATTTCAATGATTTTTGAATCTGGCGACAAAGGTATGGATTATTTTTAGGATGACATTACGCTAAAATGATGGCTTACCCTTTACCTGATGATAACTCCATATATTTACAATAAGTAACCTTTATGCTATCGCCACTACATTTATCTATGAGACGATAATAATGAGTGGTATAAATTGCATGATTGATATTTTTAGAATATACATGGACTACCAATATGTAAAACAGCAATAACAGTACTACAATTCTTTTATTCATCATTTTTTCTTTTTAATAATTTTGCAAATAACACTTAAAACATCTTTTGCTGAAATAAACATTAATACATCCTTTGTTACTTGCAAAACTTCTTGAAAACTAGCATTTCTAACTTTTATGGTTTTTAAGAGTAGATAGAAAAAACGCTTTGCGACAAACTCCCTTGAGAGTTTTATTAGCAACACATTATCGGTATATTGCTGTATTTCTTTACTACATTCAATTCCTGCGGATAACCCTAAGATTGTTTTTGAATTAAGGCTCTTACCATAAGTATTCATTACACTGGTCAAATTAATACGATATTTGTATACAGGTATCGACGATAGTTTATGTTTGCCCTTACATCTACAAAGATACTGAACAAGAAACAGTCCATCTTCTTTAATAGGAAGGTCTTCACGGAAGCGAAGTTTGTTACCACTAATTATTGAAACCTTTAACAACCTATTCCACAAATATATATTTTTTGACTTGCTAAAAAGAGGCTGATAGAAATCCATCAGAACATCAGAACTGCTCAACAACTCAGAAAATTCGCTAGTATCATAACTCAACAATTCATTTGACTCTGATATCTTCACATATCCACAACATACAGAATCGATGCCATCACTAATTAATCCAACCAGAACCTCAAGTGAATTCTCAAAAAGCATATCATCTGCATCACAAAAGAATACCCATTCGCCCTTTATACAATCCAGTGCAAGATTTCTAGCAGAACTTACACCACCGTTTTCTTTATGAAAGACTTTTATGCGCTCATCCTTGGCACTGTATTCATCACAAATTGCGCCGCTGCCATCTGTACTTCCATCATCAACAAGAATCACTTCAAAATCCGCAAATGTCTGTATCAGAATACTATTGAGACATAAACGAAGATAATTATCGACATTATATACAGGTACTATAATAGAAATTTTACAATTCATATTGTGATTTATGGGGAAATTTCTTCTCAAAGGTATCTACAATAACCTTTTTTGATTCTTCAAAATCCAAATCGGTACAGTAAGGAGTGTCATTCAAACAAACAGAATAAATCTTTTCGCCTCGTAGAACCTTAATAATATCCTTTAAGAGTCGCTTTTCTACTGTAAAGAGTTTGCCACACTTCAACTTCATGGGTTCGAATTTATTGGAGGCAAATTGCCAATACCTAATAATATAGGGATTAAAACTCACATCATGTCTAAATTGAGTGCATGTTTTATCCGCCATATCACCTTCAACATCCCAGATTTCTTGAATGACAGATTTCAACATTGGTTGCTCGAAATGTCTCCATCTAAAAAATTGGAAATGTGGGAATTTACATATAAGGAGGGCTGTTAAAACACCCATGAATCCAAGATGAGGACCAAACCATTTCATTTTTGCTTCCTTTATCACTTCGTTTCTGTTAAAATGATAATTTAATATAGCGATATCACAATAAATAGAAATTTTAGTACTAAACTTGTTTTGGGGATCCCAAGAAGGATTAAAAAATAATGTTTCTTCATTACTATCACAGGGTAGCCCATTCTTGAAATAATATTCTGGTGAAACAGGTCTGTTAATGAACATGTCGTCATTGAAATAGACGAAGTATTCAGACAACCCTGGTATTCTATGAAAATTGAGTTCAATAGCACGTGAGTTAAATGTTGGCAAATATTTCTCTGGCATATAGTCTGAGTGTTTCACTAACACCAACTTTGGATGATTCGGATTTATCCAATCCGGATTTTTACCATTAGTCACCAAAAAGACCTTATTCACCCAAGGTGCATAGTTCTCAACAGCACGAAACCAGTATCTAAACAAGCCCCAATTACGATACCGGCCTTTATCCTCCTTCTGGATTTTATCGCCTCGGTATTTATGATACTCTGCTAGCCATTCTGGATCGTTAGCATCAAGCCATGTTACTACAAAATCTATTTTCATATTAGCGCACACTATAGATTACACTTCAATAATGATGCAGTTATAAAGGCCCGTGACTTATTTATGCTTTCTTGTAAAACACTTTGGATTTTCTGATAATCTATGGACGGACCAGACAACACTTTATATGACAAATCCAAATCTCTCATGACGTGATCTGAAAGAGATAAGCCAGTTAACATATCGACAATTCGACAACTTCTTTTGCTATTGCCTACATAGGTATAAAAATTACTTGCTTCTAAAATAAGAGAAAAAACCGTACCATGAAAAGAATTGGTAATCACTAACGAGGCACCCTGGATGTAGCCTAAAAATTCTTCTATTCCTGCATCCCTTTCAACAACGTATTTCCCAAAAGAATCCATTGGTTGCCTCCAACATAAATACACAAGTTCCAAGCCACTCTCATCCTTCAATTTTTTGGAATACTCCAATAATACACTTGAATATTCTAATGTAAACAGCAAAATGTAAGGTTTAGAAATCTTAGGCGGCACACTTATGTTCAACCATTCATCTTTTGACAGAAGGAAAGAGGGATCAAGGACCTGCTCAATATGATTATCAACAAAGGATGTTAAAAGTAATTGTGCAGTTTTCTCTCGAACAGATATAGACGTATAGTCAGATAACCACTCTTTGAAGTTTTGTTTCTCTCTTTCCTGCAAATCAGCAACTCCAATACTGGTTGCGTATGATACTTTTTTAGATCCTTTTGGGGCAAATGTTAGGAAATAGGGCTCTACGCAATAATTCATCGTAGGATTCCACAACTGATCACTTCCACTGATATAGATATCATATACCGGTGGATTAGCATACAAATCGTCAGGACTCATATAGGGGCATGAATAATTCATCAGATCATTAAAGTTGTGTATTTTATCCATCCTAATGGAACTTCGCGGATATTTTTGTTCAATAGTTTTACCACACAACTTCTTAATTCTTTCAATTATTACTTTCTTTATACTATATCTACTCGGAATAAATCGTTTACTAGCCCGATACTGTTGATGCTTTACGCCAGGACGATGCAAATCTATTATTTCACAGTCATAGCCTAAACTTTCAATATATTTATATAATGCATAACACTGAAGGCATGCCCCATAATTGGACGATCTTTGGATTGTAATTATACCTACTTTCAACATCTCATTTCTAATCAGTTTGATGAAACATTCTTCAAGAGCTTAAATAAAACGGTTTTAGTTTTTATCAGAAAAAAACTAATATCATGACACCAATCAATCACACCATACTTTCGAAAGACATGCTCTAATCCATTTTTAGCATAATCTTTTTTCCATGATTAAACGATTAGGATGTGCTGTTGAAGGTTTTGCCAAATTTGGCTGTATCACATTTGCCAATTCCACAGGAATAATACTCATTATATCCTATCGTATCACTTTGTACATATTTACTACCCCGGGAATCATCACGTTCTTCTTTTGTTGTTACACGTTTATGAACCACACGAAAATGATCTTTATAACCTGCGCCATAAATAACTCCTCCCAACTCTATGATCTTGTCAGAAATTGCAACAAACATTGCTCCAGAACGCGACTTCATAACCTCATTAAGGTCTTTATGGCGGGCTGCAAAGACTATGGGCTGTGAAAGATTGAATGAACGGTCATAATTATCATTAAATTGGCAGACTTTTTCACACAATCCACCCTCCACACATTTGGAATGATTGCCCTTGGGATAAAAAAGTCCCAAAACGTCTGGTTGCATCGTAATGGCATCATGAGAACAAATACTGGCACAGGCTGTACATCCACAACAATCCTTTGGATTTCTTATTACTATCATCAATTACTCATTTTCCTAACATTATTCTTTTAAGTTGTTATTTCTATATTGCTTTTTCTTTGTCCATAAGGTAAAACCATATAAATAACATATTAGCCATGAGGCCCAATACCAATATGAGCGCTGTAATAACGTAAGGAATACAAAAGTCAAAAAAAGTGCAGCTGCTTTCTTAGGCCTATCATATAAGAAACAGACAAGATAGAAAGATAAAGACAATATGAATCCGACAATTCCAAATCGAACAATAAACATCTCCATACCCGTCCCTCTTGAACCCTCATAAGCCCATTGGTGAACTTTTTCGTAGTCATAACCAAACATTAAAAGATAGGAATCAGAAAGCATAGATAAGAAATAAAGATGGACATCCTCCTGAACTCTGTTATTTCCCACTATGCCTCTTTCTTCATCATATTCAAGGCGTGATATTATTTTCTCATTTATTATATTTTCTCCATCATTATAATAAACACTAAATAAATAGCCCACAACAATAAAAATGAGAAAAGGAATCATTATTTTCATTTTTATTTTCCCATTGTAGTATTTCGAGAATAAAAAGCCTGCAAAAGCCAAAACATAACCACTCAAGGAAAGCGTCATGAACAATGCCAATAATATAATCCATGTACTTTTTTTGTAAAACTTAAAGCCGTCAGCAAACAACAAGAATGCAGACATCATTCCCAAATGCCCAGGTTCATTGAATGGACCGTTAAATCGTGCTGTTTCCTTTAGGGTATACATTGTACAGAAAAAATAATTTTCCTTTAATAGATACCAATCAGCCTGAATATCGTTATTGTTAACCTGTATTGTTCCGAGTGATGGCAGTCCTACAGTTTGGCATAAAATATAGGTAATTATTGCAGGAACCATCAATATGGCAAACCATTTGACGATATATTTTAAACATTTTACCCGATCTTTGTCATTCAAAAAAATAATCAATGAAACTGGTAATAAGTATCCCATCACTTCGCCAATAATTCTTTTCTCAGTTATATTACTCCATTTTAAGAAAACAACAGATATAAACAGAAAGAGAAAAGCGAATATGTTCTTTTGATTCATATTCAGTTTTATGTGGTTCACTTTAATTAGAAAACTCAAACATAAACCCACAAAAAAATCAATATAGACATCCCTCCCCGCCCATGCTATCCATAACTCCATTGAGGTCAGGAACAGTATGAATATGCAGAAATAGACAGAAACGTGGTCTTTGCTTCTCTTTCTATATTCAGTTCTATTCTTCATATATAAAAGACCTAAACTATTTTTTTTCCGAACACTGCTCATACAAAAAATGAAGAGATTCTTTACGCATCATATCTAATTTTTTATCAACAAGATTGTAGTCTATTGGAACACTCTCAGACGGAATGTCATCTTTAGGAGCCATCAGGCGATTTAACAAGCCCAACGAGGATAAAAGAGAATAAGCTCTGTCTATTTTATTAAAAGATGCATAGAAAGGCTTATGAAACAATAACGCAAATACCAACCCATGAAAGGAAGAAGTAAACACATAACTAGAATTACTCAACAATTCTAGAAACGACCTTGGGTCTTCTATATTGTCAATTCTCCTTCCAGGCCTATCTCTTCCTGATATTATTTTGATATCCAAATCATGCTTCTTTGCAAAAGCATTAACCTTATTAATATCAAATGTGTCTTTTAGTTTATAATAAAATACATATGAATTATTGCAATTACATATTTTAAACAATTTCTTCCAACGAACAGAGGTCATCAATAATGTTGGATCCAAATCTTGTCTTACCTTACTATATCCTAATTTTGCGACAAAATCAGCTAGATTTTTCTCACGAACAGAAATTGCATTTAAATAGGACATATTATCCTTTAGCACCTCAATATCTTTATCATTATCGGGTAAGAACCCCATACTTACAGCATAGGATATTCTTTTAACTGCCTTAATATCATACTTTCCAAAATAAATGGGATCGTATGTATTAATTTCTGGTTGTTTACGCCAAACCTGATCACTTCCATAGATAATAATATCATAAGAATCACAGCATGAAGACAAGTAAGGTTGTATATATTCTGAAATAAATGCATTAAAAACTTTAATTCGCCGTCTTCTATACTTGCAATTTCTCACACAATTTCTTATATATCGTATTTTCCCCAATATGCCTTTCTGGGTCGTCATCATCCATTTCCATGAAAACAATAAATATCTATGTTGTTGGTAATTGGGCCAATAATCTATGTATGTGACCTGGTGCCCCATATCCGCAAGCACATTTCGCAATGCTATGGCCTGTAACAAGGCACCATAATTATGGCTACGATGATATGTTAATATCCCTATCTTCATTTTCTCTTCTTATAATAGTATTTTCTTACCAATTCTATAGTAAAACTGCGTTCTCGGCTTTTCAATCCTAAACACCATATAACCACCAAAGATATTATGGTTGAGATACAGACATAAACAAAAAGAAAATAAAAAGACTCATAGAACATAATGGAAACCAAATAGTTAACAGAAAATACCACCATAAAAACCACAGCCACTCTGAACAGAACCTCTTTAATATAACCACTAAGAGGAATATCTGTTATTGATCTTAAAATAAACAATCTTGTAAAAATTGATATGATGTCCACAATTATAATTACTATATAGACACTATATGGAGGATAATCAAGGTAAAGAACTAAGTATGACAATGGCAGAATAAGAATACGCAAACCTCCTATAATCAAGGCGTTTCCTTTGATTTTTCCTGTTGCTAGAATGATTGTTGTGAGTGGCGTACTCAAAACCGTAATAAGGCCATATAGCAGCGTAAGACGAACAAAAACATTGACATAATCAGGAAGTATGTTTAACCATAGCCTCAAAATGTAATCTGATTTAAAAAAAATAGGTGTTGATATGATTAACATCAAGAAAAACGAGAACTTGGCCCCCCTATAAACGAGGCTGATAGATTTATTCATTTCTCCAGCTGCATAGGTTTTTGTTATCTGCGGTTTTAGGGCTGTCATGAAATCATTCACAAATTTGGATGCCGCATGCTGAACTTGGACTGCTATACCTCTGGCCGCATTTACAGCCACACCACAGAACAAATTTAAAACAATATTGACACCATGATTTGCTAAAATGGAAGCAATCGACCCAAGGAAAGTATAACCTGCAAAACTTGTTTGATGTATATAAGCATCTTTATCCTTTACAATCCGTAGTTTCGTTATTTCTGAAAAATGTTGCTTACAATAGCAAAAATAAATAACATTATTCAGTATTGATACTCCTAAAAGTAAAATAGCATAAATAGCCAGTCTGTCAGGCTCTACAAGATACAACAGATAACATATACCTAGTTTCAACAATGCATCCAGCAAACTTATATATGCGAAAGCCTTCATTCGCTCAAAGGCTATTATTACAGCGTTATATGGCATGCATAGAACATTTAGTAGGAATGCACACACAGAACACTGGAAGACAACATTTGCAGCAAACATTCTTCCTTCTGGAATATTCATTTTAGTATTTAGGAACCATAACCCAAATGTTTCAAAAAGTAATACAAGAACAAAAGAAAGTATCGTATGAATGCCAATGGCGGTGTTGAATATTTTATTCACATCTCCATTTTCTTTTTTGCCTAACTCTACATTAAGAAAGCGCTGAGTTGAAGAAACAAGGGTGCCTCCAACTAAAGAGAACATTGCCACAAACCCTCCAATGACATTATAGGTACCATAGTCCTTCACACCCAAAGATGAAAGTATCACTCTTGATGTATACAGACTTATACCCATTACAATAAGCGTGCGCAAATACAACAAAAAAGTATTTTTGGCTAAACGCTTATTGTCTGATGACGAGATTGTTTGTGTCATTATCTGTTCAGTATTCTTTTAGCAACACTTTTTGCCATATCTTCCAGTTTTTGGGAAAAGCCTCTATTATCCGGCATTGCATGTCTCAGGTAATCAAGGTTTTCCACTTCATCCTCGTAATCAGGAAAAATTTCAAAGAGCATCGGTTTCTCTGTTAAGGTAGGAATCAGAAAACGATCTACCACCTCATCAAATTCCTCCTTGGTCGAGGCTTTCAGATACTCAAATCCAAGATCAGTAGCATAGTGCCTGACCAAATCCGTTGATTGACTGCCATAATGACCTGCTGCTGCCATGTAAAGATCGGCTTCCATGCCAAAACGATATCCAGGGTGATCTTTTTTACGGAACTCCACTCCACGTCCATTATTTATGAGGATAATACGGACATTATTACCCACATGACGGTTACCCATCGCATTAAGGTCATAGAAGAAGGCTAGGTCACCAACACAAAGGAAATGTATCTTTTTTGTATCCGCAAGCGATGCTCCTAAGACAGTGGAACAAGCACCGTCTATTCCAAAACCTCCCACATTGCTACTTGCCTGAATGGATGGATCCAGTCTAAACATGTTCCAAGTCCTGAGCGAGTTATAGATTCCAAAATGAATCACACATCCTGCAGGAAGTTTTGGCGCCATTTTTTTTGCAACATAAAGATTGCAAAAACCGAAATCATGGATTTGTTCGCTTACCTCTTCAAATAGTTTGTGACATGCTTGTATATATGTATCATCTCCTGTTGACTGTGCCGTATATTGAGTAAAGAAATACCTTTCATCCATCTCAAAGACACGGACAAGTTTTTTAAACAGATCCCTCACTTCTCCATCTGTTGACACACGCCACACTGCCTTTGGTTTCAATCTTCTTGTCGTATAAGTATCGCCAGAAACCTCACCAATATGAATCAACAGGTCCATATCCAGCAAATCATTTGTAAAATTTAACTGCCCATTGACTAATGTAAAATTGACCTGGTATTTCCCTTGATAACCTGACGTATGGTCACAGAACACGACAGCATTTCTGGATTTACAGAAAGAGTCTATTGCTTTTTGTAATGATTTTGACATCTGCACATGTGATCCGATAAAGACTGCTATTCTACCATCAGGCATTGTCGGCATCTCATCTACATAACCGTGCAACGTGATTACACCCGTTTTAGGAAGTTCGTCCGTACCGAATGTTTTTGTAGCACTTGCTACAAAATTCATCAATACAGGGCCACCTCCATGCTGGCGTAGTTTTATTATACTTTTATTGATTTCTACTCTATTGTACCATTCTGAAGATTTGTCAGTAATAGGATTAATAAAGGTGCTGTAGACAACAGTATCTTTGGGGGCACGCGTTCTGTCAATAACCTGAGAATGGAGATGTCCGATATTCTGCTCACCATGAGAACCGGCAATAACCAAAATAGGTAATTTCCTATAATATGCCTCTGTAAGAGCTGGAAAGTAATTACGTGAAGCTGTAGCCTCTGTGCATACTATTGCAACTGGTTCTCCACTTTCTGCAGACAATCCACAAGCCATATATGCTGCAGACCGCTCATCAACCGAGGAATACATCTCGAAGTAATCATCATGTTGTATTGAACCAACAACTGCAATGTTTGTTGTACCTGGCGATGCTATTACTTTCCTTATATGATGTGCCTTCAGCAAAGACAATAATATTAGGGCATTTTTATCATTTGAATATTTTTTCATTTCTTAATTTTTTATTACTCTATACTCGAATTCAATATCTCTTTGTGCACAAAAATCTATAATTTCTGGAAGCGGACACTTTTCCACAAAACTCATCTCATATTTCTTTCCAAATATAAACTTACAAATTTGTAATGGATGACAAAGCAACGGAAATTTTAATTCTGCTTGTTGTTTTTTTAGTTTATACTTGTGTATTATTATAGTGTGCAAGAAGGGTATATCAAACATTGAAACACTCTTTTTCTTTTCATTATTCTTTTTACATACTATTATGCATTTTCCTTTTCCTTCGTTTAGCCAGCTGAATTTTCCTTGCAAAATAAGAAAACTAGCAAATAATGTTCTATCGGGCGCATCAAACTGGAGATATGTTTTATTATGAGGAATAAGATCTTTTACATCATACATTTCACCTATTACCAAGACATCAAAATTTCTTCTGTTTTCGGTAAATGTTCCTGGATTCTTCTCACATATTCTTTTATTGACAGAACTGTTTCCCGTGATTACTTGTAATAAATGCAACATTTTTTTAATGTATTTCATAACCTGGGCAGCCTTTAGATTCTAAGAATATTTTATAATTTTCATTCATCGCATTGATACGTACTATGTCGTTCTTGTCCAAAGAAAAGTCTCTTATTGAAGTATTCTCCACAATTCGTTTTGGATTATGTGACATAAATACTGGCATTACACTTCTTTCCAAGTGCCAGCGTAAAATAAGTTGTCCAATTGACTTATTGTATTTAATTGACAATTCTTGTAGAATTGGACTTTCGATTAACTTTTTATTCATCCTACATAATGGAGAATAAGCCATAATCTTGATATTCTTTTCATTGCACCAGTTTACAACCTCATCACAATTATTCAGAGGATGTATTTCATTCTGTATGAAATCTGGCAAGATACCCACATTAGACAGTATTCTCTTTAGATGTCCTATTCGTACATTACATACGCCAATATTACGTATAAGACCTTTTTCTTTCAATTCAATCAAACTACGTATCGTTGCATATAAGTATTCTGGTAAGGGCCAATGAACAAGAACTAAATCCAAATAATCCAAGTGCATCTTATGGAGCGCATCCTGAACATATTGTGACATTTCTCCATTGTTCTCTTGCATCTGCCATGCATCGACCTTATCAGATATGAATAGATCTTCTCTTTTTACTACACCTTTTTCTATTAGCGTTTTAAGGACTATCCCTAAAACACCTTCTGATTTATAACTTGGGGCAGTGTCGAAGCCATGCACTCCATTCTGTATTCCTATTTGGACATTATTAAGCAACAAATCAAAATCTTTATTCTGAAATGTCCCCATAAATATCCAAGGTATGTTGTTCATATTAATAAACTTTTTTACTTAAATATCGTTTTTTTGAAAAGAATAATGACGGGTTCGTCAGAACTTTAACATATGGTATTTTCAAAATTAAACTTAATCCAATTGTAGTTAAAATTATTATAGCAACAGCTGTATAAAAAGTCATTGGGATATTCATTTTAGCAGCTATTAGAATAAGCGGTGGTATTATAGGAGCACTCATCGGTGGTATAATCAGAGCATGATAAATATAATATTGCATGGTCATTCTACCTTGTCGTGCGATCCATGGAGTATTATAACAGACTTGAAGAAACGCAATAGACATTGGAATTGACAATACAAAAGCCAACATACGAACCACAACTCCATAAATGCTTTTGTAAGGAGTTGCAAATAATAGATATTTTATACGATGGGGATAGAAAAATAGAATTGCAAGAATTATAAGTAGAAACACAATACATAGTGGTTTATATTTATCTGGCAGATAGAGGTTCTTACCCCTCATGTAATATCCTAAAAAGAAAAATGGCATTAATGCTAAAGTCCTTTGTATTGAAAGAACTCTGTCAAAGGGAAGAAAACCTGCCGATATGCTAATACAAAATGTACTGATAATAATTAGTTTTTTGTGTCTCAATATCTTATCTGGAATTATCTGTAACATTAAACGCCAATACATAAGACTGAGTAAATACCATAACATATACCAAGGAGTAATCAGACATCTTATCGTGTCTATATAAAATAATAACGCGATAATCTGAAAAATGATTAATGGCTCTAACAGTTTCCAAATGCTTGGCCAGAAGTCTTTTGTATCTTTCTTCCGTGAGAAATAACCGGAAATGAAAATGAAAAGTGGCATAACGAATAGACAAATCCAATTCCATACTACTGCACATGCTGTTGAATCAGCGAATTCTTCTCGCATAAACACATGCACAGCAATAACAAGAACTATCAACCAAAATTTGACGGCATCTATTCGTTCGTCACGTACTTTCGAAATTTTCGGTTTTGTCACTCCTACATCATTTTTCTGCTTATCATTCATAACTTTAGTTAAGATATATGAATTTAGTTAATCTGCTTCAACTTTTTCAAGAAAGCACGACGGAATATAAGCGGTAGTCAAACCAGTTTGCAGCCCTTGGATATGAATGACTACACGCTTTTGTCGGGCAATACGGGCAACGCGTCCTGTTATGCCTTCGAAGGGGCCGCCTGTGACACGCACAAGATCATCGGACAAGAAATTACAGGTTCTTAAATCGACCTCCATCACATGCTCGTCGAGCAAAGATGTGGTTTTGACAAACGGTTCCATATCCCTGCTGCTGACAACCAACGGAGGGTTATAGCCATTCTCGTCTGTTACGAAATGGTTATAATAATATGTTGCGTATTTCGACACGTCGGAATCCTTGATATACTTCTCGGCCTCCTGCTCCGTCATGTATACGAAAAGAAGGTTCATGAAAGGAAGCAACTTTCTTTGCTTCTTGCCCGTCTCTTTGTTCTTGACATCTTTCCAGACCTTTGCTAAATACACGTAGGTGCCATCTTCAATAATGGCATCAGCAACTGTCTGCACCTGACCATACTTGATACGGAGAACATACCATTCTCTTTCTGCGCATGGGGCATATCTTACCGACACCCCTGTTTTTGAGCTTTTCGCTTCGGGGAGGGCAAAGAAGGCAAATTCTTTGCAGTTTTCGTCCTTGATACTAGCATTATCCAACGCGTTCATATCTGACAATATGTCAACGTTATCGCAGATAAACGGGCACAAAGGTACAAAAAAAACTTGTAAAGAACAACTGATTTTTGAAGATTTACACAATTCGGTCTAAAATAAAGGCAAAACGGGGAAGAACAAGGAAGTTCGAAAGCCAAGGCCACACAAAATTAGAAGTTTTTTTCGGATTATCTTAGTACAGACCGGGGACTGGCCAATGCCACTATCTGGCAACGCTAAGTCATCGACTTTCCCTTCTATCCGTCCTTTTCCCCATTTTTTCCAAGAAATGTTTGGAGACATGGCTGTTTTGTCGTAACTTTGCAACGATGAAGGCTTCTGTTCCATACACACTCAATGTGAGGGGAAGACTGCTCGACCTCTCCACTCCGCAAGTGATGGGCATCCTTAATGTGACTCCCGACTCGTTCTATGCAGCGAGCCGCGTGGAGACGGAGGAGGCCATCCGCAAGCGTGTGCGGCAAATCGTAGCTGAGGGCGGAAGCATTATTGACGTGGGTGCCTATTCATCTCGTCCGGGTGCTGATGATGTGTCGGACGAGGAGGAGATGGAGCGATTGCGACGGGGCATGTGCATCGTGAGGGAGGAAGTGCCGGAGGTGCCGGTGAGCATCGACACGTTTCGTGCCGATGTGGCAAAGATGGCCATCGAGGAGCTGGGAGCCGACATCATCAACGACATTTCAGGCGGAGAACTGGACAAGAGGATGTTTGCGACGGTGGCAAAGCTTGGGGTGCCTTACATCCTGATGCACATGAAGGGAACACCACAGACCATGCAACAGGCACCTCACTACGATGACCTGATGAAAGAGGTGCTGCTTTATTTTGCGAAGAAGATTCAGCAGTTGAGAGACTTGGGGCAGAAAGACATCATCATCGACCCTGGCTATGGGTTTGCGAAGACGCTCGACCACAACTACGAACTGCTGCGGCATCAGGACATGCTGGGCGTGTTTGAACTGCCCATCTTGGCCGGCGTGTCACGCAAGAGCATGATATACCGCCTGCTGGACTGCTCGCCCGAGGAGGCGCTGAATGGCACGACAGTGATGAACACCATCGCCTTGCAGAAAGGTGCCAACATCCTGAGGGTGCACGATGTGAAGGAGGCGGTGGAGGCGGTGAAACTGAGTGAAAAATTGAAGTGGCCATGCGGTCTGCGTGAGTAAAAAAAGAAATAGTAAATCGTCAAATAGTAAATAAACGTTGTGTTTGATTTTGGCATAAAAGACGCTATCGACATTGTTTTGGTTGCCCTGCTGCTCTACTATGCATGGCGGCTGATGAAGTCGTCGGGGTCGCTCAACATCTTCTACGGCATCCTCGTGTTTGTGGTGACGTGGATTGTGGTGTCACAGATGTTGGAGATGAAGCTTTTGGGCAGCATCTTCGACAAACTGGTGAGCGTAGGTGTCATTGCCCTTATCATCTTGTTTCAGGAGGAAATCAGACGCTTCTTCCTCACGTTGGGTTCGCAAAGGCGACTCCATTTCATCACACGTTTCTTTGTCAAGCATAAGGAAGGGGCAGAAAGGGAGCATCTGGATCAGCAGTTGATGCGCATCGTACTGGCATGTGACAACATGAGCAAGAACATGGTGGGTGCGCTCATCATTCTGGAGCGCGAGATGTCACTGAGCGATGTCATCAAGTCGGGCGAAATGATTGATGCCAACATCAGCACGGAACTCATCAAAAATATCTTCTTCAAGAATTCTCCTCTGCACGATGGTGCCATGATTATCAGCCACAACCGCATTATGGCAGCTGGCTGCATCTTGCCTGTGAGCCACAACCTGAACATCCCGAAGGAACTGGGATTGCGCCACCGCGCCGCACTGGGTATCACCTCGCAGAGCGATGCCATCGCCATCATCGTGAGCGAAGAGACAGGCGCCATCAGTGTGGCACAGGGCGGAGAGTTCCATCTGCGACTGGCCAGCAACGAATTGGAGAGCTATCTGATCAATGCACTGAAATAACCAGCCCACGCGCTGGGCGTAGTTTTTTTTGACTATATAGATATAACCTCAATGGAACTGAAGAATTTATACGAACTCTTCCTGCAACATCCGACCATCACCACCGATAGCCGCGATGTGCCAGAGGGTTCGATGTTTTTTGCCCTGAAAGGGGAAACTTTCGATGGCAATGCCTATGCCAAAATGGCTTTGGAACAGGGAGCAGCCTATGCCATCGTGGATGAAAAGGAGTATGCTGAAGAGGGTAACCAGCAATTGATTCTGGTGGACGATGTGCTCACCACCCTTCAGCAACTGGCAAGATATCATCGTGAACAACTCGGCACCACCATCGTCGGCATCACGGGCACGAACGGCAAAACCACGACGAAGGAACTGATTGCCGCGGTGCTGAAGAAAAAGTACAACGTGCTCTACACACAGGGCAACTTCAACAACCACATCGGTGTGCCCAAGACGTTGCTGCAACTGACCAAGGAGCATGAGATGGCCGTCATCGAGATGGGTGCCAACCATCCGGGCGAAATCAAGACACTGGTGGAGATTGTGCGCCCCAACTATGGCATCATCACCAATGTGGGAAGGGCCCACCTGCTGGGGTTCGGTTCGTTCGAGGGTGTCATCCGCACGAAAGGTGAACTCTACGATTTCCTCAGGGAAACGAAAGGCACAGCGTTCATCAACAACGACAATCCGCATCTGCTGGGCATCAGCGAGGGACTGAAACTCGTGAAGTATGGACAAACGGATGCTCCCAACTTGCTGGTAAATGGCCAACTGGTGGAGTGTAACCCCTTCCTGAAACTGGAGTGGACTGGCGGTGTGGTGCAGACCCGACTCATCGGTTCCTACAACCTCGACAATGCCCTGGCCGCAGCCTGTATCGGCACGTTCTTCCAGATTCCAGCCAACGACATCTGTGCCGCCTTGGAAGAGTACACACCATCAAACAACCGAAGCCAGTTGACGGTGACGAAAGACAATCGCCTTGTGGTGGATGCCTACAACGCCAATCCTACCAGCATGAAGGCAGCGCTGGACAATTTCCGATACATCAAGGACGACCACAAGATGTGCATCCTCGGACAGATGGGTGAACTGGGCGATGTTTCAGAAGAGGAGCACCAGAAGGTGATTGACCTGATTGGCGAAGGTGGCTTCGAACAGGTGTGGCTGGTGGGCGAGAACTTTGCTAAGACGAACCGCCCTGCCGACTATCGCCTCTTTGCCAATGTGGACGAGGTGAAAACCGCCCTTGCCACGAAAAAGCCCAAGGGATTCCTCATCCTCATCAAAGGCTCGAACAGCAACAAACTTGTGCAGACCGTAGAACTGCTGTAGCAATCATGCACAGACGATGAAGACCTACCCTCTGTTGCAATCCCAGATAGGAGTCTATCACGCATGGAAGGCTGACCCCACATCTGTAGCATACAACCTGCCGGCGGTTGTTCCCTTCTCGCTGAACATCGACATCGGCAGGCTGGCACAGGCATTGCATGACATCTGGGAAACACGACAGGAACTGCACACACAATTCACCATCAACTCCAAAGGAGAGCCTTGCCAATGGGCTGACTCTTCTTTGGAGTTTCCTTTCACCTGCCGACAAAGCACGGAGGATGAGGCTTTGCAATATATTGAGAAGGGTTTTGTGCGCCCCTTCGAAACATTGAACGGGCAACCTTTGGTGCGCTTCGAAGTCATCAAGACCGAAGTGCATCACTACCTGCTCTACGACATGCACCACCTCATCTGCGATGGTCTGACGCTCTCACTCGCCTTTCTCAATAACGATTTGCCCACTGCCTACGAGGGGCAAACGTTGACGCCTCATCCATACGGGCTCTATCAGCATGCCGAAGCGGAACAAGCATCGTTCTGTAGCGACAACTACCAGCGCGATGCCCTCTTTTATCAGGAGCACTTCCGCAACATCGACTTCATCAGCCTGTCCGACAAGGTGGCAGACCCGTGGGGACAACGGCTGGAGGCAAGTGCCACGCTCGACATGGATGCCATCAACCATTGGTGCCGACAGCAGAACACCACTCCCAACCATCTCTTCATGGCTGCCTTCAGCATCGTCTTGGCACGTCTCAGTGGAAATCAGAAGGTGGCGTTCATCGCTCTCCATCATGGCAGGACCGACCACCGATTGGCACAGGCATACGGCATGTTCGTGAGTTCCTTCCCTATCTTGGCACAAATCGACGAGGAACTGACCGTCTCTGACTTCATCAGCCAGTTGCGCCGATGGACAATGAGCACCATCCGTCATCAGACCTATCCGCTCACCCACCTGTGCCGCGACCTCCACAAGACCCCTTCCACCACCTTCGCCTTTCAAGGCAGCAATATCCTCGAACAGACCACCACTGGAGGGGAAATCACACAGGGCTATCAGCCCGTGCAAGGCACCACCAAGAATGACCTAAGTTGCACCATCTACACGAAGGGACAGCACTACGAGATACGGACAGAAGCCAGCGCATCACTTTGGAGCCAACAACGTCTGCAACGGATGGCAAATGCCGTTGCCGCCTGTGCGCAGAACCTGATGGCACATTCCAACGGCACTCTTGCCGACATCGACATCACCACCTCTCAACAGCGAGCAGAACTTCTTCAATTGGGGCAAGGCAAGCGACTTGACTACGACCACAGCCAAACTTTCGTGAGCCTCTTTCTGCAACAGGCAGCAGCAACCCCTGATGCCCTCGCTGTCACCGATGGAGAGACGTCACTCACCTATGATGAACTGAACCGCCGTTCTGCCGCTTTGGCCACCTATATCATGCAGAAACAATCCGTTAGACCTGGTGACCATGTGGCCATTGCCACAGGCCAGTGCACAGCATTCCTCGTAGCCGCCATAGCCGTCTCACGCATGGGTGCCACCTACATCCCAATAGATACGGATTGGCCAGAAAGCCGGAAACGATACATCATGGAGGATGCACAAGTGGTCGCCACCATTGACGGGAACGAGCATCTTTCAGCCATCACGCCCATCAGCCTCAACCTCAACAGGGCTGCCCCTTCCTCTCTTGCCTACATCATCTACACCTCTGGCACCACTGGACATCCGAAAGGTGTGATGATACCCCATCATGCCCTGCTCAACTTCGTCCATTCCATCGTCAACCTTTTTGGCCTCACATCTGAAAGCCGCATCAGTTGCCACTCTTCAGTCGCTTTCGATGCCTCGGTGGAAGACCTCTTCCCCGTGCTCACGGTGGGTGGCAGCGTCCACATCATGCCAGAGAGCATCCGACGCAATCCCGCCCAAATTCATCAGTTCATTCTCGACCACCACATCACAGGCGGATGCTACACCACCCATTTGGGCGTGATGCTGGCACAACATTTCCCACTTTCCCAGGACTACCTCTGTTTGGGAGGCGAACGGCTGACCACGTATTTGGACACACAGCCGCGGGTCTTCAACACGTATGGCCCCACTGAGTTCACGGTGGATGCCACCTACTACGCATTGCCTGCCTCTGCCCCTTCGTCCCTTGTCTCGAAGAATCCACCCATCGGCCGTCCATTTCCCAATCTGACGGCATACGTGGTCGATAGCCAAGGGCATCTTCTGCCACGAGGTGAGGTGGGAGAACTGCAACTGGCTGGTTCACAGATATCCAAGGGCTACTGGAAACAACCTCAGGAGACCATCGAAGCCTTTGCCGAGAACCCGCACGTTCAGGCTCAGACGTACCGAACGGGCGACCTTGTGCGTTGGAACGAGGAGGGGCAACTGGAATATCTTGGCCGTAAAGACCGCCAACTCAAGCTGCACGGCTACCGCATCGAACCAGAAGAGATAGAACAGCAACTCCTTCAGATAGAGGGTGTCCGGCAGGCTGCCGTCACCATGATTCATCCTCAAGACAAGCCACAACTCTGTGCTTACTTCACAGCTGACTGTTCCCTCTCACCAGCGCATCTCACCCTAGAATTAAGCCGTTCCCTTCCTCCTTACATGGTGCCCGCACTCTTCTGCCAACTGGCAAAAATGCCACTCACAACAACGGGAAAGACCGATTACAACAGTCTTCCCCAACCAGACGTTGATGCTCCTGCCGATGTTCCTCCCGCCAATGAGGAGGAGCGCCTCTGGTGCGACCTCTTCGCCCAAGTGACAGGAACGCCCCATGTGGGAGCCACCGACAATTTCTTCCACATTGGCGGCACCTCCATCCTTGTTGCCTCCCTACAGGCTGAGGCACTCCGACACAGCATCCATCTCGCATACGGCGATGTGTTCGCTTACCCAACTCCACAAGCGTTGGCTCAACACCTCAACAACCACAAAATCGACATCGTCGACGTCGACCAACCGATGTCGACGACATCGGCAAGTCGACGTCGACGACATCGGCAAAGAGGTACTGAAAGCGCCCCTATCGGAGATATTCTTCTCACGGGTGCCACGGGCTTCCTTGGCCGTCACGTGCTCATCGAGTACCTCAACACCGAAACTGGCACAGCATATTGTCTTGTCCGCTCCACCGACGAAGCACATGCCTACCAACGTCTGCTCGAAACCCTCGGCGGCACTGGAGTTGAGTCTCACCTCGGCACACGCATCATTCCCATCGCAGGCAATCTCCAATCCCTCACTCCTCATCAACTGCCAGCCTCCATCAACACCGTCATCCATTGTGCTGCCGACACACGCCACTTCGCTGCCGACAACATCATTGAAGACACCAACATCTACGGCACCGACCGCATCATCAGTTTCTGTCTTGCCAAGTCGGCACGGCTCATCCATATCTCCACCCTCAGCGTTGCCCTTCTGCCTCAAGAGGACGCTGATTCCATTGTGCACACAGGGTTAAGCAACCCCTACATCCAATCCAAAGCAATAGCAGAACAGCACATTCTTGAGGCCATTGCCCATCATGGACTGAATGCCACCATCATGCGCATCGGAAACCTTGCCACCCCACTTGGACAGGCACATGGAGGGCTACTCGACACCCTCGACACATTCCGTTTCCTAGGCGAATACCCACAATCGCTGGCCGACCTCCCCATTGACCTCTCCCCTGTCCATCTGACTGCACGTGCCATTCTCCTGCTGGCTGCTCATGCCACCAACTGCACCATCCTTCATCCTTACAATCCACACACCACCACACTCGGTGCCTATCTCCAACAGCACGGCAACCCCACCCCCGTCGGCGACACCCAATTCCAAAACACCCTCAAACAAGCCATGAACGACCCCAATCGACTGGCCATGCTGGTTCCCCTGCTCCACTATCAAGCCATGAAAGACACAAACACCCTTCTACCCACCTTGCCCGACAACTCCCAAGAATGCCAGCTGCTTGAAGAGTCAGGTTTTGCATGGTAGGAGCACTTTTTTGACACCTAAGCGAAATTTTATCCATGATGAGTCATGATTTATGGTATAAAATCCCTACTTTTGCACACAGAAACCACCAAACGACACTGATAATGAACGGGAAAATCATCCTATTACTTTGGCTGGCACTGGCTTTGCACATCGACATGACAGCTCAAACCCAAGCACCCACCCCCACCACGAACGAAGAGGTGGTGCAGGATCTGAAGACACGCATCAGAACTGCCAAGGAGAAGGTGCGCGCCAGTCGTACACAACTGAAAGATGACGAGCGAGAAGTGGCAAGACTGACACGCGACTTGGAGCGCACTCGCCGACAAATCCAAAAAGACAAACTTGCCGCAAGAAAGGCAAAAGCCAAGGGAAAGACCTACACACCCAAAGTGGTCACTCCTCCAACAACCACCTCAAAAACAAGTGCTCCAAAGACAACTGCTCCAAAAACGAGCACTCCAGAAACAAGCGCTCCAAAGACGAGTGCTCCAAAGACGAGTGCCTCAAAGGCTAATGCTCCTAAGGCTAACGTTCCAAAGACAAATGCTCCAAAGACAAATGCTCCAAAGACAAAGACGTCCAAAACAGAAGCTCCAAAAACAGAAGCTCCCCAAACGGTTGTAGAAAAAAGAAAAGCCAGCCTCGCAGCTACAAAATCGGCTAAAGAGGAGAAAAAACAAAAAGAAGAAAAGGCTCCCAAAGCCGAAAAGGCACCGAAAGTAGAGAAAGCACCTAAGACTAAACAGACGCCCAAGACTGAACCAGCACCTAAAGTAGAGAAGGCACCTAAGACTGAGCCAGCGCCTAAGGTTGAAAAAGCGCCAAAAGCAGAGAAAGCACCTAAGGCAGAAAAAGCACCTAAGGCAGAGAAGACTCCAAAGGCACAAAAGAAAGAAGAACGTGAAACAAAAGTCACCCCCAAGAAGCGCAATGTGAAAGTCAGCGTGAGACGTAAACGCGACATGAAAAGTGATGACACGGAGGAGGACAATGAAACCGATGAATAAAAAAAAAGGTGAAGAGCATCAAACTCTTCACCTTTTTTTATTTCATTATCTCACAGAGATCTTTCCGTTTCTTTTCCTTGGGTTCATCCGCAGCATAGCCCAATGGTATAAGAACTGCAGGCTCTTCATTCTCGGCACAGGGGAAAAGGCTTTTGCATAAGGCTGCATCGAAATTGCACACCCAACACGTGGCCAACCCTTGTTCTGTCGCTGCCAGACAAAGATGCTCCACAGCAATGGCAATGTCGATGTTTCCATGTGGTTTACCATCTGCACGCACCCAAGCCTCATCATGCAAGATGGAAGCAATGATATACATCGGTGCCGTAGCGAACCAGTCGCGATGATAGCATTGGCACAACTTGGCCCGTTCCTCTTCGTTTTTCACAATACGGAACTTCCAAGGTTGACGGTTAACCGCCGACGGCGCAAACCGAACACACTCCATGATGTAGTCCACCTTTTCCTGTTCTACATCACGATTCTGATAGTCACGACAACTATACCTTTCCTTTACAAGTGCCAAAAAGTCCTTCATATTCTTTTCTGTAAAAAGTTGCGTTCAAACTTCACAACCATAATTTGTGCGCCTGACAGGACTCGAACCTGCACATCAGAGATACTAGATCCTAAGTCTAGCGCGTCTACCAATTCCGCCACAAGCGCATACAGACAAAGTCAATTCCTTTTTGAGATTTGCGAGTGCAAAGGTAAGAATAAAAAACCGAAAACTAAAAACTAAAAACTAAAAATCGAGGTATTTTCATTTTCCACCCCCTAAATAAACCCGCGCTTTTTCGATGTAGGTATCCTTTTTCTGTGCGAGGTCAGCACCCGACATAGCAAGAGAAATGTTAGGCTCTATGCCAAATTCCGTGTGCTGCATGTCTGCATCGTAGAAGATGACGGCACTATAGCGGACAGTCCATCCGTTGGGGAGTTCGCTAGTAAATGGCATGCCGGAACCACCACCTGTGCGGTCGCCCATGATGGTGACATTGGGACATAATTTCATGCACTTCACAAAATCATTGGCCGCAGAATATACAGCACGGTTGGTAAGCACCACAACTGGTTTCTGCCATCGGAATCCATCGGAAGCAGGGTCAAGATAAACGGCCTTAGGTGTGGAGAAGTCATTGCGACCTTTGCCCGTTTTATGAGAAACATAGCCAACAAGAAGTTTTTTGTTGGTAAAATGGGAGGCAAGAGTCTGGGCCTTGGTAAGTTGCCCTCCTCCATTGCCACGCACATCGATGATGAGTCCATTGCAATTGGCCAACGCATTGAGCATCGAACTGACATTTCCATCGCCAATGCCTTCCACAAAACTCTCACACCGCACATAGCCGATGTTATCGTCAAGGGTGATGTACTTAAGTCCCGAGGCGATAGAATAATTATGCCCCAGATAAAGTTTGGCAATGCTGTCGTTATAGTTCTCCGGGTAATCTTCATAGAAACTCCAATTACGACCAAAGTCGAAGGAGGCGCTGAGGTTGACATGACCGTCTTTCAGTTCGGAAAGCATGGCCGTGAGCACCTCGAAAAGTTGGGTGTTGTTCATGCCCTCATTCACCTTGGCTGCATAGCGCGCATGCACCTCATCCCAGTCAACACCCAGTTCTCCCTTCTTGTAATCGAAGAAACAATAGTGCTCGTTCATGATTTTCCACAAAGCCTCAAAGTTTCCCTGCTTAGAATTATCATAGTGATCTTCCTGCACACAAGAATGGAAAACCATGAGTGACAAGCTTAAAACTATCAATGAGAGATTCTTTTTCATCGGCGGTAGAAATATTTATTGAAGCCAATCATGAAGTCATGCGTGTAACTATGGTACTTCAAGTGGTTAAACGTAGATTGGTTAAACTGTGCCACATAACCTACACGAAGGACAGTGCGACGAATGGGGATGTCGAGGGTGAGACGATGACGCATGGAAGGCATGTTACCCGGATAGGCAAAGACCACATTGTGGTCATGGTGCCGGAGTTCGAAAGCCTCATAGTAACTCTGCCCGTAGTTGGGCGAAAAAGCGATGCCCATGAGAGGAACAGACACCTGATAACGCCAAAGGTAATGATGTTTGGCAATAACCATATCGTAGGTAGCCATAGCACTCATGTCAATCATGAGGTCGGCTTTGGCTTGTGCTGGGTTGTTACCGCTTCTGTCAATGTAAATGCCGCCAAGATACCCAGAAGCAGCAAGTCCTGCAGCAAGGTTCCATGGCGAGGATGAACGTTCCACGGGATTGACAGTATTACCACCTGCGAACTGATAGAACCATCCTTGGGAATAACGGATACCTCCAGCATATTCCTTAATATTGCGGACATGGTTCTTGTTAATGGCTCCATTCACATCTATCAACACCTGGTTAGATACCCTTCCACCCCACAATGTCGTCATGCGCTGAGTCTCGCGCTGAATTCGGATGTCAGTTCCCGTGTAGTTGTAGGGCGACAAGTATGTGTCCAGGATGTTCGCTCCTCCCACACCTATCATAGTTGAATGGAGCGATTCCTTGTTAAGCGGCAGGGTGATGGTTTCCTGCCCATAAACACAAAGGCTCAGCAACAGCATTACTACTGTTGCCAAGCCTTTACACATTATTATATTATATAAGTGTCTCATCGTGTCAGCTTCGAATGGTTCCCCCTCAGAACTGGAGCCTTAGAATAGTTTCAGTTGTCCAGTGATTTCATCACGGATGTCACCATCGCTTTTCCCCTCATCTGGGTCTATCACTTCTTCCAATTCCTCTTCCAGTTCTTCTTCCACCTCCGGCTCTGGAATTCGAATAGGCTCAAGTTCCGTCACTTGATCGAGAGCATAGGTGGTAAGCCGTTTGCCCTTGGCCTTAAAACCCTTAACTGCGATATACTCATCGGCATCCACTTCAAGGGGACCACGGAAGGTGTCAGGTTCACAGAAGGTGAGTTCGAGGCGAGGATATGGCGTGTCGGTCAGAAGAATGAGTTTGCTTTCCAAATTCTCTCCAAGGAAACTCTGCTTCTTCTTCGACTCCTCAAACACGAAACGTTTGATGTAGGGCTGGTTCTGGTTGTCGGCATCCCACAAGATAGCCGTCCACACTTTCTTTGCCTTAAACTTTTCTATACGCAGGATGTTCTGCTCGTAATGGTTGTTGGAGTCGAAGTTGGTCAAGTAATACTCGCCCGTATTCAAGACAACGAGGATTTGGTCGTTGTTTTGGAACTCACCCAGATACTCCCCATGTTCATCGTAATTGATGCGCTGAACATCTGGATCCCACCAAACTTTGCGACCACCAAGCGTACTGCCACCATGAGCCTTCAGTTGGATACGGAAGATCTCATGCTTGGTCAATTGATTACCTCTTGCCATTCGGCCTTTGATATCAATTTCACTGAAATCCTTCTCAAAGACCAGTTTCTTCAATTTTTCCTGAGGCTTCAACGTCACCTTAATGATTTCAGCCTCGCCATTGCTGTTGGCTGAGAACCATGTCACTCTCGACTTCGGTGTTCCCATCGTCAGGTCGTACTCACGGTCACGCGTAACACTCGGCACATTGAATCGCTTGATGTAGGTGACACCTGTTGCGCCATCTTTGTAGGTGGCGTTGTATATGGTACGCGTGTCGTTTTTCTTGAACACTGCCACATGAATCACCTCCACCTTACGCTTCTCCGCTTTGCAACGTTCCGTTTCACCGATAAAGACTTTCTCTGCCACCTTAATGACCTTGTAAGTACCATCCTTATAGAAAATGATGATGTCATCAATGTCAGAACAGTTGCAGACAAATTCATCCTTTTTCAAACCTGTTCCGATGAAACCTTCAGCACGATTGATGTAGAGTTTCTGGTTGGCTTCCGCCACAGTGGCCGCCTGAATCGTGTCGAAGTTGCGGATTTCAGTCAGTCGCGGATGCTCGGCGCCATATTTCTTTTGAAGGAAACGGAACCATTCGGCTGTCACCTCCACCAGATTTGCAAGGTCGCGCTCTATCTGTTCCAGTTCTGCCTTCAACCGAGCAATCAACTCGTCAGCTTTATCTTTATTGAACTTCAAGATGCGTGCCATCTTAATCTCCATCAACTTCAAGATATCATCCTTGGTCACTTCACGCACAAACTGTGGATAGAAGGGTTTTAAACGCTCATCCACGTATGCACAGGCAATGTCCATCGTCTTGGCATTCTCGAACTCTTTGGCCTTATAAATGCGTTCCTCAATGAAGATTTTCTCAAGAGAAGCAAAGTGGAGTTGCTCGAGCAATTCTCCACGTCGAATCTCCAGTTCACGCTTAATGAGATGCTTCGTGTAATCCACACTCTTCCGCAACACATCACTAACCGTCAAGAATTTCGGCATACGGTCATCAATGACACAGCAGTTCGGAGAGATGCTGATTTCGCAGTCAGTAAAGGCATAGAGAGCATCAATGGTCTTATCGCTTGATGCACCGGGCATCAGATGAATGACAATTTCCACACCTGCTGCCGTCAAATCCTCTACCTTACGTGCCTTAATCTTGCCTTTCTCTATCGCCTTGAGGATAGAGTCTATGAACTGGCTAGGCTTCGAAGGCGAGCCAGTCGTCTTTCCATAAGGTATCTCTGTGATGGCCAAGGTTTTGCTGTCACGCTTTTCTATCTTGGCACGTACACGCACCGAACCTCCACGCTGACCATCGTTGTATTTCGACACATCAATGGAGCCACCTGTCTGGAAGTCCGGATAGAGTTGGAAAGGTTCATCATGCAGGTAATGCACGGCCGCATCACAAAGTTCGTTGAAGTTATGAGGCAGTATCTTAGAACTCAAACCCACAGCAATGCCTTCCACTCCCTGAGCGAGGAGGAGCGGGAACTTGACTGGCAACGAGATTGGTTCTTTGTTACGGCCATCATAAGAAAGTTTCCACTCGGTGGTCTTGGGGTTAAATAAGACATCGAGTGCCAACTTCGAAAGTCGAGCCTCAATATAACGACCTGCGGCAGCATCATCACCGGTGAGGATGTTGCCCCAGTTTCCTTGGCAGTCGATGAGCAGATTCTTCTGCCCCATCTGTACCAGCGCATCTTTGATAGAAGCATCACCATGAGGGTGGAACTGCATGGTGTGACCCACAATATTTGCCACCTTATTGTAACGCCCATCATCCATCCGCTTCATTGAATGGAGAATACGGCGCTGCACAGGTTTCAGACCGTCCATGATGTGGGGAACTGCACGTTCGAGGATAACATAGGAAGCGTAATCCAGGAACCAGTTCTGATACATACCACTTAAATGGTGGGTAATGCTATCTTTCATAAAGGTGGGGTCATAGTCACTCTTCGGTGGTTGCCCCGAAGGAGGAGAAACATCCAACGCCTCTTCCTCCAACACCTCATCGATGATTTCTTCGTTATCGTTATATTCGCTCATATAGACTCCTCCCCCGCCTCCCCTAAATGGGAGGAGTAGAATGTTTGTGGGGAGACATTCTACTTTTTATTTTAATTTAATTATGTTAGCAAAAGGTAACCACCCTCCCCCCTCAGGGGGAGTGAGGAGGGGGTCTGTTATTTGGTCAGTTCCAGAGTGTCCAACGCAATCATCAGCTCTTCATCGGTCGGAATGCAGCAAATGGTCACTTTCGAGTCGTCTGCAGAGAGGACTGCCTCTTTCGCACGACAAGCCTTGTTCTTGGCATCGTCGAGTTTAATGCCCATGAACTCCAATCCCTTCGTGGCACCTTCGCGCACTTCATACTGGTTCTCGCCAGCACCGCCTGTGAAGAGGATGATGTCCACACCTCCCATAGCCGCTGCGTACTCACCTATGTACTTTTTGATACGATAACAATACATCTCCTTTGCCAAACGGGCTTTGTCATTACCGGCAGCAATACCTGCAAGAATATCGCGGAAGTCGGAAGAACCTTCACTCACACCCAGCAAACCAGACTTCTTGTTCAGAAGGTTGCTGATACCCTTCGTGTCAAGTCCCAGTTTGTCCATCAGGAACGTCACGGCACCCGCATCAATATCACCCGAACGAGTACCCATGATAAGACCCTCCAGTGGTGTCAAACCCATTGAGGTATCCACGCACTTGCCATATTTTACCGCTGCGATGGAAGCGCCATTACCAATGTGACAAGTGATGATTTTCTTGCCTTCTGGCTTCACACCAAGGAACTCGCACACACGTTGCGAAACGTAGCGATGGCTCGTACCATGGAAACCATAACGGCGTACCCCATACTTGCTATAGAGTTCATAAGGAAGGGCGTACATATATGCATAATCAGGCATTGTCTGATGGAAAGCCGTATCGAACACGCCTACCTGCGGAATGTTGGGCAGGATAGCACTCACGGCATTCACGCCCTTAATATTGGCAGGGTTGTGGAGCGGCGCCAAATCATTACAAGCAGCAAAAGCCTCCATCACATCAGGTGTAAGAAGCACCGACTTATTGAACTTCTCACCACCATGCACCATACGGTGACCCACTGCATCCAGTTCATCAAGGCTCTTCAAAACAGCATAATCACCTGTCGTGAGCACTTCAAAAATCCACTGCACCCCCGCTGTATGTTCCTTGACGGGCTTTTCCATCTTATGCTTCTCACCATTCAGTTTCACGGTAATAAACGAGTCCGGAAGGCCAATCTTCTCGATTCCTCCCGACGTAATGACCGACTGGTCGGCCATATCATACAATGCATATTTTATCGAACTGCTACCACAGTTAAGTACTAAAATCTTTTTCATCTACGTATACTTCAATTTTTCAATTCTTTCAATTTTTCAATTCTTTGCATCCATGGCTTGACAGGCCGTAATGGCTACCATCTTATAAATATCATCCACCGAGCAGCCACGGCTCAGGTCATTCACAGGACGAGCAATGCCCTGAAGGATGGGGCCAATCGCATCAGCATTACCCAGTCGCTGCACCAGTTTATAGGCGATGTTGCCCACCTCAAGACAAGGAGCCACAAGCACGTTAGCCTTGCCTGCTATTTCGCTACCTGGTGCCTTCTTCTGACCCACAGAAGGAACGAGCGCCGCATCGGCCTGCAGTTCACCATCAATCTTGAGAGCGGGGTCAAGTTCCTTTGCCAAACGAGTTGCTTCAACGACTTTGTCCACCACCTCATGTTTCGCGCTTCCCTTTGTCGAGAATGACAACATCGCCACACGAGGATCAGCAAAGCCAGCCACACTCTTGGCGGTCTGTGCGGTACATACAGCAATCTGTGCCAACTGTGCGGCATCGGGCATCGGGGTCACTGCCACATCACCCATCACAAGCACTCCCTCTTCACCATACTGTGGCGTTTGAGTAATGAGCAGCATCGCGCCACTCACACAGGTAATTCCAGGAGCACACTTGATAATCTGGAGTGCTGGACGCAACGTGTCGCCCGTTGTGGACAACGCACCGCTTATCTGTCCGTCAGCATCACCGCTCTTGATAATAAGGCATCCAAAATACAAGGGATTGAGCACTTGTTCGCGAGCCTTCTCAATAGTCATGCCCTTCTTTTGGCGGAGTTGGAACAGCAATTGTGCATACTCTTCCGTTTTCTCAGAAGTGGCAGGATCGATGATGGTCGCCTTGTCAACATTCTTCAGCCCCAGTTTTTCTGCCTGAACAAGAATTTCATCCTTGTTGCCGATAAGAATAATATCAGCAATGTCATCCGCCAAACATTTGTCAGCGGCAGTCAAAGTGCGCTCCTCCAAGGATTCGGGGAGCACTATGCGCTGCTTATTTGCTTTTGCACGCGCAATAATACTTTCAATTAAAGCCATAATATTCTAATTTGACATTTACTTTCAACTATCAGGGCACGTCCTCGCCAAGAACCCGCCCGAATGTTGCAAAGATACGGATTTCTTGCAACTTTACAAAATGGAGGGTCGAAAAACGCATCTTTTCCGCCTCGCATGTGCTCAAAAGAGATGTTTTGGCACGAAAGAACGTAATTTCTCCAGATTCATTTGTTTCATAATCGTTTTATCAGTATCTTTGTATAAAATTTATTCCCCAACAATCTCTCCACAAGGAAAGAACATTCTTTTGATTCACAACAAGGAAAAAGCACTGACATATATCAACGCACGCGACTGGAACGGATTGGAGCGGATGTTGAAGAGCCTAAGCAACATGGAGTTTAGGCGGATGGAACGTGTGATGAGGGAAGAAGTGCTGCCCGGCTTGGAGAACGATCTGTTTTGGGAGACCTTTTTGCACATTATTATATTTAAGCGAGCTGCATTCATCAGCGGAGCAACTGCGGTAACGCATCTGGCCAAAAATGGAACGCTCCGATTTGACATAGAGAGCGTCGAGGAATTGTACAGACATCTCAAGGAAACCAACATGGAATCCATCGTGAAAATCTGCAACATGATGACGCCAGCAATACGGACAGAGGAACAAATGACGAGCATGTTTAAGGCTTTCCACCTGGAAAACGAGGTGACCCAACTATCCATGCTCCTCAAAGTGGACACCCCTCTTTCCTACTACCTCATCTTCAAGACACTCAAATTGATTGAAGACAAGTTCATTGCGAGAAAATGCTGCATGGCCATCATCAAACGGAGAGACGACAGAGCGTTCAATGCAGTATGCCTCATCAAATCCTATTTTGATTTGGACGACCTGCCAGCACGGTTCTCGCTCAAGATTGAACAATATGAACTAAGCCACATCGACAGGAACTACGAGACCTTTCTGCATGTGTTAGAGGGGAAACGCCCCAGTGTATAAAACCGACATGAAAGCATTGACACTACACGAACTGAACGGGCTTGTCAGACAGACACTGGAACTGACGCTTGACGATGAGTATTGGGTGCAGGCCGAAATCAACGAACTGCGCACCAACCGTCATTGCTACATGGAATTGGTACAAAAAGATACACGTGGAAATGGCATTATAGCCAAAGCACGAGCCCAAGTATGGGCTAGCCAGTGGGGACTTATCAAGGCCATGTTTGAACACACAACAGGACAAACGCTCGCTGCAGGAATGCAAGTCCTGATGAAAGTGGAAGTCACTTTCCATGAACTATACGGCTATTCGCTGAACGTGACCGACATCGACCCTACTTACACACTAGGGGACATCGCAAGACGGAGACAGGAAATACTTCAACAGTTAAAAGAGGAAGGGGTTGCCACCATGAACAAAGAGCTACCCCTGCCACGACTTCTGCAACGCATCGCCGTCATCTCCTCTGCCTCAGCCGCCGGTTATGGAGACTTCTGCCATCAACTGCACCAAAACAAACGAGGTTTGGCTTTCAAAACAGCACTGTTTCAAGCAACCATGCAAGGTAGTGACGTGGAAAGCAGCGTGATAGCCGCGCTCGACCGCATCATGGAACAACAAAGCGACTGGGATGTGGTGGTCATCATTCGGGGAGGCGGTGCCACCTCAGACATGCAAGGCTTCGACTCGCTTGCATTGGCCGAGAACATCGCGCAATTCCCCCTACCCGTCATCACAGGCATCGGACACGAACGCGACGACACCGTGATTGACATGATTGCCCACACACGCGTGAAAACCCCCACGGCTGCGGCCGAGTTTCTCATCCATCACCAAGAAGAGGAACTCGACACGGTGGAAGACTTGGCACTCCGAATCACCACCTACACAAATCAGCGTCTTCTCAACGAGACCGCACGGGTCAAAATGCTGGCGAACCAACTCCCCATGTTCTTCTCCATCATCAAAACAAGGGAAGACTTACGCATCGGACGCATAGCTACGGCATTGGCCCGCCATTGCACCCAGCACTTCGAAAAAGCCAAAAGCCGCATCGCCCTACTCGACCAACGAATTACGATGCACGTCCCCCTTCTCCTTCGCAATGAAGAAAAACGCATTGACCTGATGGAGAACAAATTAAGCAACGCCAACCCAGACAGAATCCTACGCCTGGGCTTCAGCATCTCACGGATAGGAGGCAAGGCCATCAAAGACGCCAACGAGATAAAAGAAGGCGACGAAATAGAAACAACATTAGCATCTGGAACTCTCAAATCAACCGTAACATGGAAAAAAATATGACCTATGAGCAGGCAATGAAACGCCTTGAACAAATTGTGGAAAAAACCGAAAGCGGAGATATGGATATTGACTCACTGGCAGCCAATTTGAAAGAAGCCAAAACATTGGTGGCTTACTGTAAAGAGAAGTTGACAAACGTCGAAGCAGAGGTGAAAAAATGTCTCGATATGTAAAAAAAGTGTAAAAACATGCCCATATCCTTGTGAAACTCAAAAAAAAGCCATACCTTTGCACCGAGAATTGAATTTGGTAGCAATTACGAGTGTGTCCATTAGGGCAAAACTCCAAAATCAACGCGAAAAAGAGACAATCGGAAAAAAACAATGGAGAAAACTCTTGTAATCTTGAAGCCAGGTGCAGTACAGCGCGCACTCGTAGGCGAAGTGACAGCCCGTTTTGAGCGCAAAGGTCTGCGTTTAGCTGGTATGAAGATGATGCAACTGACAGACGAGTTGCTGAATGAGCATTACGCCCACTTGGCAGGCAAGCCTTTCTTCCAACGCATCAAGAACTCCATGATGGCTTCTCCTGTTATTTGTTGCTGCTACGAGGGTGTTGACGCTGTGGAAACAGTACGTTCGATGACAGGTAGCACAAACTCCAGAAAAGCCGCTCCGGGCACCATCCGTGGTGACTTCGGTATGAGTTTCCAAGAGAACATCATCCACACCTCCGATTCTCCCGAAAACGCAGTGATTGAGCTAAACAGGTTCTTTAAGCCAGAGGAAATCTTCGATTACACTCCTGGCGTATTCCAGTACTTATATGCTAATGATGAGTACTAAGTAAATGAATTAAACAAACCCCTAAAATTAAAAGAATCGTGAATTTTTCAAGTATCAAGAAGACAGTCGGAATAGCAGTGCTTTCCATGGTTTCCATCAGTGGTTTCGCTCAGGACAACATCGCACGCCAAGCTCCATCCGACAAGAGACTCAAAGACATCCACAACGTAAGACTCAACAATACCGCAGCTATCTCTGCAGACCTCAACGAGCCTGCTGCACACATCTATCAAGATTGGACTGACAACATCAGAAGTTGCGCTGGCTCCGTGCCATCCAACTACAAAATAGACTTGAGAGGCTTCCACATGCCTACCCCAAGCCGTAAAATCAACTCTCCATTTGGTCCTCGCTGGGGACGTATGCATGAGGGATTAGACGTCAAGGTCTACATTGGCGACACCATCCGCGCTGCTTTTGACGGCAAGGTGCGTATCTGCAAATACAACGGCGGTGGCTATGGCTACTACCTCGTGATTCGTCACCCTAATGGTTTGGAGACACTCTACGGCCACCTCAGCAAGCAACTCGTTAAGAAGAATCAGGTTGTCCGCGCTGGTGAACCTATCGGATTGGGCGGTAACACAGGTAAGTCATTTGGTTCTCACCTGCACTTCGAGACCCGCGTGTTGGGCAAGCCTATCAACCCTGCACTGATGTTTGACTTTGTCAACCAAGACGTAACAGGCGACTACTTCGTGCTGAACAGCGGCATCTCCAATGGCAATGCTGTTGCAGCAGCAACTCGCAGTGCCAACCACATTGAAGCAGAGAACACTCAAAGAGAAACTGTAGTAGCCGCTGCACCTAAGGCTGAAGTTGCTGCAGAACCTGCAAAAACTGCCGCTAAGCCCGCAACAACTGCCAAGCCAAAGGCTAAAGCAAAATCAAAGGCTGTTTCCTACTCCGTGAAATCTGGCGACACCCTTTACTCTATTGCCCGTAAGCACAACACAACTGTTGACAAGTTGCGAAAGCTGAATGGTCTCAAGTCCAACGCTGTCCTGAAAACTGGCCAGCGCATCAAATGCTCATAAACAAAGAAACTCCATAACACGTGAAAGAGGCAGTGTCAAATTCGACGCTGCCTCTTTTTTTTCGCCAAAGCCCCAACATCCTCAAACCAACCACCACCAAGACCCCTCTGTAAGAGCCTCAAAAACGGTGTGAGTCACACCGCCCCTACCGGTGTGACTCAGACCGCCACCCTCGGTGTGACTCACACCGATTTTGAGGCAGTGCAGGTTGCGTTGGCGCATTTACGATTATTACTTTCACGTGATTACGTTAGTGGAGTCGGCATGATTACGTCAGTATTACATGGTACAGACACAAATACAGAAAGTAAGAAAGTAGGAAAGTAGACATGAAGCTGTTTGGGCAGCGAGAGAAGGACGGAAGAAGGACATTATATGTATAAGTTTTTAATATTATAATAATAATTACGATTATTATATCCTCTTTTCTTCTTCTCTAAATGTGCTAATGTCTACTTTCCTACTTTCTTACTTTCCTACTACCAACATATCCCTGCGTGATGATTGGATGGATTGGTTTGTCTAAGGAATAGAGGAATCAGGGGAAGGGTGTCTTGCGAGACGCCAGAATATCCTTTATTCCCAAATTCCTTAGAAGAATTAAACTCCCCCTGCAGGTAGGATGTTTGACCAACAAGCATTTCTGTGAGTTTCCGTGTGTTCTGTGTGAAACAAAAAAGACATCCGTGAAATCAGCGAGATTCGTGTTCGAATAAAAAATTCTCCAAAATATTTTGTTTCTTTAGAAAAAGTGGTACATTTGCAACTGACTTATGCATGATGTCCTCGCAGGCAGCGTGCTCGAGTCTTAAATCCAGTTAGCCCGATGGTGCGTGTGGCTTCGGCTATGCAACCCATCTGTGGGGAGCGGGATGGATTCTACATAGATAGTTTGGTGTACTCGCAGTGCATGTCTCGTGCAGACAACGACTGCCCCGCACCAAAAGGGCGTTTACGAACGCTTATCTTCATGCTTTGAATCTGGTAAATTTAAAAGTGTTATTTGAAGATTGCGCAATCGAAACGTCCACGTGGGTGATTTATCCAAATGTCACTTTCATGCTATTGCTGTAAGGGTATGTTATACCCGTACCAATAATGTGTGGTGATTGCTGTATATCTCCCCCGACGTGGGCTAACTGGTTGCTAATCCTAATAACACGGTTTACCAGAACCCAAAGCAGGGATTAGCAGGAGCACAGCAACCCACGTCCTTTTATTTCTGTTAACTTTAATGCTGAAAGTTTGGGTTGGACGAGTAAGCGACTAAAACCTATATGGCAAAGTATATTGTGAAATTCAATTTGGGAACACTCCCGTGTACATTTGCGGAATCTGACAGTTCCAACGATTTTACAAAAGAAACGAACTCGGAAGTATTAAAAGAATATGCATCTATGCTGATTAAAGCCTTCCGTGAAATTTACATTGATGGGATGAAAGATACACCGACTTCAATAGAGCTGTTACGTGATGATAAATGTATCTTACAATGTGATGATTTAACAGGAAACAGTATTAATCGTACAAATTAGATGTATATGCAGAACAAACTGAACCAAAAGTTAGAACAAGAAATAAAAGTGTTAATCTCAGACACCTCTTGTTTTAAGTGTTATGGGAAAGATATTGTGAAGGTTGATAAAATCAGCATTCGGTTAGATGAAGATTATGCCGACAACCTTTCAACCGAAATCGCCTTTACAGGTCTGGCGGATTTCTCTTTTAGACACAACGATGGGAATTTAATCTCCACACCTCCCCCAATCACATTTAATAGTACAGCAGAAATCGATAACTTTGAAGTAACAAAAGTAAAGACTCCTATATCTATTTTATAATTATGAAAACAAAAACTCTTAAATTGATGATGGTGGCACTGGGAGTGCTGCTATCACTTAACGCAAATGCGTATGATGTCCAAATTGATGGGATATACTACAATCTCCTTTCAGATGCAAAAGCAGCAGTGACATCAGGAGATAACAAATACACAGGTGATATTACAATCCCGTCTTCTTTTGATTACAATGGAACTACTTATAATGTCACATCTATAGGCTATCATGCTTTCTGGAACTGTAGTGGTTTGACTTCTGTAGACATTCCCAGCAGCGTGACCAGTATCGGCTATGAGGCATTCCTTGGTTGCACAGGTTTAACATTTGTGAACATTCCCAACAGTGTAACGAGTATTGGTGGCTCTGCTTTCGAGCGTTGTAGTGGTTTGACTTCTGTGACTATTCCCAACAGCGTGACATACATCGAACAAAATGCTTTCTACAACTGTAGCGGTTTGACCTCCATTGTTGTTGACAAGAACAATACTGTTTACGACTCTCGAGAGGATTGCAATGCCATTATAAATACCGCAACAAATACATTGGTTACAGGATGTGTAAATACGATTATCCCCAACAGCGTGACATACATCGAACAAAATGCTTTCTACGGCTGCAGCAGTTTGACCTCTGTGACTATTCCCAACAGCGTGACAAGCATTGGACACAGTGCATTCCGATTCTGCAGAAGTTTGACTTCTGTGACTATTCCCAACAGCGTGATATACATCGGACAAAGTGCATTCGCTGATTGCAGCAGTTTGACCTCTGTGACTATTCCCAACAGCGTGAAAAACATCGAAGAATATGCTTTCTCAGGCTGTAGAGGCCTGACTTCCATAGATATTCCCAACAGCGTGACGAACATTGATGAGTCTGCATTCTGTGACTGTAGAGGCCTGACTTCCATAGATATTCCCAACAGCGTGACGAACATTGATGAGTCTGCATTCCGTGACTGTAGTGGTTTGACTTCAGTGGTGATTCCTAACAGCGTAACAAGCATAGGTGGTAGAGCTTTTGAGAACTGCAGCAGCTTGGCCTCTGTGACTATTCCCAACAGCGTGACCAGTATCGGCTATGAGGCATTCCTTGGTTGCACGTTAACCTCTATCAACATTACAGATATTGCTGCATGGTGCAAACCTGCTGTTTCCAATTTTAATAGTTCTTCAACAACCTATCCTAGAACAGGCTGTCATTTATTACTGAACGGGGAAGAAATCAAGGATTTGGACATTCCAGAAAGTGTGACAGAAATAGGAACAAAAGCTTTTAGTATCTGCCCCAGCATAACATCTGTCAAGGTGCATTGGAATCGTCCATTGGCAGGAGGTGCCGACTCTTTTCAGCCAGAAGTGAGAAAAAAGGCGACTCTTTATGTTCCGAAAGGAACTGCCATGATGTATATGGCCGCGTCTGGATGGTCAGAGTTTGCAAATATCATGGAATTTGAGGATGGCGACGACGCTCATTACATTACCATCCGCATGGGTGAAGGTGGCGCGTTAAAACAATCGGTGGAAGTGGGCAAGGTTTACACCTACGCTGTCAGTGCCGACGAAGGATGGAGTGTCAACACCATCACCTTTGACGGAAAGGATATGACTTCCATACTGATGGACGGTCAGTTCTCTACTCCTGTCATCACAGGCAACTCTGAGTTGAACGTGGTCTTCAGACAAGGTGATTCTTCTGATACGAAAGGGGTGGCAGCAGCATCCGACGTGAAGGTATATGCTCGTGCCAACACCGTCACCATCACAGGAGCAGAAAACGACGCACCTGTTGCTGTCTACAACATGGGCGGAGTCAAAGTGAAGTCGGCAGTTGGAAACGCCACTCTCTCACTTGACAGCGGTGCTTATATCATCAAAGTGGGCAATGAGGCCTTCAAAGTGAGCATGTAACTTTCTCAGCCTGCTTGCTGCAACCCTACCAGGAAGCAGGCTTTTACCCACAAAAACAAAAATTTTAAAACGATGAAGAAGACTTTAACATTATTGATGCTGATGATTTCAGCAATTGTGGCGTTTACTGCCTGTTCGAATGACGATGACGGCAATGATGGACTTGGCGACAAAGATGCTGGTAGCAACAACAAAACAGATGTTGCCGTGACAGGTGCTGTGCAGGAGATAGGAGTACAATATGTTGTATTGGCAGGGTATGTAAACATAAACATGATTCCGTCAACGCCCTCCAATTACAAGATGGGCATACAAATAGGCCGTGCTAACGATGACTATGACCCAAGCAGTGCAAGTTGGGGAGGAAAAGTATATGTGGACAACTTGATTGGGAACAAGATAGTTGTCTCCAAAAAAGGATTAGCGCCTGCTCAAGAATGGCGTTACAGAACTTTTGTATATGCCGATGGTCATTATTACTTTGGTGAGACGAAAACCTTTGAGACCAAAGACTTTGTGAATATCACTTCATCTGTCAATGTCAGCGTGCTCACGTCATCGAGTGCGGAAATACAATGCTCAGTGGACATGAATCGTGCTCCTTGGCTTCAGGAGAATTTTGACTATTACACAAAGCCGATGGTTGGTGTGGCATGGGCGAAAGACCGAGAGTCATTAACTGACAAGATGCTCAATGATGACGAGTACATTCCATACAATTATAATTATGTGTACCAAAATGATGTAGAGGACAACACGTACTCTTGTACACTATATAGTTTGGAGCCCAACACCACCTACTATTATTGTTCGTACACTTGCATCGGTGAGAATTACAAAGGTGGAACCATTAAAAGTTTCACGACGAAGTGATGTAAGAACTCTCGTAGAAATGATATAAAAAAGAACGGGAATGTGCATTTTTTGAACACATCCCCGTTCTTTTTGCCTACATCCGACACTCCAAAAGTAGGCGTTCAAAGTGACAAATCAGCATCACACCCATACAGATGAGCGGGAATAAGGATTTTTCACTATTCACATTTTCACCATTCACTACTTTTTTCGTACCTTTGCATCTCATTAAGTAAGCAATATGGACACTCAGCAGCAATTCAAGCAGGCCATGGCTGGCTGCCGCGACATCTTCAGCAAGAAGTTGCACGATTACGGGGCAGCGTGGCGTATCATGCGCCCATCGTCGGTGACTGACCAGATTTTCATCAAGGCCAACCGTATTCGCAGCCTCGAGACGAAGGGTGTTTCGCTGGTAGGCGAAGGCATCTACCCTGAGTTTCAGGCCATTGTCAACTATGGCATCGTGGGACTCATCCAGTTGGAACTGGGATATGCCGAGACGGAAGACATGGATGAAGATACGGCGATGCAATACTACGACAAGTATGCCAAGACCGCCCTTGAACTGATGCTCCGCAAGAATCATGACTACGATGAAGCTTGGCGTTCCATGCGAGTGAGCAGTTACACAGACTTGATTCTCATGAAACTCAACCGTACTAAACAGATTGAGGGGCATGATGGTCAGACGCTCATCTCTGAAGGCATTGACGCCAACTACCTCGACATGATTAACTACTCCGTATTTGGGCTTATCCAACTCTCCGAAGCGCAACATGACATCCAAGACTAAGGCTCTGCTTCTCACTATCGCGGTGAACGTGTGCCGTCTGCTCTTGGCGGTCACTTTCATTTTCAGCGGTTTTGTCAAGGCAAATGACCCAATTGGCACTGTCTATAAGTTTGGGGATTACATCCATGCGTTGGCATGGTTCACGCTCCCAGACACCTTCCTGCTCGGATGTGCGGTGCTTTTGGCACTTTTCGAGTTCACGCTAGGGGTCTATACCCTCTTCGGGATGAACAGGAAAAAAACGTCGGGAATCACGCTCGTCTTTATGACGTTCATGACACTCCTGACACTCTACATAGCCATCGCTAACCCTGTGTCCGATTGCGGATGCTTCGGCGATGTGCTCATACTGAGCAACGGTGCCACGCTGGCCAAAAACATCGTGCTACTCGCAGCTGCAGTGCTCATCTGCCGATACTACAGGTTGCAAAAAGACTTCCTCGGCTCAAGCATGAAGTGGTTCATTGCCTTTCTATCGCTCTGTTCCATCATCAGTTACACCGTGTACTGCATTGTTTGGCAGCCGGCATTCGACTTCCGGCCTTACAAAGTCGGCACCAACATGCGAGAAAGCGTGATGGGCTCGGAGAAACAGAAGTTTGACGTGAAGATTATCTACGAGAAAGACGGGAAGACGCTGGAATTGACTGCAGAAGATGATGATCCCGACTCAACTTGGACCTACGTGGAGACACGCCGTGTTCCGATAGAGACCGCAGGCATTGCCACTGCCGACTTTTATGTCACCGACCTCGAAGAGGAGGACATGACGGAGGATATCCTCTCGACTGACGGCTATATGTTTCTGCTCATTATCCCCAACCTGACGAGAGCCGATGAGGGATGTGTGGACAAAGTGAACGAGGTCTATGACTATGCACAAGAGCACGGAGTGGGGTTCTATTGCCTCACGGCCTCATCCAGCCCACGTGCACAGGCATATTGGAGCGACCACACTGGGGCTGAGTATGGATATTTTCTTGCAGAGGAGAGGATGCTGAAGACGGTGGTGCGCGGACATCCTGGGCTGGTGCTCTTACGCGACGGCGTCATTCTGAAGAAGTGGAGCAACTACTATCTTCCCGATGAAGAAGAATTAAAACAACTGATGACAAAAAATTAAGCATACATAAAGGTTTAACTCATTAAAAATCAAACAGAACTATGGCAAAGAAAATTGTTGCTGGAAACTGGAAGATGAACAAGAATCTCCAGGAAGGTATCGAGTTGGCAAAGGGACTGAATGAGGCCCTCGCAGCCGACAAACCAAACTGCGGTGTCATCATCTGCACCCCATTCATCCACCTTGCAAAGGTGTCTGAAATCATTGACCACAGCATTATTGGCCTCGGCGCAGAGAACTGTGCTGACAAGGCCTCTGGCGCATACACAGGTGAGGTTTCTGCCGAAATGGTGAAGTCAACCGGTGCTGAGTATGTGATTCTTGGTCACTCTGAGCGTCGCGAATACTACAACGAGACTCCAGAGATTCTCAAAGAGAAGGTTGAGTTGGCTTTGGCCAATGGTCTGAAGGTCATCTTCTGCATCGGTGAGTCTTTGGCACAGCGCGAGGCCAACGAGCAGAACGCAGTTGTGAAGGCTGAACTCGAAGGCAGCGTGTTCCACCTCTCTGCAGAGCAGTTCAAGAACATCGTTATCGCTTACGAACCCATCTGGGCTATCGGCACCGGCAAGACTGCCACTGCTGAACAGGCGGAGGAAATCCACGCTTACATTCGCTCAGTCATTGCTGAGAAGTATGGCAAAGAGGTGGCAGCTGACACTTCTATCCTCTACGGTGGTTCATGCAAGGCTTCTAACGCTCCTGAACTCTTCGCTAAGCCTGACATCGACGGTGGCCTCATTGGTGGCGCATCGCTCAAGGTGGCAGACTTCAAGGGCATCATCGACGCTTGGAAATAATCGTTTCCCTCTATAGTTCCATCTCGGAGGTGCTGGAGCACTTCTCTCACAAGACTTCAGCACCTCCGCGAAGGAACAAAAGAGATACACTCAGACGCATGTTCTGGCATTGCTTCAATCAAGAAAAAACATCAACTTTCTATCCAGACACTCACATGAAAAGACTTCTCGCACTCACACTTTCAATCCTTCTGTGTACTATCACCATGTGCGCACAAACTTTCACGGAGCACATCACGAGCAATAACGTGGGGCAAGGCACAGTGGTTGTACACCAAGACTCCATCCTTGACGACATGGTGAACGGGAAGAAGCAGTATATACCTGAGAAAAGCGGAAAAAAAGAGACGATTCCCGGCCTCATTCCCAAAGGGAAAAAGACAAAGGCACGTGGCTACCGCATACAGGTCTATTGGGGAGGTAGCACAAGCACCGACCAAACCAAGGCGCAGCGTGCTGGCACAAGAGTAACAGCCATCTTCCCCGAACTACGTGCCTACACCACATACGAATCGCCTCACTGGCGATGCCGTGTGGGCGACTTCGGCACCTATAAGGAGGCGACAGAATACCTCGATAAAATAAGGGGCACAAGCCTCTCGAAAGATGCCATCATTGTAAAGAGTGAAGTGTTCATCTATCAATAATTTATCAGCAGAAATGAATAGAGAAGAACAGATAGAGATACTGAAAAGCACATGTCGCAAAAGCCTTGAAGCCATCGGGGAAGACCCTGAACGTGAAGGGCTTGTACGCACACCTGAGCGAATGGCTCGGACTCTCCTCGAACTCACCAAAGGCTACGACATGGATCCTGTAGCCACACTTCGTTCGGCCATGTTCCATGAAGACTACGACCAGATGGTTGTAGTCAAGGACATCGAATTTTATTCTCTCTGCGAACACCATATCTTGCCCTTCTTCGGGAAAGTACACGTAGCCTACATACCGAGCGGCAACATTGTGGGTCTGAGCAAGATACCCCGCATGGTCGACATCTTCTCTCACCGCCTGCAAGTGCAGGAACACCTGACCAGACAAATCTGCGAGTGCCTTCAGCAGGCTCTCAACCCACTCGGAGCCATCGTGGTGGTCGAAGCACAGCATATGTGCATCCAGATGCGGGGCATCGAAAAGCAAGGCTCCCAAACCACAACCATGTATTATACTGGTGTTTTCGAAAACATCGAAAAACGAAAGGAATTCCTAAACATCATTCAACGTTGATACCACAATCCACCATTGACCGAATCATTGACGCCGCCAACATTGTTGATGTCGTTTCCGATTACGTCACACTTCGCCGCGCTGGCGCAAGTTACAAGGGATTGTGTCCTTTCCACGACGACAAAACTCCATCATTTTCTGTCTCCCCTGCCCGTGGTGTATGCAAGTGCTTCAGCTGCGGAAAGGGTGGAAACTCTGTCCACTTCATCATGGAGATGGAGCAGATGAGTTATGTCGAAGCACTCAAACACTTGGCCAAGAAGTATGGCATCGCTGTCGAAGAGGAAGAGATGACCGACGAGCAGCGGCAGAGGATGAATGAGCGGGAGAGTATGTTTGCAGTCAACGAATGGGCTGCCAACTACTTCAGCCAAACCATGCAAAACAACCAAGACGGCCGCGCCATCGGATTGGCTTACTTCCGCAGCCGTGGTTTTCGCGATGACATCATTGCCAAGTTCCGCCTCGGTTTCTGCCTCGACACTCCCACCACCATGTCGGACGAGGCAAAGGCTAAAGGCTACAACGAGAAATATCTGATAGACACGGGGTTATCCGTCAAACGTGACAATGGTGACATCTACGACCGCTTTCGTGGACGTGCCATCTTCCCCTGGGTTGCAGTCAATGGCAAAGTCGTGGCTTTCGGTGGTCGTGTGCTCGATGCGCGCACCAAAGGCGTCAGCCAAAAGTATGTCAACTCCCCCGACTCCCTCATCTATCACAAGGCCAATGAACTCTACGGCATCTTCCAAGCCAAGAAGCAGATTGCCAAAGAAGACATGGTCTATATGGTGGAAGGTTACACCGACGTGCTCGCCATGCACCAGTGTGGCATCGAAAACGTGGTGGCAAACTCCGGAACTGCTCTCAACGAGGCACAAATCCACCTTCTCCACCGTTTCACCAACAACATCACCCTCCTCTACGACGGCGATGAAGCAGGCATCCATGCCGCTACACGCAGCACCGACATGCTTCTTGCCGAGGGTATGAACGTCAAGATACTTTTGTTGCCCGATGGCGACGACCCTGACAGTTTCTCCCGCAAGCACAACGCACAGGAGTTCAAGACATACGTGGATGAACACCAAACTGACTTCATCCTCTTCAAGACCAATCTCCTCCTGAAAGACGCCGGACGAGACCCCATCAAGCGAGCCAAACTCACCGAAGACATCGTCAAGAGCATCGCCGTCATCCCCGATGAAATCGTCCGTTCCACTTATGTGCATGAATGTGCTGAACTTCTCGACATGGACGAGGCCATCCTCATGCGCAGTGCCAACAAGAATCGTGCCGCCATCATCGAGAACATGAAGAAAGAGGCACAACGCGAACGGGAACGGGAAGAGCGCTTGGCCACTGCCACAACAGATGATGAAGCCTTTGCCGCCATCACAGCCGAGCAAGAAGCTAACACCCAGTCCAATCCTGCCATCGTGGAGGAGGTGATTGGGCCGATGCCCGTAGGAGAGAACAGAGCGGAACAACGCCTCTTGGGCATTGAACGTCTGATGATGACACTGGTCGCACGCTACGGGGAACAATCCATTGATGTGGAAGGGGCGGATGGAAACACCACACAGGTGACACTGGCTGAATACGTACAGGGTGACCTTGACTACGACAACATCGCGCTCCGTTCACCACTCTATGCGGAGATGCTCCGTCTCACCTGTCAGCACGTCCACGACGAAGGCTTCACCGCCAGCAAGTTCCTTCTCAACAACCAGAACGAAGACATCAGCCGCGAAGCCGCCGACCTCATCAGCGACCGCTACCAACTCAGTTCGGGCAACCAGATGACCCAAAGTGAGGAAGAACTCAAAGTGGCCTACCTCACACGCCTTCTGCTCGACTACAAGAACGCCATTATCGAAGAAGAACTGAAACAATGCAATTCCGACCTCACACGCCCTGAGGTGAAGAACGACATCGACCTGACACTGAACACGATGCGCCGCATCAAGGAACTCAGCGAGATACAACGCCAACTGGCCAAGATACTCGGCGACCGAGTCATCGTGAAGTAAACAAACATATTGTAGTAACTTAAGTTTCGCTTATCGCGTAGCGCTTTGCTCGCAAAGAACCTCCACTTTCTTGGAGTTAAAGAAGTTATTGGAGTTAGAGGAGTTAAAGCCGAATGTCATGCAGGCGTGAAAGCTCCTCTCCACAGTTGACAGAGTATAGGCTTTAACTCCAATAACTCCTGAGCACCATCGCGTAGCGCTTTGCTCGCAAAGAACCGGTAACTTCCGAAAGTTGAATAATAACCACCCATCACACCAAGAAGATGAGAAAAACTATAATAACCGCGCTGCTTGCCATCATGGCACTCACGATGCAGGCACAGACACCCCAACCTCCCCACGTATATACGGTAGAAAACACAGGCAGTCACTTTACACCGCCTGTCATGCCCGCTCCCGACCAACTGCCAATCATCCGCGAGTTACCAGACGCCCTGGAAGGAGTCACCGACTTTACAGATTGGAGCAAACGTCGCAGCGACATCAGCCACATGATTCAGCACTACGGCATCGGCCTGAAACCCACGATGGAGGCAGGTCAGGTGGTTGCCCACATGGAGGGCGACACCGCACTCGTCGTTTATGTGACGGTCAACGGGCAAACGCTCACGCTACACTCTACCATCCACTACCCCAAGGTGGGTCAGCCGCCCTATGCGCTGATGATTGGCACCAGCATGATTTCGCTGCCTCACCAGTTGTTCGAGGACCGCCCCATCGCCACCATGACCTTCCACGAGAAGCAGGTGAACGACTATGGGCAATGGGGGCCGCACCATGAGCGCGGCGAACACCCCTTCGACCGTCTCTACCCAAGCCTGACAGCCAACGGTGCCTACAGCGAATGGGCATGGGGACTGAGCCGTCTCATCGACGGTCTCCAACAACTGGGTCCTGAAGTGACGAAGATTGACACTCAACATATTGGCGTGACCGGATGCTCATATGCAGGCAAGATGGCACTCTACTGCGGTGCATTCGACGAGCGGGTCGCACTGACCATTGCTCAGGAACCCGGAGGCGGTGGAGCCGCAGCCTGGCGTACATCGCACGAGTCGAAAGACAAGGTGGAGGACATCGACAAGACCGACTACCACTGGTTCATGGAGAGTCAGCGCGACAACTTCCGTGGCGATTCCGTCTATCGTCTTCCCTACGACCAGCACGAACTCTGTGCCATGGTGTGTCCTCGCGCCCTGCTTCTGCTCGGCAATCCCGACTACGTGTGGCTCTCCGACCGTGCAATGCTCGCCTCGGCCAAGGCAGCCCGCAAGGTGTGGGAGCACTTCGGCATCGCCGACCGCATGGGCTGGAGCATCGTCGGCAAGCACGGCCATTGTCAGTTGCCCGAACGCCAGTGGCCCGAGGTGCAAGCCTTTATCGACCGCTTCCTCTTAGAGCGTCCAGCCAAGACGGACAACATCCAAATCAGCGAATTCTGACTCCATACAACAACATCCACAGAAGGCGGAGAGACGAATGAACATTCTGAGCCAAGACATCAAGTACCTGCAAGGAGTTGGCCCCAACCGCGCCACCCTGCTCGCCAACGAACTCAACATCAAGACCATTGGCGACCTCCTCGCATACTACCCCTACAAATACGTCGACCGCAGCCGCATCTACAAAATCAGCGACATCAGCGGTTCGATGCCCTACGTGCAGTTGTGCGGTCAGATCTTCTCGTTCGACACGGTAGGTGAGGGGCGAAACAAACGCCTCATCGCCCATTTTGCCGACGGAACGGGCAGCATCGACCTCGTCTGGTTTCAGGGAATCAAATACGTAGCCAAGACCTACGATTGCCGCAAGTCCTACATCGTCTTCGGCAAGCCCAGCATCTTCAACGGACACATCCAGATAGCCCATCCCGAAATTGAGCATGCGCCAGCGAACCTGAAGCCACAGGCACGCACCACAGGCAATCTCTTTGAGGAAACATCCCTTAACCCCAACATTCAAGAGGGAGAACTGGATGCACAGCCCACCATGTTCAAGGGGCTATGTCCTTCCTACAACACCTCCGAGAAGATGAAGAGGAGCGGGCTCACCTCAGCCGGCATGGCCAAACTCACAGCCAACATGTTCAAGTTGCTCAAAGAGCCGTTGGCAGAAACGCTACCTCCTTACATAGTCCAGCAGCATCGCCTCATGTCTCACGACGATGCCATCCGCAACATCCACTACCCCACCTCACCCGACGCCTTGCGCCATGCCCAACTGCGCCTCAAGTTCGAAGAACTCTTCTATGTGCAGTTAAACATCCTGCGCTATGTGAAAGACCGTCAACTCCGCTACAAAGGTCTCATCTTCAACACCATCGGCGACCAGTTCAATGGTTTCTTCTACCATCATCTGCCCTTCCAGCTCACCGAAGCACAGAAGCGAGTCATCCGCGAGATTCGCGCCGACATGAAGTCAGGACGGCAGATGAACCGTCTCCTCCAGGGCGATGTGGGCAGTGGCAAGACCCTCGTGGCACTCATGGTGGCACTCATCGCCATCGACAACGGCTGCCAAGCCTGCATCATGGCACCCACCGAAATCCTTGCCGAGCAGCACCTCGCCACCCTCCGCAAGTTTCTGGGCGATATGCCCGTCCGTGTCGAACTCCTGACAGGTTCCGTGAAAGGCAAACGGCGCACCGAACTGTTCAAAGACTTGGTGGCAGGCGCAGTCAACATCCTCGTCGGCACCCATGCCGTCATCGAAGACAACGTGCTCTTCCACAAACTCGGTTTGGTGGTCATCGACGAGCAGCACCGCTTTGGTGTGGCACAACGTGCCAAACTCTGGATGAAGAACTCCGTGCCGCCCCACGTGCTCGTGATGACCGCAACACCCATTCCGCGCACCCTCGCCATGACCCTCTACGGCGACCTCGACGTGTCCATCATCGACGAACTGCCTCCTGGCCGCAAACCCATCCGCACCGTCCACATGTTCGATGCCCACCGCCAACGCATCTACGAACTCATGCATCGCGAACTCTCCCTCGGCCGTCAAATCTACATCGTCTATCCGCTCATCAAGGAGACGGAACCGACGGAGCAGCGAGTGCCATCAAACCCGTTTGAATGGCCGAGTCGCGACGAAGGAAGGCGAAGCCAAAAAATGGACCTGAAAGACCTCGAAGCAGGGTTTGAAGAAATCAGCCGCGCCTTCCCCACCTACAAAGTCAGCAAGGTGCACGGCAAGATGAAACCCGCCGACAAAGACGCTGAGATGCAGCGTTTCGCCAGCCACGAAACCCACATCCTCGTGTCCACCACCGTCATCGAGGTGGGCGTCAACGTGCCCAATGCCTCAGTCATGATTATCGAGAACGCCGAACGATTCGGCCTCAGCCAACTGCACCAGTTGCGCGGACGTGTGGGACGTGGAGCCGACCAAAGTTACTGTGTCCTCGTCACCAAGCACGAACTCGGCGACACCACCCGCAAGCGCATCCAAGTGATGGTCGACACCACCGACGGCTTCGTCATAGCCGAGCAAGACCTCGCGCTCCGAGGCCCCGGCGACCTCGAAGGCACCCAACAGTCGGGCATGGCTTTCGACCTCAAGATAGCCAACCTTGCCCGCGACGGCCAGATCCTCACCCTCGCCCGCCAAACCGCGCAAGCCGTCATCACCGCTGACCCCGAAGAACGCAACCCACAGAACGATATCCTGTGGCGGCATCTGCGTGAGCTCCGAAAAACAAACATCAACTGGGGCGCCATCAGTTGAAAATGTTGATAATTTTTTCAACTGATCACAGGGATATAGCCTTATTCCCCATTTTTTGAAAATCAATCAACTCTTTTCACGTATATAACAAGCCAGCCGCTTCCTGTATGCGTCATGTATTTTAGTTTCATTGTATTCCTAGTGTATTCTACAATATAGTAGCTGTCTGTATTCCAGTAACTGAGGGGCCAGGTTATATATATTTCCCTGTTTAGTTGCTTATATGTACAACAACCTTCACTGCCATGGTGAACCCCACTATATTCACCACAAGTGCCATCTTCAAATAATATAAATTTATATGGATAGTCTACATGACCATCTTCTATCATGTTTTTAAGATCTCCACTCTCGTAAAATTGATAATAATCTCCCTCCCAATGACCAACAACAGAGATTTTGTCCGAATTGTCATTGTCATCGTCATCACGACTACATGCCATAATCAAAGGCAGTGTTAATATTGTGAGCATTAATATGCACCATTGTCCTATTTCTCTCATTGTTATTGAATACTGTTAAATTGATTAATAATGTTAACTTAACTTTCGGATGTTATTTTCAACACGAATTACACTAATTTTTCGAGTACTATGCAGCAAGAATCTGTTTCACAAAGCACCTTTTGTACTACTAATTTCACTAATGCCGTCCGGATGGTTAGCGATATTCGTTGTGCAGAAGGCACACTTTGAGAGATTTTCACTAGTAAAGTATTCGTTTCATTCGTGTAATTAGTGTTAAAATGAACATACGAAACTTTGATAATGTTAATCTATCGGCTCTTCAAAAGTTATACATCTTGGAGCCACTTCGAATATTTTTCCAGTAGCAGATTCTTCCACGATAGCAACTCTTCTCAGTCGCTCTTTCTCCTCATTGAAGCCATAAAACACAACATCCCCCCAGCAATGAAAGTAGCCATGACGTACCTTCCTAACACCTTTCGGGTCTTCGTAGCCCAAATCCCCAATCGTCAGGTTTTGTTCATTCAAATCAAAACGAACTTTTCTTAATTCCTTTTTCATATTATAAACACCTGCTTATGACACCCAAGTTCAGCCTTTTATTATTTTAGTTTTATTTACCACACAACAAAAAAACGGGGTATCCACCCTCTGCCCGTCTGTCATCTGAGGCTTACCACAGCCCTTGCTTACTGACGAACAGAGTGATACCCACGCAACATGATGCTGATACACCCGTAAGTGTGCATTGAAGACATGGTTAGCCTTCAAGCACACAACGGGGATACGTGTTCAGCACACCCGTGGCATCATACTCCACATTGTCTTTGGTAAGCAATCTTCTGTGGTAATTTCAGACGACCAATCGACAAAGCATCGTGTGACGCTTTTCCTTTATGTAGTTCCTTGCCCTGTAGCTCCATCCGTCTCTACGGACATCTTCGTCACATGGCTATAGACAGGTGCAAATATACAACTTATTTCTCACAAACAAATGTATTCGTACAAAAAAGATGAAAAAAACAAAGTGCTTTTACCAATAAGTTGATCTTGCGGAAAGATCAGAGGCACAGAGGAAGACGAGAATGACGATATAAGGAACACCCAGCACCTCCACCACCTCACTGTAACAGCCTCCACTTACTCACTGTAAGTGGCAAAATAAATTCCTTCTTGAAATTGATGAATTAGTAGAAGGAATTGATGAATTAGTAGAAGGAATTGATGAAATGACGTTTTAGAGGTCAGGATATACAGAGCGGTCATTTCTGATGCAAAGATACAAAATTTTCATGGCTTTGTCAAGAGTTTCGGTCGGTTTGTGGAGATTCTTTTTTCGATGTTCCATCACTTTTCCATTTTCTTTTTGGTGATTTCAAGTTTTTTTGTTATCTTTGCCCACAGAATTTGTGAATGTAAGAATTGAAAGGCAAGACTTCTTGCTGTGGGGGATGTGTTTGCGCCCCGAACATGGGTTGATCGAAAAAGATACAATGAAAACAAAAACACTATGAAACAAAAACTATTACTAATCTTTTGCATGCTGTTGGGCTTCCTGCTGACCCAACAGACGTTTGCCGCTGATTACTTCATGCAGACGGAGAGCAATTACAAAGCGACGGTCATGGGCATCGACAAGATTCAGTTCTCGTTGCCCACCCAGTATGACGGCAGTGGTAACGAAGGCATTGTGATGGGCAAAGTCTTCGTGCAAGTGGACGGGGAGTCGAAACAGCTCCTCTTGGAATGGCACTGCAAAAAGTACGACGAACTGTTCAACAATGGCTATGAGAGTGGCTACACCTATGTAACGAGCTATCAGGACGGCACCTACCAGGTGCTCGGTAAGGTGATGGGTGGTGTCAAGACTTTTAATGGTTACTCTGCAGTTGAGTATCGTTTGAACCACGATGATGACAACAACAATCATTTCACCTCTGTCTTCGAATGGAAAGTGCCACGCTCCCTGCGCGGCCATAAGCTGAAATTCTATGTGTGGGCAAGAATCGACAGTCCTACCAACCACTGGTTTATTCCTGATGGCAAAGCGTCTGAATCCGATGCCAAATTATTGACGGAATGGAGTTGCCCGGCAGCACCAGAGGTCAATGTCAGCGCGAACGACCCCATGCTGGCGTTCGACAAGGATCATGTGAACCAACAAATGTTCACCTATAGCGTGCAGGCAAAGTCCATCAACTGGATTCGTCTCCACTATACCGACGTCCTGACAGGTGTCATCAGCTCTAAGGAACTGGACAAGACGAAGATGGCCGACATAGCCTATCTTCCTGCCAACCGCCCGTTACGCGACATCTACGTTGAAGCAAAGGTGATCGACTCGGAAGGGGTCACGGTGGATGAGACCATCAAGTCGGACAAGATGTCAACAGACATGATACACTATCCCCAAAACCTAAAAGCTGAATACACGTCGACGGGAGAAACCTACCTGACATGGACCGTGGAGCATGCAGAACTGGACGATGCCATAGAAAATGACTTCTTTGAAATCCAGCGCAATCTAACTGGCTCGACCTCGCCCGATGATGCCAACTGGACCACCATTTCTGCCGCCATCATGTTCAAGAAAGATGTGGACAGTTATAACTTTACCGACGAGACGCTGCTTAACTATTACAAAGGCAAGAATGTTGCCTACCGCATACGCCGCGCCTACACAGCTATGTGGCAATGGGCAGAAGGCTCCGGATACGATCAGTGCCAGATGTCTTCGCTCCTCATGTTGCCTTGGGTCGTGACACCTACGGTGCAGCGTGGCAACCAGTGGGACGATGAAGGTCATCAGGTGGTCTTTGACTTCCGCTTCAGCGGCCCGCAGACGGACAACAAAGGCCGCATCATTATCCGTAACGAAGTGGAATGGGAGCAGTTTGCCCAATTGGTGAACGAGGGGCAGACCAACTTGAAAGCGGTTTTAGGCAATGATGTCAACATCAACCTCTCGCAAGTGATGGTAGGTACTAAAGAACACCCCTTTAGCGGTGAGTTCAACGGCAACGGCTATACGCTGAAAGTCAATTACACCAACTATCTGCAACGGACAGCCCCCTTCAGCTATATCAAGGGAGCCACCATCAAGAACCTGCAAATCGACGGCTCCATCAAGTCAAGCGAAAAGTATCTGGCAGGTCTCGTGGGTCAAGTGCTTTCAGGCGGTAACGTTCCGCTCATCGAGAATTGCCGCGTATCGGCCATATTGGAGAACAGTTTCAGTACTGAAGCAGCCTGTATGGGTGGTTTCATCGGTCAGAACGAAGATGCCCGCTTAGTGGTGCGCAACTGCCTTTTCGACGGACAACTGTTAGGCGAGAAAAGTTATGGCAACGGTGGTTTCGTGGGTAACACCACAACGGGCATGAAGATTGAGAGCTGTCTGTTCACCCCCACTGCCATTACCACTATGAAGAAAGACTGTATGACCTTTGTCCGCGGTCACGTGACGACCACGGAGAACAGCTACTTTTCCGAATCATACAACGAGACAATGACCATCGACGACAAGGAGTTCCTGCTAATCAATAACGTCAGCGACTGGAACCACTTCCGCGAGTTGGTGGCTGATGCTGGTGGCAAGAAGGATATCAATGCCATCCTGATGAGCGACATCTCTGTTACCCAGCCTGTAGCGTCACTGTCTTCGCCCTATCGCGGCATCTTCGACGGTAACGGCCATACGCTCGACGTCCACCTCTGGGATGCCGATAATTATGGGTTGGCTCCTTTCCGTTTTGTGGGTGATGTCACCATCAAAAACCTGCGCGTGACTGGTCAGGTCATCGCCGGCAAGGAGCATGCAGCAGGACTCATCGGCTGCAGAAGCGGAACACCTGAAATCCATATTGAGAAAGTGTGGGTATCGGCCGATATTTCCACGGCGGATCGCTATCTCGCCGGTATTATAGGTCATGTCGGTGGTGCAAATGCATATATCAGCGACACCCGTTTCGACGGCACGCTGACAGCCACTCCTGATTCCTACGGTGCAGAGAACTCGTTTGCAGGTGCCATCATCGGATGGGGTGGCGAAGGCGGCTGGACCTTCCACCGTGTCTATGACCAAAGCACCTTTGTCTGGTGCTATTGGCGTTTCTTCTGCGTAGATTCTTCGGATGACAAGACGCATCTGAACTGGGGAAGCAATGGTAAGAGCACCAATACCATGACCTGGAACAGCTGGAACACTGTGAATTATTATAATAAGAGCGACCAGGAGGAAGTGATGAATATTATGAACAGCGAGGTGCCTGGCTCGTGGCAGATCGTCGATGGCATGGCTGTACCCGTCTTGAGCGTTACTTCTGCTCAGGGCAATTCCACTAACGAACTCACCGGTAGTGAACTGGCTGTGAAATTGGGCAAAGGCTGGGAACTGCAAGAAGAGGTGCCACGACCCGTCTTCACCCATCCCGAAGGAAACCTTTACGGCCATATTGTCTGGGATCAGCGCGCTAAATTGCAGTTGCGTGTCAACATGCATGGCGAGAAGGGCGTAGAGTCAAACATCATCGACCTCTCGGGCAACCAGGATGCCATCAAGAATCAGATGTTCACGCAGGAACTGACCCGCAAGTGCGTGGATTATTCCTTCGATTTCATCGTGAAACGTGACAAATCGGTGATGCCCATCATCGGCACTGATGCCGACAGCATCGTGGTGACCGTTGTCAAGACCGATGAGGCTGCACTACAGGACTACCGCTTTGTGAACAACGGTCATATCAAGAACCTGACATCAGAAACTCGTCAGAGCAGTGTAGCACTGTTCTGGGACATGTCAACAGGCGACTACGACTTCTTCCGTGTGCTGCGCCGTCTGCACACCAACGATGCCAATGCCGAATGGACCGACACGATAGCCACCAACCTGAACCAGCTGTTCTACGAGGACAAGACCGTGCTCGTACAGAAGACCTACGACTACAAGGTGGAGAGTGTCTATCAGTGCGAGGGTACCACCATCGACGGCATGACTTGCACAGGCGCCTGTGCCGTGACGGGTATGATCAGCGGTTATGTGCGCATGGCTGACGGTACCGCCATGGGTGGTCTCAAAGTGTTCTGCGAGCCAGACGGCCTCATAGCAGGTGCCAGTGCCGATTCCATCTATACCGACGATACCGGCTACTACGAATTCAAAGGTCTGCCGTACCATGTCAATAGCAAGGGTGAGACCGACGGCCACTATAAGATTCATATCGAAGGTACAGGCGACACTGGTTCCTTTACGGGTCCTAACGTGGGCGGTACAGTGACCTTCGACCAGAACTCCAACTGGGCACAGGACTTCAACTTCTGGATGGACACCTATTTCATCTTCTCGGGCAACGTATACTACGACGGCACGTCGATGCCTGTGCAGGGTGTATCGTTCAAACTCGACGGCAACGAGATGCACGATGCCAGCCAGCAGGTGATTACCACCGACACGCAGGGTGCCTTCACACTGAGCATTCCTGCCGGTCAGCATCAAGTGCAAGCCGTGAAGGACGGTCACGTCTTCTTGGAAGACGGATTCTTGGTAAACAACAATGCCATCGACGCTGCCCATCGCTACAAATACGAATTCAACAAGAACGTGTCGCAGTACGTCTTCTGGGACGCTACCACCGTCATGCTACGCGGTCGCGTGGTGGGTGGCGACATCGAGGGCGACAAGCCCTTGGGCAATTCGCTGTCGACGAACAACCTGGGCGACTCCCTCAAGATTGTGCTGCAGCTGGAAGGTGACAACGCCTCTTGGATGGTGCGCGACCAGAAAGACCCCACTGTCAAGACACGCAGCGAAATCTATGTGTTCGGTGCTGCCGACAAGGACACCACACGCGTAGAGACAACCCGCCACACCATGACCATCCGTCCCGACCATGAGACGGGTGAATACCAGCTGATGCTGCACCCCGCCAAATATAAGGTGATTGAGGTGTCGGCTCAGGGCTATGCCACGCTGTTCCAAGCAGGTAAGGTGGGCGAGACGCTCGACCTGGCCTTCAACGTGGAGAACGACACCTGCGTGTATAACCGTATCTATCATGCTGTGCCCGATTTGGAAGTCACACAGTATAACCCCAGATTGGAACCCTACTTCGGCACCAAGAAGACTACCGCAACCGATAATATCGGCAATGTGGCTAATGTGGAGCTGTGGGGATACAAATCCATCAACGAAAAAAAGGACAGCATCCCCTACTACTCGTTCGGCTATCCTGTCTTTATGGCGAACTCGCCCTACGGCTGGATGCTACAGGCCTGCGAGAAATACTACTGGAACAACAAACCGACAGACAGGGTGGACATCGTCAAGCTGAACGGCGGTTCGGTGCTCATCAAGAACTATATGGTGAGCAACGACGAGAGCAAGCTGGCCACCACCCTCGACTTGGACGACACGGGTTATGCTTCGTATGTATTCACCCCAGACAATACAACCAATGTGCTGGAGGACGAGATGGCGCTGCGCAGCGTTGACATCACGCTGAACTACGACGGCAACTACTATGACATCAAACCATTGGACGGACAGCTGATGAAGGGCTTTGTGATGGCCACCACCCCCAAGAAGGAAGGTGTCTATACCGTAGCAGCCAGCTATCCTGTGCTGATTGACGTGCTTCGCGACCCGCCTGGTGGTGGCAGTAGCTCCTATATTGAAGCTGGTTCAAAACTGAGTTATTCCTACGCCCCAAGTTTCGAGGGTACACTGGGTGTAAACATGTCGAATAAGACTGGAACCTACACCACTCTCTACAAGGGAATGGTGGCTGTGAACCCACAGTCAGGTGCAGGTTCTGCCAATGGTACGGTAACAGAGGCAAGTTCCCACAAGAACTTCTCCTTCTCACTGTCAACTACCTTTAACGGAAGCTGGACGACCAGCTATACACTTGATGTCACGGAACGCATCCAGACCAAGAGCAGCCAGATATGGGTGGGTCCGAAAGCTGACCTCTTCATGGGTACCAATGAGAGCCTGATCGTTCAGGACGCCATTGCCGTACGTGCCATCCCCGAGAAGCAATACCTGTTGATGAAGAACAACGAGGGCGGCTCGTTTATGGTGACCGACTCCTTAGGCAATACGGCTAAAGTCAAGGTGACGGTGGGTGCCATGAAGGTGCTGGCCAAGGGCACAGATACCAATGGCAATCCCGTCTATCTGGTACGCGATGAGGTGATGAGCGTCATGAACAAGGTGAACTCCACCTTTATCCATTCGCAATGCTACATCGAGGACGAGTTGCTGCCGAATCTGGCAAAACTTCGCAACAGTCTGATCCACCCCATGGGTACGATTGACAATCCGCAGAAATTAGCTGACGAGACAGGCAAAAGCGTGTATGTCAGCAAGGTGGATGTCAAGGATCCTTTCTTTGGTTCTACGGATAATGTATTATGGTATCATCCAGACAACGACCCCAATGCCGTCAACGAAGTGTTGAATTACAATCAGGAGATGGGTCGTTGGATCACCATGCTGGCAGAGAACGAGATGGAGAAGCTGACCGTTCAACCCAACAACTTGGTGAAGAACTATGACTTCGATGGTGGTGCGGCTTCCATACAGTATAGCGAGAACTTCAATGCGTCGCGCGTCAAGAGCGGTTTCATCAAGTGGCCGGGACTGAGCAATCTCAGCAATATCGCCAACATGTTCCCCGACTGGGCGTTAGGAGCTATTGAAGACCTCAATAAAGGTCAAGATGCTAATGGCGCCAGATATATTAAAGACGATCCCAATGCCACCTTCGAACTCGTGTCTGGCACGGCCACTAACGGTGTCAAAATGAAGTTCACTCCCATTCTCGGTTTCAATTTCAACGACAAGAGCAGTGAGACGAACAGCAAGACGAAGAAGGTGGGCTTTACTCTGAGCATTGCCAGCAAGGCGAGCATGAATGTTGATGTCTATCGTTCCGCTAACGGTAAGTACAGCATCGATGAGGATACGAATAACGCCATCTTGGAGATGACGAAGGAGGTGCTGGACGAGTTGGCCTACGGTCAGCCTTATCATCCCGACAACGACATCGAGGTCTATTCCAGCTTTGTGTTCCGTACCCGTGGCGGCATCACCTGCCAGCCCTACGAGGGTGAACGCAGGACGAAGTGGTACCAGCCTGGCACCGTGCTCGACCCTGCCACGGTCTCGATGGATAAGTTGCGCATCTGGGTGGAGGAGCCCGTGAAGAGCAACGTGCCTTTCGACGAGCCTGCCCGTTTCGTGCTGCACATGTCGAACGAGAGCGACTTTTCGGAACAGGCTACGCTGTCGTTCAAGTATTATCTTGATTCCCGCAGCAATCCGAAGGGGGCCACGGTGTGTGTCGATGGGAAGGTGATCAATGCAACGGGTGAGAGCGTGTCGTTCTATCCCGTCATCAACCCCATCACTGGCAAGCACAATGTGATTACGAAGGAGATTACCGTCTATCCCAGCACGGCATACGACTATGAGGACCTGTCGCTGTGTCTCTATGACCCTGATGACTTCGTGCGCGTCTATTCCACCAACATCTCTGCCCATTTCATTCCGTCGGCTGGCAAGGTGAGGGTGAGTGTGCCTGGCGACAAGTGGGTCATCAACACCGAGAGCCCTTATGACAGCAGGCGACTGGCATGGTATATGCCTGTGCGCATCGAGGGCTTCGACGTGAACTTCCCCAATTTCGACCATATCGAACTGCAATACAAGCTCTCGACGCAGGGCGACAAGGACTGGGTGAACGTCTGCTCATACTATGCTGACGAAGCGCTGCGTGCCAAGGCCAGCGGCGTGACCGACTCGATACCGTCCAGCGGTATCATCGTGGCTCCGTTCTACGGCGAGGTGGATCCCATCGAACAATACTACGACATCCGTGCCGTCAACTACTGCCGCTATGCGGGCGGATTCCTGACACGCTCGTCGGAGATTCTCACTGGTATCAAGGACACGCGTCCGCCACGTCCGTTTGGCACACCTGAGCCTGTGAACGGCATCTTGGGCATCGGCGACGATATCAAGATAGCCTTCTCGGAGCCTATTGCTGGTAACTATCTGCGCAGCATCAACAACTTCGAGGTGCTGGGACAGCCTGCATCCAACAGTCTCTCCACCTCTACCAGTCTGGCCTTCGACGAATACTCTTCGTGTTTAACGGAAGAAATGAACCTGACGGGAAAGAATTTCACCTTCGACATCATGGTGAATCCCATGAAGACTGAGAAGAACATGCTGGTGATTGGTCACGGCCTTGCCGCCTTCGGACTGACTGCCGACCGCCACATGGTGGCTGTCATCAACAGTACGACCGTGACATCGACGAGTGCGGTCGATTTCAATAACGTGCTGCATCGCATTGCCTACACGGTGGAACAGGAGAAGGACCATCTGACCGTTCATTTCTACGACGGCGACAAGCACATCGGTCAAGGCGCCATCCCGGGTGTCTATCAGGAGACTGGCAATGTCTATCTGGGCTACGACCTGCTGGGCCTGCTCGGTGAAGGCTCTGGCTTCAAGGGCGACATGCTCGACTTCCGCATCTGGAACCGTGCGCTGAGCGGCAGCGAACTGAGTGTCTACAAGAACAAGACGCTGACGGGCTACGAGATTGGATTGCTCAGCTACTACCTACTAAACGAGGGTGAGGGCGACTACAGTTACGACCGTGCGCTGAGCGGCAACGACATGCACTGCTTCTTTGCTTCATGGAAACGACCCAAGGGCATCTCGCTGCGACTAGACGGCCAGAAGGGCATCCGCATGGACGGCACCCACTTCGAACGCAGCAGGGAGCACGACTACACGCTGATGTTCTGGTTCAAGACCCAGAATCATAACGCCACCTTCATGTCAAATGGCGAGGCGACCCATCACGACATCTCCGGCAAATTCAACATCGGCTACAAGGACAATGCCCTGTATTTCCGTTCGTCGGGTTATGAGGTATCTGCCATCAATGCGCTGACGGACTTCTCAACCTGGCACCATTACGCCATGACAGTGTCGCGCTCGCGAAACGTGGCCAACATCTATCTGGACTGCAAGCTGGTGGCCTCGGTGGCTGCCGACAGTCTGTCGGGCATCAATGGCGAACACATCGAACTGGGCGCTACCTATGTCGATAAAAACACCGATACCGACATGATGAGTGGTAACATCGACGAGGTGGCTATGTTCTCAAGCGTATTGCCGCTGAACCTCATCGAGACGTATGCCTACAATACACCCTCTGGACGGGAGTCGGCGCTGATAGCCTATCTGCCCTTCGAGGTTTCCGAGCGTGACTACTACAACCAGATGCAGCTGGTACCGACGGGAGTGAGCCTGAAGCGATACATCGACAACCAGGGCAAAGAGTCGGTGCGCCGCGATACGCTGGTGGTTGTCAGCAACGATATAGCCGACAAAGAATTCTACGCACCGATGCATAGCAACTCGAACCTCGAGAACCTGAACTACAGCTTCGTGGCAAAGGACAACGAACTGCTGGTGCAGATTGACGAGCCCGACTTCCTGGTAGAGAAGACCAACGTCTATGTGACGGTGAAAGAAGTGGCCGACCTGAACGGCAACCTCATGGCATCGCCCGTGACGCTGAACCTCTACGTCTATCGAAACCCGTTGCGCTGGAATGTGAAACGCATCTCCCACGACGTGAAATTCGGCGAGGGTGCCACCTTCGAGGCCACCATCAGCAATGTGAGCGGTCAGAAACAGACCTTCGAACTGATAGATCTGCCCTACTGGATGACAGCCTCGAAGACCATAGGCACGATAGCCGCCCTCGATGAGGAGACCATCACGTTCACCGTACAGCCCTATATGAATATAGGTACGTATAACGAACAGGTGACGCTGCTGTGCGAGAACCAGATGGCGGAACCATTGCCTATCAAGATGAAGGTACGCGGTGAAGAACCCGACTGGGCGGTCAGCGACAACCTGAAGAAACTCAACCTCACTATGCAACTGGTGGCTCAGGTGAAGATTGATGCCATCATCTCCAACTCGGAAGAGGACATCTTAGGTGTGTTCGACACCGACGGACAGGTGCTCGGTGTAGCCCATATAGACATAGACGACCTGAACAATGCAGGACAGGCACTCGCCTACGTCACCGTATATGGCTACAAGGATGCTGCCACCAACCAGATGCCCACACTGGCATTCAAGTTCTTCCAGGCCTCTACGGGCAAGATATTCATTCTTCAGCAGGCCGACGGCGGCACCACCGTCTTTGAGGAAGGAACGACCAAAGGCACAGCCACCGACCCGCTGGTACTCATCAATGGTTCCTCCTGGAGCGGTTACAATACCATAGCCCAGACACTATACTTGAAGAAGGGCTGGAACTGGGTATCGTTCAACGTGCGTCCCCAAGAGGGCACCACCGTAGGAGAACTGCTATATGGTGCTGCCGACTGGGAGCCTAACGACGTCATTGAGGGCATCAGCCGCAACAAGAGCGTTTCGCTGCTCTGCCGTAAAGCCAACACCTCGCGCGGCTACCGCTGGACCTACGAAGACAAAGTGTTCGACATCAATCCGAAGATGATGTACCGTGTTTACAGCGGCAGCGACAAGATGGCCTATATCATGGGCTCGGAAGTAGGTACAGACATAACGGTGCATCCCGGATGGAACCGTATGGGCTATACGACATCCATCAACCTGCCCATCACCCAGGCCATGAGCAACTACATCAACAATGGAGCCACAGAGGGAGACGTGCTGAAGTCGCAAGATGCCTTTGCCATCTTGAGCCACAATACCAATGGCGACCTGATATGGAAGGGTTCGCTCCGCTATATGGAGACAGGCAAAGGCTACATGCTGAAGCACAACGGCAGTGATGAGGTGGACTTCCGTTACCCGTTCCTGTTTGAAGGTTCACGCTATGTCGGTGCTGCGGCTGCTCCTATAAGAAGAAACAGTTATGCCACCTCGATGAACATCGTGGCAACCGTCAACGGTGTAGAGATGGAAGACGACGACCATCTGGTCGTGTACCGAGGCGCAGAACGCTGCAGCGAAGCCGTGGCCGACGACAACAACATCTTCTACCTGAACATTGGCGGCACAAAGGCACAGGCAGACCAGTTGCAGTTCTGCATCGAACGCAACGGCGAACTCGTGTCAGTCAGCTCCACCCCGATGCGCTACGAAGCCGACCAAGTGTTTGGCACACCCGATCAGCCCACACTCATCGACTTCATCGACGCAGAAAGCCTGAACGACGGCTCATGGTACACCACCTCGGGCATCAAACTCAGCAAGAAGCCCACGCAGAGCGGAATTTACATCCATCAAGGTAAAGCAATTGTAATTCATAATTGATCATTCGGAAGTTACCGCTTCGCTCAGAAGTTATAGAAGTTATAGGAGTTAAAGCCTATACTCTGTCAACTGTGGAGAGGAGTTTTCACGCCAGCATTACATTCGGCTTTAACTCCTCTAACTCCTTTAACTTCTTTAACTCCAAGAAAGTGGAGCTTGCGAACCTTTAGCTCGACGAAGTCAAACTTGAATAATTCATAATTCACAATTCATCATGATGAAAAAAAGCATATTAGCATTAGTAGCCCTCGCCTTCATGGCAATGGCCTGCTCATCCGACGACAGTCAAGAAACAGAGAAACCACCAACGCCCCCAGAAACAATCATAGAGCCAGGCACAGACGAACGTCCCGACTGGGAGGCACCCGATGCCAGCAGATACGAACAAAACATGAACGTATACCTGACGATGCAGGATGCACTCCAGCCCTATCTGTCGGCGAACGACATGGTCTGTGCCACGATAGACGGCGAAGTGAGAGGATTGGCAGCACCCAGTCAGGATGAAGGCGACTGGCTCATATCCATGATCGTGTTCAGCAACGGAGCAGCCCCCGTCCGGCTGTCGTACTACTGCGACCATCTGCACCGTATCTTCACACTCGACGACTGGGCCACATTCGACGCCAACGTAGCACCGACAGGCACCGGCGGCATTTACGAACCCATATTTGTGAAATAACTCATCATTGATGATTGACCGAGAGGAAATAAAAAGGACGAAAGAGAACATGAAAAGACTAATGAAGAATGGACTTGCAAGAATCCTCACTGTGGGCATGATGCTCTTGTGCCCAGGTATGGGGTTCGGGCAAGAGGAGTTGGAGGTGGCTGTCATGTCGCCGGCCGATTCGCTGATGGCTGTCCACGACTCGGTGGTGCAACATCTGAACCATCAGATTCAGGAACTGAAACTGCAAGGCATCATGATGCAGGAGCAGTTGGAACTGACGGGCAAGAATGCCAAGGAGGACTCTCTGCGCAAAGCAGAACGCAAGGCGCGGGTGGATTCGCTGCGCAACGTGACGCCCGGTGCACCTGTCGTCGTCGATGGTGACACGCTCTTCATCATCTATGCCCGCAAGGGAGGCATCACGGCCGAAATGCGTGCAAGAGTTGTCAAACAAAAGGTGCTGGAAGGGGGAAAGCGGCTGACGATGTTCACCGACTCCATCTACGTGTTTGACAGCGAGGTGTCTTCGGACGTGATGATGGGCGAGGATGTCATTCTCAGCGTGACCGACCTCGATGCCCTGTGGCAGAACACAGAACGCATGGAGTTGGCCAAGACCTACCGTGGCATCATTCAGAAGAAGGTGGACGAACTGCACAAGACATATGGCCTGCAGCAGAAGTTGCAGGGGCTCGGCTGGGTGGCGCTCATCGTGGCGGTACAATGTCTCTTCATCTGGGGCGTCATAAGGATTTTCCGCCGCTGGAAGTTCCGCATCAGCCTCAAGCTGCTCCGCACCATCAAGCCCATCAAGATTAACAACTACACGTTGCTTAACATCCACCGCATGGGCATCGTCATCATCTTCCTGTTCAATATGGTGCGTTTCCTCCTCATCCTCCCGGTGGTGCTGGTTGGCGTGACGCTCATGTTCTCCGTCTTCCCCGAGACCAAGACTTTCATCTACACGGTCTTCAATTTCATATGGGAACCGCTCAAGGACATCCTCTGGTCTGTCGTTGCCTACCTGCCTAAACTCTTCAAGATTATTGTCATCATCATCTGCTTCCGCTATCTGCTACGACTCGTTCGCTATTTTACCAACGAGATTGCTAGCGGCAGGCTGAAAATCAACGGTTTCTATGCCGACTGGGCCATACCGACACACACCATCCTGAGGGTGCTACTCTATTCGTTTATGCTGGTGATGATTTGGCCGCTGCTGCCCAACTCCGACTCTGAAATCTTCCAAGGCGTGTCGGTGTTCATCGGCATTGTCGTCTCGCTCGGCTCCACCTCTGCGGTGGGCAATGTGATGGCTGGACTCATAATGACCTACATGCGCCCTTTCCGCATCGGCGACTTCATCCGCTTTGGCGACACCGAAGGCGAAGTCATCGAGAAGGGCTTGCTGGTCACCCGCATCCGCACCAGGAAAAACGACATCGTGACCATTCCGAACTCCAACATGATGAGTTCGCAAACCTCCAACTACACCTTCTCCGCCCAGCGGTACGGCATTATTGTCCACACGAAAGTGACCATCGGCTACGATGAGCCACACGGCAAAATTGAGGCACTCCTTCTTCAGGCAGCCGAGAACACCGACGGCATCAAGCGAACACCCAAACCATTTGTTCGCATCACCGCCCTCGACGACTTCTATGTGGAGTACGAAATCAACGGCTACACAGATCGTGCCAAGACCCTCACCACCGTCTACTCAGCTCTCCATCAGCAGATGCTAGACACCATGCACGGCGCTGGTGTGGAAATCATGTCACCCCACATCGAGGCACAACGCCACGACCTGCCCATCCAGATACCCCCAAAAGAAACAAAGTGAAAAGCGATAAGGGAAAAGTGAAAAATTTGCTACCGCAGCAGTAAGCCAACAGAATGACTAACAAATGCGGTAGCAAATTTTTCACTTTTCCCTTATCACTTTTCACTTAAAGGCCTTCTCCAACCGCTTGTATTCCTTCTTGGTCAGACGCATGAAACTGCCATGCTGAGGGGCTGTCACGCCTTCGATGTCCACAGGGTCGTGGAAACCCTTCAGGAACTCATCCGTCTGGCAAATGCGGTAGTGCTTGGGGCGGTCGCTGTACTGGATGTAGGCCACTCGCCAACCTTTCTCGCCCACAATCTGGAAGGCGCTGCTGCCCTCACACTTCTTCGTGCCTTCAAAACTCACAAAATCGTTCTCGTCAGGTTCTGGCCAAGGCCCCGTTAATTTGTCCGCCTTTGTTTGGAATATGCCCGGATGACCACCTTCCTTTTTGATGAGCATGTGGTACTTGCCATCACTCTGCAAGAAGTTGATATCGGCATCAATCGTCGCATAGCCCCAATCAAACAGCACACGCGGTTTGGTCAACTTGGTGAAAGTCTTGTCGGCATAACTATACACCATGCGGTCGTACTTGTCATCCTCGTTGAAACTCCAGATGGAATAATAGATGAAATAGCCACCCTTCTCGCCCGAAGGCCACACATAATCAGGATCCCAAAACACCTGCGGAGCCCACACGCGGTTAATCTTGCTCCAGTCGGCAATCACATCGGGGCTCTCCGGGTCGCAAAAAATCTCGTTTCCCTTGCGGAAGTCAAACGTCTTTGAAGTCCAATGGATGAGGTCATCGCTCTTCATCAGGTTGATGCCATAGTTGTACCACTTGTGACTCTTGGCCACACACATGTCCGTGGTCACCATCAAATAACCCTTGCCGCTATCCGACTTGCGACACACGTAGGCATCGCGCTGTCCGCCCTCAATCCCAGCCATCGCCACGGGATCAATGACGGCCTTCCCTTCGTTGAGGTCATGGTAGTGCAACCCATCCCGACTCAATGCATAGGCGGTAAATTCGCCATTGTCGCTCATGTGGCAATATAGATATCCATATGTGCCCTTCTGCAAGTTCTGAGCAGAAAGGTTCAAAGCGGTGATGCCCGATAAGAGCAGACACACGCACACGATTCTTTTCAAGTTCATATCAGTCAGTTTTTTAGAGGTTATTTACCTGGCATATTGGCTGGAGGTGTACCACCTGCGGGGAATACAGTCCCTGCATTTTGACCACCCGACGGCATTTGCTGTTGCTGAGCGCCCTGTGTTGATGGCATGGTTCCACCAGTCGGTTTTCCACCTGACATGCCCCCCGTACCACTTCCTGTGCTTCCGAAGCCAAGAATGGTGCCAACTTGATTTAACAATGGCGTGTAAGTAGCTTTCAGTATGGTGTTTCCATTGTCGCGGAAGACAGTGACCAACTCCTCCACATACTCATTCTTGGCCTTGCCCTGATTCTGCATACGCACCAGTTGCTTGTAGTCGCGGTGCCAATTCTTGGAACGCCCAGCCTTAGGATTATATCTACATTTCTCGGAAAGGACAACCTTCATCTTGTATTCGCCTGTTCCCCACGAGGGACTGTTGGCTGCCACTGGCATATAGGAACGGGGAACCACAAAACATTCACCGTTCATGTCAATGGTGGGTTGATGGGCTGCGATGGCTTTTTCACGACTGTAAAAATAAACGGAATCTTTCAAATCATTCTGAGGAACAGGTATATTGACTGAGAAAGAGCCAAGCTTCACGTCTTGATATACCTGAACGAGTTCATTAATCCAAGATGAATAGACATCCATCTTGATGTTGATGGTGGGCGTCTGCTGCTCATCATAACTGAACTGGCTGATTGTGCGCCAATAGTCCTTGACATCTTGCGGAACACCTTCCTTCCGTGGCTGCTCGATACGATTGGCCTTCAGATTGGGCAAATATGACCGATAGGGATAGAAGACCACGGTGTCTAGCACCAGATAGAACTTGCTGTGAAGAAACATATGGTCAAATCTGGCTGTGTCAATGTGGCAGACCATCTTCAGGACTTCTTGACCATCTCTGTTAGCAAGCAACGTGATGCCGTCGAAGTTCATGTCGGAAGGGTCCAAAGGACCATAAGCTGATACATTTCCATAGAAATCGCTTTGTCCCTTCACGGACTGAAGACTATCAATAAAGGTACATTCTTTTAGCCTCATCTCTTCCCATGCCTTCTTCTGTCGGGAACGAAGCTTGGCCAAATTGACAATCTCCGTACCAATCACGTTGACAATAGCCGTCATTCCACCAGAGAACATGGCTTTACCCAAATTACTTACCACACTACGATTGCGGGAACGATAATCGGAGGCCACCCTGTTCAGTTTGTCTCTTGTCTGAGCATTCATGGAGTTAACATTGACAATGAAGGAGGTTTCCATGCGATTCATGTCAAGCCCCTGCAGGAGTCCATTACCAGGTCTTTCCATCTCAGACCTTGGGGGTTGTGCATACACTAATTGCAGGCTTAAAATGGATGCGCTTACGATAAGCAATAGAATCTTTTTCATCATATATCTGTTTTTTTGATTATAATCCGTCAATCAGGATGAAAGCGTTGTAGAAATACGGTTTGTTGTACTTGGGTATCGTCAATCGTCTTTTCTGAACGTATGACCCGCTGGCTGGAACAGAGGTGGCAGCACCGTAGGACTTCTCATACTTTCTCACAGCGGTTCTCGCATTCCAGAACGCATCGTGCAATGGTTGTCCTGCCTCAAGATTCTTGTAGAGTTGAACGATGAAATAGCAGGATGCCTCGTCATCCACACTCCACAACGTAGAGATAATCGTCTTCACACCAGCCGATTTCAAGCCGCGCTGCAAGCCGTACACACCATCAGGCGTGATATATCCCAAACCAGACATACAGGCAGACATCACCGTCAGGTCAACGTTGGACAAATCCATCTTGGCCAATTCACGGGCAGACAAGAGGCCATCATGCTGCGAGGCATCAAACGCAACTTGATGCAGATTCTTTTCTGAGCCTGACAAAAACAAGCAACTCCTTGATAACTGCATGTCTGTTTCAGCTGGATGGATATCGGTGCCGATGGTGGCCACCTCGGAGAAGAGGCCATGAGTGGAGATGTGCACGATGTGATATTTCTTCATCAGCCCTGCCAATGCAGCTTCGGTAACAGAATCTGCTCGTAGCACCTTATCTCCCTGATGCGCCCTTCTCACAGCACAGATGGAATCAATTTCCAACGCTGAGTCAGGCAAAGGATTCACTTGCAAGTCCATTGCTGCCAAATGCGTATAAGCCAGTTCATCATTACCCAATTCCTTATCTTCTGCAGACAATCCATACTCCACGGCACCACAAATCAACATTTTATCCGTATTCATCTTGTGTCGAGGCGTCACCAATAATCTGGTCGTGGTCAGCCGGTAAAGCCGCTTGTCCTCAAACGATGGAGGCGTCATGTATTCAATGCCTATCTGATAGAAGATGCCATCGGGCGAGAAGTACACGTCTTTGCAATCACCGATGGCGGCGACCAGTTGGTCTGTCCACACCATCCTGTGCAGTGCAGTGTCATTGTAGAGGTCATTGATTCTGTTCTCATCTGTCGTGTTTGCCAATACCTCCTTTACTGTCTTCACACCTGCTACCGAATGATGGTAGAGCGTGGCCACATCAGCAATATCAATCAACTGAGGTTTACCTGATTTCTTCGTAAGCACCAAAGCCCCCATATGGGTTTCTTTCCCTTTCTCATAGACAATGAACTCGATGGCGCAACCCGATGCAGGCAGTTTGTTTCTCACCTGCTGCCAATTGACACGGATGGATGACAAAGCCTTCTTCCTCTCGGCTTCGGTCATTCCGTCCTTGAAGTCACGACCCATCTGCAACAGCACCGCCTTGCTATAAAGCGCCACATTGTAAAGCAGTTCTGGCGCTTTGTCCTCCAAACGGAAACAGTCTGTCACAAAAGGCTGTTCTGCCATCCAATACTGCTCTCGTTCCGACTCGCTCATCTGGACAAAATGGCGGTCGATGAAATCTTTGGAGATGCTCAAATAATCCTCATAGCAAGCCTTCGCCACAGGATTGTATTTGCCTGTCGCATCATACTCAAGCATCAGAATCTTGGCTTTCTTCCGAAGTGCTTCCGCATACAAACGCTTGTCGCCCATCTGTTTGAAATGCTGCACGACTGGTTCCATTTCCTTCAGTGCTTCGGCATAGTTGCCAAGACGGGCCAGACAGAGGGCACGTTGCGACTGAACTTTCTTCATTTCTTTTCGTGTTTCTGAGTTACAAGTATCCTCCTGATACAGTGGACTCACCAAGATGGAGTCCAAATGCGACAACGCCTTATCATACACACCCTTCTTATAGTAGAGTTGCGCCAAATCGTCATGCACTTTGCAGATAAAAGATGTATTGCCAGGAAATGAGCCGAAACGCAGTGCACTTATCAATGCCACTTCCGACGAATCATATTTCTCCGTAAGGAAGTAACGGCTACCGTCTATCTTCGCCAAATCTGCCAATAGACCATGAAGCGTGAACCGAGTGCCCTCATCAACGTCTTTATCTTCCATCCCCTTGTATCTCTCCTCGTAAGATTGGTGCAGTTCCTGAGAGATGATCTTCATATCCGAGTAAATGCCCAAAGCATAGGCTATCTCTGCTTTCGTTTTCTTGATAGGCCAATACGGGTGCCTGAACTGATGAGCGTTCAACGCTGCCACCCCTCCCCTCTTTGCAAGGACTGCATCCAACGCATGCTCTGCCACCATTATTTGGCGATATGCCTCCAAATAGTTCTTATCCTCATCATTCAAGACAATGGCCTTATCGTATGATGACATCGCATGCTCGTCTAGTAACTCCTCTTCTTGCTGACCATACACAGGAACAGTCAGCATACAGAGACACCACAAGATGTATATCACATTCTTCCTATTCATCATTCCTTGAATTATAGTTGATAATGGCAAAGGCTGCATGCTTGTTGGCTCCGTTCGTGATAGTCAACGTAAATGTGTCGTTCTTCTTCAGTCCTTTTTTCAATCTAACATAGCACACGCCTTTGTCGGTGAACGAGTCGCCACCTGCAATGGATGCCTTGAAGGGTGCATCCTTCGCATAGGGCACAATGGCAAACATCTGCACTCCTTCTCTGCCGCTGAGCGCGTAGTTCACGGTGGCTCCTTTCTTCACGGTGACTTCGATGAAGGAATATTTGTAGCGTGGGTCTCGCCCATCGCGGAATCTTCCTCCAGCATTGGTTACTCCTCCGTGACGTTTCAGAATACGGAACCCGAGGTCGTTGAGGCCAAACATATCGACCGACTCCTTGGTCGTGCATTCACCATTCTTGTCCAGAGGCAGTTCATCCATCATGGTCCAGTTCAGGTCTCGGTCCATCGCCTTGCTCACTTTGTCAACATTCGATGGGGAACGCAGGTCAATGCAGCGCATCACCAAGTTGGCCATTTCGGCAGGAATGACTGTGGGGCCAAATGTGGACTTGTCCTGTGCGGTTCCACGTGCAGGGAAGAGCATCCACAGGCACACGAGCATGAGTGCCACCATCTCTTCGGGCCAGAACTTCACCAGCGAGGTCGTATAACTCTTCCCCGTCTGGCTGGCCAAGCGTTTGCGAGGCGCTACCGGTTCGGCCAGAGCCTCCTGTGCCAACTTTTGCACATCGTGTCGAGTGGGTCTATCCTTGGGTGCATAACTCAAGCACTGGCAAATGAGTGCACTCAGTTTCTTGCTGGCATGGGCAGAACTGACACGTGGAACTTTTGTTTCCTCGGTCTGTGTCACGCCTCCTTTCCCTTCAAACACATCAGTGCCCGTGATGGCATAAAAAGCCAAGGCACCCAGCGTCCATATGTCTGATGCCTCGTTGACACACGCTGTCCCCCTGACGAACACCTCAGGAGCAGCAAAAGCTTTGGCAATGTCTGTGCCCGTAGCGCAGTCCTTCCGCACGAAGTTCGCGCCTTCCACCACGATGGCCTGCGGCTGAGCACCCTGCATCTTTCCTTGTCCACAATCGGCAGCAAGATTCAGCAGCAGTTGCCAAATCGTTCTTTCCGTTGCATAGCCAGCAACATCTTTCAAAGTGATATCTCTTTTCATCGTCTGAAATTGCTTCTATCCACGTCATCGTTTGTCGGTTCGTCTCCATTTCCATGCATGTTCACCACTTCCCCAACTGGCACCGCCCAGAACACACCTTGGTCGGCATGTGCATCCGCCTTGGAAACAATGCCAATCACCTTGATGTCGCGTCCTATTAGGGCAAAAACAGGACCGCCTGAATTACCTCTATTGATAGCCACCGACAGTTGCAAACACCCTTCTTCCTTCTCCAATTCATCAGCAAACTCCATCCAGTTTCCATACACCACCGTTGCACCGTCTTTACCCATATCGTTCAGCGGATAGCCAATCACCGCGATGTCACGATTCTCCGACTGGGTAAACTTCTTCACATCCTCCTCATTGGCAAGCGGTATCAGCACCCGGTTGTCGTCCTTGGTCAAACCTTTGGCTTTCACATAAGCAAAATCGCCCAACTCCATATTGCGCCGACTGGCTATCGGGATGATGGTTCGCCAGTATATCACATCCTTCTCCGTGCCCAGCCGCACTACCATGTCACGGCTCTTGTTCATGTGGAACTCCGTCGAATAGTAGTCATACCGTTCCAGTCCTCGGCTCACCACACAATGGGCACGCAGCGTGTATTTCTCCTCGCCTGCCAATCGGTTCTCCGTCTCGGCCATCGTCGCCAGTCTCACTTCGGGCGACATCTTCGCCTTGCTCGACACACCATCCCATTCCTCATCGTTAATCCACGGCTCCACACAATGCCTTGCCGTCACCAACAGGCTGTCTGTCGTCAGGAATGCCGTACCCTCAGCCACCTGTTCCAGTTCTACCGAGTCAACGATTATACCATCGCACAGGAGATACACCGAGTCGCACGTGATGTGATAGATGGATGGGATGAAACTGCGCAAATCTGAATCAGAGTGGCGCAAATCCCTCTGTGGCAACACAAACAGCGCATACACAGCAATACAGATGGCCAGCACTGCCAAGCCCATCGTCACCAGCATGTTACGGCGATTGCTTTCGTGCTTTCTATACACAAAACCGCTGCCCGCATCATATTCGCCATCATCAAACACCTCGAACTTCAGTTTCGCCCACATCTGTCCGTCTGTCATCGACAGCACATCCCCATCATTCAGCGAACGGGCTACGGGCACATCCTCGCCATTCACTTCCACACGATGGCAGTCCGTCCTTCTGACCAAACACCACTGCCCTGCCTTGGCAGGATGGCCGTCCGCATCTTCCCCCATAGGCAGAATGGAGGCATACAGTTGTGGCTCATACAATTCCGATTCTGGCAACTGCACTTCACACGCAGCACCTTGCCCGATGTTCAGCGGCCTGTAGCCGTTCAGCACCGAGTCGCCACGTCTTTCCCTATTCGACGATGCAAGATATGTCAGTTTGTAATACATAATACAACTTTCAGAAGTTACCGGTTCTTTGCGAGCAAAGCGCTACGCGATGGCGCTCAGGAGTTATAGAAGTTATCGCTTCGCTTAGAAGTTAAAGACGAATGTTATGCTATTGACAGAGTATTGTCTCTAACTTCTTTAACTTCTCTAACTTCTTTAACTTCTTTAACTTCATACAACTTGCGAACCTTAAATACATGATTTTATCATTAAAGGTATTCCTTGTGTCAAGGCCATATCATACACATTCACATTCTTACCCGTGCTGTCAGCCCTCAAGTCATCAAACGAACGCAAGTCATAGTGAACCTTCTGCTTGCGCAGCACCTTTTTCTGTGTGATATCCTTCTCCACCCGTTCCATTTCCTCCTCATTAGCAGGGCGATAGCCCAAAATCAGTTCCTCCACGCTCCATCGATTATGTTCCACCTCCGTCAGCAGATTGATTTCCTCCAACGTCAGCGCATAATATTCTTTCCAGTCGTCCGAGGTATGCCCTATAGAGTGCATCTTCGTGCCCAGCGTCATGGCATTGAACAGATTCGAATATTGCTTGGGCAATGAGCCCACCTTGTCCCATTGCCGTTCCATCACCTCCTCGTCAATGGATGCTGGCGCTGTTATCGGGTCTTCTGGTGCCAACGAGAAACAATGGCTATACACATAGTTCACCCTTTTTGCCAACTTCTTCAGTATCCTCAACACCTGCAAGTCGCAACTTTCGCTGCCCATCGGCACAATCGATGCATACGCACCCTCTTTAGCCGCCATGCGCAGCATGTCACCTCCTTCCGTATGGCACAACACGGGGATTCCCTGCTCATACACCATCTGCGGCAATCCAAACGCCTCGCTGTAATTGCGTTCCTGCTCGGCATGACACAGCGCCACGGTTAACTGCTGGCGCCCGTCCATGCTCCACTCCGTCAGTTTCTGCCTCACCGCCTCATTCCTCACGTTCCCATTCACAAACTCCCACTCAACATCCACAAAGTCCTTCCGTGTTCCCTCGTACATCGGTCGATGCAAGGCACACCGAGGATTGACATCGTTCAAATCAAGCGTCCGATAATATGAGTTCTCAAACAAATGAACATAGCGCTGCACCAATCGGTCTCTTCCTTCATACACGTTGTCATCCACCACTGTGATGCGCGTCCTCAGCCTCATGTCCCTGTTATAGTTCGGATAATGCGCCACCAATGCCGCATTCATAGCCAGCGCTTCCGTCATCGCAGAAAAACCCACAATGACCAGATGCACCGTCACCTCGCTGTCAAACGCTATGGGGTTTCTGTCCAATGAAGGGAAGGTCGAAGGGAGGTTCGGCAATTTCACAAAGAATGTCTTTGCCAGCAAATCCTCCATCGTTGTTGCAAGCACATCCACCTTAGCCTCTATCTCTTGAGGCAAGCCCACCGTTTGTAGCAGCCACAAAGAAGTAAAATCTTGCAGAACAAGAAAACATTCCAACTTTTTATTCCCATGGGCTGCCAAGTCATATTTATTACATTCTTCTTGAAGTCGTCTGATGGCAGAATTGTCATCGTTTTCAACAAAAAAACATTCACCAGCGGCCTTTGCTTGGGCTGCCATCGAATGGTCTTTATATGTCGTGCTGGTGATAAGCATGTGATTAGGTTTATAGTAATAGATTGGTAGAAACATCTATCATAGAATCAGACTCAGGTGTAAATTTATAACGATTTCACCATACAAAACAAACAAATCACAAAAAAATGGCCATCACAGCCATTTTTTTGTTTTCACATGCCAAAAACTGGTGAAATTTATTGTTCATTTGGTCATCCTCGCAGCAACGCTTCGGCGATGGTCATATCGAAAGGAGTGGTGATTTTGATGTTCTCGCGGTTGCCGGGAACGAGCGTGACGGAGTGGCCCAGTCGTTCGACAACGGAAGCATCGTCGGTGAAGAAGTCCGTGTAGGTCTGAAGGTAGGCCTGACGGAGAAGATTGGCCGAGAAGACTTGGGGGGTCTGAACGAGGCGGTAGTCACTGCGGGGAACGGTAACAGAAGCCCCTTCCGGGAGGGTCTTCCTGAGCGTCTCCACCACATCGGTGACAGGAATCACAGCCTCGGTACGGGCAGCCTCATCGTAGCAGGCGCGGATGGTCTCGATGGAGACAAAAGGACGGACGCCATCATGCACTCCGATAAGGGTGGCTTGGGGAGCAACGAGGGCAAGCCCGTTCTTGACAGAGTGGAAGCGGGTTTCACCACCATTGGCAAGAGCGTAAGGCTGATGGAAGTCGTATTGTTCGCAAAGAGAGCGCCAATAGTCCTGCTGACTTGCGGGCAGGACAAGCACCACCTGCATCTCCTCGTCGTATTGGAGAAAACGGTCGATGGTGTGCATCAGGATGGGTTTTCCACCGATGGGCAGGAACTGCTTGGGAATGTCGCCACCCATGCGAAGTCCCTTGCCACCAGCAACGATGATAACGGCTTTAGAGGTCATTATACATCATGCCTTGTTTGAGTTGGTCGGCAGTTGCCTTGCCACAGAAATGTTCCACGATAGCATAGCCAAGACCGAGAGCGGCCGCGGGTCCTTTGCCTGTGAACATAAGCCCGTCACGTTCCACAAGGGCTGCGGTATAGGTGGCACCCGTGAGGTATTGCTCAAAACCTGGATAGCAGGTCATCTGCTTGCCCACCGTAAGACCGAGGTCACCAAACACGAGCGGTGCGGCACAAATGGCGGCAAGTGCCTTTCCTGCCTGATGGTGCGTAAGAATGGCTTGACGAAGACCCGCATGGGCATCAAGATTGCTGGCACCAGGCATACCTCCAGGGAGGAAGAGCATATCCGCATCGGAGTAATCGTTATCGTCAAACAGGGTGTCGGCAACAATGCCCACTCCATGCGCACCCATAACGGTGAGTTGGTCAGTGATGGAAACGGTCGTTACTTTCAGACCTGCACGACGACACACATCAATAGGTCCGAGGGCTTCCACTTCTTCGAAGCCTGTGGCGAGAAACGCATAAATCATAGGTCTATTTGAGTTTAAATCGGTAAGTGATAGTACCGCTCTCGGTGTGTTCACCCTCCGAGAACTTCGATTGTTTGGCGGCAGCGATGGCTGCATTCTTAAGGGCTGAAGATGAGGTGGTACTGCTGGTGACATTAGCACCAATGACTGCACCTGTGGCACTCACCTGGATGGAAACCACTACGGTTCCTTCGCTGTTGGGGTCGGCATAGTTTGGCTTGGCCAGATAAACCACCGTTCGATTGCCCACTTTGGCCGAAGTGCCTAAACCTCCAACGCCAGTGGTGGCACCCGTATTGCTATTACCCGTTGGTGACCCTTGGGCACCTGTTCCTGTTGTGTTACCACTGCTTCCCTTCGTTCCATTATTGCCGAATGCGCCTGTCACACGGCTGTTGGCGGCTGCGGCGGCTTGGCGTTCCGCTTCTGCTTTCCGACGAGCCTCTTCGGCGGCCTTCTTCTTCGCAGCCTCTTCAGCAGCACGTTTTTTGGCTGCTTCTTCTGCGGCTTTCTTACGTGCGGCTTCCTCGGCAGCGCGCTTTTTGGCTGCTTCTTCTGCGGCAGCCTTGCGGGCGGCTTCTTCGGCAGCACGCTTTTTGGCAGCCTCTTCTGCGGCTTTCTTGCGAGCAGCCTCCTCAGCGGCTATTGAGCGTTCCTGCTCTTGCGTGATGAGAGGTTTTGCCGCTGGCTTTGGCTCAGGCTTGGGTGTTGGTTTTGTGGCTGGTTCCGGCTTAGGTTGAGGAGCAGGTTTCGGTTCTGGTGCAGGAGCAAGTGGCACTTCCTCTGCCTCAGTAGCGTCCGCAGCATCGGCAGGCGTTTCTGTTTCATCGCCTGCTTCGGAAGGGAGTCCGCCCAAGTCTTCACCTCCAGCATCTTCCACCATACCCAGAAGCACGGGCACACCGTCCTCCTTGTCCTTGTCGGGATGCACGGCTGAAAGCGTGATGAAGGCCAAGAGAAGTATCAGAACCAGATGCACCAAGATGGTGACCAGCCCTGCCATCATGTTTTTCTGTTTATTCTTGTTGTCCATAGGCAATAAGAAGCCTGTTTGCCGTCATCACTCGCGGGCAGAAGGTGGTCGTGTGGCGAGCACCATCTTGAAGTGATTCTCGTTGGCAATACTCAGAATTTCAACAATATTCTTATAAGGAACAGCCTCGTCGGCATAGAGCGAGACGAAGAGTTCAGTGGAGTCGTTCACCTGCGCATTGAGCACGGAGGGCAGTTGCTCCAGAGTGACAGGTTCTTCCTGTTCGTTGCCAGCAGCGGCGTAGAGGTTCAAGTCCTTGTCTATCACCACCCTTGCCGTCGCCTTCACCGTAGTTTGCTTCTTGCCCTGCGGCAAGAGCACCTTGATGGCATTGGGCGACACCATCGTGCTCGTAATCATGAAGAAGATGAGCAGGAGGAAGATGATGTCGGTCATCGACGCCATGTTGAACGTCGGGCTGACCTTGGTACGTCTTTTGAACATAGGCTGTTACTCCCCTTCGCTAACGATATCCATAAAAGTCAATGACTTGGCCTCAATTTCATTCACCACACCGTCGATTTTGGCCACGAGGTAGTTGTAGGCAAACAGGGCGATGATGCCCACAAAGAGACCGCCCACAGTGGTGATCATGGCCTGATAGATGCCGCCCGAGAGGAGGCTGATGTCGATGTTGCCTCCGGCGTTGCTCATCTGCCAGAAGGCTTCGACCATACCGATGACCGTTCCGAGGAAGCCAATCATGGGTGCGCCGCCGGCGATGGTGGCGAGCACAGGCAGACGCTTCTCCATCGTGGCAATCTCGAGGTTGCCCGTGTTCTCGATGGCCGTCTGGATTTCCGACGCAGGCTTACCCATACGGGTGATGCCACGCTCAATCATGCGTGCGGCAGCCGTATTGGTGTTGCGGCAGAAGTTGATGGCCGACTTCACATCGTTGTTTTTGAGATAGTCGCGGATACGATCCATGAAGAGTTTGTCGTCCTTTCCTGCATTGCGAATGGCAATGAAGCGTTCCACAAAAATGTAAATTGCGATAAGCGAGAGAATGGCGAGGACAATCATAATCCAACCACCCTTCGACGCGAGCTCAAGAATGCTGAGTTCTTCCATAGTGAGTCTTGTATTGGTATAAATTATCAGTTAGAAGTATCAATTTATGCGGTTCACAAGGCATTTTATCGATAGAGCACGAGCAATTATCAATTAAAAAACGTACCTTTGCGACCTATTCGCATGCAAAAGTACGGTTTTTCCGTTCATTCGACAAATAAAAAATCTTAAATATGACTAAAAAGCTGAAGTTTGCCCTTTTTGGCAACATCTACCAGGAGCGCAAGAGTGCTGCCGTGCAAAAATTCTTTGCCATTGCAGCCGAGCGAAAAGCCGAATTGGCTATGCCTGAAGCATTTCACGACTTCCTGACCAGCAACTTGAAGATTCACGTGCCGGCTTGCGAAATCATCAAGGACAACCAGTTCACGGCCGATTATGTGGTGTGCATGGGTGGCGACGGAACCTTCCTCGACGTGGCCAGCCGCGTGGGCAACAAGGAGATTCCCATCATCGGCATCAACACGGGGCGCCTCGGCTTTCTGGCCAGTTTCTCGCCCGACCACATCGAGGCAACGATTGCCGACATCTACGCGGGGAACTTCGGCGTGGAGCGGCACAGCGTGCTGAACATCTCGTGCGATGAGATGGAGTTGAAGGACTATCCTTTCGCCCTCAACGAGATTGCCATCCTGAAGCACGACATCTCCTCCATGATTTCCATCCACACCGACATCAACGACGAATACCTGACCACCTACCAGGCGGATGGGCTCATCGTGGGCACCCCCACAGGCAGCACGGCCTACTCACTCAGCGTGGGCGGCCCCATCATCGTGCCGCAGAGCGACACCATCTGCCTCACGCCCGTGGCACCCCACAGCCTCAACATGCGTCCCATCGTGCTGTGCGACGACACGGAAATCTCGCTCCGCGTAGAGAGCCGAAGCCGCAGTTTCCTCATCTCGCTCGATGGCCGCAGCCAGAGTTATCCCGACAACATCCACCTGCGCATCCGCAAAGCGCCCTACTGCATCAAGGTGGTGACACGACAAAGCCAGAGTTTCTTCTCCACCCTCCGCAAAAAGATGATGTGGGGAGCCGACAACAGAGGCTGACAACCCCGAAAACGGTAACGTCACTGCCTCGGCCGACTCTACGCCACATCCTCCGACAGGGCTCTTCCACATCCTCGGAAACGGTGTGAGTCACACCGCCACCCTCGGTCTGAGTCACACCGGCACCCACGGTCTGAGTCACACCGCCAAAGAGGCACTGGAAGGAAGGAAAAGGAGGCAACGGAAGAGAGGAAAGGGAGGCACTGGAAGGAGGGAATAAGAGGCGCATCCACACCCTCGGCAGGAACACATGAACAAGATAGCAAGAACAGCATGAATCTCAACAAGACGAAATACGCTACCCGTGAAATCATGGCTTGGCTGTGGCGACACCACAAGAGGTGCCGCTTGCAGGCCTTGCTGAACATGCTCATCGGCCTCTCGCTGGTGGGCTTGGGCTTGTGGAGCGTTGACACTATCCGCTCGCTCACCGACATCGCCACCCACGCAAGGGAAGGCAGCATCGTCTGGACGGCGGTGCTGCTGGCAGCGGTCTTCCTGACGGAGATGCTCATGCACATCGCTGCCACATGGATGAGCGCGGTGCTGGGCGTGAAGACGCAGAACGAGATGCAGCGGTTCTTCTTCCGCCAACTCATCAGGGGAAAATGGCACGGCATCGAGAAGTACCACAGCGGCGACGTGATGAACCGCCTCTTCGGCGACGTGGGCGACATCGTGGAACTGATGACGGAAATCCTGCCTACGACGGTGGTGGTGGTCGCACAATTCCTCGCCTCGTTCATCTATCTCTACGTGATGGACCGCACGTTGGCGATCATCGTCATCGTCTCATCGCCCGTCTTCATGATTCTCTCGCGCATCTACTTCAGGCGCATGCGCCGCATCGTGCGCACCATCAAGGACAGCAACTCGGCCATCCAAGCCATCATCCAAGAGAGCATCCAGCACAAGATGGTCGTCAAGGTGCTGGGTCGCGAAAGGGAGATGGTGGACAAACTGGAACAACGCCAGAATCTGCTACGGAAACAAATCAAGAGCCGCACCAAGTTTTCCATCTTCTCGAAGACATTGGTCAACATGGGCTTTGCGGGTGCCTTCCTCGTCGCCTTCGTGTGGGGTCTCTTCCAACTGCAGGACGGACTCATCACGATGGGTGTGCTCATGGCTTTCACCCAACTCATCAACCGCATCCAGCGCCCTATGCTCGATGCCGCCCGACTGCTGCCCATCTTTGTGAACAGCCTCACCTCCTGCGAACGTCTGATGGAACTGGAAGAACTGCCTCTGGAGGACGAAAAGGAGCCTATCCAGATGGAGGGAAACGTGGGCATCCGCTTCGACAACGTCTCTTACTGCTACACGAAGAGGGGGCGCACCGTCGTCAAGCACTTCTCCCACGACTTCCGCCCCGGCAGTTTCACCGCCATTCTTGGCGAGACAGGAGCGGGCAAGACCACTCTCATCCGCCTCATCCTTGCCCTCATCACTCCCACTGAGGGAAAAGCGGTGGCATACGCGGGCCATCAGGCTCTCCCTCTCTCCCCCGCCCTCCGCTGCAACTTCTCATACATTCCGCAGGGAAACACGCTCTTCTCAGGCACCATCCGCGAGAACCTGCAAATGGGCAACCCCGATGCCACCACCGAGGAGATGCACCATGCACTCCATCTGGCGATGGCCGACTTCGTGTTCAACCTGCCCGACGGGCTTGACACCCGCTGTGCCGAACAGGGAGGCGGGCTCTCCGAGGGTCAAGCCCAGCGCATCGCCATCGCACGCGCCATCCTGCATCCTTGCAAGGTGCTGCTCCTCGACGAGGCCACTTCCGCCCTCGACGTGGAGACAGAAAAAAAACTGCTTGAAAACCTCAAGCAGCATTTCTCACATAGCACCATCATCTTTGTCACCCACCGTCTTGCCGTGGTGGATTTCACCAGCGATGTCATCAAGATGGTGAGACTGGCAACATAACCACACCCTCCTTTTTCATGCCATCAATCTTGATGACAACAGGCGAGGAGAAGCGCACGTGGCGCACATGGGCGGTCTCCTCAACCGCAGGCAGCGCATGGAGCACGGCTTGGTTGTAGATGCCATCGCCCATAAAGTCGTTGACCGTGAAATAGCCTACCCCCATCGAGGTGAGGTTCTGGAAGAAGTGTGTGCCCTGGCTGGGATCGACACGGAAGTTGCTCAAGCCTGCCTCGACAATGACTTTGGCAGCAGAGATGTTGGGCCACTTGACCGGGATGCCCAGCCACGAGTCGCTGGAGCCCCACCGACCTGGCCCCACCAGCACATAGTTCTCGCCCCGCTTCAGGAAACCACGGTTAAAGGTTTCGATTTCTTCAGCGACAGCAGGGTTGTTGGCGGCCGTAAAGTCTTCCGTCTTCACATACACCACATCGCAGACATCGTTGATGACACCATGACCAATGGCGTTGTGGCTACGAATCAGACAAGCCTCATCGGCTATCACGGTGATGTCTTCGTCAAGTTGCAACTGGTTGTCCACCATCGGACGAATCTGCAAGAGGTAGAAATCGCCGCTGCGGTCATCGTGCAGATTGACGGCAAACTCTATCTCCACGGGACGCGCCATCTCCTTCTGGCCATAGTGGAGCACCTTCTGCAAGAGTTCGGGCAAAGGGAACACCCCATTCTGCAACACGCCCGAGAAGGAGATAATCTTGCGGTTCTTGCCCTCATAATAGCCATCGTAAATGCACTGGTCGAACGGGTCGAAAGTGGAAACAATCCACTTCAGGGAACCATCGTGGTCGGCATCACGCACTGTCACCTGCTTGAGGTTGAAGGCATCATCGACCTGGAACTGAAGAGAGGCCAATGCGCCTGACCCTCCCTGCTGTGAGGGTGACGGGAGGGGCTGGAGGTCTGTCTCCAGCGCATAGAACTTCGTCTGTGTCTCACGCAATGCGATTTCCATCTCACTGGTTTGAAGCACCTTGCCGGGATGGTGGGGACAAACACGAAGGCAGAGGCCTCCATCCACGATGTACTTGCCAAGTCCAAGCGCAAGTTCCACAACGCCCTCCTCTGCCTTTTCATCGCCGATGGGGTAATAGTTGATGCTGCGCCCCACTCCCGAAATGGTGGGATAGAAGCCGCTGGCGTACTTCTGGCCGACCACCTCCTGCAGGATGACCGCCATCTTTTCTTGGTCGATAACGTTGGACGTGGCGACCATATAATCCTTGGAAGCCCGATAGAACACACTGGCATACACGCTCTTGATGGCATTGGACAACATCTCGAGGCGCACATACTTGTCCTCTGCACGAGGTATCATATACGTGGAATAGATGCCGGCAAAGGGCTGGTAGTGGCTATCCTCCAGCAACGAAGAAGAACGGATGGCCACAGGGCCATTGACCACATCCATGAAGGACATGAGGTCGTCGGCCAGGCACTCCGGCAAACGCCCATGCAGGAAGTGCGTGAGAATCTCCTCGTCGGGAATATCGGAGAGCGCCACCTCGTAGAGCCCGTTCGTCTCCATGAACTCATCAAAGATGTCCGTACAAAGCACCACCGTCTTGGGAATCTGCACCGTGGCGTTCTCATACTCGTTCAGGTCGATGCGGCGCTTGATGATGTTGTCGAGAAACGCCAGACCTCTACCCTTTCCACCCAGCGAACCCTCGCCAATGCGGGCGAACTGGCTGTAACTGTCGAAACGGTCGCGATGGAAAATGGCCACCACACCTTGATTCTTCATCTTTCGGTAGCTGACGATGGCATCGAAAATATACTGACGGTGGGCATCCACATCACTCTCCACCTTCCACGTGATTTTCTTCAAAAACTCCGCCACAGGGAAAAGGGCGCGCGAGGAAAGCCAGCGCGAGACATTGTTGTGGCGCAAGTGATAACTGAGAGAGCCTGCCGGCAAAGTGAAGATGTTGTCCTGCAATTCCTTCAGGTTGTGCACACGCGCCACCTCCTCCATCGTGTCGGGATTGCGGAAAATGAAATCGCCGAAACCAAAATGCTTGGTCAGCACATCTTTCACATCCTGATTCAGTTTCTTCGAGTCCTTGCTGATGAAAGCCGCTTTACACAGGTCGGCATAAGGTTTCTTGTCCGCCTCGCTCGAATCGAGTACCAGCGGCACATATTCGTCCACCTCGCGGATGGCACTCAACAACTTGTAGCCCGCCAACTCGTCTTTCTCCTTGCTGTCGGCCAACATCGGGAAACGGCAGTCGCTGATGACACCCAAAACATTGTCGCTAAACTTTGAGTAGAGCATCCATGCCTCCTCGTAAGAACGTGCCAGCACAATCTTGGAGCGTCCACGCATGCGCAGCATCTCCAACTGCGAATTCAAAGCCTCGGTGGCGAACTCCAGACTCTGCTGAAGGACGAACTGATAAAGGTTGGGCAAAAGAGAGGAATAGAAGCGGATGCTGTCTTCCACCACCAGAATCATCTGAACACCAGCCGCCAGGTCGTTCTCCAGATTCATCTTGTCCTCGATGAGTTTGATGATGGAGAGCAGCAACTCGGTGTTGCCAAGCCAACAGAACACATACTCGAAAGCGCTGAGGTCTTCATTCTCCATGCGGCGTGTAATGCCGTGAGAGAAAGGGGTGAGCACCACAATCGGCAATGCCGGGAACTCGGTCTTGATGCCTCGGGCAATGTCGAACACATCATTGTTGTCGGTTCCAGGCATACAAATAACGAGGTCGAAGGAGTTCTTCCCAATCAGTCCCGTCGCATCCTCCTGAGAGGCAGCACGGAAGAAACGGGGCGGATAACGCAGACCCAATTTAGCGTATTCATCAAAAATCTTCTCATCCACTCGTCCGTCATCCTCCAACATGAAGGCATCGTAGGGGTTTGCGATGATAAGCACATTGAACACGCGCCGCTGCATCAAATCCACGAACTTGGTCTCGCGGAGCGTGGGGTATCGATTTTCTGTATAAGCCATTATTCTAAAAATCAATAAGCAGTTAAAGGTTTCCCGCCAGTCGTCATACCTTCGGCACTAATGAACATCTCCGTACATGAAGAGTTGTTGTAAAACTCCACCGTTCCCTTACCTCGGCGGTCAAGTTTCACATTGGGAGCCCAGTAAAGAGTGCGTCGGAAATCCTCCATAGGCGGCACCACGCTGTAGTCTTCCATCTGGAAAGTGCTCGGCATGTTGAATCCTTGATAGTGCGTATAGCGCACCCCCTTCTCCTTCTCCTGGAAACGACGATGGGTGTAGCAATAGATGACAACAGGGTTCATGTTATCCACCTCATCCACGTAGAGATGGTCGTGCAGTCCTTCAATATTTTCTGAGATATAGACAGACTTCACATCCTCTAACCATACGGGAAGGTCTATATTTGTATTGGCAGGGTTGTCGGTGTGCATGACTGAGGCGAACATGGCAGTAAGATTTTCCATACTGCGCGACAATTCCGCATCTCGGCGCAGATGAAAGTTCGTGATGGTACAGAACTGGTTATCAACCACCCACACGATAGGACGCCTCTTGTAAAGGAGTCCGTCGCCAAAGAACCGAAGGAATCGTGTTGGTGGGTCCATACGCCAACCTGGCGCTTCATAATCACCCTGGAAAAGAGCCAGATAGTCATCTAAATCGAATACGGTATGTGTGTTACGTCCACTTTTGCGGAACTCCTCTTGAGCTGGCGTAATTGGCTTAGCTATCAACACATTGCGTGTTGCAGCCTCACCATCAAACAGATTGTTTTTCCCCTTCAGCCATTCACAGAACCCGGGGTCGGGTTCACCCTCATCGGCAATACGGTCAGCATCCTCGTCGCAGTTATAATAAATCATGGAGAAATGACGTGCATTGGTCTCGTCGTTCCATCCTGTGCGGTCCCACACGCGCCGCTTCGCCTTCACTTGCGCTGTCTTCAGCAAGATGTCTTTCTTGGTGATGCTCACCCACTTCGCAGTATCTTCCTCTGATATCGTCCATCGAAAAGCACGCTCGTCATCCACAGGGATTGTCTGTGCCTCCTGTTCCGACACATAACGTGCCGCAGGCGAGAAGTTGCGGTCAATGCCCACCACGTAAGACTCTGGCACATCATTTTTCTTGGCTTTCAGTTGCAAGGTCCACTCACCACTGATGTCGGGCAAGGCAAAGCCATACTGACCCAGTTCTGTGGTGGTCGTCGTTGCGTTGAACGACTGTCCTTGTGCATTGTAGAAGAAGGCCGTCACATCCACGCCGCTCACATCGAGTTTTTTCTTGCCAGCCTTCACCATTCCGTAAAGCAAGAGACGATCCTCTACAGGTTGGAACTTGGCAAACGTTGACTTACCCGACATCAACTGCCAGTCGTAACGACGCCAACCCTGCACCAGCATCAGCAAGTCGGCTGCTCGGCGATGCTCTTCGTCGTCAGCCTCCAGATAATACTCTGGGTGGTGGATGTATCCCCTCACTTCACTGCCCAGCAATAGCCATGTGCGCATATTGCCATAGTTGCCATTCACCATACCTGCCGCATCGACAGCCGCAAAGGAAAGTGTGGCATTAGGTTGCGCCTGAAGATTGAATGTCACCCGTCCACAAGGAGAGAGGTATTCGTTGGGACTGGTCACCATGATGCTATCGGTTGCTGCACCTTGGGGAATGACAAAGAAGAGACGTTCGGCCAAGATGCGTCCTTCCGCATCGAAGAAAGACAACTGGTTGACACCCCGAGGAAGGTAATCACGATGGAAGAAGAACTGTACATGAGGTTTCGCTGTGAGCGTGTCACAACGGACAATCTTCCCGCCATGCATCATCACATAACCAACTTTATTGCCCACTACATCTGCGGTGCTAAATACATCCACCGACAGACGCTCGTCACGCACAGCATCGACCGTGAGCGCACAGCCGGAGGAGAGCACGGTCGGCAACGGGAAGGTTTTCTCGTTGCCACTGGCATCTTTCGCCACCACCTTGAAGTCTCGTCCGACAGCAGGCAGCGAAAAGAGGCCACGCCCATCCCGAAGGGTCTGAAGGTCGGCCACTCGATTGCCTTCTGTATCCTGCACATAACCACTCACGGTGATGGACTCGCCCTCCGCGCCTGTGGCACTGAAAGCCACACGGGCTGGAAGCCCCTCTACAAGGGAACCACCCTCCGGGTAGAACTGGAGCGTGAATGAACGGGCTTTTTTCTTATTCTCCTCCGAAGAGTCAGCGGACTCCTCAAGCGACACAATATTGGCATTGGCCTCATCGGCAGAGGCCTGTCGCTCGATGTTCAAGCGATGGCGGTAAGAAATTCTGTCAATCGTGGGATTCTCATAGTCACCAGCCTGCTTCGGAGCACGGAAGATGGGCAACATACGCGAGTAGCATGCTTGGGTACCCCAATTGGTCATCATGCGGGTGAAGGCCCGCAACTCATAAAACCCTGTGGTCATGATGCTGTCCACCTTGATGTCGCCATAGGCTTCACCATTCTGGATGGGCAGTTTACGCCGCTCCACCACATCCCCTGAAGGATTGAGCAGTTCCACATAAAGAATCTTGCTCAAGTCGGTGCGAGCTTCTGTATCTGTGCGGGTCACATAGGCCTTGAACCAGATGGTCTCACCCTTGAAATAGCCCGTATTGTCCAGATGCAGGTACACCTTCTCCTGAGGATAGGCCTGACCAAAGTTCATTGCCTTACGGATATAGGAGAGCACGCCTGCAGTGTCGGTCAGTTGCTCTAATTGTGGCAACAACTGCTCCCCCTCATCAAGTTGACGCTGAGTCACCATATCAACAGGAGCATCGCTGCTCTCTTGTGTCACAGCCAGTTCCCTGTCAGTGCGCTCGACAAAGACATACTTGCCCTCCACCTCAGGATTACTGCCTGCCCGCTCAATGGCTGTCAAGAGATTACGATCAATCTGTTCGCCATAAGTGAACGGCAAATTATACTCCTCCACATTGGTCAACACCGTATGGAACTCCACATCCTCGTTGATGGCTGTGCAAGAAATATCAGCCACTTCCGTATAACCGTTCTTGCGTTGATAGTCAATCTTGATGGCGATGTCGAGACGGGTCTTTTCCTTCTTGTCACCATAGGTAGCCGTCGCGTTCACGTTGTAGATGAAACCATCGAAACGCAACAGATGATAAGTCTCCGCATCCACATAAAGCGTGCCTCCCAACATGGGACGGATATATTTCTTGTCTTTGGGAGTCAGCGTGATGGCATAAATGGTACGGTCGCGGACTCCCGAAAGAGTCGTTTGCGACATCTCATAGTTAGAGCGGATATAGGCACTACCACCCTCTTCAGGAAATGGAACGATGAGGATATCTTTCCACACTTCATTTCCTCGAATCATGGGGCCTAATGTGTAGTTGACATGAAGGTTGGTGTTCCGTAGTTCAGACTGCACCCTTCCTTCGGGTGCTTTTGCCCAATATTGTCCGTTCGTCACACACAAACTTCGCAGATTCACTGCAGATTTTGCTTCCAAAAAGGCTTCCACCATCTCCGTCTGCTCACCCTTCAAAAAGGTCATACGGCAGAAATAGTGCGCCTTGCGATGCTGGTTCTTTGAAAAGTCGCGCCGAAGGTTATCTTTCACACGCATCAAAATGGCATCTGTTCCGAGCACGGTCACCTCGTTCAGACTACGTGCCAAGGGCTGCATCTTGAGCACACCCCTCAATGCAGAAGCCTTGACTTCTTGGGTGACGTAACCCACAAACGAAATACGCACATTGTCCGTTGGCTGGGCAGAAAGCACAAAATCGCCATCTATATTGGTCAGTGCACCATGCCCTGGCGACACATACAAGGTGGCGTAAGCCATCGGCTCACCTGTTTCAGCATCAACGATTCGTCCTTTGTACTGTTGTTGTTGGGCAAACATCAACAAAGAACTGAACCATAGATAAAACAAGAAACAAATTCTACACATTTGGTACAGATTAGGTTAGATAAAGTAAAAAGGGGGGTGCACCTCATGAGGGTGCATCCCCCTTTTTATTCAGTTCATCTCACGATTAGCGAGAAGGGAGCGTGAGGAACCAGGGTTTTCCGGTCATATTGTCTTTCTCTTCCTCGCTACCATAAGTGGTCAAGATATAGTCAGGCAATGTAATCGTACTGGAGAACTTGCCATCCTGCATCTGATAACGCATGAGATCGTAGAAACGCAGACCTTCGAACATGCCTTCCAAAGCCTCTTCGTCAAGAATCAGTTTTGCCACATGTGCCTGACGCTTCTGGCGTATCTTTTGCGATGCGAGATAAGCAGCATTCTCCGCTTCAATCGCCTCATTCTCTGCCACAGCAGCATCATACGGAATCTTGGACTCTCGCCAACGAGCAGAGTCTTCTGGCGTTGAATTCAAGTAAAGTTTGACTGTATCTGGCAAAGCCACCTTCGGCTTGATGTTTGCGAGTGTTGCATCATCGTCCAGACGATATTTTTTATTGAAATCAGTAGCACCAGAACCAAGGGAGTGGATACCTATCTGCAGTTTCATTCCCTCTGGCGAGTTCTCTGGCAATTTCCAACTTCCTGTGTTACGAGAAGTACCCTCCTCTGGACCGCCAAACTTCGTAGAGTTCCAAATAACAAACGTATTGTTCGCCTGAGCAGCGAGTTCCTTGTTATTATTATATTTAGGTTCTGTATTCGAGAAACCAGACGTCTTGATTTGGCACAGACGGTCAAACTCATCTTGAGAAATGATGCTACGGTCGTTCAGCACATCGTAAGTCATACCATATTTCAACACAGCGAAAGCAGTCTCGGGGAATCCCGCGCGGTTGAGTGCCTCAGCCATGTGCAGATAAAGAATGACGATACGATAGTAAGGAACATAGGAGTTCTTCATGTCATTGGCAAGAGACAAAACACCATTCGTCCACTTACGGATGACAATTCGTTGGTCATTCAAACGGGCATTCTCTCGACTTGCCGCATTGGAGGAACTCTTGTAAACAGAGAACAAACGCAAGTCACCCACATGCTCTGAACGCTCATATTCATTAGGATCTTTCGAGAGAATGAGCGTATCAGATTTTGTAGCACTCTCATATCGATAGAAGCAATAGTCTTGGGCTGCTGAAATGTCACGCACACGCTGAGATGGCATCACCCAAGGATAATAGTCGTTGGAATAAAGAGAACAGAACACCCTGCGGAGGTCTGAAGTGTTGCCATAGTAAGAAGAAGTGTCACAAGGGATGACACCCACTTGCTCCATATCCGTACCACCCAACGAGAAACGAGTGCCTGCATAAGTATCAGCACTACGCATATGATTGCGATCTGCCCATGAAATGACACCATCACTTACACCATATTCCTCGCCTGTAAAGCAGAAGTAGTCGTGATACATGCCCACCGCATTCATATAATCCTGCTCACTACCCGTGCAGGTACCGCGCCACAAGTAAAGTTCAGCCAGAAGCACACGCACAGGAATAAACATATTGGCGTAGGAAATGCCACTCCATGTTGCGCCGTAGTCAGGACGAAGGGCTTTATTTTCATCCATAGTGGCATACTGCTGAATATCGTTGATACAGAAATTCAGGATGGCAGTCATGTCAACCCTATTGGACGAAGCCACAATGCGTTCAGCAGCATCGGCTGTCAACACAGGCTCCGTAAACTTGTCTGGCACAGGAATTGAGCCATAAATCTTGGCCAACTCCAGATAGCACCATGCACGGAAGCACTTGGCAGCACAGATTTCTTTCCCATAATAGTATTCTCCGTGCGACTTGAGCAGAGAATCCACATGAGCCAAGTAGATGTTACAGTTATTAATCACATCGTAGTAATCAGCAGGATTATTGTAAGCGTTACCCGTCGTGATATTATTTGCGTTCAGTTGCTGAATATCAGTCGATGCAACAGCAGGATTCACCGTGACGAGGTCTGCACGGATTTCGCCAAGAAGCACCGTTTTGTCTGCCAGTTTCTGCATACGTTTCACGATACCCATCATCTGATACAAGGTATCCTTTGGTGCGAGGTCTGTAGTGACAAGTTTGTTGTCAGCCGTAAACATATCCTCGCAGGATGTCGTGGCTGTCCCGATGCCAAGCAGAAGCAAGCCACATGCTATGATTGATTTTACTTTCATGATCGTCTTTGCAAATTAGAGGTTAATCTTTACACCGAGGTGGAAACTACGGCCTGAAGTGAGATAGCCTGCATCGATGCCCTGCATGAGAACACCATTACCGCAAGTAACCTCTGGGTCAGAACCCAGATACTTCGTGAACGTGAGCAGATTATTGGCAGCAGCCCAAAGGGTGATGCCCTGAATGTACTCATTCTGAACAGGCACTTTGTAAGACAGTGTGATGTTCTTCAACTTCATGTAGGAACCATTTTCAATCCAACGGTCTGAGAAACGGCTGTTGCCCATAGGGTCACCGTAAGTGATGCGTGGGATGTCCGTCACCTGACCTTCTGTTGACCAACGGCGGTTGAGTGCTGTGGTCTGGTTGATGAACATCGAACCCGACTCGAGCATGGCGCGCTGATAGTTGTAGATGTCATTGCCCAACGAATAGTTGAAGTTGGCAGCAAGCGACCAACGCTGACCAAAGTGGAAGTTCAAATTGATATTTCCATAAATGTCTGGATTGGGATCACCAATAATCGTCTTATCGGTTTCTGATGCGCTGATAACACCGTCACCATTCACATCAACATCACCGATGATGCCATCATTGTTCAAATCCAAGAACTTCATGTCACCAGCACTGAAGGGGTGGCGGTTACCAGCCTCATCCACAATGCAAAGGCCCGCGTCATTAGCAGCTTGCGTGTTCTTATACACACCATTGGTCTTGTAGCCGTAGAAGACACCTGCCGCACGACCAATCTCCGAACGAATCGTGGCGCCATACATCTCCGTGTCAAAATGCTGCTGACCCTGTGGGAGAGACTTCAGCTTGTTCTTGTAATGACCCAGAGAAGCACCCATCTCAAACTTGAAGTTCGGATTGTTGATTACCTTTGCATTGAAAGCCAAGTCATAACCCACATTCTTCATCGAACCATCGTTCGTGTAGTAGTCTGTGAGACCTGCCACATAAGCAAGTGTGCCCAATGTAACCAGGTTGTTGGTCTTAGCATGGAAGAAGTTTGCCTTCACATTCAATCGGTTGTTCAAGAAGTTACCTTCCAAACCTACATTGAAGCGGTTGGTTGTCTCCCAGCGGAGGCTCGTGTTACCGATATTGCCAAGACCGATAGATGTCACCTGGTCGTTAAGCAAGGCAGCCGAAGAGAGATAGGTCAAAGTGGCAGAATTGTCAATGCCGTCGTTACCGACAGACTCAAATCCCGCGTTCAGTTTCAGCATATTCACTACCTTGTTGGTGCGGAACCAGTCTTCGTTGCTGATTACCCATGCAGCATTGATGGAGGGGAAGAAGCCCCATGCCACGCCAAACATCTTGAGACCAGCATCCACATCCTTACCGAAACGGGAAGAGGTACCCAAAGAGAATTGACCTGTCACGTAATACTTCTCCATGTAGTTGTAGTCCACATTTGCATAGTAATCAAGTGACTTCCAGTTGGTGTCAGAGCCATAACGCCGTTTCGTGTCACTGGCCGTATTAGGTGTCTTGTCGTTACCCGTATTATCGGCAATCAGATAAGATGACGTGAAAGAATCGCTCAAGAAACGGATACCACCAAAGATGTCCACACGGTGAGCGCCAAGGGGAAGTGTCCAGTCTGCCTGTGTGTCAGAGAAGATGGCATTGTGCTTCGTATAAAGCGACCACTTCTTGTTTTCAGTCTGCGCAGTTGTACCTTCTTCCCTGTAGGAAGGCATACCAATGATTGGTGTAAAGTAGCCTTCGTCGAACGACTGCATCGTGTAGGCAAAACGCTCTGTGATGCCAAAGTTAGGAAGAGGTTGCCAACGTGGAGCCACCGTGATATTGATCATGGTGCAGTCCGTGTGGTTCTTGTTCTTAGCCTCACCATTCTCAAGGATGGCCTTTGGATTCGCAAGGCTTCCCTTGCCACCCAGTACCTCATCGAGATAGTCATCCGCATCCGCAATGAACGATGTAACATGCGAGCGTCCTTGTTTCTCAAGTGTGAAGTCATAAGGGCTCAAGAATGGTGCCTTGACATAAGCCAGGAAACCTGGAGCAGCCAACGACTGGAGGTCAAACGACGATTCCAGACCATCACTGCGCAGGTCGCGTGTCACATTGGTGTAACTGGCGTCAAACTTGGTCGTGAACCACTTGTTCAGCACGATGTCCGTGTTGAAACGGATGTTGAAACGCTGCATATCATTGCGCTTCAATGTTGACTTCGAGTCCATATAACCGACAGAGAGGTTGTACTGAGCGATATCATCACCACCCTGAATGGAGATGCCATAATTCTGTGTCATGGCCTCACGGTAGACTTGGTTTCTCCAGTCGGTGTTGTTGTGATACATATTATAATACATGTACTGAGGATCAGTCTTCAAGAACTTGAACTCCGTCAGTTTCGTATCGGTCGTGCCCAACAACTCTGAGGCGTAAGAACGGTACTGACCTGCGTTCATCACATCAATTTCCTTCGGTTTCAGCTCTACACCGAACGAAGCATTCACGTCAATGCGCGTTGCCATCGAGTGGCAGCGCTTGGTCTTGATGACAATCACGCCATTCGCAGCCTTGGCACCATAGATGGCCGTACCATTCTTCATCACTTCAAACGACTCGATGTCTTCCATATTGATGGACTGGAGCAGATTGTTGAAGTAACCCGTGTGCAGCATCTTGCCTTCCTCATACATCTGGTCATACACCACACCGTCCAAAATGATGAGTGGCATAGCGTTTGAGTTCAATGAGTTGTAGCCGTTGATGAACATGGCAATACCTTGACCCGGGTTGGCTGAACGCTGGATACCGCGCACGTCAGCCCCTAGACGATTCTGAATTTCCTGATCAACGGTAATGGCCGTCGACTGTTCAAAGCCAATCGCATCAACCGTCTTAGTGGCCGCAGTCTTCCCCTTGTAATCGTTCAGATAGACCTCAGAGTAGAGTTGAATCTCCACACCTTCCGTTCTACCGTTCAGCGACACCTGATTCAGATTGTAGCCTTCCAACTTCACAGACAGCGATGTGACGAACTTAGGCACACTGATGGTGAACTCACCGTTCTCATCGGCCATGGCTGTGTAGTTACGGTTGTTGTATGCTTGAATCTGTGCACCGGAAAGCGGTTCGCCTGTAGCAGCGTCCACCACTTTACCTTTCACATCAATCGTCGGATATTTCTTGGCTGGTTTCACAGGTCTTCTTGGTGCAGACACCTCTTCGGTGGTCTCTTGAGATTCAGCCTCATCTTGTGCTGCCACAGGAAGCGTTCCCAGCAAGAATCCGATTGCCGCGAACCCGTACTTACAGGTGCGCAGTATATTTGAACTAATATATGATTGCATAATTTCCATTAGTATCAACATTTATTGTCTTATTATTCTTGTTCTTCTTCCGTCGCGTCGAACTTCGGCTTCAGGATAATGCTGCTGATAAGCATCTCACGCGAATAGTTCCCTTTATCTCCGTTACCGACCTTTACATCGAACTGGATGATGGCACCCACCCCATCATCACCTTTAATATTGTAGTAACTGTGCTTGAAGGTATATTCACCTAAATGAAGCGTATCAATCTTTTCATGACAGTCTGTGATGAAGTAGTTACCTTGTTTTTCCATCACTATGGCATCCTCAGGGGGAGTCAAACGGGTAGGACTGCCCACAAACGCATTGTCATCCATACGTTCATAGATGTTGACATAAAAACGGTATGGACGAGGGTCATCTTGGTAAGACTCTCCATTATTGAACCCCGTCTTGGCCCAAATGGGACAGGTGACGAGATACATGTCATACGTACCGGACAAGAGGTTTTCCAAATCGAAAGCGATGGCGGGCTGAGTATTTCCCAGTTCTGGCACATCAAAGAAGTAGTAATCACGCGTTCCGAGGAAAGTGGAGTCAACCCGGACAATCTGCGATTCCCTCGGCACCCCCTCCCAGATGGTGTCACACTGATAGTCATAGAGCGTTCCTATCGAAATAGACGTGATACCGACATTCTTGGTATAAATCTTCGTTTTACCATCCTTGCCCGTAATCTGGTCAAGTGTGAGGTCTGAAGCCATCACGGTCTGTTTCTTGAAGAACTGCTCCGTCACACTCATTGGATACTCATCCACGAGATACAGATCGCCGTTTGAACATTGCACAGGATCGCCCATCTTATTCAAGATGTCATTCACCTCTTTATCAGGATGGAGACCCATCAGAGGCTCTTTTGCATAATAGAGGTTGTAAGGCCAGTTGAAAGACGAGTAATTGGTCGACTTCAGCGAGTCCTGCCAGTACTCATTGGCATTCTTGTTGAAGAACAAGTCTGTCATGGCAAACATGCTGGCATTGTAATCCTGGAGCGAATCGCACATATTAGCGTATCTATCACTCTTATAATCAGGGTTCTTCGTATTCTCATAAGGATTATAGTCCAACAAGCGTTTGGCAATTGCGAGTCTCTTCTTGTAAGCCTCTGTAGAAGGAAGAATCGCGATGTAACTGGAGTCTTCCTCATAGATAAGTGCATCCACATTTCTTAACACGGTGTTGTTGCGAATCACAACACTATCCTCCCAAACTGTATTGCCATACTCGTCCATACCGTTGCTCACCGACTTGTTCTCATCCAGCGAGTCCTTGTCAAATATCTTCAAGAAAGCATAGAGCGACACGTCGTCCGTCTCAGGATTGTAGAGTGACTTGATTTTTTCAAAGATGTTGTGCCTGTAATCCAACTCGCCGTCAAGGATATGCAGCACACCATTGGTGCAGGAGAGGTTCGACTTCGTGATGGTTCTTTCGCCGAAGGTGCCTTCACCCGTTCCATTACCAGTCATGGTCTCAATCTTCTTACTCATCAGTTTCACATCCTGTTCCGTCCCGTTTTGCGAGATGGCATATCGTGCCACATGATTCTTGATGAAATGGTCAAGCACTTCATCAGCACCGTCCTTTTTCGTCAACACTGTCTGCCCGTCCACAACTTGTACATCTGCATAATCAGAGAGATTGAACGAGCCGTCAGCCGGTGCCCAAACGGTGTAAACATTCTCAGAAGAGAGTTCACGGTCGTAACCGTACAATTTCACCACCTTGGCAAAATCGGGAGCCATCTGTTCAAGAGCCTGCATCGTCGTTCCGTTAAAGGAGAGCGATGATGGGCCGTCATTATAGTGGTCATCCCACGTGTCCGAGCATGAAACCATTGCTGCTGCACTGGCGGCAGCAATGATTCCGATGCGGAGCGTGTTTTTTATATTCTTATTCATAATACTTCAGTCATTATTAGGTTTACCATTTATCCTCTGAGTAGTATTCGTTGTTGTAAACAGAGCGTGGACAAATCTCGAGGAAGTCAAAGTTCAAAGCACTCGATTTCGGGTCTGCAGTTTCGAGTACTTGCTTGAAGCGGACATAATGCGCTTCATCGTCAAGACCTTTACTAGTGAAGGTGCCCAGCACCTTGCGGATGGTATTGGGAGCATCTCGGAAGACAGTACCATCTTCCTTGGATGACTCACTATTTGCAGATGCATAAGACTTCGGTCCTTTCATCCATTTAATGTTGTGCAGATACTTGTCAAATGCTGCAATGGCATCATCATCACCCAGCGCCGCGTCAGACTTCCATCCAAACAATTCCTCTCCATTTGGACGCATATCAAACGGAATGCCTTGTGAGAAGCCATCGATGAACACCTGAATGACACCACGATTCTTAAAATCCACACAAGTGAACAAACGGAGTTCATAGTCTCCTGCTGGCACTGGTGGCAGTTTTACAGTCAGATCGAAGATACCAAGGACTGTTACCTCATCACCCTGATAAGACCAGAAAGAGAGGGTACGTGGACGCACATGCACGTGCGTATCATTCGTGAAGAAGAAGTTCTTGGCTGCTCCAGCCTTGAAGCCCAAGCAGGTCTGCACGTTGTTATGGTTCGAGGTTGCATCCCAGTGACCATATTTACCACCCACATTGGATGACTTCGTGTAGATACCACGTGCGCCGCTCGTCATGAAGTCAGGCGACAAGGTGGATGCATCCAGACGCAAACGCTCATCCAGCACCACCTGCTGCGTCTGCTGGTCATAAGCAATCACATCGCTGATGTAGTGATAGATACCATTCAAGCAAGTGTTGGTGCGTCCCATGTCATCGGGGAATGTCACCTTTGCACCTGGCACCTTCACACCACGCTCATCGGGACGAGACTGTACGCCACGACGGTTGATGTAGAGACCTTCCTCATTGCCGCTTGGGAAAGAACATTTGAGAATAGAATAAGGCATCATGGTTTCATACCAGTCTGCGATATCCCATTTATTACGCTTCCATCGTGTGGCAAGATACGAATCCTTTCCATCCACACATGTCAGTGTATAGTAAGAACCGTAGCGATCCAGCAAGTGATAAGAAATGAAACGGTTAAGCGCATTCTGGCGAGAAGTCAAATCATCATTATTCACATCATTTGGATACATCGGATCATACAATTGGTGCGCCAAATACTCCAATGAGTTTGGATCGTCCTTGCCCAACACCTTCGTGACGCCATATTTCTGTTCCAAGACAGAGTCTGGACATACAAAGGCGGTGAACTTGAAGTAGCGGTTCTCCATGTAAGCCACATTATCATACTCAGTAGCCGTACTAAGCACCAACTTATCATTGGTCCAGTCGATGGAGTCAGCACCTACAGAATAGCTGGGATCCTTCCATTTGCGGAGCGAGTCGGCCATATGTGTCACTCTGAGTGCCTCGCAGTAGAGTTGGATGTTATCGTCCTTCTCCATAAAGTCAATCATCACATCCGTGTTGGCAAACACCACTTTGTTCACTGTATGTACCACACCGTTGCAGACGGAATCATCCACATGAATCAGGCGCGCATCAGAATTGATGTACATAGCCAATTTCACCTCCCCAGAGGACTGGTCTTCCACACTGTTGACAGTCAGCGGCTGATCCAGCATATTCGACTTGGGATAAGGACCACTGCTGACATCTGTGGTGAAGAAGGCCTGCTCAATGATGGAATTCAATGCAATCGTGTCACAATCTTCTTTAGACAGTTCCGCCACAGACGAGAGTCCCTTCGATGCCAAGAACTCATCAATGGCATCGTTTGTCGGTGCAAAGACCGTGTAAGAGCCATAAGTGCCCAACAAATCCACTAAACGGAGATTCTTCCCCTCGGCTCCTGTAGCACGTTGCAGAATCTGCACATACTCGCTAAACTGACCACGATTCTGCAAGTAGTCAGAAGCATACTCCTTTGTCAGAGTATAATAACTGTCAGAACCCGGGTCGTCAGAGCAGCCAACAAGTCCAAACTGGACGGCTGAGACGACACACAAGGCTACAGCCATAAATTGGAATTTCAATATCTTTTTCATAAGGCTTTAGTTGATTACGACATTCTCCTCATCAGCGAATGCTGGGTTCTGAGTGAGTGTTGGATTAACCTGAATCTGGGTTTTATAGACGGGCATGTACATGAAATCCATCGAATTCATCTTGATGATGACAGCCCTGGATGCCTGACCAAACTTCGATGTCAAGGCCTCCCTGAATCTTGCCGTGTTTCCATCACGTCTGGCCTGACGCACGAGGTCAAAATAACGTTTGCCCTCAAAGAGGAATTCACGACGACGCTCATTCATCAGTAAGGTCTCAAAATCCGCACAGGTCTTATAGTTCCCACGCTGTGGTCTTGCGGTAGTGACCCCGTTGTTACCCACAGTACCAGGGTTGGAGCGCAGATAAACAGCCATAATAATGTTAAATGCATCGTCGTACAATTCTTCTGGCGACGAGAGTGTTGAGCCCATCACGGCTGCTGCACGAAGCGACTGATTGTTCTGGCCATTAGGTTGTCCTCCATCATTTTCCTCACCCTCTGTTTCCTCCTCAACTTGGGCTTCGGCAATCTTGGTCAGATTACCCGCCATCTCTATTTCTGCTTCCGCACGGAACAGCATGATTTCGGTCAAACGGTAGATAATCCAGCCCATGTCCTGAGACCTGACATCACGAGTTTGATTAACAGCTTCAGGATATGTGAACTGGGTCTTGCTCTTCTCCTTGTTCAAAGTCAATGGGTTTACCACATACTTATAAATGGTGTATTTCCCACTCTCCGAGAAATGGAAGGCTGCCGCACCCCGATAGTCTGTTGTGACAGGGAAAAGGGTTTCGTCTTTGTAGTCCGTCGCTTTACCATCCTCCAATTTGGAAGGCATCAAGTTCTCATGTGCCACCAATGCCTGCACAGTACCTCCACTCGAAGTTCGACCACCATACAAATTGAGAACATCAGAATTGGTCTCTTTGGTACCTCCATCTTTGTGGAAGGAGATCTCAAAAATCGATTCGAATGAGTTACCTGTTCCAAAGATGGCATTGAATGCGTATGGCTCATTGGAACCCGTACCAACCCGTTCTGAAAGCAATGGGTAACCCAAATCTAGCACATCCGTGTCCACATTGTCCGACAAAACCACGGTGCTTCCTGTATAGGAAAGGAAACGATTGGTATTGAACTGATCCTGCTTGAGGGAAATCACCTTGTCACAAGCCTTGATGCACTCTGCGTAATACTGATTCTGCTCCGAAGGAGAGAGTTGAGCGTCAGAAGCACGCCACAGATACAGTTCAGCCAGCAGCGAATACATGGCACCGCGTGTAATCTTGGCACTGTTGTAAACAGGTGTTGCAGCGCCATACGAAATGGGCACATCATCTTTGCAAGACTCTATGTCTTCAATCAACTGATCCAGAATCGTTTCAAACTGCGTAGTTGGAATAATATAACTCTGATTATCATCAATAGATGGCTCAAACGAGAAGGGAACGTTCTTGAAAGTCTTGATGAGTGTGAGATAAGACAATGCACGCAAAGCCTTACATTCCGCCAAATTGACATTCAGTTCAGAGCTTGTGTAGTTCGGGTCTTTTTCTGCCACCTGAGGAGCATAATGGATGACAGTGTTACAACGGTTGATGACCTTGTACATGGCACTCCAGTCGCAATAAGTATTTGTGGTCTTCAGATTGCCATTCATCAAGTTGCGCAACGGTGTTCCAGCATCGGCTCCCTCAGCCACGTTGTCGGAACGGACTTCTCCCCAAACAATCATGTTAGAGATATAACCGTTTTCTTTCAAACCAGCATAGCATGAGGTGACAACGCTCTGCACATCGGACTCATTCGTCCAATAGTTTTCGAGAACGACATCGTTGAGCGGCAGCATATCCAGCGAGCAGGAAGTGACTCCCAATCCCACCAACGCTACTGCTGCTATCGTTTTTATCTTATTATTTATCTTCTTCATAACTGTTAGACTAAATTAGAATGAGACAGATGCACCAATTGTAAACGATTTCGAGCGCGGAGTACGCGAGTAGTCGCCAGCAGGCGAGAAACCTGCCTGTGCAATTTCTGGGTCAGCACCCGAATACTTAGTGATACAGAACAGATTATTGAGTGTAAGGTTGAAACGGAGGGAAGAAAGACCCAGTTGTTTCAGTGCCTTAGGCTCGAATGTGTATGAAAGTTGTGCGTAGTTCAGACGGAGGAACGAAGCATTCTCAACGAAACGGTCTGAACCAAGGTAGTTATAAGTATCGTAGTTCGTCTTTCTGGTGACAGCACGTGGAAGCAAAGCCACATCGCCTTCGTTGTGCCAACGCCAGTTGACAGCCCGAGACTGGTTGTAGGTGGTGGCCATGTTCTCCAAGTTCATGCGTGCGTAGTTGATGACCTTGTTGCCATAACGATAGTTGAACTGGAGGTTCAGCCCCCAACCACCATAGTTGAACTTCACGCCAAAACCACCGGTGAGTCGAGGCAGCGAGGAACCCAGATATACCACGTCAAGAGCATTGATATGACCATCGTGGTTCACATCCTCATAGATGGCATCTCCACCCACGAACTGGTGTGATGTCGTATAGGTGTCATAGTCGAAATACATGTATTTGGGTGTACCTGAAGGGTTGTACACCACCTCGCCCGCCGCATTGCGGACAACAGGTGCGATGTTGGGAGCATTCAACTCTTCGAGTGTGATGAGACCTGCATTGTAGGCATCCTGTGCATCGCTCAACTCAGAGTAACGATAAACGCCCTTGAAACGATAACCATAGATGGAACCCAACGGGTTTTTCAGTTGGACACGGGAGAGGTAAGAGCCATTCTCAGGTGTGGTACCCGTACCGTTCATCGTTGCCAGCACGGTTTCATCCATCGAGATGATTTCATTACGGTTGTTGGCGAAGGTAATGTTGAAGTCCATGGAGAACTTGCCAGCCTTCACCACGCGGTGACCGTTGATGTTGAACTCCCAACCATTGTTGCGCATAGAACCGACATTCTGCCATGCCAACGCAGTATAGCCTGACGATGAAGGAATAGCGCGATTGCGCATCAGCAGGTCAGTGGTCTTCTGCGTGTAGAGGGAGAGGTCACCATCAATCAAACCATTGAAGAAACCAAAGTCAAAACCAAGGTTCCAAGTTTCCTTCTGTTCCCAACGGAGGTCGGCCAAACGGATATTGGATGGAACAACAGAAGTCTCGCCCAGATACGTACCACCTGTAGAATATTTGGAATAGTAGAGGTATTCACTGTCTGGTTGACGACCGACAATACCCCAACCTGGACGAATGGAGAGCATGGAAATCCATTTCACTTTCTCCATGAAAGGCTCATCGCTGATGTTCCATCGTGCGGAGAGACCGGGGAAGTTACCCCAACGACGGTCTGGACCGAACTTGGTGGAGCCATCTCGACGAAGTGTTGCATCAACAATGTACTTGCCCTTATAAGCATAGTGGAGCGAAAAGAGGAAGAACTGCGAACGCCATTCACCTGCCGATGTGCCAAAGCCTGTGTTGACACCACCTGCCAACGGTGATGTGATGCCAGCCGCTGTAGGCAGCCATTTCTCTGACAGATTCTGGCTGGACGAAGAACCGTTGTTGTACTGGAAACGTGTCATGAACATGAGTGAGTGGCTCTCGTTGTTGAAGTGAGGCGTGAACGTAAAGGTGTGACGCGTGGAAAGCGCATGGCTCTTATAACTGCTGGTAGAAGCAGAGTTATAAGCAGCAGAGGACCAGTTGCTGGCCATCAGCGAACCTGGGAAATAGGAGTCATTGTTCAACGTGTAGATGTCGAAAATGATTTGTCCTTCATAACGCAGACGATGCTGGTCTGGCTCTGTGCCCAACAGGTCGTACTGAAGAATGAACTCAGGGGAGAGTTTAACTGTCTTCTCATCGTTCTTTGCCTGATGTGCCACAGCCACAGGGTTTGGCATTTTGTACTGGTCTTCCAGATAGTTCAGGTGACCTGATGCGCCCGATGGCACATTGTAGCCACCAGTTGCCTTGGTCAGATAAGGATTCATGGTGTAGTAGCGTCCCGTGTCGTTGCCATTGTCATCTTCTGCATAGACAGAGAGGTTCGGCATTTTGAGCAAGGCTGCCAGCATGAGGTCGTCAGGATTATTATCGCCATCGTAGTCATAACGATAGTTCTTCTTGTTTTTCGTGTAGGTCAAGTCGAAGTTGGTGCTGACCTTGATGCGGTCACTGACGAAATAGTCGAGGGCTACACGTGTGGTGAAGCGGTCGAGTCGCTGCTGAATGACAGTACCGGTCTGATGGTCGTAACCACCTGAGATACGGAAGTTAGCCTTCTCGCCACCACCTGTCAGAGACACGAAGTGCTGATGATTCTGACCGAAGGACTTGATTTCCTTGCGCCAGTTGGTGTTGTCATCATACATGCGCCATTCTGAGAAGTTCTCGTCATAGTTGATTTCAGGAATGTAGTTGTCGTGATTACTATCACCAAAACCTTGCTGCATCTTAGGATTAAAGAAAGATTCCTTGAGGAACATGGTATAGTCGTCACCGTTGAGGAGTTTGTAACCTTCTGGCTGCCAAGAACCTGTAAAGCGGTAAGAATACTGCACCTTGGTCTTACCCTTGGAACCGCGCTTGGTCTTGATTTCAATCACACCGTTGGCACCCTGCGAACCCCAGATGGCTGTGGCGGCAGCGTCTTTCAGCACGGTGATGGACTCAATATCCTCGGGATTGACGTTGAGGAGTTCGGCGAACTTCTCTTCGTTGGCGTTCGTGTAGTCGAAATCTGCATTGGCGTCGTTGGTCCAAACATTACCGTTGACCACTACGAGTGGGTCGGCATTACCATTAATGGTGGAGACACCACGCAGACGCATGGTGGTTCCAGCACCCAAGTTACCAGAGTTGGCCACAATGTCGAGACCTGCGATACGGCCCTGAAGGGCTTCGTCGACAGAAGTCATGCCAAGTCCTTCAAACTCTTTCATGTCGATAGTCTGGCTGGCCACAGAGATTTCGGTGACAGGAATCTGCAGACCAGAAGACTGTGTCTTACGAACGGCCTTGACAGTTACTTCCTGCAAAGTAGTGTTGCTCTTGAGGACAATCTTGCCGAACGCTCTCTTGGTGATAGGCAGCGTAACGGTTTGGCATCCAATGTAGGAGATACGGATTTTGTCCTTCGGATTGACAATCTTGAACGAGAAGTTACCATTGATGTCGGTAACACCGTGGGCGACGATACGGTTGTTGTTGTCCACTTCGACAACATTACACATCATCAGCGGTTCTAGGTCATCCCATATCTGACCACTGACCACATCGCCTGCTTTCACTTGCGCACTTGCTTGCAAACAGAAGCACGCCATAAGCAATAGTATGGATAATATTTTCTTCATGATAGTGATTGTTACGACGTTTAATCTGTTGATAATGCGAGTTTCTTATATACATACTTGAACTGCGCTGGAGCATCGTAGACAAGCGGCTCGTTGATGCCATGAATCACAACTGCAGAAGAGTTGTTTAACTTGCACTCGTATGGATTCTTAACACTACTAGCGTCGCTGGTGTACCAATACTCACGAGCCATCAAATTGTAGAGACCTCTGGCCTTATCAACGCTGATGCCATTGACAGACAGGTCGCTGCTAGACACTTTGACTGACAGTTTGTAAGGACGTCCAGGAGAATAGAGTTGGTTACCTGAATCATCTTTCACATAATATACTATATTATACTTGTCATCGGACACAAGCGTCTTTTCTGCGACATCATAATTCACAAGGTCTGCTTCAGCCACATTGTCTTTGGTCGCGGTGGACTTGATCAGTTCGGTCTTGCCCGTCTCATAGCTGCCTGACTGAAAGCCTGCATCGATGAAGATGGAGTTATCCTGAATGTGATACTTCACAAAGTCGAGCATCGCCTCCTGAATGCGTTCGGTAGAGTCGCCCGCGCAGGTACCCTGCTCGGCTGCGTATGCTTTCTTCTGGGCATCAGTCATGGACTTTGTCTGTTCCTCGAATTCAATATCGAACAACTCAGCTGCCGACAGATCCTGAAGCGTAGGAAGACCCATTGCAAAAGCCTTTTCCATAGCCTCGTTGGTTGGAGCATAGAGGGTGTAGTGGTAGTTGTTGAGCAGATAGGTGGCTTTCTTTCCCTTTGTGAGCGCCTCGGCACCAACATGACCCGCTTCCTTAATGTTGAAGAGGTTACCATACACATTGTCACCTGCAAACCACTTATCTTGTGCATTTTGTGGATTGAGGGCGCCACATGCATTCAGAATAGCCAAGAACTCCGAGAACTCATCGTGTTCGGCCAATGTCATAGCCACTGAGTTGTTTGTACCCATCAATGCGCCATCAATGACAAGTGCATGACCATTTTCCATGGGGTATTTGGTCTGTACAGTGAGTGGCTGACCATTGGCTGCCTGCATTGAACCAGCCACCTGGCTACCTGGCTCGACTCCATCGACACGCACGAAGGTGTTACCCTTGGTCTTGTAATATTTCTTGCCTTCCTGATAAGGCTCAATGATGATGTGATTGTCGAGCAGATCCTCAAAACGGTTCTTAAAGAAACCATTCTTATTGGTCTTGGAAGTCTCAGAGTTATCCATGGTGAATGTAATAGCACTTCTGTTCACCTTATCTCCTTTCGACCATGTGCCATCTCCGTTAGACACACCTTTATATATATTGGCCACCACATAGTCATTTGCTTCGGGCTTCTTCGTGGCGCTAGGAACAAATTCTATAATCTGTACATCTTCTCCTTGAATGTATGAAACAGGGTCGATATAGGAGGTCAAACCATTGCTGGTCGGAATGATGAAGATGTACTCGGAAGCCATAGAGTTGAGGTAAGCCGAATAGTCGAGATGCTTAATGGCATTGGCGATGATGTTGAAATGCAACGTGTCAACCACTGTGGGGAAGAGGACTGATGAGTATGATCTGGGGGCGAAAACCTTGTTGGTGAGGTAAACCACACCATTGCAACCCAGATACACACGGTCGATGTCCTCAGTCGTAACAACCATGGTCTCCTGTGCGTCGTCCTTGATTTGGTCAAAAGTGGACGGGAGGGCTGCCGTGAGGGCTGCCAACTGGTTGACACGCACAAGGTCGTCAAGCGTTGAATTGGGAGTTGATTCCAACGTGGAATAGAACTCCTTGATAACAGTTCCGCCACCATTGTTCCACCATTCGAGGAGAGCCTCATTAGATGGCACCATCATAACGCCCATGTCTTCCATCATCTCATTGTCGCCCTTAGGTTGAGAACCCGAACCATAGGCATTCCATCCCGGATCGTACTTGAGAGCCGCGTCGAACCCAGTTCCATTTTTGTCGGTCGAGAAGGCCTGATTCTTGTTCCACGTTGAACCCGCCGAACGATTGGAATAGTAACGCTTGATGAAAACAGAGTCATAGTCTGTCCCTTTATTGTTGTTGTAGCTCTTGGTCAGTTCCTCGTCGTAATCGACAGCGGCAAAACGTTCAACGATGCTGCTGTAGAGGGACATCTCAGGAGTCTTGCGAATGATTTCAGACATGTTGTCAAGTGGCAGAATGACTTCATCCACCTTGTGAACGAATCCGTTCTTGCAGAAAACATTGGCTTCTGTCACTTTGGCATTGTTCACATAAACATCATCCGCCTGACGTGTACCTGCGGGCTGGTTGTAGAGGAAGTCCACGTCTGTGCTCTGCAACTTGTTGCCTGTCAAGAATTTCTGCGAGAAGTGCAGAATGGGAGGAGCACCCGAGGCATCGGTGAACAACACGAAGGATTCCTTGTTAGCCCTCAAATTGTCGAACGACGCTGTCTGGGGCAGAATTCCCTGAGGATCATCGGACGACATCACCATCACCGAGTCCATGAGGTTGACGGACGAAGAACGACGGCAGACTTCTCCCTTGACTGGGGCGATGTCACCGGATGCCGTAGAAAGCATGGAAGTGGTGTAGGGGTTACCAACCATAGACGTGTTGAGAAGCAACTTCTTCTGGGCGAGGGATAGTTCGTCATAGCTCTTCACACCCCACGGATTGGAGGCAAAGAAGCGACCGAAGGCTGCGTCATCGGCTATGAACAGGGTTCTACTACCGGTCTTGGAGAGGATATCCTTCTGCCCAAGATCGTCAATCAGTTGCAGATATTTGGTGTAGTTTCCCTGCTGTTGGATGTACGAATAGATGCTGTTCAAGCCTGAAGGCTGATCAGAATCAAGATCATACTGGTCGGAACAGGAAAAAAGTCCAAAACCTGCAGCGCACAAAACACCTCCAACCATGAGATGCCTGTACAGTTTTTTCCTTTGAAAGTTATACAACATATTTAAAAAGATTTGTTTGACTTTCTAAGTTAGTAAATTAGTGAATTAGTTTTTAAAAATTAGTAAGTTCTCATTATAGCTGGTAGTTCGCGACACACCGCCACAACATTTGGCCAAATTGATGCAGTGCACACGGATTACGTTGCAAAGAAACGAATTTTCCGCCACATAAACAAAAAAAAGATTAAATCTTTTGGCAAAAAGGTTAATTTTAACAATAGCGGAAAGATTTTGGGCTAAAAATGGTTAAAGAAAGCGGGGAAAGCAAAAGACTGGAGGAACAATATCAAGACGATCCGAAAGGTGTGAAAAAAGACAAGCCCGTTGCCACTCAATTGACGCTTCCATCACCAATGAATAGATTTCCCCAGTGCCTATTAATTGGGAACGACGTTCTTGAAAAGACAAAAAAAGTGCGCCGCCAAACACGCTGTTCCGAACATATTTGGCGGCGCACTTTTATGTCGTCATTACAGATTTAGCACACCTGCATTTACTTGAACCAGAATTTCTTACCATTCTTAATATAGAATCCACGGCCTGGCTTTTCCACCTTGCGGCCAGTCATATCGTAGATGCCTGTCCGAACAGATGGGGACGTGGGGGCTACGGGGATGTCGTCTATCTCCACGACAGTGCCCATGTCGAACTCGTTGACTTGATTAAGAAGGGTTTTAAGTCCCTGAACATCAGTACTAGAGAGTGCACGATTGTAGATAATGAGGTCATCGAAACTGGCTGGTGCAGAACCCCAGAAGGAGCCGAGGCCAAGGTAGAAATACCTGACAGAGGTGACCAAATTCATCACCTTGCTGCGGTCGAAGTCCGATGCTGCAGCACTGCCCGTGTAAACCAAGTTACTGCTGGTATAGGCCACACCGTCAAGATAGAGGCGATAGCCCCCCTCTGTGGAGTAGGTAAAGGTGACGAGATGCCATTCGCCTGGAACAATCTTGTCCACAGCCTTGTAGGTGGCGGTGGTGGGGTGACTATCGTTCTTTTCCGGATAGTTGATATCGAACCAGTTGCCTGCATTGTCGTTGAAACCAATATAACTGTTGCCCGTGAAGAAAAGGCGCGCGCCGTTTGCCGTGGCAGAGGTGGCATTGAAGAAACCCCACAGCGCGTCGTAGAGGTTGCTGTCGGCACGTTTCACCCAAAGACTGACGGTGAAGCCGTCAAGGTCGGTCTGCCCCTGCAGGGGGTTAGGGATGCGGCAGTAACTGTTGTTGCCGTTGGCACCAAAGTGTTGACGAATGACGTTGCCAAAACGCGAGTAATCTTCTTCGAGGACGGGACGGATGCCTGTAGTGGTGTTGGAACGGCCAAGAAAAGCACTCTCCGACGGGTTGTAGAGATTGGTAGGCGTATTTTCATCAAAGTCGTAGTAGGCAACAACAGAAGAGATGGGATCGCCCGACACAGCCATGGCTGCACGTGCAGTGAAGTTATAATCATTCTGCCAATAGTAGTTGCCGCACTCCATGCGGGCGGTCATGGTGATGCCTGAAACGGTCTCGCTCTGTGGAGTGTATTTTCCTGTGTTGGAGATGATGTCGGGCTGGGATGAGGTCCAGGAAAGGGTCACGTTTTCCTGAGTGTCGAACATGATGTCGACATTGGAACGAATCAAACGGCCCTTCAGATAATCGGCGTTCTGAGTGTAGTTGTAAGACAAGGCATATTGGGGCTGCATCTTATAACCCCACACGGGCACACCGCACTCAGCACCGCTGAGCGTACAAACGGTGGTGAAACAGAGGACCTTGGCGGTGGAACCTTCGAGCGTCTGCTCGGTCACGACACCATTGTAGGTGTAGTAGGTGGAGGAACCTGCCGCCTTGATGCGCAACTGGATGTAGGATTTTCCCTCATCCGTATAGGCCCAAGTGCCAGTATAGTCACCGGTCACTTTTCCGTCGGCCGACAGATGAGCAGTGGAAGGAGTGACTTCCTCCATGTTTGCATGATCAAGTTTATAGGGATGGCGGAGGATGTGATAATCACCCTCAATATCGGTAGCTGACCAAGGCTGAGTGGTCGCAATGGTTTCATCGGTGGTCTCTTCGCCATTGAACTGGAAGGGAGCCGTAACAAGCCAACCCTGCTTGTTCAGGTACAACTGATAAACACGGATTTGGTGGCCAAGTGTACCGTCGTTGAACTTGGTGTGGCACATCAAGAATGTGCGGCCCTTGTCATCCTGACAAGCGGAATTGTGCCCCTGAGCACACTCCCCTACCTGCATCAAGCCCCATCCGTTCATGGCGCCAATAAGCTTCATACCCTTGTTTGTGATAGCATTGGCACCAAAATTGAGTTGATAAGTCGTATAAGTAGCTAAGTTGCCAGACGCATCCTTGTAA
>JAEEGL011442611.1_pt1 | contig 108301 bp, 88 predicted proteins | sample 9134231 | NCBI WGS metagenome assembly JAEEGL01 (sample SAMN16246548, study PRJNA631951) | gut metagenome | biome: gut microbiome; feature: rumen; material: fiber-attached | host: Bos | place: Iran: Karaj | collected 2018-10
CTTTCTTTGCGTCAAGATTTTTGGCACCTGCCAAAAACATTTTCTGGAGCATAGCACCATCGATTGTCTTGATTTCCACAATAACATCCTCCTTAAGTAAGATAATTAGTCGATTACTCTGATACCTTCGACATAAATATTAATTTTTCTTACCTTCATTCCCGTATAAGCTTCAACTTTGTATTTTACACTGCTAATAATGTTATCTGCTATAGTTGAGATATTAACACCATAAGCAACAATAATATGAAACTCTATCTTTATAGCGTTTTCTTCGTTTATAGTAACTTCAATCCCTTTTGAAAGACTGTCTCTCTTAAGTAACTTAACAAGTCCGTCTCTCATGCTAACAGCAGCCATACCAACAATACCAAAGCACTCACATGCTGTTGTTCCGGCATACTTTGCAATTACTTCAGGATCAATTAACACTTCCCCTAAATCTGTGTTCATTTTACCTTTCATATAACTACCTCCCGTTAAAATAATTGACTCTACAGTTATATGTTCTGCACTTGCATCTCTTACGCAAACTGCAAACTGTCACAATATATGATACCTTATTTTAGTAAAAAATAAAAGTATTATTTAAAACATCGAGAAATTATAAAAAAACACTTGCATTGTTTCTCTGATTCTGATAGAATGTCATTTGTGTTGAGTCGCAGTGAATGCGATAATTGTCTATGTAAGGAGGTGCTATTATGGCTAAATGTGAAATTTGCAACAAAGGTGCTCATTTTGGAAACGCTGTGAGCCATTCTCATAGAAGATCTAATAAAATGTGGAAATCAAACATTAAATCTGTTAAGGTTAAAGTTAACGGAGCAGCAAAGAAGATGTACGTTTGTACTTCTTGCTTAAGATCAGGAAAAGTTGAAAGAGCATAATTAATTTATTGCATTATATAAAAAAACGCATTGCATTTGGATTATTCCATAAGCGATGCGTTTTTTTATTTTCCTTTTTCCTGCCACTGCTCTCTTTTCAGAATTTATACATTTTGAAACCTACATACGCTGCTCTCAAAATAACCGTTTCGCATAATAGGAATGTTTTTTCTAAAAATTGAGTCATTACTTAAAGGACTATTTTCAAAAAACAAGGTAGGGAATTTTGTTGCAAAAGTTATATCTGACAACCCATGTGAAGAAAATTCAAAATGGGATGTAAGGAATTTCCGAGGAAAAAGTTATGCCTGGCAACCCATGTGAAGAAAATTCTAAATGGGATGTAAGGAATTTCCGAGGAAAAAGTTATGCCTGGCAACCCATGTGAAGAAAATTCCAAAAGGGATGTAAGAAATTTCTGACAGAAAAGTTATGCCTGGCAACCCATGTGAAGAAAATTCCAAAAGGGATGTAAGAAATTTCTGACAGAAAAGTTATGCCTGGCAACCCATGTGAAGAAAATCCCAAAAGGGATGCAAGAAATATCTGACAGAAAAGTTAGGGCTGGCAACCCATGTGAAGAAAATCCCAAAAGGGATGCAAGAAATATCTGACAGAAAAGTTATGCCTGGCAACCCATGTGAAGAAAATTCTAAAAGGGATGCAAGCATAATAAAATCAAGTTTAATAAGCATACATCCCCCAAATGAATTTTGCCAAAAGGGATATATAATGTAGAAGTCCTTAGGTGTAACTAAAAATAAGATTATGTGCCCGTTTCAAATGTATACTTTTTAAATCCCTTACCATATGAAAAGCAGGGTACAAAATGTAGAATTTCTACATTTCGTACCCTGCTTTTATATTATAAATATTTTGATAACTTTAATTATAAAATTATTTTGCTGCCTTTTCAGCTGCGATAGCCTTATCACTCTTCTTTACAAGGAATAATGACATACACAAAGCTACACAGTAAAGTGCGATTGTTGCATATAATACATACTGATATCCTGTTGGATTAACAACTACAGGATCACCGTGTAATGTTCCATTTACAGGTGTTCCAAACTTACCAACAATCCATGTTGCCATCTGGTTTCCTGATAATCCTGCAAAAGCCCAAGCAGAAAGTGTGATTCCGTGGATAGCACTGATGTTACCCATTCCGTAGTGGTCTGATAACAATGTTGGAACATTTGAGAAACCACCACCGTATCCTGCATTTACCATAAAGATTAATGCTAATACTAAAATTACAAGAATTGTATTCTTTGTATCAATTGATGCAAATCCTTCAACCGGACTAGCTGCATTCTTAATAGCACCTGTAAGCATTACAATACCTGTCAATGCAATCGAAAGAATGAAGATTAATTTGTAAATGGTATTTCTGTCTTTTAAGCTGTCAGCCCATGCTGAGAAACCTAAACGTCCACCTGCATTGAAAATAGCAGAGAATGTTGAAATAATACCTGCAAATGCTGCAAGACCTACACACTTAACAATCATCTTCTCCTGAGAGATAAGTGCAAGACCACAAGTAATGTTGATGTAGAACATTACCCAGATACCAATGTAGTTTGCCCAACCTTTTGTCTTGATTGTAGCAACAATACCTTCGCTCTTATCTTTGTTTGTAGGCTCAACCCATCCTTCAGGTTTTTTAAGAAGCAAGTGTCCAACGAACATCATACAGAAGTATACTACTGCTAAGATGTAGAACATTGTGCTTGTTCCAAATTTTGGCTGTAACCACTCCATAATTGGAGATGCGATAGCTTTAGCGCCACCAAATCCTGCTACTGCAAGACCTGTTGCCAAACCTTTTCTGTCTTCAAACCAGAGCATTAATGTCTTAACCGGTGATAAGTAACCAGTACCAAGAGCAACACCCATAATAAATCCATAACAGATATAAATTCCAAGTAAAGCCACAAGATTATGCTTGTGAGTAGAACCATAATATATAAAGAAACCTGTTCCTGCCATACCTGTTGCAAAACAAATAGTTGCGATTAATGATGAAAGATGTATATTCTTTTCAACAATACCACCGAGGAATGCTGCTGACATTCCAAGGAAGAAAATAGCAAAACTAAATGCCCACTCTACAGCCGGCTTGTCCCAACCGATGTCATTTGAAATTGCTTCACTAAATAATGACCAGCAATATACTGTACCGATACTAAAATGTAATAATAATGCAGGGATCGCTGCACGAACCCATTTGTTGGCTCTCCAACCTTTTGAACTACTACTGTTTCCCATAATTCAAATCTCTACCTTTCTTTCTAATGTAGTTAGATGCGCGATTTGCACGCAAACATGAACATTATAACGCTTTTATTTCAATCTTTCAACAGAAAAAAATAGGATATTACATTTTTCTCCAACTTTTTTCGGGTTATTTGTAATATCCTATTAATAAACTTTTCAATTTATATCCAATTTAATTCAATTAACAACATCAATCACTTCACAATATCAATATCTTCACAGCATCAATACCTTTACAATATCAATACCTTTACAATATCAATATCTTTGTAATTTACAATTTAATTAATAATTATTCATACTTCAATCTTATTATCCAAGAACAATCTTTGCAATATCCGCACTTTCCTTTGCATCTTTAGCATAGTAGTCAGCCCCAATACTCATTGCGTAATCAGGAGTAAGAACTGCTCCTCCTACCATTACCTTGCAGTCAACATTGTTTTCCCGTAAAAGTCTGATTGTTTCTTCCATAGAACAAAGAGTTGTCGTCATAAGTGCTGAAAGTCCTACAAGTTTAACATCGTGTTTTATAGCTTCATCCACAATCAGCTGGCAGTCAACGTCTCTTCCAAGATCAATTACATCATATCCGTAATTTTCAAGAATTACCTTTACAATATTCTTTCCGATATCATGAATATCTCCCTTTACTGTAGCAAGGATTATCTTTCCTTTTGACTCTGTATCGCCGCCTTTGTTTGCCATAAATGTCTTTATCTCTTCAAAGCAAACTTTTGCAACATCAGCCGCAAGAATAAGCTGCGGAAGGAAGATAATATTCTTTTCAAACTTTTCACCCACAACATCAAGCGCAGGAATAAGCATCTCGTTAATAATCATCATCGCATCTGTATCTTCCAGATATTCCTTTGTCAGCCTGCTCCCGTCATTTTTCATTCCTGTTTCCATCGCACGAAGAATTGCCAATCCTCTGTCATCTAACTTTTCTAAAGATTTAATGTCCTTGTTTGAAGGCGCAGAAGCTGATTTTTTTTCAGATTTAACCACTTCTTTTTGTACTTCAACTTTAGATGACTCTTCAATGAATTCCATGGCATTCTTATCAATATCCGCAAGAACGTTATAGGTTCTTACAGCCCATACCATTGATGACACGTTAGGATTTATAATAGGAAGATCAAGTCCCATTGTAAGTGCCATTGTAAGGAATGTCTTATTTACCAGTTCTCTGTTTGGAAGTCCGAAGGAAATATTAGAAACTCCGAGAACATTCTTAAGTCCCAGTTCATCTCTTATAATACTCATGGCTTTAAGTGTCTCTTTTGCCGCTTTCTGCTCTGCAGAAACTGTCAGTGTAAGACAGTCGATAATGACATTTTCTTTTCTGATTCCATAGGACAATGCCTTATCAAGTATTCTCTTTGCAATTTCAACACGTCCCTCTGCAGAATCCGGGATTCCGTTTTCATCCAGCGCAAGTCCTATTACGGCAGCGCCGTATTTTTTTACTAAAGGAAGTATTCTGTCTAAGACTTCCTCTTCTCCGTTTACTGAATTTACTATTGGTTTTCCATTGTAAACTCGAAGCGCAGCTTCAAGTACTTCCGGCTTAGTCGAATCAATCTGAAGCGGAGTGTCCACAATCCCCTGTAAGGCTTTTATGGTTCTAATCATCATATCCCGCTCATCAATTTCAGGAAGCCCCACATTTACATCCAGAATATTTGCTCCTCCGTCAATCTGCTCAATTGCCTGAGACAAAATATAATCAATATCATTATTTATCAGAGCTTCTTTAAATCTCTTCTTTCCTGTAGGATTAATTCTCTCGCCGATAATCTGTGGCCTGTCCACAACAACTGTATTTGTAGAAGAACAAACAGCAAGAGGTACCTCCACTTTCCTCTCCTCAAAAAGTCCGTCTCTTCTAGCTTCGTCAAGCATCTTAGCAACTTCTCTGATATAATCCGGATTAGTTCCACAACATCCACCGAATACATGAACGCCAAGTTCCGCCATCTTTCTCATGGACTGAGCGAACTCTTCAGGTGATACATCATAAAGATTAGTTACAGGATCAGGCAATCCGGCGTTAGGCTTTACCATAACCGGAATATCTGTCCAGTCAGTTATTTTTGCTACAACGTCAAGAAGTTCATCAGGTCCAAGAGAACAGTTTACTCCGATTGCATCTACTCCAAGGCCACCAATTGTAAGAACCATTGACGGAACTGAACAGCCGGTAAATGTTCTCATATTTCTCTCAAATGTCATTGTACAGAATACAGGCAAATCTGAGTTTTCCTTTGCTGCAAGAACCGCTGCCTTTGTCTCAAGAAGGTCTGTCATAGTTTCTATGACAATAAGGTCTGCACCCTCTGCTGCAAGAATCTCTTCCTTAAACATATCATAAGCCTCGTCAAAAGTAAGACTCCCGGTAGGTTCAAGAAGCTGTCCTATTGGTCCAAGATCTAAAGCCACCTTACAGTCAGTACCCTCGCAGGCTTTTTTTGCATTTGCTATAGCTGCACCTATAAGTTCCTGAACGCTATAACCTGAATCTGCCATCTTGTATCTGTTTGCGCCAAATGTATTTGCATACACTACCATTGAGCCGGATGCAATATAGCTGGAATGAATATCAACTATCCATTCCGGTTTTGTAATATTAAGAGTTTCGGGTATAGTTCCCATCTCCATACCTTTTCCCTGGAGCATGGTTCCCATCGCACCGTCTAATATAATATAGTCACTTTTCAGCAATTCCCTAATTTCCATTGCATCTGTCTCCTCTCACCCTGTATTCACACACATCTTTCATATTACAGTATTCACAGCGATTTTCATTACTTCGCTTATCATTCCCGTGATTTCCACTATTATGAACTTTTCCGGACACTTCGTCAAGACCGTTTTCTTTATTTTTCAATCCAATAACACAGGTTACGGATTTTGTAGGTGTGAGCATCATGCTGTCGTTAACGCACAATCCTATTCTCTTTGGTGCCTGCAATACTTCAAGGAACTTTTTTTGAAGTTCCAATGGAAAATCACCATATCCAAGACCAAATCGCCAGGTCATCTCCATATCAGGAAAATCATCCTGAATAAACTCTTCGACCTTATCACAAATCTGTTCAACCATAGCGCTGGCCATACTGTCTATAACCGTCGCCTCAGCCATATTTCCTATCTGTTTAATCCTGATAAGTCTGTCTGCTCCCATCCCTGCTGTAACACACATAAAAACTACTTTCTCACACCCTTCAAGATGTTTCTTTATATCATGACCTGCCAGTTCAAAATCACATCCTTCAAGAGTATAATCATTATTCAATTTAAAAACACTGTAAATATAGTCAGGTCTGGCCGCTGACAACAAATCGCTCTCACAATGTGAAAGAAGCTCTTTCATATTGGGATTAATATCATTATTATTGTATCCCAAGTAACGAAGAGCCTCTTTTACATTGATAGAATCTATTAATATTTCTTTCTTTTCCATAGTTTAAATATCGTGACCTATCACGTTCTTAACACCTTCTGATATTTTTCTTGCAATATAAGGATTGTTCATAGTGTAGATATGGATTCCGTCAACACCGTTTGCAACCAAATCTACAATCTGATTTATTGCATATGCTATTCCTGCATCTCTCAGAGCTTCAGGATTATTTTCAAATCTCTGCATTACTTTTGAGAACTTTGAAGGAAGTGACGCTCCACACATAGAAACCATTCTCTCTATCTGTTTCTTGTTAGTTACAGGCATAATTCCCGCCTCAACCGGAACATTAATCCCTGCAATTCTGACCTTTTCAATAAAATCATAAAAACAGTTATTGTCAAAGAACAACTGAGATACCAGGTGTTCTGCTCCGGCTTCAACTTTTATCTTGAGATTTGCAATATCTTCCCTCATGCTGTCTGCATCCATGTGAACCTCAGGATAACAGGCTCCTGAAACTCCAAAATCGCCTTTAGATTTAATATATGCTGTCAAATCCGAAGCATGAAGAAAATCTTTTTGAGGCTCCAGCCCCTCAACAATATCTCCCCTAAGTGCAAGAATATTGTTAACATCTCTCTTTTTCAAATCATCAAGAATAATGTCAACACTCTCCTTAGTCGCATGGACACAAGTAAGATGAGCCATTGACTCTATTCCATACTTTTCTTTTATACCTGCACAAATATCTATAGTATCAGTATTTGCAACATTTCCTGCCGCACCATAAGTAACACTGATAAAATCCGGTTTCAGTTCACCAAGTTCATCAAGAACATCGTAAATACTCTCAATCGGACTTGTCCTTTTTGGCGGAAAAACCTCAAAAGAAAAAACCGGTCTTCCATTATTAAACATTTCAGAAATCTTCATCTTCTGCCTCCATAATATGAAATGTTATCTGCAGAAAAACAAATTATATCCCACTACAAGACATACTACAATAATGCCGACCGTTAGAAATGTGGTCTTAATCAAAAGAGCTACTCCCATTCCTATTGCAAAACAAAACAATGCAAAACCTATCAATCTATGCATATAACACCAAAAAGTATTTTGTATATCTTATGGTATATCTATAATTTTATTCTAATATAATATTATTCTAATATAATATTATTCTACTGTAACATCATCTTCTTTGCTTGTAAACTTATCAACAATATCCGGAACCATATCCAAAATCTTCGTCATGCTGTCCTGTGAATTAACACTGACTACTTTTGACATTCCATCCTTAATGATCAGTACAGCTGCAGGTTTAAGTTTACCACCCATACCACCTGCATTATTTGCATCTTTAGAAAATGCACCCAGTCCCATTCCAAAAGAAACATCTGCTAATGGGAGAATAATGGTGTCTCCTATTTTGATTGGTTCTCCAACAGTTGTTTTTGTTGTTATATAACTTTCCATCCCCTTGAGCAAAGCCTCAATAGTTTCATTTCTTTCTGCCATAAAAAAACTCCTCCTATACCCTTTTAATTCCATTAACGACATCTCTAACTTCTTTTTTGAAATATATCTTTATGGCATTTATTAATATAACTGCCAGTAAGAACTTTCCTCGGATTATCCCTTTTCCCTCAAATCTCTTCTCAGTAAAATCCGGGACAACTCTAAACTTTTGGGAATCTATATTTACTGTACCGCATACAACTGCCAATACAGCTAAAGCCTTCCCCGTAACATCAGGTTCTTCAAACCCAAAAACAATATCCGCCTCCAGTTTGGAAGGCTTGATATGATTATATACTTTAATCAGAATATCTTTTGAATACGCAAAAGCAACTTTAAATCTCTTACTTTTCAAAATCTTCTTTAACCTTTTTGCCTTATTCTTGTAAACGTCAATATTAGTTCTGATTTCTCTGTATTTTTGTGGAATCTCCTTTATCAAATCTACAACGGTCTTGATTTTTGCTTTGATTTTTTCAAACAGGCTCTCTGAATTCGCCTGATTTGAATACTGTGCATTTCCACTTTGATGAATAGGAGTATCGTCCGGTAGCACTTTTAAAAGTGACTCAAATACATCCTCATCTTCTTCCACCAGCTCTTCATCATCCTCTTTTAAAGCCTTTTTTTGTTTCTTTCTGTTCCTTTTTTTTACGTCTTCTTCATCACCATCGTCATCATCTTCTAAGATGTTCCCCTTCAAAAAAGGTATACCAAATATTTTAAGAACATAAAGAACATCATCTTCTTTATTATATATTCTAAACAATATTATCTTTGCTATCCATTTTATATCAAAGACGCCTTCGACTTCTTTTCCTTTGGCATCAATCGAGCCATCATAAATAAAAGGGACAAATAAAATCATCAAGGCAAGAGCCACAATAACAGCCAATAAAATGCCAATTATCTTTAGTATAATCAACAAAATATGTACCATAAATGTTACCCCTCAATCAGCTACTTACGCCACCTTCAAAAATAAATGATTTCAAGTCAAATCCTTTTGTATTATTGTAGCATTCCATTATTATGTCCTGCATCAGGTTCATTGCCTCTGATTTACCATCAGCAATTCCAACAATAACCAGATCTGAATTGAGATATCTTTTTTGCATTAAAACAATTGTGGGAATAATATCCAAAATATCACTTTCATTAAACGGAAGTGCCAATGCGTATTTATTCACCTGCATCTTTCCGGAATTAATTTTTTCGATAATATCCTCTCTTGCTTTTTTTGCCTTTTCCCCTACGTATAAATAATTATACCATCTCATAAGGCCTCCTGTCCTACTCCTCCATTATTACATGAAGTACGTCAACACACGCATTCTTCTCGGCGATGTCCTTACAGTTATATAAAGTCTGATAAATAAAATCCTGCAATTCACTGATATTGTTAAAAAATACCGGCAATTGCGACAGAACCGAATTCATCACAGCTCTGTTCACAGCTTTTGGATTATTTTCAAAAAGCTGTCTGAAATCAGATATCAATGAATCTGTCACCGATGTGAGCACTTCATCATCAACCACAGTATCATCTGTTGTGTCGTCCAGAGATACAAAAATACTATCAGATGAAAGAACAGATAACTTTTCTAAATCACTAAATTCCTCATCTAAATGTTCCTGTTTCAACACATCTGCATACGAAGAAGTAATCTCATCCACAATATTATAAAGAGAAATCTTCTGATACATGCTTTCCTGACTTCCCTCAAGAACTGAAAACATATCTTCTGTTTCTTCATCTATCTCAGACCCCAGTACAAAATGATCATTTACCGCAATAACTATCTCCTCACACGCTTTCATTACTTTGTCCTTCTCATCATCGTTCTGAGTGAGAACAATAGAATACGTATCATTCATAATTTCCATGATCATCATACACACATTCATAGCGTCTTCAATGAACACAGACACATCTTCTATATTTCTGATTGAGAACTTATATTCTTCTTCAGAAATATCTGAATAATCAATATTCTTTAACGATTCTGCAACTTCTTCAAGTTCCGGAAATAATGAAGCAAAATCTTTATTGTCTGAAATCATCGAAGAGGTCTTTATCATATAAACGAAATCATCCAAAGTCTTTTTATCCGATCCTTTGTAAATGGAAAGACCGTTAGTCACATGCTCAAAGAACTTTGTCTTTGTCATTCTTATCGGAAGTTCTGCAACAACTTCTGAAATCTTACTGTTAATAACAGTGTTATCTTCATCTGAAAGAATATACTGCATAAGCATCCTGCAAAGATCTTCATCATTATAATTCTTGTCCAAAGTGTTTTCTTTAAATCTGTATTCCACTCTGTTAAGTGCATGTTCATAAACTCTGAAAACGTCAACGTAATATGTCAAAGCGCCAACTTCATCTAAAATATACTGTCTTCCCTTATCAAGGATCTCCGCAGCTTCCTTTGAGTTCATATTGTGTTCCAGCACACAATTTCTGATAACTCTGTGAACCGAATCAGCAACTTCTTTTACACCCTGTCTCTTTATATCACCATCTTCTCTCATCTGGTAATATGTATAATAATTAAGGGCAAGTCTGACAAATGCAAATCTGTTGTTGAGTTGCTTGTACTGTATCAGGTATTCCTTAATATTCTCATTGACATTTGTTCCTTTTGATATTTCATTTATAATGCGTCTCATCATCAACCTCTAACATAACTATCATATTATATCAGTAGAAAGTCATTCTCTCTCTGATATACATTGTATTCAATTATATCAAAATATAAGGGATATGTAAATCAACTTCACATATCCCCAACTATTTATATTTCTAATTATACATTTACTTTTTTCAAACTCAATTCAACAATAATTGCGAACTCATTATCTTTTACCTCAGTCTTAAATACTCCGTCATATTTATCCGCAACTCTCTTTATATTCTTTGTTCCGATACCGTGAGATTTCTTATCCTCTTTGGTTGTTTCAAGCTTCTGTGCACTCTCAATCTGAGACTTGTCAATGGAATTGTGTTCTTCAATTCTGAGATATTTTTTACCTACGATAAAATTAAGATTGATATATTTTGAACTTTCATCTGCCTGACTGTTGACAGCCTCAACGGCATTCTTCAAAATATTAGAAATAACCACTACCAAATCATAATCTTCAATGCTGAGATTCTCTTTGAGATTACCTGTAACACTAACTTTAACATCTTCTTTTTTATTTGCGAGAATATTAGTTAACATTACATCCGCAATCCTGTTGCCCGTATGAAAAAGTTGTTTTCTGTTTCTGTTTAATTCTTCCGTCATTGTGGAAAGATACTTCTTACACTGTTCCACATCACCGTTATCAAGATAATTCTCAAGGCACATAATATGATTGAGAACGTCATGCCTGAATCTTCGTGTGTCCTCTTCATTCTTCAGAACAAGCTCATAATAACTCTTTTGCTGTTCATTATACTTTTGAAGAATTCCGTTTTCATTTTCCAAAGACATTCTCGAAACTTCCAACATAATTCCCTCAGCAGATATAATGAATATTCCAATACAGATTATAACAGCTACCGCAGTGATAATCTGATTAAGATTCTGCACTCCCTTGCCATTTACAAAAGCAACAATGCCTACAATCAAAAACATAAGCATAAACAGAAGAATCGCCACTTCTATCAGAAGTTTTTTCGGAAGTTCCGAAAAATTAATATTGAACTTGAATCCCCTGATTGCAATGACTCCGCAACATATTATAACAATAAAAGCTATTATTTTTTTGAAGATAAACATATCTGCGATTCCCGGAACCAGCAAAATAACAAATCCTTCAACCACGCCTGCAATAATCTGGCTTATCACAAAAGAAACTAAGTATTCCTTTACAGACAATTCACAGCAAATTGCCAGTGCAACCATGTATATAACAATCTTTATTACTGCGGTATATCCCTCATTAGTATTTATAAAGAGTAACTCCTTTATATCCACTACCATCTGACCTGTGTAGATAGAAATGACAATTCCGCCAACAATCACAATCGCTATTGCAACGATATTCTTCCATAATATCTTAGGCAGAAACTCTCTTTCTATCATACACATTAATACCAATGCAGACATAAAATCTAACAATAATCCTAGTGTATCAACCATATACCTCACCATACATCAGATCAAATTCTCTGACCTTGTCTTTAAACTCATTTTTCTTTCTTCTGGAAACAGGGATAACCTCCCCGTTATCAAGATAGGCTCCCTTGTCATTTATATCATCAATAAATCTCACATTAACAATATATCCCTTGTGGCATCTAAAAAACATCTTATCATTCAAAAGATTTTCCCATTCTTCCATAGAACTCTCACTTCTAAACTTCATGTCATTAGAATTGGTATATATTACTGTATCGCCACTCTCCTTACAAACATATCTGATTTCTCGTTGCGGAACCTGATACGGGGTACCGTATGACTTAAGTTCTATAACTTCATAACCTATTCTACTTCTGGTAAAAGTATCAAGTCCCTCTTTGATTTCATCAAAATCTACAGGTTTTGTCATATATCTGAAGGCATTCACTCTATATCCTTCTTTGATTCTCTCAACATGAGTAGTCATAATAATGATATTGCAATTCTCCCATTTTTTCTGAAGATTTGCTGCAACTTCAATACCGTCAATAGTCGGCATTTCCAAATCGAGAAAATACAAATCCATTCTGCTGTCTTCATCTATTAGCTTATTACCATCTGAAAACTCGTATATTTCCCATTTTTCACTACTACAATTATCCTCATGATACATCTTAAGATTCTCTTTTATACTTTCTCTAAAATGTTTTTGATCATCACAAATTGCTATCTTCATATTAACTCCATAATCTCCATTCAATCTCTCCGTCATTTGATTACCCCCATACAATACCTTTTCTATCATTTGAAACAAAATACCCACAAAAAATACGGAGAAGAATAATGCGTACACGATATTTATATTATTATACCACAACGCACAAAAAAAGGACAAGCACCAACACCTGTCCTTTTTTACCTTTTTCGATTTTTCCTCATAATACTACTTCTTTCCGTGTACGATGTAGTAAAGAAAATCAAGAACACTAAATGTAGAAAGCATAAGCAATACCTCCTTATCATTCTTTAAATAAATCCGTTCAAAACTTACCAACACAAATGTATCAGAAGCCCCCTCACAATACAATTGCTTATTTTTCTACACCTATAAAAAATGAATACCCTCTTTAATTCAATTTCATCTTCTTACCTTGCTAGCGTTCCCCGCGCCTCATGAATTCGGCGCAGGAAATAAATAAGAATACAGTTTCTAATATACGGCTACCCCATGCCGTGATTAGAAGGTCAATACATACAGATATCTTCTCCATATCTTTATGTTATTATAATTATATAATTATACTTTTCATGTAATCAACCTTCTCCCCCGCAAACGGTTACATTTCCCCCTCGAACGGTATTCATTTTACCTTCGAACGGTAATTGTCCCCCTCAAGTGGTCATCATTCACTCTAAAGGTAGTCATTTTTCTGCAACTTATAATAATTCTACTATTTCTATCGATAATAGATATCGCACAAATATCTCAGTCTTTCTATGTGATTATCATTAAACTGATCCTTGCTCATTCTCCATCTCCAGTTTGTTCCCATTGATGAAGGAAGATTCATTCTTCCTCTGTTACCAACTTTTAGAACATCCTGCATCTGGAATATTACAACATCAGCAACACTCATATACGCCAGTCTGAACAATTCATCTACCAATTCATCCAAGCTATTGTTTCTAACTCTCAAAAATTCTCTGACATATCCAAGCTCCCAATCCTGTTTCTGGCTGTAGTAACCTATCAATGTATCATTATCGTGTGTTCCACCGTATATAACCGAATTCTTCTTCCAAAAATACGGAAGATGACTGTTCTTTCTGTCCCCATCGAAGGCAAACTCAATTACTTTCATTCCCGGATATCCGCTCTTTTCAAGAACTTCTACAGCCTCAGGCATTTCTACTCCCAAATCCTCGGCAATAATCTTTTTATCGCCAACAGCTTCATTAATTGCCTTTACAAGTTTCATCCCGGGTCCAAGGATATATTCACCCTTTACTGCATCCTCATATTCTGCAGGAATTGAATAATATTTAACCATTCCAAGAAAATGATCGATTCTGATGATGTCATAAAGATCTGCCGAATGACTCATTCTCATTCTCCACCATTTAAAATCGTCTGCTTCCATCTTTTTCCAGTCGTAAAGCGGATTACCCCATCTCTGACCCAAAGCTGAGAACATATCCGGTGGCACTCCAGCAACACTCTTAGGATTCAAATCTTTATCCATTTGGAACATTGATGTATTCGCCCATACATCTGCTGAATCAAGAGCTACATATATCGGAATATCACCAATAATTGAAATTTTCAATTTGTTTGTGTATTCCTTTAATTTGTTCCACTGTTCAAAGAATTTAAACTGAAGAAACTTCCAAAATTCAATATCTTCTGCAAGTAACTTCTTGTATTTAGCCATTGCTTCGGGCTTACGTCTTTTAATATCTTCATCCCACTTCTGCCAAGAGACATTATCAAAGTGATTTTTGCATGCCATATAAAGTGCATAATCATCCAACCAGGCTTTGTTTTTTTGAAGAAATGCATTGTATTCTTTTGTACCTGCATGTTTGCTATTTTCAAAGGCCTTTCTAAGAACCGAAAATCTGTAATAATACATATTTCCAAAATCAACAAGGTCTTCATCATAAACCCATCTAATGCATTCAACGTCTGTTTTTTCCAACAAGCCTTCCTCAATAAGCGTATCAATATCAATAAAATATGGATTTCCTGCAAACGCAGAAAAAGAAGAATACGGACTGTCTCCGTAACTTGTAGGACCAAGGGGCAGAACCTGCCAATACTTCTGTCCTGATCTAGAAAGCTGATCAGCAAACTTATATGCTTCCTCTCCAAATGTTCCGATGCCGTACGGTGACGGCAAACTACTTATGTGAAGCAGAATACCTGCACCTCTCTCCAAATAACTGTTCATCTAATTCATCTCCTGTCTAACTATTTAAGATTATTATAAAATTCTTCTAATTATTTACATTTCATTATATTTACATGTATGGCTTTCGTGATTATTTTAAATAATCACTTTAGTTATGTGCATGTGTAAATAAATGATCCTGACAATACTCTTTTCCACCTGAACATTTCGAACAATATCTGAATGTAAGGTTTGGGTCATCGAGTTCAGTTCTGCCACATATCGCACATTTGTGTCTGGCTCCGTTTTCGTAAGTATAAGCATTATTAGCTTCTCTAATCTTTCGCTTGAATTCGCGTTTTCTTTTAATGTTGCTTGGGCTCACTTTCGAGTAATTTCTTGTTGTGAGGAAGAACACTAAAAAGTTAAGTAACGAAAATACTATCATTATTTTTCTAGGCCACGGAGATGAAATGAAGTCATATATTATCTCTGCTCCGTATAAAAATCCAAGCCATTTTATTTTCAGCGGTAGTACAAAATACAAAAGAATTTCCATTTCAGGATATGTCGCTGCAAATGCCAGCAATATGGAAGTTGTAACATAATAAGTACTCACAACCTGTCCAACTACCTGTCCTGATGTACTTGCAACATCAGCCAACCCCAAATCAGCTCCTGCAGCACCAAATTCACCTTTTAAATACAGAATGACAAAAAAATAAGTTATAATTGCACCTATTATTGTAAATAGAATGCCGGAAAAAATATACAGATTGTATCTGAAAGTTCCCCATGTACGTTCAAGTGAAGTTCCAAGCTGATAATAAAAATACAGCATAATGGCAGCAAACAGTACATTGTAACCTTCCGGTATCAATAACATCCATGTAACAATTCTCCAAATCTGTCCACGCATAATCAAATATGGATTAAATGCCATTAGTCCGTATAATTCCGGACTAATCATAGTCGCCACATATCCTATGATATAACCAACAATCAGATATAATGATAAGTTGCTTATAGCATATTTTCCGTATTTTCTTTCTAATTTATTCAACCACATATTATTCGCTCCTTCCAATATCTCCCATATCAAAACAAATATTCTTTTTGTTTGTAACAAAAAACATTTTTAATGACAGATCATTTTTAAGCTGTGCTCTTGAAACTCTTTTATAATATCAAAAAAGGTATGTCGGATTCAAGTCATTCTCACTTTTTCTCACTTCTTTTTTATCTTTTTACTTGATGTAACATTTTTTATTATTATCTCTTGCACTTTTTTGCTTTATTAATCGAATTAATTGCCATTTTATCAATCAAAAAAAATATTTTTAATCAATTAGTTTTCATAATAGATCTTCTTATTAGATGTTGTTTTTTTATTAACTTGTGATATAATGTGCAATGGCATATTATTTATGCCAATCATATAAATAGGAAGAAAGGTATAAACCTATGAATTCACAAAAGAATTATAGTCTCGGAATTGACATTGGCTCTACCACTGTTAAGATTGCCATTTTGGATTCCGAAAAAAAGATACTATTTTCAGATTACGAAAGACATTATGCGAACATTCAGGAAACACTCGCATCACTTTTAAAAAAGGCCAAGGATTCTCTTGGTTCAATAATGCTTTCACCTATGATTACAGGTTCAGGCGGACTTACTCTTTCAAAGCATTTAGAAGTTCCGTTTGTTCAGGAGGTTGTCGCTGTATCTACAGCACTTGAAGACTACGCTCCTCAGACAGATGTTGCCATTGAGCTTGGTGGAGAAGATGCGAAAATCATATATTTTTCTAACGGAATCGAACAACGTATGAACGGTATCTGTGCCGGCGGTACAGGTTCTTTTATTGACCAGATGGCTTCTCTTTTACAGACAGATGCCGCCGGTCTTAATGAGTACGCAAAAAATTATCAGGCAATTTATCCTATTGCGGCAAGATGTGGCGTTTTTGCCAAAACAGACATTCAGCCGCTTATAAATGAAGGTGCAACAAAAGAAGATCTTGCCGCTTCTATTTTCCAGGCAGTTGTAAACCAGACAATATCCGGTCTTGCCTGCGGCAAGCCAATTCGCGGTACTGTTGCATTTTTAGGTGGTCCGCTTCACTTCCTTACAGAATTGAAGAACGCTTTTATAAGAACACTCAAATTAGACGATGAGCATATTGTTGCACCTGATCATTCACATCTTTTTGCGGCTACAGGTGCTGCTCTCAATCACGATGAAAAGATTACTGTTTCCATCGACGACTTATACAAAAAATTATCTGAAGGCGTAAGCATGGAAATGGAAATCAAACGTATGGAGCCTCTTTTTGAGAATGAGGCTGCTTATGATGAATTTACCAAACGTCATGAGAAGCATTGCGTAAAGAAAGCTGAACTTGAGAATTACAAAGGAGACTGTTTCCTTGGAATAGACTCAGGTTCCACAACAACTAAAGCTGCCGTTGTAGGTGAAGACGGAACTCTTCTTTACTCTTTTTACAGCAGTAACAACGGTAATCCTTTAGCTACTATTATAGGCGCTATCAAAGATATTTATTCAAAACTACCGGAAGGCTCTAAAATTGTTCGTTCATGCTCAACAGGTTACGGAGAAGCCCTTATCAAAGCTGCTCTCATGCTGGATGAAGGCGAAGTTGAAACTGTTGCTCACTACTATGCCGCAGCATTCTTTGAGCCTGAAGTTGACTGTATCCTTGATATCGGCGGACAGGATATGAAATGTATCAAGATAAAGGATAACACAGTTGACAGCGTTCAGCTTAATGAAGCTTGTTCTTCAGGATGTGGTTCTTTCATCGAGACTTTTGCTAAATCTCTCAATTATTCCGTACAGGACTTTGTAAAAGAAGCCTTATTTGCAAAGAATCCAACTGACCTTGGAACAAGATGTACTGTATTTATGAATTCAAATGTTAAGCAGGCTCAGAAAGAAGGTGCTTCAGTTGCCGATATTTCTTCAGGTCTTGCTTATTCAGTTATAAAGAACGCTTTGTATAAAGTTATTAAAATTACTGACGCATCAGACCTTGGTAAAAAGGTCGTTGTTCAGGGTGGCACTTTCTACAACGACGCAGTTCTTAGAAGTTTCGAGAAGATTGCAGGTTGTGAAGCCATCAGACCTGACATTGCAGGTATCATGGGCGCCTTCGGCGCTGCTCTTATTGCAAGAGAACGCTACAAAGGTGAAGCATCAACTATGCTTTCCATCGATGCAATCAATAACTTTGAATACACAACATCAATGACAAGATGTAAAGGCTGTACAAACAACTGTCTCCTCACAATCAACAAATTCAGTGACAACAGACGTTTTATCAGTGGAAACCGTTGTGAAAAGGGAATAGGCGGTCAGAAGAATAAAGAAAATATACCAAATCTTTTCGAATACAAATATGAGAGGATGTTTGATTATGAACCTCTTAATCCTGACGCTGCAAAACGTGGTGTTGTTGGTATTCCAAGAGTTCTTAATATGTACGAAAACTTCCCATTTTGGGCTGTTTTCTTCAAGGACTTAGGCTACAGTGTCAAGCTGTCACCTAAGTCAACAAGAAAGATTTACGAACTTGGTATAGAATCAATTCCAAGTGAATCAGAATGTTATCCGGCAAAGATAGTTCACGGTCATGTTATGTGGCTTTTACAGGAAGGTGTCAAATTCATTTTCTATCCTTGTATTCCATACGAGAGAAAAGAGACTCCTGACGCAAACAACCACTACAACTGCCCTATCGTTACATCTTATGCGGAGAATATCAAAAATAACGTTGAAGAATTAAACGATCCGGAAATCAAATTTATGAATCCTTTCATGGCTCTTACTGACGAAGATACCATTACAGCAAGACTGGTTGAAGTATTCACAAAGAAATGTGATATTCCGGAAGACGAAATAAAGGCCGCAGCTCACAAAGGCTGGAAAGAATTGTTGAAATCAAGAGCTGACATGAGACAAAAGGGTGAGGAAGTTCTCAAGTATCTTAAGGACAATAATAAACGCGGTATCGTTCTTGCCGGTCGTCCATACCACATTGACCCTGAGATCAACCATGGAATTCCTGAAATGATCAATTCATATGGTATTGCCGTTTTAACTGAAGATTCAATTTCTCACCTTGCAAAAGTTGAGCGACCTCTTATCGTATCTGATCAGTGGATGTATCACTCAAGACTTTATGCTGCAGCAAACTACGTAAAAACAAGAGACGACTTAGACCTTATTCAGTTAAATTCATTCGGATGTGGTCTTGATGCCGTTACTACAGACTGTGTAAGTGACATACTTTCACGTTCAGGAAAGATTTACACAGTACTTAAGATAGATGAAGTAAACAACTTAGGCGCTGCAAGAATCCGAATACGTTCGCTTCTCTCTGCTATAAGAGTTAGAGAAGAAAAGAATTATTCAAGACAGATTGCGCCTTCAGCTATAAAAAAAGTTGAATTTACAAAGCAGATGTTTGATGACAAATATACAATTCTCACACCACAGATGAGTCCAATTCACTTTACAATGCTTGAGAGTGCCTTGAATTCATGTGGCTTCAATTTTGAAGTATTACCAAGTGACAATTCATGTGTAGATGTAGGATTAAAATATGTTAACAACGATGCATGTTACCCATCCCTTATTGTTGTCGGTCAGATTATGGAAGCTCTTCTTTCCGGAAAATATGATTTGAACAAGACTGCCGTAATCATAACTCAGACCGGTGGTGGCTGTCGTGCAACCAACTATATCGGATTTATCAGACGTGCCCTTGAAAAGGCAGGCCTTGAGCATATTCCTGTAGTTTCATTAAGTTTTTCAGGAATCGAGAAAAACAGTGGATTCAAGCTTACACCTACTTTTGCTGTCAAAGCTGTTCAGGCGGTTCTCTACGGTGACTTGTTTATGCGAGTTGTATACAGAACACGTCCATATGAGTTAAACAAAGGTGAGACAGATGCCCTTCACAAAAAATGGGAAGAAAAGCTCTGCAGGGAATTGTCTCAAAAAGGTATGCATATGGGCCGTTTCAAGAGAAACATGAGAAAGATTGTTGAAGAATTTGACAGAATTCCTGTATCAGACGAGAAGAAACCACGTGTTGGTATTGTTGGCGAAATCTTAGTTAAGTTTTCTCCTACTGCCAATAACGATTTGGTTACTCTTCTTGAAAAAGAAGGTGCCGAGGCAGTTATGCCTGATCTTATCGACTTCTTCCTGTATGGTTTCAGAAACGCTTCATTCAAGGTTGCAAAACTTGGTTTTGATCCAAAGATTCTAAGACTTAACAACTTGGGAATAAAGGCAATTGAGTGGGCAAGAGGTTCAGCTAAAAAGGCTCTTATTAAGAGTAAACACTTCTATCCTACTGCAGATATCTGGGATATGGCAGATATGACAAAAGATATCGTATCAATCGGAAATCAGACCGGTGAAGGCTGGTTCTTAACCGGTGAAATGCTTCATCTCATTCACGATGATGTACCAAATATTGTTTGTACTCAGCCTTTTGCATGTCTCCCTAACCATATTGTTGGAAAAGGAGTAATCAAGAAATTAAGAAACCTTCATCCTGAAGCAAATATCGTTGCCGTTGACTATGATCCGGGTGCCAGTGAAGTAAATCAGCTTAACCGTATCAAACTGATGCTTGCGACAGCAAATAAACGTTTGAAATCAGGCAACGACAACAATTCCGGCGACAGCACAAATGATACAATTTCAAAAGACAATATAATCCACAAAGATTCAGTTAACAAATCTGAAAATTTGCAGGGTGCATAGTTTCAAAAACACTCTAATCGTTTTTGCTACAACATGCACAAATAAAAATGTCAGGAACCTATTAAAGTGTTCCTGACATTTTTATTCTTGTTGTTTTATTCCTAAATTATTAATTTATTACCAAATCACATATGCGTTAAATTAAAGAAATAACTTAATATTTGGTATAACTTCCGTTTTCAAGCTTAAAAACAGTGCTTTCGCAATTTTTCTGAAGTCCGTCTTTCCAAAAGTCTTCTATTCCGTGATTTTGCACGTAACACATTATCGCCTTGTTCATTGCACCGTGTCCCACTATCATAACTCTGTCCGCCTCTCCTTCAAGAGGTTCAATTACTTCTTTCATAAAGTCTTTTGTTCTCTGACAAAGTCCTTCAAAGGATTCTCCATTTTCAGGTGGAAAATACTTTTCCGGTGCATTAAAGAAATAATTAAATGGATTTGTATCATCCTTTTCCATTTCCGTCTTACACTGGCCTTCATTTACACCAAAATTCATTTCTTTCAACCTGTCATCCCTGATAATAGGTATATTCTTTCTTCCTCTTATCAGGCACGCTGTTTCATACGCTCTGATTAACGGTGAACTGTAAATGACATCAAACTCCACATTATCAAGTCTTTCACCGGCATCGATTGCAACTGCTCTTCCGTTTTCATTAAGCGGAATATCAATGGAGCCCTGAAGGCGCTTTTTACTGTTCCACCTTGTTTCTCCATGTCGTATAATATATATTTCCATTTTTCATTCCTTAATAATCTACACCACCTTAGTTATATCTAAAATGGCAAATAATTCATTTTAATTTTCAACTTCTATTTAACTGTAACAGTATTACAATTCCTTTGTTGTCCACTCGCTGACGTCCCAGATTTTGGTTGCAAAATCTGCGTAGAAATCAGGCTCATGACAAACCATGAGAACACTTCCCTTATATGCCTTGAGCGCTCTTTTCAGTTCATCTTTTGCATCAACATCCAAATGATTAGTAGGCTCATCAAGGATAAGTATATTAGTTTCTCTGTTAATAAGTTTACACAGTCTTACCTTTGCCTGCTCACCTCCGGATAACACTCTTACCTGACTTTCAATATGCTTTGTTGTCAGTCCGCATTTTGCAAGGGCACTTCTAACTTCATACTGCGAAAAAGATGGAAATTCACTCCATATCTCTTCAATACATGTATTCTTCTGCTCTTCTTTAATCTCCTGCTCAAAATAGCCGATACTCAGATAATCTCCAAGTTCAGCCTTTCCACTGATAGGCTTAATAAGACCGAGAATACTCTTTAAAAGAGTTGTCTTTCCTATTCCGTTAGTTCCAACAACAGCAATCTTTTCGCCTCTCTCCATTCTGACATTTATTGGTTTCGAAAGCGGCTCATCGTAACCGATAACCAAATCTGTTGTCTCAACAATAACTTTGCCCGGAGTTCTTGCTTCCCTGAAATTAAATTCAGGCTTTGGCTTTTCTCCTGCAAGTTCAATTATATCCATATTATCAAGTTTCTTCTGACGTGACATGGCCATATTTCTTGTAGCAACTCTTGCTTTGTTTCTAGCAACGAAATCCTTGAGTTCGGCAATTTCTTTCTGCTGTTTGTTGTACGCCGCCTCAAGCTGTGCTTTCTTAACAGCATAAACCTCCTGAAACTTATCATAATCTCCCACATATCTGTCAAGTTTCTGATTTTCCATGTGATATACCAAGTTGATAACACTGTTCAAAAACGGAATATCATGGGAAATAAGTATAAATGCATTCTCGTAATCAAGCAGATATCTCTTAAGCCATTCAATATGTTCAGCATCAAGATAGTTTGTAGGCTCATCAAGAAGCAATATATCCGGCTTTTCAAGAAGCAGTTTACCAAGTAATATCTTTGTTCTCTGTCCACCACTCAAATCATTGACATCCTTATCAAGTCCTAAATCAAGGAGTCCCAGTGCTCTTGCCACTTCTTCTACTTTTGAATCAATAAGATAGAAATCATGCATTGTGAGCATATCCTGGATAACCGCAAGTTCTTCCATATACTCTTCCAGTTCTTTTTCTGATGCATCCCCCATCTTGTCACAAATCTGATTCATTCTCTCTTCCATCTCAAAAAGAAAATCAAAGGCAGAAGCCAACGCCTCTCTGATGGTAATTCCCTTTCGCAGGACAGTGTGCTGATCAAGATATCCAACCCTGACATTTTTTGCCCACTCAATCTTTCCTTCATCCGGCATTAACTTGCCCGTAACAATATTCATAAATGTAGACTTGCCTTCACCGTTTGCTCCCACAAGTCCAATATGTTCGCCCTTTAATAATCTGAATGACACATCATCAAAAATGGCTCTGTCTCCAAAGCCATGTGTCAAATGTTCAACATTAAGTATACTCATATGTCTCCAATCTCAATTATATTATTGTCTGTTTTTTTCCAATCAGCACCTATGTACTCAAAGGAGGGTTCATTTCACAGCCGACATATTATAACTATTCACTGTACAGCTTTAAACATCAGTTAAATGTTCTCAATCTGCCAGTCAATAGGTTCTAAACCATGTGCCTTTAAGAACTCATTTGTCTGACTGAAATGTTTGCATCCAAAAAATCCTCTGTAAGCAGACAGCGGACTTGGATGAGGAGCCGTAAGCACAAGATGATTAGGATTAGTCAGCATCTTTGCTTTTTTACCTGCAGGTGCGCCCCACAAAAGAAACACTACAGGCTCTTCCTTTGCATTAACCGCCTCAATAACTGCATCGGTAAACTTTTCCCATCCTCTGTTCTGATGAGAATTGGCCTGATGTGCCCTTACAGTCAGCACAGTATTAAGAAGCAAAACTCCCTGTTCTGCCCATTTTTTTAAATATCCGTTGTTTGGGATATAACATCCCAAATCGTCATTAAGTTCTTTGTAAATATTCTGCAGAGAAGGTGGTGTGTCATTTCCCGGAAGCACCGAAAAACTGAGTCCGTGAGCCTGTCTCTCATTATGATAAGGATCCTGGCCTAATATAACAACTTTCACCTTGCTGAGAGGTGTAAAGTGAAAAGCGTTAAATATATCATCTGCCGGAGGATATATCACTGTAGTATTGTATTCATTTACAATAAACTTATATAATTCTTTATAATACGGCTTCCTGAATTCCTCTTCAACTGCCGGAAGCCAGTCATTTTCAATCATCATTCTTCAATTCCCAACGCCTTAATAAAATCTGTATTTCTATGAACCATTATGGCATTTCTAATAAGTTCAATCTTGAAATGATCGTCGTACATTCTCTCTCCATCTACATTACATACAACCGGATCATCAGATATTATCTCAAGATTACCGTCAGTGTATCTGACAACTCTGCTGTCATTTTCATGTTCTCCCTTGAGGAGTTTCATAATCAGTCGCGGTATCCTAATCTTTGCTGTTTTGTCAACAATATAAATTTCAAACTGACTGTCATCTATGAAAGCATGGGGAGCAATCTTCTTTCCTCCTCCATAGTACCTTCCGTTGCAAACTGTAACTATGGTAAATTTGCCACGCTTCGAATAATCTCCAAACTTTATCTGAAGTTTTTTTGCTTTGAACTTAAAAAATGTATATATAATGCTCACACCATATCTGTACTTAACAGGAACAAAGGGCCATTTTCTGATAGTATAAATGTTGTCTGCCACTTCTGCATCAAGTCCTATGCAGGCAACATTAATAAAATATCTGTTATTGATCTTACCTACATCTATTCCGATAAAATCTTTCTTGTATTGTTTAAGTGTTCTGTAAAAATCATTGCCGCTTCCCGTTGGTATAACCGAGAGAATATGGTCTGAACCTGCTATGCCGTTTAAGACTTCATTGAGTGTTCCATCTCCTCCAACTGCATACACAATAGATGTATCATCATTTTCCAGGCTCTTTGCAACTCTCTCTGCTTCACCGGGGGCACCGGTAATAAAGAGTTTGTAGTCCATATTCATTTCTTCGCACAGATCAGTAATCTTTTCTTCTATATGGTTCTTTTTATTATCTCCGGAGTTGGGATTAATAATAAATACATGTTTCATTATAATCTTACCGCCACATCTTTTTCTCTGAGATATTTTTTGAGTTCCATAATTTCTAACTCTTTAAAATGGAAAAGTGAAGCTGCAAGTGCCGCATCTGCCTTTCCCTCTGTGAGTGCATCATAAAAATGATCACAGGTTCCTGCTCCGCCGGAAGCAATTACAGGTATAGACACGTTCTCGGAAATCATCCTTGTAAGCTCTATATCATAACCCGCCTTGGTTCCGTCGCAATCCATACTGGTGAGTAGAATTTCTCCTGCACCAAGCTTATCACATTTCATTGCCCACTCAACTGCGTCAATTCCCATATCGACTCTGCCGCCGTTTTTGTATATATTCCATCCACTTCCGTCAGTTCTGCGTTTTGCATCAATTGCAACAACCACGCACTGACTTCCAAACTTGTCAGCTGCTTCGCTGATGAGATTAGGATTCATTATTGCAGCCGAATTTACTGAAATCTTATCAGCTCCTTCTCTGAGCAATTCCTTAAAATTGTCAACTGTTCTTATTCCACCACCAACTGTAAATGGAATAAAAACCTGCTCGGCAACTCTTCTTACCATATCAACTACAGTGTTTCTGTTGTCTGAAGATGCCGTAATATCAAGAAAAACAAGTTCATCAGCTCCCGCTTTGTTATATGCTTTTGCAACCTCTACAGGATCTCCTGCGTCTATCAGATCAACAAAATTGACACCTTTTACCACTCTATTGTTATCAACATCCAAACACGGAATAATACGTTTTGTATGCATATTTCCACCTCATTATCTAAAATATTTGTAATTACAAATTTGCAAAATTCTTAAGAATTGCCAGTCCTACATCACCGCTTTTTTCCGGATGGAACTGACACGCAAAGATATTGTCTTTCTCAACTGATGCATGGACATTCACTCCATACTCAGTTGTAGCTTTAACTATATCCATATCTTTTGATTTTAAATAATAGGAATGGACAAAATAGACATAGGAATGTTCAGGAATCCCTTCAAAAAGTCTTCCTTTCGATGGGTACTCCAGTGAATTCCATCCAATCTGTGGAATCTTAAGACCTGCTTCTTCAGGGAAACGCACAATATCTCCACTAAGAATACCAAGTCCCGGAACACCTTCACTCTCCTCACTGTTTTCAAAGAGAAGCTGTAGACCAAGGCAAATTCCCATAAACGGAGTCTTCCTGTCTACAACATCATAGATAGTGTTGATAAGGTTATAATTTTTTAACTTCTCCATGGCATCACCAAAAGCTCCAACGCCGGGTAAAATAACCTTATCAGCAGCTAATATTTCATCTCTATTACTGGTCAATATCGTCTTCTCGCCCAAGTAAGCAAAAGCCTTCTCAACACTCTTGATATTGCCGGCATCATAATCGATAATTGCTATCATTTACAAATCCTCACCTGATTATTTTGATTTTGTATCCAGTTCAAACCAAAACTCAACTCCGTCAACCTTGTTATCAACTCCGCAGCTACCGTCATACTTCTGAATAATAGCCTTAACTATTGACAATCCAATACCATTTCCGCCATATTCTCTGGTATGTGCTTTGTCGACTTTATAGAATTTCTCCCATATGAAGTCCAAATCTTCTTCCGGAATCTGAGCTCCTGTATTAAACACAGACACTCTTACTATATCATCTTTTGGAGTAATTTGCACTCTAATTATATTAGGATCTTTTATATGATTAAACGCGTTACTGATATAATTTGTAATTACTTCTTCAATCTGGAATTCATCTGCCCATACAAACACATCATCCGCGCCTATAATTTCTATATTGACACCTGTCTGTTCTGCCCTTAAGCGCTGTGCATTAACAACATCTTTCACAAGTTCGGTCAGGTTAAATCTGTCAACATTATATGGTGTATCTCCAAACTCAATCTGATTAAGAGTAAGCAGATTCTTTACCATTTTATTCATTTTGGATGCTTCATCAATAATTACATCACAATAAAAGGCCATACTGTCAGGATCATCTGTAATTCCATCCTTCAAGCCTTCAGCATATCCCTGAATCAAGGCTATAGGAGTCTTTAATTCATGAGACACATTATCAAGGAAGTCCGTACGCATCTTGTCAATTTCATTTTTCTTTTTTATGTCATTCTGAAGTTCCATATTGGCATACTTCAATTCACGAATAGCCTTTTCAAGTTCTTCCGACATCTCATTCATATTCTTACCAAGGACACCTATTTCGTCTTCTCTTTTTTCATCGTACTTAATATCAAAATTCAAAGATGCCATCTTCTTGGATATATCAGCAAGTTCAAGAATTGGTCGAGTATATCTGTTAGTAATGAAATACATTGCCAACAACACGGCACAAATCATAAGAATTCCCACCATGGCATAAAACTTGGATGCAATCACTATGGACTCTCTGATATTTTCAACGTCCACTCTGATAACAAATTTATAAATATCATTGATTGTTCCTGACATTACAAGGTGAGTTGCATTTTTATTTTTTTCGTTAGACGCCCTATCAATCTCTTCTCCGTCTTCCTGAAGTTGTTTTTCAATCTTGCTCTTAAGATTCTCAATAGCCTGTTCAGAATCAGGCACCATCATAATTGTAAAATTACTGTTTTGCTGTAATACAGTGTTCTCTCCGCTTATTCGCCCGATAATATCATCTGTTATATATTCTCTCATCTCCTTTTCGGAACCATAATTATAGAGCGATTCATAACCTTCCTGAACCTGAAGAGATACTCCGTATTTCTCGCAGTAATTATCAAGAAGTTCACTGTACACCTGAAGACTCGGATCTTCTTTTAGTATTGAACGAAGTTCATTATATACAGAAATAAGCGAATTCTGTTTATGTTGCAGATAATAATCTTCAATAACAGTCTTACCCAAAACTGTACCCAGTAATGTAACTATCCCCATTACAAGCGTAATAGCAACTGTCAGTTTATGTCTAATAGATGTTTTCAATCTTCTTCCACCTCAAACTTATATCCCATGCCCCAAATAGTCTTAATATAGGAGCCACACTCGCCCATCTTACTTCTAAGTTTCTTTACATGAGTATCAATGGTTCTGGCATCTCCGAAATAATCATAATTCCAAACATTATTCAGAATCTTCTCTCTGGAAAGTGCAAGTCCTGCATTCTCAACAAAATAAGTTAACAGTTCAAATTCCTTGTAACTCAGATCAATATTCTTGTCGCCAACTGACACAATATGGGCATCCTTATTGATTACAAGCTTACCTGCCTCAATAACTGCATCCTTTGAAATATTAGAAGTTCTTCTCAATATTGCGTCTACTCTCGCAACTAAAATCTTAGGGCTAAATGGTTTTGTAATGTACTCATCAACACCAAGATTAAAGCCAAGCAGTTCGTCACTCTCAGTACTCTTAGCAGTAAGCATAATAACAGGTACCTTTGACAACTTTCTAATCTCCTTGCAAGTCTCCCACCCATCCATTCTAGGCATCATAACGTCCAAAATAACAAGCGCTATATTCTTTGTGGAAACAAAGATTTCCAATGCTTTCTCTCCGTCCTCGGCTTCGATGACATCATATTCCTGCTTTACAAGGAAATCCTTTACAAGTTTTCTCATTCTGGCCTCATCATCAACAACTAGTATTTTTAATTTTTCCATAACTGCCTCCTTATTAAAAACGAGAATAAACATCTCTGATTAATAAACACTTTTGATTATATTTATACAATTATTTTACCAAATATATTATGTAATTTCTATGAACCTATAATATCTTTCATAAAAAAAACATAATTTAAAAAGAAGGCTCTCGAATTAAACATCCAAAAGCCTCCTTTATAATTATGCAAACACACGAAGAACTCCAAGTCAGTCCCAAGCCCGTGTGCTAATATCATCAACACTTCTTATACAAGTCAAGATCACCAAGATACTCCTTTATAGCATCAATACCCTCTGCCAATATGCAGTCATCTCTGTCTGCAAGGAAATATCTGTCGGTATCAAACCCATACCCTTTGTAAAGAAAAATACATTCTTTTGACTCGTAAATCTCCTCTTCTTCTTCAGTTAAGCCAATCTCTTTTCCATCAATACCTGTGACATTGATATACTTGTCAACACTGTCAGGATTACCTTTTATCAATCTCTTCATCAATGCACCCTCCTTTAATTATTATTCCGCTCAAACAGAGAACTCATTCAACTAAAAGCGAAAATCGTTAACTTATAGAAACCGTTCTCTTTTATACTATTATTATACTCCTCAAAGGGTGAATCCTCAACTAAAAATTAATAAAAGATGAGCCTAAATTGATTGAATTATATGGCTATTAGTTATCTTCTTCTATCGATGGTGTAATAAGTTTATCGCCATTAAATAAATCAACTGATTTTTTAACCCCAATGCAAAACATATCCACATCACCTTCAACAGTCTGTTCAACTGTATCTCTGTCATATCTGATTTCCACACTTATACCTTTAAAAACAACTGAGGCATCTTCTCTTATAGCCTTAACACTGGAAACACCTTTTATTTTCACCGTGAATAATTGTCTGTATTGTTCTTCAAGAGTATCTTTCCATGCATAAGTAATATTGTCCGTCTTTAAATCATCTCCGCTTCCTGAAACCGGCAAATAAAACATAAAGCCTTCAAAATTACTATAATCTCCCTCTTCAGCTGAACTAACCCTTCCACTTGAAGGGAATGCATATCCACAATAATAATAGAATTGTCCATCTATTTCCACCAGTTCTGATTTTACATTCTCAGGCAATTCTTCAACATTAGCAACATCAATATCTTTCACAATAAAATTATCACGTTTGTACGACTCAAATATTTTCAAACCATAGTCTTCAAACTTAAGATTCTCCTGACATATCATTCTTCCAAACACGTATGTAATATCGCCATTTACAATTTTAGAAGTAACAAATCTATGTTGCATATGAACTCCATCAAAGTCATTATCTTTTCTGGTCAGGTAAAAGCTAACATTGTTAATAATAGCAGTTGGAATTTCAACCAAAAAATTCACTTCGCGTTCAGGTTTCTCATCTACCTCGTCAAAATAACCATAATCATATTTTAGTTCTCCGGTATAAACTGTTTTAACCTTGATAACATCTTCATAGTTTGCAAAATTAATACCGTCTTCTGTTATTTCTTCAGGTGTTGTAGACTCTTCTTTAACTTCATTTTCTACCTTTTCATCCTTTTCATTCTTAGCAGCCTCTGTAGTTGTAACTGCTTTATCTGCTTTTTTTTCATCCTTACCACATCCGGATACTGCGATTGCAACAAGAGTTGCAAACATTAATATTTTTAATTTTTTCATAACAATCTCCTTTTATATAAAAATATCCTAAAAGATATTACCATAAATTAAATATAATTACAAAAAATACGAATCATGCAATAGTGTAGATTTACTGTCTGCCAGAAAAGTTCGAAGAACTAATCATCTCTCTTCTGCTATATATCTTTTATAAAGAGAATACGACGCCAGCGAAAAACCGTCATCAAAGAATATATTCTGTCCTTTATTATTTTGATGTATTAAATTTTCAATCTCTTTCTGACTATACGCTACAACATCCAATATTCCTTCTGTATTAACTTTTCTATAAGTTTCAACATCAACTAAATATACACTTACACAAGAACTTGTGAGTCCACTATCCGGAGCAATACTACCAATAAAAATAGGTTCACTACTAATTTTTGCACACATTTCCTCAGATAATTCTTTTTTTGCATTTTCAACAGATAAAATATCTTTCTCTCCAAATCCACGTGGAAATGCAATTTGCATTTTACGCGGAGCATGGCGAAATTGTCTCAACATGAGTAATTTATCATTATGCCGAGTCACCATAACAACGCCGTTTCCATATGTTGGAACAATACGTTCATATGGAAAGAATTTATTTGCAGTTTTACTTTGTGAAATAATCGGATCAACCACCAGCGTATTATATTTGCTAGAATATTGTAATCCAAAGTGATAGTCAAACATCTCCTCAAGTCTTACTATTTCCTTTAATGTTTCCGTTTTTTTGTCAGTTAATGCAATTGGATACACCTCTGAATCAGCAAAGTAACCGGGATTAAGAGTCATGAATTTCATGTACTTCTTTAATGAACTTGAACTTATGAAATCAATCGGCACACCCACTGAATACTCTTCAACTGATGTAACACTTTGGCAATTGTTATTGGTATATGTGTTAATTTTACAAATAAGTGAAGTTCCCGCATCAGTAACCAGTTTTCCCATTTCACTTAAGGCTTCTGCAAAAGATAAGAATTCAATATCAAATAGTTTTTTTACAATCTTAGAAAAGAATGTGGATATTATTTCAGTTGCGCTTATAAAAAACAATGTTTCTATGGCAATCCACCATAAAGCTCCGATTTCCACCCTGTCATCAAGTCCATTTTGTATTATTTGGAAAACCACTTCAACAGCAAACGCAATCAAAAAACACCCAAAAGAAAATAGAATCTTCTTTCCGATTTTGCTCAAAATCAGACTCTTTTGTTTCTTCTGTTGTTTATTCAAATTAAATTCATAGCGTAAAACATCACTCGGCTGATCCTCCATTTTTTGCTTTGTATATTCAACAATTCTAACTGCTTTGGTGAAATCCGGAATTTTAATCGGCTCTGTAATATTAGAATAATCATTGGTTTCATTAACAAGAAAACGTTTATCAAGCTCGCCTATTTCCCAATATTGCCTCAATCTTGCCATGAAATCCGCCTCAAACGTTGGCTTTGCACCCTGTTTATTAACCAGTTCATCAACATTATAGTGCTTTGAAATATTGCATATGCTTATCTCACAAGCATAATTATATGCCAGATTAATTATTGCTTCTGCGTACTGACAAGTTTGTTTGTCAATTTTAGAATTAGCATTGCTATAATCCAGCAATTCCAATAGATACTCTGATCTCTTGTCACTGCCCACGCATGGTAACTGATTGATAATCATTAAAGCCTTACTAAACTCTTTGTTTGTGTTTAAGCATTGAAAATCTTGTAAACAGCTAATAATATTGCTAAGTTTAAGATTTTCATATTCGCTAGTCTTTTTAGGAGAAACATAGATAGTATGAATAAAGCTTAATCGTAATACCGTTTTCAAAAGACAGTACAGTTTTTCAAGAATATTGATGCACTCGTCCTTGTCAAATGAAGTTTCTGAAACATTTCCATTTTTATCAACCTCTATAAATAAATCGAGGATTTCATTCTCTGTTTTGTTTTCTGATTTGTAATCGTATATTTCCGACAAATCAGAATACATCAAGCATCTTTTTATTAGCGCTAATAAGCGTCTTTGAGTAGACTTAAGCGGCCATCCCGAAAAAATAAAATCTTTACTATAATCAAATGCGTCCATTAAATATTGTGAAATAGTTCGTATATCTCCATATTGAGAAATACAAATTGCACCTTTTTCAAAAAGTGTTACAAGGTTTTCATAATATTCTTCATTTTCTAACAAATTGAAAAAGCCTTTAGAATCAACCAGTTGGTTATATGTTAATACAACAATGTTTCCATTGCCAACAATCTCTTCATATAATGCTTTTTGCCCAATTTCAATTTCTTTATCAGAATTACGAACAGAGTCCAATTCAAAAAGATATACATACTTTGGCATTATTCCTTCACTACCTTTCCATAATTTATGTTCATTATAGCATATACTTCTTGGCTCGTCGTGTAAATCGAGTAGGCTGCCTCCTACTCGACATCCACTCGCTGCAATCACTTCGAATACACTTCGCTGCTCGTCGTGGATAATAAAAAATAGGCTTCGCCTATTCAACTCCCCTGCCCCTCATTCATGAGGGGTGGGGTTTATTTTTTTATTATCTTCATTCATAATAGTCATATGAATATTTTACAAAGAATCTTTACGGACTATTATGAAGAAATAGAATACACTCTCAATCCCAGAAAAACTGAGCTTGATAACATCAACAAAATGATTAACTGCGGCAACCCCGCTTTTGGTGGTGCCATGTATGGCTGTCCTCACTGTGGCAAACTCAAGTTTGTTCCTTTTCGATGCCATAGCAGATTTTGTCCCACATGCGGAAACAAATATGCCATGGAACGCACTACCTCCATGTCTTTCAAACTTGACCTCCTTCATTACATCATACACACTACATACACACTTATCAATGACAAATACACATTATTTACACATTATCACAACTGTCAATATTAAGTTTTCAATGTACGTCGTTTATTATCGATTAAAAAACTCAACTGCGTGATTGGAACATCCTCCCATCTTACTCCAATGTAATCAAGAACACGCCCCCATCCGTACTTTTCGCCTGTTTCTTTATCAGTACAGCACTCATACATCCAAAAATGTCACTCCTTCGGATTCTCTTCTCTTAATCTTCAACCACGTTGCTTCAAGTTGCATTCTGGATATTTCTTCAAATGTCTGAACAATCTCCTCACGCGTTACCGCACCCACCTGAATGGACTCGCTTAAACTAACCACCTGCTTAATAAATTCAGGCATCTTCTTTTTAGCTGATCTATGCCAATAGTCGAATGCCGAGACTGCACAAGGAACGATTAACATATCAACAAATGCTGTTCTCAATTTCTCTTTGATTGTTTCTGCCAACGTCATAAGATCACTCCTCTCTGTTTCATCTCACTCACTATACTAATTCCCACAGCATCTGAACAATCAGAGCATTTACAGGAATACCTTTCTTCTTTGCTATTGCCTTGACTTTTACCATCAGTTCGTCTGGTACTCTTATTGTTGTTACCACTTAATCACCTCCTTTCTTGCTGATATAAAACCATATCAAAAACATAGCGGATTACCGGCTACCGATAGGTAGCGGATTGTCAAGTGATTTGCGCTATATTTTATTTACGACTTTATCGTAATCTAAAGGTAAAACAATAAATCTGTCATAAGGTATTCCATACAAACTTTCAATCTTCCTCAATATTGGAACGTCAGGATATGATTTTCCTCTTTCATAATTACCTAAAGTATCAACACTTATTCCTAGCACTTTTGCTGCCTCAGCCTGATTAAGTTTTTTTGCTTCTCTTGCCTGTTTAAGAGAAAGCATCGCAATTTTCTCCAAATTTTACCACCTCTTTCATTTTTTGAACACTATTCCCAGTATTATTCATGTTCTGTCCCTTATGCGATTACTGACAGGAACTGATACCATCATCAGCTAAATGTGGTTAAATTGGAATACAAAGGAATAACTTACAGTGTCCATCTTATCAAACTGTCCGGCAAAACAAATGAATGCGTTACCAGGAACTCTAATGACAGCTACTCTATATTCATTGATGTTAATCTCAATCACGAGCTGCAACGCAAAGCTTTTATTTACGCTATGAAACACATTATCGGGAATGATTTTGATAAGACTGATGCTGATAATATAGAACTTGTTGCTCATGGCAACTGAAAGAACATTGAATTATAAATAGTGGTTTTACCCAGGGAACCGAAGGGGCGGTTGGTTAGCTTCTGAGACATCTGGCAAATGGCTGGGTGTTATTTTTGTACAAAAAAATAGAAAGGATGATGAAATATGGCAAAAGCAAAGAAACTTCCATCAGGAAATTGGAGAGTCCGAGTATTTGATTATACAGACTCTAACGGAAAGGATCATGTTAAGTCTTTCACTGCTCCTACAAAAAAAGAAGCTGAATATTTGGCTACCCAATATAAACTAACTAAAAGAAAAATTACTCAATCAATCACTGTTTATGAACTCATAAATAATTACATTAGCATTAAGAGCAATTCTCTAAGTCCTACTTCTCTGAGTGGCTACAGATGTGATTTGAGAAATCATTTTGATTTAATAAAAGATATATATACAGACAAATTAACATCAGACAAGCTGCAAATGTGGATTGACGGACTTGCTCTGAGACTCAGTCCAAAGACTGTTTCTAATTCATGGGGATTGCTTATGGCTGCACTGGATCACTATCATCAAAAACAAAGATATGACGTAAAACTACCACAAAGACATCAAAAGCAGCTCTATACTCCCACTGATGAAGAAGTTCTTAGTGTTATATCCTATTTCAAGGAAAAAGGCGATACTGACATGGTTATTGCTATCTATCTGGGTGCTTACGGTTCTTTAAGACGTTCAGAGATATGCGGATTAACCACTAAAGATGTGAAAGGAAATACAATTATCGTTAATAAAGCTCTTGTTGAACTTCCAGATGGAAGTACTGTCCTAAAAACAACCAAAACTACTTCCTCTACAAGAACAATTCAATTACCTAAATTTGTTGTAGAAACATTTCCGTCAAAAGGAAATATAGTTAACCTTTCTCCGAATGTTATATCCAAAAGATTTATTGATGCAATTAAAAAGTTGGATGTTAATCATTTTAGATTCCATGACCTTAGAGCTTACTCTGTCAGCATAATGCACATGAAGAACATTCCTGACGTCATCCTGCAGCAACGTGGTGGCTGGGCTTCTGATAGAGTATTAAAACAGATATACAGACGTTCTATTTCAGACTTTGCGCAGAAATATACGGATGAAATAAACGGTTACTTTGAGCAGATAAACGAAAAAACTTGACACAAAACTTGACACAAAAGAAAAAGAACCCCTTAAAATAAGGAGTTCTTCTATGGAGTAGACGGGAGTCGAACCCGTGTCCAAAAACCAATTCCCTGTACTTCTACGAGTGTAGTCTGTTGATTAACATTCCCTCCACTACCCGGTAACAGACAACCTGACAGCTTTAGTAGCTTCATAATACGCCCGATAGCTCAAAGCTTTGCTAACGTCGTTTCCTACATAATCGAAGCCCGGGTCCTAATGTGTAGGTGCACTAGGTCGGACTGCTGCCGCAATTAGGCAGCGTATGCTAAATTATCTTCAGCGTTTATTATTAGTTTGCCATTTAACGCATTGCATACGACTCGCTTCTCCAGCTGCATAGCCCCTGTCGAAACCTTTACTACCCCTTAATCAGAGGTTCTGTTCTTAGAATTGAAACCAACTCCAACAACCTTTGGTCCTGCATTAATTGCAACTGCAGCACCTATCTGAAACTCATAAACAGGTGGATATCCCAACTCATTTGTGAGTCTTTCAGCTAATTCATCAGCAACTGTTTTGTCGTTTCCATAGATAACAGTGTAAGGAGATCCTTCTTCCATCTCCTCTATAGCCATGGATACTATGTTACTCATAAGTTTCTTCTCACCACGAACTTTTCCTGCAGTGATTATCTCATGATCCCATATCTTCATAACAGGCTTTAACCCTATAGTCTCACCAACAAATGCTGCTGCACTAGGTATTCTACCTGACTTTGCTGCATACGTCAATGAATACATTCCAAAATATATGCTGGTCTTAGTGAGTTTCTCCTTGACCGTATCAAGTATATCCTCAATTTCTTTTCCTTCCTGAACCATCTTTGCAGCTTCAATTACTGCCCAACCATATCCACAGTTGTAAGACTTTCCGTCAAAAGTATGAATATTCATCTTACCTTCTGCTTCAGGATGTTCTTCGAAAAAGTTCTCTCTTGCCATTATCGAATTGTTATATGTGGCTGATCCCTGAGAATTAATCAATACCAACACAATATCAGTATAACCTTCTTCAAACTTTTTATTATAAAATTCCTCAAATTCAAATGGTGTTATCTGTGATGTTGTAGGAATTCCATCATATGACTCCATAATATTGTAGAATCCTTCATTGTCAAAGTCCTCGTTGCTGACATACGACTTATCACCAACTACAACTTTGAAAGGAATCACTTCAATATCGTACTCTTTTATGTATTTATCTAAAATATCACTGGCTGAGTCTGTGACAATTTTGATCTTGCTCATAAATACCTCACTTATCCCTAAATAGTTATATACCATTCAATTATATACTATTATTAAATTATTGCAACAGATGTTTGTTACACTGCAATTATAAAAACAGTTCCCTTATCAACATATTTAGAGCGAGCTGATCCTTAATACCCATAAGTTCTCTGGCTGAATGCATTGCAAGTATCGGAACTCCCACATCCACAGTTCTCATAGGTAAAGATTTGGAAATAATAGATCCAAGAGTACTGCCGCCTGTAGCATCAGATCTGTTTGAAAACAACTGACAGCTAGCTCCTGCGCTTTCACACAGATTCTTAACTATAGCAACTCCCTCACTGTCATTTGCATATTTTTGTGAGGAATCTTTTTTTATAACAACACCTTTATTAAGCATGGCTTTCTGAGTAATGTCATTCTTTTCAGTATAATTTGGATGAAGACAATGAGCCACATCAGCAGATAATATCAATCCTTCCGAAACATCAGTAAGAAACTCTTCTCTGCTTCTTCCAAGTGAAAGATATAATCTCTCAAGAATCATATTTAAAATAAGAGAAGCCGCTCCCTGCTTTGTTCCACTTCCGATTTCTTCATTATCAAACATAGCTATCATGTTGATTCCATTCTCTCGTTGTGCATTCTCCATTCCAAACAGACAGGCTTCAACAGATGTAATATTGTCGAGTCTTGGTGATGAAATCATGGTCTGATTTGCACCTGCAAAACAGCCTTCCTCATACTGATATGCAACAAGTTCCACATCAAGTATATCTTCGGGATTCACATCAATCTCTTTTGAAATATATTTAATCAGATAATCCTCCTCATTTATTTCACCGTCAATAACATCAATAATAGGAAGCATATCTTTTTGTTTATTATATTCATAGCCTTTGTTTATATCTCTGTTAATGTGAGGTGCCAGATTTGGGACAACAAGAACAGGCTTTCCTGCATCAAAAAATCTTACTTCCGGGGAAAAAGCAGTTCCCCCTTTTACCACAACCTTTCCTGCAACAGATAGCGGTCTGTCTAACCAGGTATTCAGAATAGCTCCGCCATAGACCTCGACATTCAGTTTTAAATAATCGCCTTCCTTTATCTCACATTTGGGTTTGATTCTAAGACAAGGGAAATCATTATGTGCCGTTGCAATTCTGATTTTCTTTTCGCCTTCCAGTCTTGCACCAACAGTAAACGCAACAAAAGAAGTATCATATACATTTATATAATACTTCCCATTGTAAGAAATATTCCATTTCTCATTCAGACTAAGTTTTGTAAATCCCGCTTTTTCTAATCTTTCTTCAGCCATCTTTACAACGTGAAAAGGTGACACGCACCTTTTCACTGTATTTAACAAACTTCTTGCAGCTTCAATATATTCCATATCATTTGTTCCTCTGCTTCTATATTATTATTGCAAATTTATCTCTTTTTTACTTTAACAGTCATCTTGAGCTTCAATCCGCTTTTCAAAGTAACGGTAATAGTCGCTTTACCTTTCTTCTTTGCGGTTATTACTCCTCTGCTTGATATTGTTGCAACTTTTTTATTTGACGATTTGTATTTTACAACATAATCACCTGCAGTCATTTTCTTAACCTTCAGCTTTTTATATCGCTTTCTTACTTTTAGAGTAATTGATTTCTTGTTTAATTTTCCTGTAGGCTTTAACTTTGCAATACGTTCGATTTTTGTACACAGACCACATTTGTTACATATATATCTCTTCTCTCCGTATTCAAACAATGTAGGCTTCTTTTTAGTAATCCATTTACCTCCGGAATGAGTTGTACAATACGAATTGTAGTAGAAGTTTGCATCAACGTTTCCGTTTATACCATTGAATTTTGCTGTGGACGTATACTGCCACATCTGATATAAGCCTTTATATCCACACGCCGAATTGTACTGTGCCACCCATCTGTACCATTGGTTAAGCACAGGATCAGTCAGTTTGTATGTCCACCAACTGAGATTTGCATATACTCCTGCATCATATCCTGCCATCTTTATACTCTTGCAATAATAATCCGCCAACTCACACAGTTTCTTATTTGCGACTTTAAATGTTGAGTTATCTTCCATATCAAGATAAACCGGAAGCTGCGGTTTTGCCTTCACGCTCTTAAGAAGTCTTAAAGTGTGATCAACTTCACTCTTTATCATCTTCTCATTTACTGCATAAGAATACAGATAAACGCCATATGGTATCTTGTATTTTTCACAAGCCTCTACGTACTTTTTAAAATTAGGATCATCCTGGGATTTGATATCAGATCCATATCCGCATCTGATAATCACAAAAGAAACATCTTCCTTTAATAACTTTTCCCAATTAATAGTGCCCTGGTACTTACTTATGTCAATACCTTTTGAAACAGCACCCTCAATCACGATTTTTTTGTCATTGTAATACTTTCCATCATACTTTTCCCAGGCCTTAATTTTTCCTTTAGTTGTAGTCTCAACCTGAGTAGTAACAATCTCGGTTGTTACTACTTCGCTAACTGTTTCAGAAGCTGTCTCACTAACCGTTTCGCTGACTGTCTCACTAACTGTCTCACTGACCGTTTCGCTGACTGTTTCACTGACTGTTTCACTTATAGTTTCTTTATTATAAAATGAAGTTGTCTCATCCTTTTTCTCTACTAAGGACTTGCCTTCAAGTCCGGTTTTCTCAACTGTGTATTTGTCTGCCTTATTACTATCATTTCCACCTGCAGTTTCTTCCTGAGCATAAACTCTGTTATTTACATTGCCTGTTGCTCCAAATACATTTCTGTCACTTCCAACAATATTTATATTTGAACACATTATAGCCGTAGCACATAATAGTGAAATTATCTTTTTATTCATCGTACTCTCCATATATTATTTATTTGTTGTTCAACAAAACCATATCTTCATCACTAATCACAAAATCCACTTTTGCGTTGTCAATTATTCTCTGTTCTTTTGTAGATTTCGGTATGACAATTGCATTGTTTTGTATACAATATCTTATGCACAACTGTGCCGGTGTGACACCATATTTGCCTGCCATTTCAACAATTGTTTCGTCACCGATAATTCTCCCCGTTGCAAGAGGTGAATATGCCATAAGCTGAATATTCTTCTCTTTTAACAATGCTACTGTCTCTTTTTGACTGTTTCCAATATGGAAGCAAATCTGATCAACCATAGGAACAACATTGCACATTTCAAGTATAGGATTAAGATGTTGTGGCTCAAAGTTAGATACACCAATTGCTCTTGCCTTTCCTGTTGCATATATTTCCTCAAACGCCTTCCAGATTTCAATATTTTCTTTTGTGCAATCCTTTCCCCACTGATCCCAAGGCCATGGTGCATGAATCAGATACAAATCAATATATCCCAAATCAAGTGCTTCCATTGATTTTTCAAAGCATTCTTTTGCTATATCATACCCTTTGTGCTCAGCAGGTAATTTTGTGGTAACAAACACTTTCTCTCTTGCAATACCGAAATCTCTGATTGCCTTACCAACGCTTGCCTCATTTCCGTATGCCATTGCAGTATCAATGTGTCTGTATCCGTTTTTTAATGCCCACATGACTGAATTGTATGTTTCTTCACCGTCTGGAATCTGCCATGTTCCAAGTCCCATCTTTGGTACCTTAACTCCGTTTGCCAATGTGTAAGTTTCATTTAATATCATTTGTTTTGTCTCCTCTTCATAAATCATAATCAAAAAAAATAATAAATAACTGCGTTGCAAAATCATACCCTGAAATACTTTTTATTCCAGGGTGATTTTATTCAAACGCCACAAATGACGTTTGAATAGTTATTGGTATTAAATATTTACTGAGCTATAAATTCTAAAATTTCCGATTTTGAAATAACTCCTATTGATGTTGCTACCACTTCTCCATTTCTGAACAATGCAAGAGTCGGAATACTCATAATGTTATACTTTCTTGCAATATTAAGATTATCATCCACATTAATCTTGCAAACTTTTACATCTCCCTGTTCCTCTGCCACACTATCAACTATCGGTGACAACATCTTACAGGGACCACACCATGCAGCCCAAAAATCAACTAAAACAGGAATATCACTTTCAAGAACTTCTTTTTCAAAATTTGACTCCGTAACTTCAATAACTGCCATAGCAATTCTCCTTTCATGTTTATGAAACACTGTACATTTAAAAGTATATCCGTTATCTCTTGTCTTTATCTGATTTCAGGAAAATCCTCAACACAATAAACGGAATAAATACAATAAATACAGTTGCGTATCCGATATACGTATAACCTGTGCTAACGATATTTGAAATTCCTATTTCTGAAATAAGTATTGCTACCATAACAAATATTAACGAAATCATAATATAAAAAATAGTACTTTTTGCAGCAGGAACATTGCATTTTCTATCGATAAGCCAAATGAAACGCTCAACAACTCCCGCTAACAGGTTAACGCCTGTTGTAAATGCAGCAATAAACACAATTAACAAAATAAGATTACCTATAATAGCCTGATTCTGTCCCATGGCAAGATCAAGAATCGGAACCGTATCGTATTTACCGTTTCCTATTGCACCTGCAATAATAAGTCCTACAACAATCAGTTCTGTAACTATAGTATTGATAAAGAACATCTCTACCATAGCACCATTAACTTCTTTCTCATCTGTGACATCCCTTACATGTGGAAACATAAATCCAATCGTACCAATCTGGAACATTGCAAAAATAAATGCTGACTTAAATGCCAGGATAAATGTGCCCATTTTGGTTGCATTATCCTGATTAACGAACTCTTTCATAAGCCCGCTTGCTTCTTCCATAAACACATCTCTGGCTGAAAAAATTGCAGGTCCTAAAACTAACGCCAGTGCAAATATAATAATAACTGTAATTACTGAAGAATAATTCATTATAAAGTCACTTCCAAAAATAGTCATAATGAACAGAAGCACTCCAACGATCAGGATACAAGTCATCTTGTCTAATTTAAATAAACTACCCAAAATAGCTGTACCTGTTGCAAAAGTAACAGCTGAAATCAGACATACAATAATAACATATTCAATCTCGTATAAATTCGACATTACGACTTTATATTTTCCAAAAACACTGTCTGAAAATTCTCTGTAATTGAAAGTCCTGTATTTATGGGCAAGTTTCAAGCCAACTCCAAATACAAACGCTATAAGAAGCTGTGCTATTACCGGCATAATAAAAGCCCAAATACCATACTTCATAAAAAACTCTCTAATCTGAACTCCGCTTGCAAAGCCTCCTCCAAACTGAGTAATAAAACCTACTGATGCAATACCTAGAATTAAATCACTTTTATTTTTCATCTAAACACTCCTTAACAAAGTCATATTTTTTCTATTACTCGTTCTTCCCTTTTCTACTCCAAATGCCGTCAGACTCCATTCTGTCCCAATCTGCGTACAGAACTTTCATCTTCTTGCCTCTATAGCCTGTAACCTGTTTTTCATTGATATATTTTTGCTTAATCAGGTTATCCAAAGCATTCTTCACTTTGTCTTCCTGTACATGATTACGTTCAGCAACATTCTTGACAGTCTTCCAATATGTAACAAACTTTCTCTTATTCTTTGAGCTTCTGATTTTCGATAAGCTCTCTAAAATCAGATCATTATAATGATTCTTCTCCTGAGACTGTCTTGGCATCTCCACATAACTGGTTGCCTCTGATTTTAATCTGTTGCTAAAACCAAATTTCACACCATAAATTACAACTTTTTTCCCAAGTTCTTTGAGATACTTCACAACCATTGTAAAATGAGCATCTCCCGTAAAAATAATATAAACTTTTTCTTTTCCTTTTTTTGCTGCACTCCTGTATATTGCGTCCAGCATTATCACATCTGTAAAATCCTTATCAATACCATCTTTCTCACTTGCGGTGTGGACGATGTTCTTTGATATCCCCCTTAATCTTTTTAAATCATTACCAATATTGTTCTCAGAAAAATCTCCAAAAATACTGAGTTTTTCAATATCATACTCACCTCTGAGCTCCTCGAGCCATTCCTCAACGTTCGGCTTCATCTGGTATCGGTTTCTGTATCCGTAATACCAATGCTCATAATCAACAAATACGGTAGCCTTTGGTTTTTTGTCGCCACCAAACCCAAACAAAACATTACCTCCTCTCCTTGTATTTTTTCATCTCTCATCCCATACATATATAATAACGCTTTTTTATTATTTTTACTAGCAATTTCTTACATAAATGTACTATTTTTTGCAATATTTATTCATCAATTTATACAAATTGTAAAAGTTAGTCCATAAAGAATTCAAACCTGTATAAACAAAATCCAAAACTCGCCTGTAATCGGCATTTTAATTGACATACAATACTAATTATGATAACTTTGTTGATGGAATAAAATTACTTAAAGAAGAAGGTTTAAGTAATCTAATATATACGGAGGATTTTATTTATGGGAAAGATTATATTAACCGGAGACAGACCTACCGGAAGACTTCATGTCGGTCACTATGTTGGTTCCCTCAAAAGAAGAGTTGAATTACAGAATTCCGGTGATTTTGAAAAGATATTTATTATGATTGCAGACGCTCAGGCACTGACAGACAACTTTGACAATCCTGAGAAGATCAGACAGAACATTATCGAGGTTGCACTTGATTATTTATCTTGCGGTCTTGACCCTGCAAAATCAACTTTATTTGTACAGTCACAGATTTCAGAACTTACAGAACTCACATTTTTCTACATGAATCTTGTTACAGTTTCAAGACTTCAGAGAAACCCTACTGTTAAGTCTGAAATCCAGATGAGAAATTTTGAAGCAAGCATTCCTGTTGGATTTTTCAACTATCCAATCAGTCAGGCTGCTGACATCACAGCTTTCAAAGCAGACACAGTTCCGGTTGGAGATGACCAGCTTCCAATGATTGAACAGACTCGTGAGATTGTAAGAAAGTTCAACTCAATATATGATGAAGTTTTAGTTGAGCCTGAAGCTCTTCTTCCGTCAAACGACGCATGTATGAGACTTCCAGGAACTGACGGAAAAGCAAAGATGAGCAAGTCTCTTGGAAACTGTATCTATCTTGCAGATACTGAAAAGGACGTTAAGACAAAGATTATGAGCATGTACACAGATCCTACTCATATTCAGATTTCTGATCCCGGACACATCGAAGGAAATACAGTATTTACATATCTTGATGCTTTTTCTAATCAGAAGCACTTCGAGGAATACCTTCCTGAATATGCAAACCTTGACGAACTCAAGGAACACTACCAGAGAGGCGGTCTCGGAGACGTAAAGATAAAGAAGTTCCTCAACAATGTCATCCAGGAAGAACTCTCACCAATCAGAGCAAGACGTGCTGAATTTGAGAAAGACATCCCTGCAGTATATGAGATTTTGAGACAGGGAAGCGATGTCGCAAGAGAGGTGGCTGCACAGACACTTTCAGAAGTTAAGAAAGCAATGCAGATTGACTACTTTAACGATGCAGCACTTATTGCAAGCCACGCTGAAAAATATAAAAAATAATTATAAATGCAGTCTGGGATTATTTACTGCATATTTACGACAAAAAATACCGAAATCCGATATTCACTTGTCAGATTTCGGTATTTTTTTATCTAATTACCTCAAAAATTTTTAACCTGTGATTTATTGACATTTCTTTCCATTATTCTTTATTTGATTTTGTATTGATTGCTTTGATGATTTCCGGTTTAATTTTGTAGTTTCTCTCTTCATCCAGAAGTCCGTTAATCTCCTGCTGCACATCAGACACCTGCGTGTAGCAGAATCCGCAGACATACGGAAGTTTCTTAATGGCACCTGTTATGCTGTCAAATCTTGCAACAAAGTCTGCTTCATCCTTAACTTTGTTGCCGTAACCCCAACCTCCGTCTTCATTAAATGCAATTCCACCAAACTCACTGATAATAACCGGCTGACCTTTGTACTCAAATCCCTTTGCAAATGCAGAGCGGAATCCGCAATGGAACATATCACCGGCTAAAATTTCATCTTTATGTTCTGTGTATCTCTTGAAAAATACTTCGCCACTCTCCTCATAATCATGAAGGGTTATAATATCTGAGCAGGTATGCTCCCAACCGTCATTTACTATAACCGGTCTGTATGGGTCAAAACATTTTGTGAGATGATATACAGCCTCTGTAAAATGCTGGTGTGTTCTGTCATTCTTAACCGCACCTATGCCCCAGGACTCATTGAAAGGAGTCCATGTGATAATAGATGGATGTGAATAATTTTGTCTCACTATCTCCATCCACTGATTTGTAAAATCCTCAACTGCATCATCATCAAATCTGTATGCAGCTCCCACTTCACTCCAAACCAAAAGTCCTTTGTGATCACACCAGTATAAGAATCTCTCATCTTCTGTTTTCTGATGTTTTCTGACACCGTTGTATCCCATTGCAAGGACTGCATCAATATCTTTTATAAGTGCTTCCTCATCAGGTGGTGTAAGATGAGACTCCTTCCAATATCCCTGGTCAAGAATCAGCCTCTGATAAAGCGGTTCGCCATTTAAAAGTACTTTGTCCCCCTCTATTTTGATTTCTCTCATTCCAAAATATGAATACACATCATCAATTATCAGGTCATCTTTTTTTAGTTTGAATTCAACATCATAAAGATCCGGATGATCACAGTTCCATGTAAAAAGTCCCCACTCAAATAAATCCATACGTTCAAGGAATATCTCCATATGGGCATTGCCGGTTGCAACAATGCAAGATGACGAATTGATATACATATCTTTATACTTCACAACTGCTTCTAATGTGTATCCTTCCTGCCATATATCTCCGGCTGTCAGAATATCAAATATTACTTTTTTATTCTGCATATCCGGTGTTGTTTTTATCTCTTTTATGTATGTTTTCTCAACACACTCAATCCAAACACTCTTCCAGATTCCGGTTGTCTGAACATACCAGCAGCCAAAGTTCTCATCTTTCCATCTCTGCTTGCCTCTTGGCTGTCCCGGGCTGAAAGAATCTTCTGCTTTTACAACTAATGTATTCTCTCCTTTTCTGATATATGGTGAAATATCAAAAGAGAATCTCGCATATGCTCCTTTGTGAGTTCCAACCATTACTCCGTTGACAAATACTTTTGCAATATAATCTACCCCCTCAAAATGAAGCAATATCTTCTTTTGTGCTTTTTCCTCGGAAACATCAAACTTTCTCTCATACCATACAAAGTCATGTCGCTTTTCTTCGCCGATACCACTCATCTTTGTCTCATATGTAAACGGAACAGTTATATTTTTTGAATTGTCTGCAATCCCTCTATTCCAGCCATTTTGCTCTCCCATATTTTCGTCATCAAAACAGAACTTCCATTCTCCGTTTAACAGTTCCCATTCATTCCTCATAAGCTGAGGTCTTGGATAATCTTTTTTGTACATATCTTCCCTCCCAATTTATCTCTGTTAGTCCCATGCCGACCAATAATCATCAATACGACAATCACATACTTGTAGTATAAATAAATATTTTGATTGATACAACTATTTTCATCTCAGATTATTTATTACATTATTTAAGCACAATGCTCCAAATCCGGCTATTTTGTTTGGATATTCAGAATATGCATTAAGTTTTCTTGTACCTTTAATAAGATATGCCTTAACTTTTTCTCCATACATAAATCTGTCATTATTTCTTACAATCCCCCACTCCATCAGTAGCAAAACGCTTCCTGTAACAAAAGGTGTCGCCATGGATGTTCCCGTTCGCTCTTCAATTGTACCGTTAGCTGCCGCAGAAACCACACCGACCCCGGGGGCGACAAGATCAGGTTTTATCATATTCAGCTCCCTGGTATACCCTCTTCCCGAAAAAGGAGCAACAGTATCATTTAAAGTATTATATGCTCCCACAGTAATAACTTTATTGGCTGTTGACGGAATGGTTAATGTAGTGTCAGGACTTGGATTTAAAAAGCCTGTTACTGCATTCAAAAGTGCTTGCGAATTCATCCATATATCCATGTTTCCCCGAACAATATTTTCACCGGTTATTTCAATCTGCCATATTCCCTGAGTAAGATACTCTCCAACAGGTATTAATTCAATGTAGATTTCCTGAAACCTGCTGTAAGGTTTTGGAGTACCAAAATAAATAAAAAAAATGTGCTCTCCCACTTCCAGTTCTACCGCTTCGTTTCTGACCTTTGGTATTACAATTTCCTCAAAAGCCGGAGTTATTATTTTCAGAGAAATATCATCCACATAATCTTTCCAAATCTGCAGTCCCAAAGATTTCTCATAGTCTCCAACCGAAAAATCACTCATAACCTGTTCTTTGTTTCGTGTCCTTACAAATGTATGTCCAAATTTATCTCCTTCATTTCCGCTTCCGACTACAATACTGATTTTCTCTCTGTCACACATATAATCAATATATGTTTCCAACAATGAGGTACCATCGTGAGAACCGTAGTTATTTCCAAAACTGATATTTATCGCCATTGGCATGTTGTAGTACTCTGCTCTGTTTGTAAGATACTCTATGGCAAGCATCAGTTCCGTAGTTCGAAAGAATCCGTTTTTTGAATCATCCAGTTTCACAGCTATAATTTCACTTTTTGTGGCAATCCCAATATTGTTCTTTTTATCTTTTGCAAAATTTCCGGCCATTATTCCTGCCACATGTGTGCCATGTCCTGATGAATCAACAGTTATGGCCTTTTGTCTGTTATTCTCAGCAATCGATTCATTTATTTGTTCCTGCGTGATTATAGTACCAAGACCTAAAAATCCCAAGTTGCCTTTCCCATTAATATCTTTCTCATTATTATTTCGGGTCTGATCCCAGATTTCCAGTATTCTGCTTTTGCCATTTTCATTTATAAATGCATTGTTATAATAATCAATGCCGCTATCTATTATTCCTGCAATTGTTCCTTGCCCATATAACCCGAAATTGTTTTGTACCGGTGGAACGCAGGATACTCTTACACCATTTGTCACTTCATAAAAAAGTGCTTTTGGTTTTTCAATAAACAAAATCTGCTTTTCACTTGCCAGTTCATCAATTCTATTTTCCTTAATGTTAACTATTGCATATCCGCCGGACAGTATTTTTACATCAGCATCATATTCAGATAGGAACACTTCATTTCCTCTGTATCGTAAAATCAAATCCCATGTTTTGTCAGTCCGGTTGTAACCCACCTGCAATTCTCTGCATTTGTTCATCATTTCATTGTCAACCGCCATCGACAAATTTAGAATATTTTCTATCTTTTCGTTCATGCATACCCGCTTTTTGATTATTCCCAGTTATTATATGTGCCAATACCTTTCATTAATACATATTATTTCTATTTTTGATTGATTCCCCCCTACAAAAAATGGTATAATGCAACTATATAAATGGGAAAATCATTCTTTCCTCAGAACGTGAAACAGCAGTTCTTGAATTGGAGGTTTTATATATGACACTGGCAGGTTATTTAGAAGAACATTATGGATTGTTAGTCTTATTATTAGGCTTATTTGTAATTAGTATTTCAGACGCTCATTTAGAGCGTGGCATAATTCGACGCATTATTACAGCTAATTTTATGCTGTTTGTTTATTCTGTCGTATGCTACTTGGAAGAATATCTGGGCGACCAGAATTATTACTCGCCATTGAGAGCTTTTTTATCCGCTGTTTGTTACAGTCTTATCGTCTTCACCCTTGTACATATAATCATAATAGTATATCCTAAAAGGCCTTTCATTTTTTGGATTCCGGCGGTAACTAATTCAGTTCTGTGTTTCCTCTCATTAAAAACAGGAATTGTATTTACGATTTCTAAAGATAATCATTTTTTTCGTGGACCTCTTGGATATCTGACTTATATTATTACAGGTCTTTATTTAATCTATTTTATATACTTAGTCTGTCACTCAAAAACTGTTCGACGTATAGAGGATTTTTCAATACCTCTATTTATGATTTTCAATTCCCTAATCTGCATTTTTATGCCTCTGTATTGGGACACTATGACTCGCCATTGGTTCAACGTAACCATCTCAATTGATATTATATTTTATTATATATACCTGTTACAGCAATATACAAAAAGAGATCCTCTCACAAGACTTTTGAACCGACAGTCATACTATTCCGATGCAGATAGATTTGCCAATACACTCACTGCAATTGTAGCAATGGATATGAATGGCTTAAAAGCAATAAACGACAAATATGGGCATGCAGCCGGAGATATTGCATTAAGAACTATTGCTGATTGTTTTTGGAATGCAGTAAATCACAATCAACGTATATACCGAGTGGGCGGAGACGAATATGTCATTTTGTGCAACTCAACTTCTGAAGATGAAGTCAAGGATTTAATCAAACGAATAAACGACGAGCTCAAAAAAACTACCTACTCATGTTCCATTGGTTATGCCATGAAACACGAAGACAGTACCCTTGATTCTCTATATAAGGCTGCAGACAAAATGATGTATGAAGAAAAGAAATTCTATTATGAACAAAAAAATCGAGACAGAAGGAAACGTTAGTTTTTCCCACACCAACTACTTATAAAAACAAGATTCTTATCTGCCAAAGATAATCTTATAATTAAAGAATGGGCTGTTAATCTAATATTTTCATTAGCATAACAGCCCATTCTTATTATTTTAAACTTTTATTTAATAATTGCCTTATGGAATTTCTTTTTACCTTTTTTAATCTTAACTCCTGTGGCAAGCATATCTTTTGTAACAACAAAACCGATATCTGATACCTTTTCATCATTTACTGATACACCGCCCTGCTGGATAAGTCTTCTAGCCTCACCCTTTGAAGGTACGAGTCCACATGCCATCATAAGATCCATGATTGCAATCTGTCCGTCTGTAAGCTCTGCATCTGTAAGTTCTGTTGTAGGCATGTTAGAGTCATCCCCGCCACCTGCAAATAAAGCCTTTGAAGCTTCCTCTGCTTTCTTAGCTTCCTCTTCGCCGTGAACAAGTTTTGTGAGTTCAAATGCAAGAATCTCTTTTGCTTTGTTAAGTTCTGCGCCTTCCCAAGAATCCATTTTTTCTATTTCTTCCAATGGAAGGAATGTGAGCATTCTGATACATTTTAATACATCGTCATCTCCAACATTTCTCCAGTACTGGTAGAACTCGAATGGTGATGTCTTGTTTGGATCAAGCCAAACAGCACCGTTTGCTGTCTTACCCATCTTCTTTCCTTCTGAGTTGAGAAGAAGTGTAATAGTCATCGCATGTGCATCCTTACCAAGTTTTCTTCTGATAAGTTCTGTACCACCAAGCATGTTTGACCACTGATCATCTCCACCAAACTGCATATTACATCCGTATTCTTTGAATAAGTGATAGAAATCATATGACTGCATGATCATGTAGTTGAATTCAAGGAATGTAAGTCCTTTTTCCATACGCTGTTTGTAACACTCAGCTCTGAGCATGTTATTAACTGAGAAATGTGGTCCTACTTCTCTGAGTACATCAACGTAGTTAAGTTTCAGTAACCAGTCTGCATTATTTACGACAATCGCCTTGTCATCTCCAAAATCGATGAACTTCTCCATCTGAGCCTTGAAGCATTCGCAGTTATGCTCGATAGTCTCAGGTGTGAGCATCTGTCTCAAATCATTTCTTCCTGATGGATCACCGATGTATCCTGTACCACCACCTAAAAGTACTACAGGCTTGTTTCCTGCCATCTGCAATCTCTTCATAAGACAAAGTGCCATGAAATGTCCAACATGCAACGAATCAGCAGTAGGATCAAATCCGATATAGAATTTCGCCTTTCCTTCATTTACAAGTTTTTTAATTTCTTCTTCATTTGTTACCTGAGCAATAAGACCTCTGGCAACCAATTCATCATAAATTTTCATGATTAATCAATCCTCCTGATTTGTTTAATTTCTATCATTTTTCCTAAAGGTGTGTCTTTTTTTATTTACATTGATATTATTATCACTCTTATTAAAAATCCAGACACACATTATAAAAGCCCTCTGTGCAAAGCACAGAGGGCAATAAATGCGGTACCACCTCTTAGTCAAAAGTCTCTCACGAAACCTTCCTCAGTGAGTATATATGAAGATGATTACAACCCTGAATGAAGTTCAAATCACAACTCATATACTCCTGCGCTGTAACGGGCGCTCCGTCTTCCCTACACTGTAGACCAAATCATATGGCATAACGTTCTTCTGTCACATTCCATGGACACACCATACTAATCATCCAACATTTCAGGTTGCAACTCCGGGATGTACTTCATCTTTATGATTTAGAGCCTCTCACCAACCGGCTCCTCTCTGAAAAACTCTATAAAGACTACTCTTCCCTTCAAAGTCTTTTTCAATCTTTCTAAAGTATATAATAACCTTTTATAAATGTAAAGTTAAAATTGCTTATTCTACCACAGGTAAAGTAACTATTCAGCCTTTCAATTGGAACTTATCCGGCAAAGATAAATTACTCTGTCAGATATATATTTGATGCGAGTACATTTCTTGCACAATATCTCAGATCGTTTATGTCTAACTCACCGTCTTCAACTGCTTTTCTTATTCTGTCTAAATCCTTTTCAAAGCCCGGCATTATTATGTCATTTCCCGCTTTGATACATTCAATCGGATCTGAGTAATCATAACGTGTTGCTTTTTTGCTTGTATCTTCCATCATTATGGCAAATCCCGTAGTTCCCCAGTCAGACATAACCATTCCGTCAAATCCCCACTCTGCTCTTAAAATATCCTTTATCAGTTCTCTGCTTGCAGCTGTATGTACTCCATTAATAAGATTGTATGAAGTCATTATTGATTTTGGTTTTGACTCTCTTACGCAGATTTCAAAAGCTTTAAGATAGATTTCTCTGATTGTTCTCTCTGAGGCATTTGAATTGCTGAGCAATCTGTTATCCTCCTGGTTATTCATGGCAAAATGCTTGATTGTTGTAGTTGCACCCTTATGACTTTGCACACCCATCGTCATTGCTGCCGCACATTTACCTGCGATAAGAGGGTCCTCAGAATAATACTCAAAGTTTCTTCCGCAGAGAACATTTCTGTGAATATTCATTCCCGGAGCCAACCAGTAATTGATTCCAAACTCTGCCATTTCGTCACCAATCATGTATCCAAGTTTCTTAATAGCTTCCATATTCCAGGTTTGTGCAAGCATTGTTGCAATAGGAATGGCTGTGCAATACTGATAATAATATTTGTCCACTTTATCAGACGGTGCCGGCTCAAAACCAAGAATCTCATTCATATACGGAATGGCCAATCCTGCTTCAATCAATTCGCCTTCCTTATCTACCCCAAATTTATCTACAAGTCGAAGCCCTGCAGGTCCGTCTGCCATAACAAGATTTTCCACTCCTTTGTCTTTAAGTCGTGATGTTATTTCTCCTGCTGCACCGGGAACCTTCTTTGCGGCATTTCCGATAATACTTTCATCTTCCTTTTTCTCTACGTCCCATCCTGTTCCATTGCAAAGGTAGAGAAGTTCATCAACAGACAGTTCGGTTACAAACTGTTCAAGTGTAATGTTGCCTTTCCTTACATCATCCAGAGAATACTCATTTGTCATTGACTCATTATTTTCCGAACCATTTGCTTTTGTTTCATTAACATGTAATTCATCCGGAGCAAACTTTTCTCTTTCATAATCAGGTACAACAGTTTCAAACCATGTATGAGACATTTGTATGGTATTCTCTTCTGAAATATCTGACTCTGCTATGTTATCTGAACCATTTATACTCTTTTCGGCATCTGCTCTGTTTTGCTTCAACTCCTCAAAAGGTTCTATCTGTTTCAACAGGTTCTTTGCCTTCATCACTGTCACATCATCATCGAGGCTGATTGATGCAACAAGCCTTGTATTCTCCACGCTATTACCTAAAAGCACCTTGTAATTACCTTTTTCCAGAATATATGATGCACTCTCCTCATCAAAGGAACAAAAATCTCGCAAATCAAAAACTATGTCTACAATTTCTTTATCCCCGGGAGCCAGTTCCTGAGTCTTTGCAAATCCCACAAGAATTTTCTTTGGCTGCTCCAGTTTGCCATTTGGTTTTCCAAGGTATAACTGTACAACTTCTTTTCCCGGATATTTCTTTCCGGTGTTCTTTACCAGTGCCTTACATTTCACCTTGGTTTTGTCATTTGAAATACCCCTGTACTCTACGTCAAATGTGGTATAAGAAAGACCATAACCAAAACAGAATGCCGGCTTTACATTGAAAGTTTCAAAATATCTGTATCCAACATATATTCCTTCTCTGTAATAAGAATCATCCAAATTACCATCCAAATGACTAAACTCATCACCAAATGGATATTGAGAATAATTTAAAGCCCAGGTTGTAGTAAGCTTTCCTGATGGGTATGTCTTTCCAAGAATCACATCAGCTACTATGTTGCCCACAAAATTGCCCGGCTGACTGATAAGAATAATCGATTGGACTCCCTCTATGTCCATGAGTTTTTCCGTTTCAACCGCTCCACCGATGTTGAGAGCAACAATAACCTTACCATATACTTTTGCGAGATTTTCAATTGATTCTATTTCATTTCCGGCTAACAGGTAATCATTCTCTTCATTATCCCTGTCTGTTCCTTCACCGGAATTTCTTGAAATAACATACATCGCAATATCGGCTTTGTATTTTGAGGCTTCCTTGGCTGAAATGACATCATGAACTGGGCTTTTAAGTCCCTTACTCAGCATAACATCAATAAAATTCTTTCCTGTTGCAAGCATAGCCTTTTTCTCATTAATGTAATCCTCAATGGCTTTATCATTCTTTTTGTCATAGGCATCAAGCCATGCCTTAGTAACAACTTCCACTCCTGCATTTTCAAATCCCTGTTCAATATTGACGGTACTTCTGGTGTTTACATCTCCCGATCCTGTTCCGCCCTTAATGGTATGCCTTATCCCTGCACCGTAAAGAGCAATCTTCTTACACTCTTCAATTGGCAATAGTCCGTCATTTTTCAATAAAACTATTCCTTCCGGGGCAATCTTTCTGACAAGTTCATTGTGATTTCTTTCTCTCTCTGTTTCCTTTGGATCTGTAGTTGCTTTATACTTCATAGGCATTTCCTCCGATCATTAATATATTTATCCTTTTTTTATCATTTATCCGATAGAATCTACTGTATAATCTTTTGCTTCAACTGCATTTTTTAATTCTTCATCACCAATTGCCTCTGATAATTCAACAACAGCCGTTCCCTGCTCATGACTTACAACTGCTTCCTTGACCTGTGGCAACTCTTCTAAAGCTTTCTTAACCGCTGCCTCACAGTGTCCACACATCATTCCGGTAATCTTCATTGTCTTTTTCATTTTCAAATTCTCCTTTTTATTATCCTTATTATTCGCTTTATTATTATTTACTTTAATTTTGCTAACATCTGTTTTTTCACTTATATCTGTTTGGCTATTTATCAATGTGGTTTCATCATTTTCCTTCTTACCATTTTCATCAGCACAAGCTTTTGTCTTATAAATGTCAACCATGTTAAGTCTCAATGCATTTGTCACAACACATACACTTGACAAACTCATTGCCAGTGCCCCAAGCATAGGATTCAATTTTATTCCCCATATCGGGTAAAGCGCTCCTGCTGCAACAGGAATTCCAATTACATTATAGAAAAATGCCCAAAACAGATTCTGATGAATGTTATTTATAACCTTCCTGCTAAGTCTTATTGCAGCCGGAACATCCTTAAGTTCGCTCTTCATCAAAACTATATCTGCAGCCTCAATTGCAACATCCGTTCCTGCTCCGATTGCAATTCCGATATTCGCTCTTGTCAGTGCCGGTGCATCGTTAATTCCGTCACCAACCATTGCAGTGACAACACCTCTGTCTGTCTCATTTTTAATAATCTTTTCTTTTCCGTCCGGCAACAGCTTGGCAACCACACTTGTAACTCCGGCTTTAGTCCCAATTGCCTGTGCTGTCTGTTCATTATCTCCTGTAAGCATTATAACATTAATGCCCATACTTTTTAAATCATTTATTGCTTTTTTCGAATCTTTTTTCAAAGTATCTGCAACCGCAATGACTCCCATGATTTTTTCTGAATCTGATACAAAAACTGTTGTTTTCCCCTCTCTTGCAAGGTCAATTTCCTCTTTTGAGAGTCCTGCGATAATTTCAGATACATCCGTATCATCACTTTTGGATGAAATAGCATTTATCTTAGATGAAATGTAATTAATATTACCAATAAAATATTTCTTATCAATTACACCTGTAATTCCATTTCCGGTTGATGATGCAAATTCTGTACATTCTTTGTACTCAACATTATTTTTTTCACAGTAATCCACAATTGCCTTTGCTATTGGATGCTCACTTTTCTTCTCAAGACTGTATGCAATCTGAAGTAATTTTGATCTATCATCTTCATATTCCGTCTTATTATCATCATATTTTGTCTTATTATCATCCACAATTGTTTTCAATTTTTCATATTGTTTTTGGGATGTATTTACTTCTCTTTTTACGATAACATCTGTCACAACAGGTCTTCCCTCTGTTATTGTTCCTGTTTTATCAAGGGCAAGACTTTTTACTTTTCCTGCATTTTCAAGAGCAATGGCATTTTTAAACAATATGCCGTGTTTTGCCCCCACACCGCTTCCAACCATAATTGCAACCGGTGTTGCAAGACCCAGAGCACAAGGACAACTAATAACCAGAACTGAGATTCCTCTGGCAATTGCAAATGACATGTCCTTTCCGGCAACAATCCATATTATAAATGTCAAGACGGCAATTCCAACCACTGTTGGAACAAACACAGCTGACACTTTGTCAGCAATAGCAGCTATCGGTGCTTTTCCGGATGCTGCATCACTAACCAACTGAATAATCTGCGCTAATGTTGTGTCATCTCCAATTCTTGTTGCTTCGCACTTTAAATACCCCTGCGTATTTGTTGTTGCTCCGGTAACTTTGTTTCCGGGAATTTTATCAACAGGAATACTCTCACCCGTAATTGCCGATTCATCCACAGCACTCTCACCAAAGACAACTATTCCGTCCACAGGAATCGAGGCTCCGGGCTTAACAGCAAATAAATCACCAACTTCTATTTCATCGATAGGCACTTCAACCTCAATCTCATTTCCGGATTCATCCTCAATCAGTTTAATTGCTGTCTTTGGTTTAAGTTTCATAAGGGACTTAAGTTCATTTGTGGTCTTTCCCTTGGAATATGATTCCAAAGTCTTTCCAACCGTGATAAGAGTAACTATCATAGCCGCCGATTCAAAATATAAATCATGCATATATTCCAATACCTGAGTACCATTTTGAACACTCTGTGCCCCGCTCATTAACAGCAAAACTACAAAGCTGTAAATGAAAGAGACTCCGGATCCCATTGCCACCAGTGTGTCCATATTTGGACCACCATGTAACAAACTCACTGTTCCGCTCACAAAGAACTTTTGATTAATAACCATAACAATCATTGCAAGGAGCATTTCCACAATTACAATGCCAACAGGATTTTCCTCAAAAAACGTAGGGAGAGGCCATCCAAACATTATATGTCCCATTGAAATATACATAAGGGGAAGCAAAAATATAATAGAGGATACCAGTCTCTTAATCATCTTAGAAGTTTCCCTGTCGGCAAAAATCGGTTCGGTCTCGTTTTCTAATTCTGTTTTATTTACTGCTTCAGATTCATTTCCTACTGAATAGTTTTTGACCCCGGCATTTTTAGATAAATTTCCTGTTCCTCCTGTTTTCTTCGCTCCGTAACCCGCTTTAATCACAGCTTCTATTATTTCTCTTTCACCGGCTTTGCCTTCAACCTGCATAGTGTTAGTTAAAAGATTGACAGCAACACTGTCAACACCATCAAGCTTTGCAACAGCCTTTTCGACTCGTGCCTGACACGCAGCACAACTCATCCCTGTAATTTCATATCTATCCATAGAGATTCTCCTTAAACAATTTATAAATATATGAATTATACAGCATCAATTTGATCACATACTGTTAGATTTTTATTTTTCAACAGTTTTCTATTCTTCAAAAGTCGTGATATTTTTTTCTAAACTATAGATTTCAACTCATTACCTTTACTTCATTAGTTTTGCCAGTACATTGACAAGTTCATCCACTACTTCATCATTTCCATTTTTAATATTGTCCGCAACACATGTTTTTATGTGATTAGACAATAAAACTTTATTAAAACTGTTTAGGGCTGCAGTGATTGCTGATACCTGAACTAAAACATCTGTACAATAGGCATCACTCTCAATCATTTTTTTTACACCTCTAACCTGGCCTTCTATCCTGTTCAATCTATTTATGAGATCTTTGTATTCTTTTTCACTTCTCTCTTTAGTCTTCTCTGACTCATGACAGCATTTCTTTTCACTCATATTATTACCACTCGATATTCTTTATAAACCAAATAATTTACTTTAATATCGTCCTTTCTGATTAATTACTTATGCTTTTATATTATACCCCCATGGGGTATATGTCAATTGTGATGGTATGTTTTTCATTAATTATTCACAAAAGTAAAACAGAGCGGGTAACCGCTCTGCTCTAACGTTTCATTTTCCCCTCAAAATCAAAACTGTTATTAATCACTCTAAGATGAGGGTGTCCTGTCCAAGCTGATATTAATTTGTCATCAAGTATTGCTGCCTCTTCCAAATTTTCAGTTCTTGCCGAATTATTAGCTGTTGTATAAAACTCTTCTGCTCCTTTTGCTGCTGTAACAAGGTGAAAAACCGCATCATAATTATCTCTCAACTCTACTTCATTTTTTTCAAGTTTCCGGAGCACTTCTGAAAATTTCTCTGAATTCATATACGCTTTGTTATCCAGAACTCCACGATCACACACAATCAATACTTTTTTACTATTCATTGTTTTTGCTTATTATTAATTCAAAACAATTTATTTTTTTGGATTAACATATTTTCCAATAAATAATATCTCTCCCGATTTGTTGTCATTAATCATATATGCAAAAGGTCTGTCAAGGTAAACTGTTTTAGGATCAAAAGTCTCCAGCGCAATTGAATTTGTTTTCATCATCCCAGTAACTGCTGCTGCCTTGGTTCCTTTTTCGTTAACTATGATTTTTGTTTTTTGAAACAGTGTTCCGACTTTTTCAAAGGGACAATTCTCAAGCATTTTACATTTCTTTACACTTGAAAGATTCAGTTCATCAAGAACAGAATCCAATGTTTTTTCATTTACGCTTAAATCATCTGAACTCCATTCATATTCAAACTTTGGAAGTTTTATCAACACGGTATCATAACTCTTTGATTTCATGAATGAGTTAATATTAAGGTCAGAAATATTAAACTCGCCTTCTTTTTTAGGAAGAATCGCAATGAATGAGTAATCTCTTTCTTTGCCATATGTTTTTTCAAATCCGGTGGCATATTCATTTTCATAATAAACAGACTCCTTTGAATTGAGCATTGAAACCTGTATTTTTGAGCCGTCAGACAATGTAAAGTCTTCGATTTCTGTATCAGACTCCTCAAACTCTTTTGTCCATTTTCCATCAAACAGCGACGCATTAAATGCAGCAAAGTAAAGTGGGAGGCACGAACTGTCAACTACCTGCTTAATCATTCCATCAGTGTTTTTATCTGCCCAATTATTAATCTTATCAATAGTTGATGAATTCATAGGCTCTTTGTACACTTTTGCTCCATAATACTTTTTAACTTTTTTTATGTAACTGTCACTCAGTTTGTATTTTTCATCGTACCATACTGAGTTTGCAATATTTAAAGTATCATCACTTTTTGTAGTTTCAATCAGCGTATTAATATATTCATTATAGGCATCAACACCAGTTCCAAAGTAATTGCCAACTTCTTTTTTCACCTGCTTATCTGAACTGTTCGCTGCCATTCCAAGAACACAATTTAAAGATATAGGACTTACAAGAATATTGCTCTTTGACTCAAATGAATCAACAAGTTCTGCTGCTCTGTTTAAATTTGCCGTGACATACTTATTATCTTCCGCTCTTGAATTAACGTTAATCTTACATTTGTATTTTTTATACAAAATCGTTCCCTTAATTTTGACTTTTGCGGTTATAATAACCTGTCCTTCTTTTTTTGCAATAACATTCCCTTTTTTACTCACAACGGCAACTTTTTTATTGCTGCTTATCCATTTGACCTTTTTTATTTTTTTGCCTTTTATCTTCAGTTTCTGACTCTGACCTGCATACATGTTTTTCTTACGCACAATCTTAACAATGCTCTTCCCGTATACCTGTCTGTAGGATGTTATTGCTCCAAATGAACAAACGCCAACAACACATGCCAAAGCAAAACTAATAAATCTTATGTTTTTTTTCATATAGCATTTCCTCCCAAATCATAGCCGCCTACTTCTTCAAAAAAATCTCTTTGCCTTAAAATTTGCAAAACTGTTTCATGTTTTCAAATAAAACAGCTCCCATATGTTTATTATACACATGGGAGCTAAAAAAATCATTATTTTAAAAATCCGTTTACAATCTGTTCTTCAGCTTCCTCAGCCGTAAGTCCAAGAGTCATAAGTTTAATAATCTGATCTCCGGCAATCTTTCCGATTGCAGCCTCATGAATCAGAGCCGCATCAAGATCATTTGCTGTTATCTCAGGGATGGCACTAATCTTTGCATTTCCCATAATAATGGCATCGCATTCTGAATGACCCTGACACTTGTTATTTCCATTTATCTTTGAGAGGAATAACTGCTTTGAATCATCCTTCGCAACTGATCTTGAGATAACATTTGCGCTGGAATTCTCACCGTTTAAATCAACATCAAATTCACTTTCCGCGTACTGCTTGCCGTGAGTCATAAGACGCTCTGTGATAATAATCTTTGCATTGTCCGCAAGTTTGGCTCTGGTAACACGCTTTGTTGAGTCAATTCCCTTAATCTGAACACTTTCCATCTCGAGGAATCCACCCTCATCGATTTCAACGACAGTCTCCGGATTCATAATTCTCTCACCCATACCATCACCTGCACCGTAGTGCTTTTCAACATATTTAACCTTTGCATTCTTACCAATGTGGAATGTATGAATACCGTCATGCTTTGACTTGGCATCACCACCATTATGAATTCCGCATCCCGCAACAATAGTTACATCCGCATTATCACCCACAAAGAAATCGTTGTACACAACTTCTTCCAAACCGCTCTTACTGATTACAACAGGAATGTGTACACTCTCATTTTTTGTTCCCGGCTTGATGTAAATATTGATTCCCATATTGTCATCTCTTGTGACAATGTCAATATTTGCAGTAGTATTTCTTCCTGCTTTCTCGCCGTTTGCCCTTATATTGTATGCACCTGCAGGTACTTCATGCAAACCTGCAATCTGCTCTAATAATGTCATCTGTATCTGATCTACTTTCAACAAATCCTTATTTGATTTATTATCCATCATTACCTCCAAATCTATCTCTCACACAACTGATAAAAAAATCTCTACTCTGAAACCATAAATCTGCACTCGCCTGTTCCCTTTAAAAGATCCGGCAATATTTCATCCTTTGATCCCTTTTTGGAAATCTTTCCGTCTGCAAGCACAACCACTTCATCAGCTATATTAAGAATACGCTCCTGGTGTGAAATAATGATAATTGTACTCTCATTTTCGTTGTGAAGTTTTTCAAAAACTTTAATAAGATTCTTAAAACTCCAAAGATCAATTCCTGCCTCAGGCTCATCAAAAATAGATAAATCCGTAGCTCTTGCAAGAATTGTAGCTATCTCAATTCTCTTTAACTCTCCACCTGAAAGACTTGCGTCAACATCTCTGCTAATGTAATCTCTTGCGCAAAGCCCTACAGCCGCAAGATATTCGCAGGCTGTTGATGGAGATAACTTTTCTCCTGCCGCCAGTCTGATTAAATCAAGAACCTTAATCCCTTTAAATCTGACAGGCTGCTGAAATGCAAAACTCACTCCAAGTCTTGCCCTCTCAGTAATATTCATATCTGTAATATCTGTTCCATTGTAAATAATTTTACCTGATGTAGGCTTTGCAACGCCGGAAATAAGTCTTGCAAGCGTTGACTTTCCTCCACCGTTTGGTCCTGTTATTACAACAAATTTATTGTCATCGATAGTGAGATTAATACCATCAATAATAGTTTTCTTTACTCCGTCCTCTTCAATTTCATAATAAATATCCTTAAGTTCTAACATAAGTGATAACTCCTTTTCCATTCTCAGATTTCACCACGGCCTTTGCTCCGTTAATCATTGAAAACTGAGGTCCTTTATGTCCTATATCAGCGTCAAAGATAACAGGCACGTCCAATTCATCTAAAACAGACATAACTGCCTCCTCATAAGACTGCTCTATCCACGTATTATACATTAAAGGACGTCCAAATACAAACCCTGATGCATATTTAAAATATCCCATCTGCTTCATTTTCCATAATGTGGTGACAAGAACAGTATCATTCATATCGAAACTTTCCAGAAACCAAAGGATTCCATCTTCCTTATACTTTTCAGCAAACTCCAAAGTTCCATCGTATTTTGTTCCTGCTAAGAAGCTGATTACATCAAGACATCCCCCAAGCAACCTTCCTCTCATTGTGACAGGCTTATTATTGTAAGTTTTCCACATAACCGGTTTATCCGAAGAATAACCCTCAAGTCCGATATTGTCGGCGTTTTCAGTATTGCTGCCATTTTCGACACTTTCTTCATTACTTATATTTTTGTCATTGCAACCGTTATCCTCATTTAAAGCAACAATGTCTTTACTATCATTATCAGCAATATTTTCATTTTCCTCATTATCTTCATCTTCGTCAAATCCATGGAAATCTTCGTGAAATTCAAAAGACTCCTGTGACAATCTTGTTCCCTCTAATATTTCAAGACCACGCGTCACACTGCTCTGCCATTCTTTCATTCCAAAATCACTGAAATTGAATCCATAAATTGTTGCGACATCACACTTCGTAGTAATTGGATAAGTAAGTGTGGTAATATCCGAGTATCCCTGAATCCATTTTGGATTTTGCTTAATCAAATCAAAATCAAGATAATCAAGCATTTCCATAAGATAATCTCCTCCGGCCGCACAGACAACTGCATCGATATTTGGATTTGTCAAAAGCTCTGTGAACTCCTTAGCTCTGACCTGACCGCTGCTGCTGCATCCTCTTTTATCTGCTGTGAAAACATTATCCGTAAACAAAACATCATAGCCTCTGTCTTTAAGGTTATTTACTCCATTATGAAATCTCTTCACTTTCAATTCATCGACAATACCGCAGGACGGCGCCGTAACACCAATTGTACCGCCCTTTTCTATATATTTTGGAAATATCATATCATCCTCCATATTATTATTATTTGCTTTTTCAACATTACTTATCTATTTAGGACTACAGATGATTTTGTCATTTTTCTCATTTTCATCTGTAGCACTATGATTTACTCTACAGATGATTTTGCAACTTTTCTCATTTTCATCTGTAGCCCTATGATTTGCTCTACAGACGATTTTGTCATTTTTCTCATTTTCATCTGTAGCACTATGATTTACTCTACAGATGATTTTGCAACTTTTCTAATTTTCGTCCGTAGCCACAGAATTATTATATAATAATATATTTTTTCTATTTAATATAATTCTGAGATTAGTTGTTGAAATACCACTCAACACCTAATTTCTTCTCCCAGTTCAATTGAGTATATAATCTTCTCGGATACATTTACGTTATCAAGCTTGTTGATTGCATACTGGTAGCTGTCAAGCTGCGCCCTGTACTTATCAACCAGTTCAGACATTGTTCTTACTTTATCTGTCTTGTAATCTGCTATAACGTAATTTCCGTCTTCGATAAAGCACACATCGATAATACCCTGAACAAGAACTACTTCATCTAATTCAGGAAGACCTAGTGCCTTTATATCATTTGCCGGAATTCCCATTAGGAATCCTCTCTCTCTGAACAGCAGATTCTTATCATAAGCTCTCTTCATGCGTCCGTACAGATTGCTCTTTGAGAAAGTAAATAAATCTTCAACGTCAGTGCACTCCCCGGCAAGTTTGCTTATCTTTCCACATTCTATCAGATTTGAAAGCATGTTTGCAATGTTTTCTTTTGTAGGCTCCATATCAAAATCAAACAGTTCAAGAACCCTGTGATAAGCAGTTCCCCGCTTTGCACCGGTGAGTTTTTTATCTTCTTCTTTTTCCATCATAAATTCCGGCACAGATTCAACAGGTTCGAAGTGATAATGGCTTTTGGCATCTTCCTCACTTTCAACACTCATTTTTTTGATATCTGTAACACTTAGTTTTGTCGGAAGTTTGCTTTCCAATGCATATTTATATTCCCACTTCATTCTGTCTGTAATCATTTCTTTTAATGCCGGGGCATATTCAACCGAAGTATCAAAGCTCATCAATTGTTCTCTTTTAAGTCCGGTTAAAATAGTATCTTCAATTTCTTTTTCTTCCAACTCCTCGCTACTGATATATCTTGACTTAGTGCATGAACCGGTATTCATTTGCCCAACATTCATAGCCATACCAATCCAATCCACGAAAGAATCGGCCTGCATCAGTCTTGAATATTCCAGTTTGCCGTCAGCTGATTTGTGCATGCTTTTGTAATTATCCAATCGCGCTTCCATTTTTGAATCAGATGCAGTAAGATACATTTTTTCCTGTGCCCTCGTCATAGCCACATATAAAAATCTTATATACTCGGCATAGTTTTCTTCCCTAATGAGTTTTTTTATTACATTCTTGATAATTGTAGACTTTTTAAATCTCAATTTTTCATCGATGTATTCAACGCCTATTCCAATCGAGTCATGTGTTATTATCTCAGCTGCCGCATCCAAATTATTAAATTTCGACGCTAGTGAACTAACAAAAACTATTGGGAACTGCAAACCTTTACTCTTATGAAAAGTCATAATCCTAACAATATTATCCTGCTCATTGTAAGGAGATGCTTCTCCCTCCTCAATTCCAAGTTCCTTTATTTTCTCGATATATCTGACGAAATTGAAAATTCCTTTGAACACACCTGAGTCGAACTGCTTTGCCTTCTCTTTTAAAATATCAATATTCTTTACTCTTCTGATTCCGTTAGGCATTGCAAATACATATTCCTCATATCCGCTTCCGGCCAAAATAAGAGAAATCATGTCATACACTCCCATATATGACACCTGTGTACGCAAATAACCTATCTCATCAAGAAATTGTCTTACTTTATCTGCCAATGCTCCCTCATTATTTTCAAGATATAGTTTCATTGCATCGAAGTAATAATATACATCACTCTCTGCTTTTATTATTGCAAGTTCCTCTGAAGAAAATCTGAAAATATCCGATCTCAATACTGCTGCAAGAGGAATATCCTGCAATGGATTATCAATTATTCTCAAATAATCCAAAATAAGTTTTACTTCCATGGCATCGTAGAAACCGGTTCTTGATTCACAATATGCAGGAATGCCGTGTTTTCCCAATTCCTCAACGTACTCATCCCCCCTGTTTTTGACACTTCTTAAAAGAATAACTATATCATTATACTTTGGTGTTCTAAGTCCGCCTTCACCATCACTTACCATAAAACCTGTCGAAGGATCAACCAGTTTCCTAATCTCTCCGGCAATGGCGGCTATCTCATTTGTATTACCTTCACCTTCCACAAATAAAATCTCTGTGTCATTATCCTGATTATCCGGAACTTCCGGATAATATTTGGCTCCAAACGTCATGGCATTGCCATCTTCGTATTCTATCCCTCCCAGTTCTCTTCTCATAATCTTATCAAAAATAAAATTGACACTGTCTATTATATTACTTCTGCTTCTGAAATTACTGTCCAGTATAATCTTACACTCGTCGGCACTAAGATCCTCCCTGTATGTGTCATATTTATCAATAAACAACTGCGGATTTGCAAGTCTAAACTTATAAATGCTCTGCTTAACATCTCCAACCATAAATACATTATTAATCCCAAATCCTTTTGACACACTGGTAAGTATCTCTTCCTGAATTGCATTACTGTCCTGATACTCATCAATCATGATTTCCCTGAACTTTGTTCCTATCTCAAGTGCAACCTGTGAAGGAGTACCCACTCCGTTTTCATCATAATTTCTCAGAATTTCCAAAGCATAATGCTCCTGGTCTGCAAAATCCATTATACATTTTTCTTTTTTTGCATTAGAAAATGCATCACAGAACATAATAGTCAAATCAATTAATTCATTTACTGCATCCGAACTGTTAATAATATCTGACAGCATCTCATCCACATCCTGTGAAAAATAGTCTTTAATCAGCTTATCAGTCTTTTTCTTTATTGACTCCCTGATTGCCTTGTATCTGTCCCTTTCATCTTCGTCAAATTCCCCCTTAATTCTTGGAAGTCTTGCAAAAGACATGCCTAAGAATTCCTGTCTGATATCATCAAACTGTTTGTTGCAATCTATATTTTCAAACATTTTTTTTATCTCTGACATATCATTGAAATACGGAACAAATGCATCACAATATCTGACAATGTCTAATGCTTCTTCTATACTGAGATTTATATTTTCCAGTTCTTTGGATATATAAAATTTCATCATTTTCATCCATGAACTGCTCTCTATATCCTCAATTGATTCTACATTATAGCTCTCTCTGCATTTATCTAACCATCTCTTCGGATCGACATGACTCTCTGCATTCTTGTACAAAATACTGATAATCTCATTTATCTTATCAGTGCTTCTGTGATTGGAATACTTGTCCATCAGCCTGATAAATCCTTCATCACCCGCAGCAAATCTTTCCTCTAACATATCATTTAATATGTCATTTTGGAGCATTGTAATCTCTGCCTCATCAACAATTCTTGTATTTGGATCAAGTTCGATTCTGTCAAAATACTCTCTGACTATTTTTGCACAGAAACTGTCAATCGTAGTAATGCTTGCATTATGAATGTATGATTGCTGTCTCTGCAAATGTTCATTATCAGGATTGATTTTCAACTCACTGTCCAGTGCTTTCAAAACTCTCTCTCTCATCTCTGCAGCCGCTGCCTTTGTGAAAGTAACAACCAGCAATTCATCTACATTCACCGGATTATCTTTGTCGAGTATTTTTTGAATGATTCTCTCAACAAGGACCGCAGTCTTACCTGAGCCTGCCGCAGCAGACACAAGAATGTTTCTGTCGGTTGTGCGTATTACGTCTTTTTGTTTTTCTGTCCATTCAACTGCCATCCCTATTCTCCTTTCTCACTCTCTGATGAATTATTATCTGTTTCTTCTATTTTTTCAATAAACTCGTTCTGCTTTACTTTCTCTTTTATTCTGAATTTATCCCCAAGGAAAGTGTCAAATCTGCAAATACCTCTGTATTCACAATATCTGCAGGAATCTTCAAAAGGATTGACGCTTATACATCCGGCAAATATCTCATCCTTCATATATTCAGTAAGCTTACCGGCATAATCAAGTATTTTCTTAAAATCCTGTTCCTCGAAAACAACACTTGTAGAAGAAAGACTTCCATCCTTCTTAAAATCTACAGGCGCAACTTTTGATTTTGTCTTATTATCAAAAGCCTCTCTGTCTATTGCCCTCAGAGACTCCTCATCACTGTTTAGAATTCCACTGAGTTTGTATAATTCCTCTTTTTCACTGTCTGCAATATATTTTCTAAGTTCTGCATCTGTCATTGAACGGAATTCTTCCAAGTCTCTAAGTTTCTTTATTCCATTCTTGAAGTCAGGCTTTTCAATAAGAGGATCCTGAATACAATAGTAAAAAGCCCCACCCGGATGAACTGTCTTCCCGGGATTTCTGTTTTGTTCCTGCTTAATTACATCATCGGTGTATACAAGAAGTTGCAACTGAAGTCCGTAATAAACATCCGTAAAATCAATCTTCTTGTTTCCGGTTTTGTAATCAATTACCTTCACATACATATCCGTATTGTTATCGTACACATCCACTCTGTCAACTCTTCCGTGTCTGATACTGTACTCGTTGTAACGTGGATTATATTCACCCTTTTTCAGATGTTTAGTCAGCACATCTATGGTGCTCTCGGTAACAGTTTTCACCCTCTGTGCAAGATATTTATATCTGGCTGTACTAGTCAGAATATCAGTGTCAAATTCTTCAAAAACATCACTTACACTCTTCTCAATCAATTTTCTTTTTTTCTCTTCTGATATGTCACAAATACTTATATTTTCATCTCTGCATGCACTAAACACTCTGTCTATTGCTCCGTGATACAGATTTCCCAGATCATATGCTGCCAGTTCATACTGCCTTCTCTGATTGAGTTTCAGTCCGTTTTCAATAAAGTGAGCATAGGCACATGCCGCAAATCTCTCTATTCTGGTAATTCCAACATTATCTCTGATTCCATATAATTTGTTGGCAATCACCTCATCTAACTCATCATCGCTTCTGTGATAGAAAGCCGCATCCACCATTTCAAATAACTTTTTTCTGTACTCTTCATTGGTAATCATCAACGAATAAATCTGATAGAACTCATCATTTTCAGCTTCGACTGTTGATTTGTTCAGATAATGAGCAATATATTTGAGTGCATCCTTGCCATTTACAATATTATTTGCATTGTATTCATAACGGTCTTCATCTCTGAAATAAAGATTAGGCAACAATTCCTTTAGCGTATTAATAATATATGAGCTTCTTATTTCATCACCTTTTATATCAGACTTTGAGTAGGAAATAATAAGTTTGTCCGACGGTTTAGACAATGCCATATACAGATAGAGTCTTTGAGAGAATACATTTTCCCTTGCTGTCGGCGCAAGTTCAAATCTGTTTTCTGCCAGAAATTCTCTCTCGTGATCTGATATTATGCCAACTCCACCTCCGCTCTTTGGGATAATTCCATCATTTGCCCCAATAACAAATATAACCTTTTTAATATCTTTTAATCTTGTTCTTTCAATATCACCAACCATTACACTATCATAGGACGGAGGTACTATACCAACCTTAAGGTTTCCAAATCCGGTCTCCAAAAGACCTTTGTATTCTTTGAAAGAAATCACCTCACCTCCAAGCATGGCTACCATCTTGTCAAGCATATCCATAATTGCATCATAGACTCTTCCATATTCTAGGGATCTGCTCATCTCTCCCATCTCTTCAAATCTTTTTGCATCATTTTGAATCATGCCAAACATATTCAGTTCTTTTATAAAGTTATATACCGCAACTGTTCTTTCAAATACCGTGGTATTTTTCTTTTTAAGACTTGCCTTTAAAGGGGATATAAGCTCTACAATGCTCTCTCTTATTACATTAACAATCTTTAACTGTTCCTCTGAAATGCCTTTGTATACTTTCTCCCATTGCTTTGAATAACTGTTGATTCCTCTTCTTCCTGACATGAGAACATAGTTATCCATTCTGTCGAAAATATCCTGAATATCATAATCCTCCTGAGCATTCTTTTCATCTTGAACACTCTGATTTTCATAATTCTCCTGAGCATCCCGAGTCTCATGATTACTTATCAGTGCATCCTGTTTATCTTCTCTATATTTTTCACATTTTTTCCCGATATAAGTATTCATGACGCCCAGCGACAAAAAATGGAAAACACTGTCATATGTAAAATCCTTGTCTATGATTTCAAGAGCCGCAAGAACCGCCATTATATATGGATTTGAACTGACATCTCTCTTGTAATCTATAAAACCGGAAATATTGTAATCAGCAAATGCCTCTTCCATATAATGATAATAATTCTCCAAATCGCCACTGATTACTGCAAAATCCCTGAATTTATAATCATCATTTTCTTCCATCATGCGGACTATGGATTTTGCAACAAACTCGCATTCTTTTCTCGGATTTGAAACACTGTGCACTGAAATATCTGTTGTAAATGAATTATTATCAGTTATTATATTTAATCCCTGTACATTTTTGTATCTGAAAATATTCTGCTCTATAAAACTTAATTCTGCACTGTTTCTTAACCTGTAGGGACCTTTAAGTGAACTGTTGTCATCCTCTTTTACCACAACTTTTGAATTCTCAACAGTTGTAATCTCAACATTTGGAATTACAATATCCTGAAGCACTTCTACACCCGCAAAAGCACACTCATCTTTTATCTGCTTTATTGTTTTTTTACTGAGTAAAAACAAATCCTGCTCTGAAACATTTGAAAATCCTATTTCATCTTCCGGCAAATTGAAGGCAAAAGTAACGTTCTTTGCATATCTTATGAGAAGGAATACTACCTTTTTCTGAATTGGTGTAAATCCTGTGTAACCGTCAATAAAAAACTCACTGTCCACTATTCTCTTTGAACGTGGAATCGCAGTACAAAGTAAATCCAGTACTTCTTCTGAAGTTGCCAGTTTTTCATTCATGTATTTCTTGAATCCGTCATAAACTATCGTCACATCCCCAAGCTTGGTTTTAAGAGATTGCTTCTTTTCAGACGCATTCATCATATCCTCAAGTTCTTTCACCCCGATACCATACTGTTCAAATTCGGAAATTGTAGATTTAATCTTATCGACAAATCCCGGCATTGTTATTTTGTTAGCATATATCTTCAGTTCATTCTTGTGCTCTTCTAAAACCTTTCTAATGATAAGAAGCTTGCCCATCTCATCTATAACTGTCATATCATCCATTCCAAGTTCCTCAAAAGTCCTGAGAGCAAGACGATTAAAGCTTACAACTTCAGTGTTGAAAGCTCCCCTGTTCTTATGAATTGACACAATCTCCTTCTGACTCTCCAAAGAATACTGCTCCGGCACCAAAGCAACATATTCTGTCTGAGGATTGTTCAATGACCTGTCTGTCATTATGGTATATAGTCTGTGGGATTTTCCCGAACCCGCACTTCCTAAAATAAATTGTACTGCCATATTTACTCCTTCTTTTGCCCTTTTTTGATTAGAATCTTATGCATATTACGAATTATCACTTAATATAATGTTATAAATAATTATTATGGAGCAAAAATGAATAAAGCCCCCAAATTTATGGTATTTCGCATGTCTGAACTCATTTATACTTTTATTATTATAGTTCTTCTGACCGTGCTGATATTTCTACTCTACAATTTCTTTCAAAAAACTGATTCAAAACAAACTGAAGAAACAATGTACATACCCGGAGTATACACTTCTGAAATATCTCTAAACAATGCCAATTTTGAAATAAAAATGACATTTGATGACAATCACATAAATGATATTTCCATTCAAAATGTCAGCGATTCTGTCTCAGCAATGTATCCTCTCATTATGCCAACTTTTGAGACTATAACCTCTCAAATAATTACTAACGGATCTACTGAAAACATTAACTGTCCCGACTCGTCAAAATATACCGGGCAGCTACTTTTAAACAATATAATTGCTCTGGAAGATCAGGCAAAACGTTAGTATAAGCCTTAAATTTCCATAGCAATTCATGTATTTAGCAAAGGCTGTAAAATGAGATTGCTCTCTTTTTACAGCCTATATAGTCATTCTCATCTTAGTTTTCTAAATCTGACAACCACTCTCTGACGCATGCATCACTTGGCATACGCAAGTCACCTCTTGGTGATACCGCAACTGAACCAACCTTAGGTCCGTCAGGAAGACATGAGCGTTTGAACTGTTGAGCAAAAAATCTGCGATAGAACACTTTGAGCCACTTGAGTATGGTCTCTTTATCATATTCTCCCTCAAAAGCACGCTCTGCCAAATACAACACCTTCTTTGGTCTAAATCCGAATCTCAAAATGTAATACAGGAAAAAGTCATGCAATTCATACGGTCCCACCAAATCTTCAGTCTTCTGGGATATTTTTCCGTTATCAGAAGGTGGAAGAAGTTCAGGACTTACAGGTGTATCAAGAACATCATATAATACATTCTTCAATGTCTCACTCTCACAGGTATCTCCGAAATATCTTACCAGATGTCTTACCAATGTCTTTGGAACTCCGCCGTTAACACCATACATAGACATGTGGTCGCCGTTATATGTTGCCCATCCAAGTGCAAGTTCAGAGAGATCTCCGGTTCCGATAACCATACCATTCATTTCATTTGCAAAATCCATAAGAAGATATGTTCTCTGTCTTGCCTGAGCATTCTCATAAGTAACATCTTTTACATTTATATCATGCCCAATCTGTTTGAAGTGCAGTTCAACTGCCTCACTGATATTCACTTCCTTGAGAGTACATCCAAGTTCTTCTATTAATTTTAACGCGTTTGTATATGTTCTGTCAGTTGTTCCAAAACCAGGCATTGTTACAGCGACAATATTCTTTCTGTCAATTCCAAGCATATCAAATGATTTTACAGTTACCAGCAATGCCAATGTAGAATCAAGCCCACCGGATATTCCAATAACTGCGCATTTACAACCAGTATGGTCAAGTCTCTTCTTTAGTCCCATAGCCTGAATTGTCAGTATCTCATTACATCTATCGTCTCTGTCTCCTTTGTCAGCAGGAACGAATGGCGCATTATTAATCTTTCTTGTTATGTCGTCATCAGTATTATCAACATAAACATCAACGATTTCATATTCATCATTCTTTTCAGGTACAAATGTTGTAAGTCTTCTTCTGTCAGCAGAAATTCTGTCAAGATCAATCTCACCATATGTTATTCCTGTACTGAATCTCTCTGCTCTGCCTATTATTTTTCCATTCTCTGCAATAATATTATGTCCTGAGAAAACCAAATCTGTTGAAGACTCTCCCTCTCCACAATCAGCATAAACATATGCAGCAACACATCTTGCCGACTGATTCTTTACAAGTGATTCTCTGTATGCAGCCTTTCCGGTAATCTCATCAGATGCAGAAAGATTGATGAGAAGTGTTGCTCCGTTCATGGCATGTCTTGAACTTGGAGGATTTGGCACCCACAAATCTTCGCAGATTTCCACCGCAAAACTTAAGTTTGGAATATCTGTACATTTAAAGAGAATATCGGTACCAAATGGAATAAACTCAAAATCATCCTCAAAATCATCGTCATCATCATCATCGTCATCATCAAAATCATCGTCATCGTCGTCATCATCTTCTTCATCGTTTAGATAGAGCTGATAATTAAATCCATCGGAATAATCAAACTCATCCTCATCTACCACAATGTCCACTTCCCCGGAAATGCCCACTCCTGATGCGAAATGTCTTGCCTCATAGAATTCAGAGTAATTTGGAATAAATGACTTTGGAACTATTCCAAGAATCTCACCATCATAAATAACCGCAGCAACATTGTAAAGTTTCCCCTCAAATTCAAAAGGTAATCCTACAATTGCCACTATTTCTCTGTCTGTTGTCTGTCTTGCTATCTTTACAAGATTTTCTTTTGCTTTTTTTATAAGACTCTCCTGCCAGAATAAATCTTCACATGTATAACCTGTAATACTTAGTTCAGGAAAAACAATAATTGATGCACCGTTTTTCTCTGCTTCTTTTATCATATTAATAATCTGTCCTGCATTGTGTCCGCAATCTCCAACTTTGACAGACGGTGTTGCAGCTGCAACTTTTACAAATCCATGTTTCATACGAATCCTCCTGTATAGTATTTTCTCTCATCTATTATAATTCTATATCCTCTTTAATAATCACCGGATAAATATGATTATACCATATTTTTGACTATAATAAATTAGAAAAAGAAAACGGCGCAGAAATGCTTTCCACAAATCTACACCGTATATTAATTGATACTATTTTGTTTACATCACGTAACCATATGTGATTAAAAACGGGCACCATATCCCATCTGATATATAATTAGTTCATCAGATTAATTAACCACTCTGATATATGCGTCATAACCTAATTCTTTTATTTTTTTCTCTGCATCTGCCGCATTATCCAAACTGCTGTATTTTCCAACCCACACTTTAAATAAGCCTTTCTCATTTACCAAAATAGCCGGATAACCTGAATTAATAAGTCTTCGTGCCTGATTCTCCGCTAATAGCCTGTTTCTGAAAGCTCCTACCTGTACAACGTAAGTCAAAGCCTGATTCAAATTTGATTGATTTTCATTTATCTGATTTCCACTCATCTGAGATTCACTTATCTGCGTCTCATTTATCAATGTTTCATTCATTTGAGTTTCATTTATTTGAGTTCTGTTCATCTGAGTTCCATTCATCTGAGTTCCATTCATCTGAGTTCCGTTCATTTGAGTTCCATTCATCCGAGTTTCGTTCATTTGAGTTCCATTCATCCGGTTTCCGTACATTTGAGTTCCATTCATTTGAGTTCCATTCATTTGAGTTCCATTCATTTGACTTTCGCTCATTTGACTCTCACTCATTTGACTCTCACTCATTTGAATTCTATCAATCTGATTTGAATCAGCGTCATACTCCCATTCTTCGTTTTGTACTTTTGACATCATACTCGCTCTGTAGGTATTTTCATATCCTGTTCCAACGGTACTGATTATTCCATTTGCAATTGCTGATGCAACGTTTGTAAATTGCCCATCAAATATCTGATTATCTTTTGATGAATTGATAAATCCCACTTCAACTAAAACTGCAGGCATCTTTGTTCTTTTTAAAACAACCAGATTAGGTCTCTCAACCACTCCCTGATTTTCAAATCCAAGCTGTACCAGATTCTGATTAATATTTCTTGCAAGATTTGCTCTAATTCCATTATTACTGTACACTAACGTCTGTACTCCATTAAACATATCCGCCACAGGTGACGAATTTCTATGGATAGATACAAACAAATCTGCGTTTTCTTCATTTGCTATGGTTGCTTTTTCAAAGGGAGTATCATATTCATCATTTGTCCTTGTATAAATCACATTATAACCGTTATTTGACAGTATTTTCCCGACCTCCATTGTCAGTCTCAAACTATCATCTTTTTCCTGTCTTCCGTTGTAAACAGCACCAGAATCACTGCCTCCATGTCCTGCATCTAATACAATTGTATACGCCATTAATTGCTCCATTAATCATTTCTATACATTGTATTATGTCAGCACCCAATTTATAACTTATTTCATAATATTTCTCATTTCATTTTTCTTTTTTTCTTTTCATTGTTTCTTTTCTTTTTTATTATCTTCTTTTCTTATATTTTCTTCTCACTTATTAACATTTGTCTTCTATTATTTACTATCTTTTATTATTATCTGATTCTACATTTTTCTCAAACTCATCAACTTTGCTTTCAACGTCGTCTATCCCTTTTTTCACATCATTCACACCGTCTTCAACTCCATCAGCAATGTCATCAGCCACATCTCCGACTACTCCTTCATCATTAACTCCTTCATCATTTTTAACTACTCCATCGTCATTTACTATTCCATCATTGTCAATTACTCCGCCATCGTTTACTATTCCATCATTGTTTAACTCTCTGTCGTCGTTTACCACTCCGTCATTTCTTTCAACTTCATCATCTTCAACAACTGATTCATTGTTAACGTTTTCATCATAATCTCCCATTCCACAGCCTGTAAATGAAGTCAAAACCATTATTGCCATAAGTAAAATCACTATTATTTTCATAATAAAAAAACTCCTTTAGATATATTAATTTGCTTCTGATTTATAACTTTTCAGAAGTGCTTTTCATAATATAACCAAAGGAGTTATTATTTATTCATTTTTTAAATTTGTTTACCCAAGAACATCCGCCATATTGTACATTCCAGGTGCTTTTCCGGCAAGGAATTTTGCAGCTTCCACAGAACCTTTTGCAAAAATAGCTTTTGAGTATGCTGTGTGTTTGATTTCTATAACTTCATCTGTTCCTGCAAAAATAACCTCATGCTCACCGACAATTGTTCCACCTCTTACAGCAGAAATACCAATTTCTTTTTTTGGTCTTTTTTCTCTCTTTGTACTTCTGTCGAAGGTATAATCATATTCATTACCAAGAACTTCATTAATACTGTCTGCAAGAGCTAATGCTGTTCCGCTTGGTGCATCAACTTTCTGATTATGGTGCTTCTCAACAATCTCGATATCATAGCCTCTATCACCAATAAGTTCTGTAACAAGTTTCAAAACTTTCATGAGTGAATTAACGCCAAGTGACATGTTAGCAGAACGAAGAATTGCCACCTTTTTGCTTGTCTCTTCAACTTTTGTCAACTGCTCTGCTGATAATCCTGTAGTACAGAGAACAACAGGTGTGTTTGTGTTTACACAATAATCAAGTAATTTGTCAATTGCAGCAGTAACGGAAAAATCAATAATTACATCTGCTTTTATATCACATTCTTCAATTGAACTAAATACAGGATAATCATTTGCGATTCCTGTATAAGCATCTATTCCGGCAACGATATTTACGTTCTCATCTTCTTTTACTATATCTGTAATTACTCTTCCCATTTTGCCATTGCATCCATGCATAATTACATTTACCATAATATACCTCCATCTTTTTCCTGAGTTATCTGAGTTTACTGCTCTTTTGATATATTAATCTAATAATCCAAAATCAGCTAATGCTTTTCTGAGTTTTTCCTTGTTAGCATCTTCCATTTCTGTAAGCGGTGCACGAAGAATACCTGCATTAAATCCTAACATGTTCATAGCAGCCTTTACAGGGATTGGATTTACCTCGCAGAAAAGAGCATTGATTAAGTTCATTGCCTCAAGCTGTATTTTTCTGCTTCCTTCAATATCACCTTCCATGAACTTAGCAACAATGTCATGTGTCTGCTTTGGTGCAACATTTGAGAGAACTGAAATAACTCCCTTTCCACCAAGTGATAACAATGGAACAATCTGATCATCATTTCCTGAATAAATATCAAGACATCCGTCTGCTAATGCTGCAAGTTCTGCAACCTGTTTGATATTTCCTGTTGCTTCCTTGATAGCTACTACATTTTTTACTTCCTTTGCAATCTTAACTGCTGTTGCAGGTAAGATGTTTGTACCTGTTCTTGAAGGTACATTGTACATAATAATTGGAATATTAACTGCATCAGAAATTGCTTCATAATATTTATATAAACCTGCCTGTGTAGCCTTGTTGTAGTATGGAGTAACACATAATAATCCGTCTGCGCCAACTTCTTCAGCTTTCTTTGAAAGGTTAATAGCCTCTGCTGTACTGTTTGATCCTGTTCCTGCAATTACCGGAATTCTTCCTGCAACTTTGTCTACCGCATATTTGATTGTTGCGATATGCTCTTCATCATTGAGTGTTGAAGATTCTCCTGTTGTTCCACAGATAATAATAGCATCTGTTTCTCCTGCTATCTGTGCTTCAAGAATCTCTCCTAAAGCATCAAAATTAACTGAACCATCCTGATTCATTGGAGTAACAACAGCCACTCCTGCTCCTGTAAAAATTGCCATAATCATTTTCCTCCTTATTAAAAAAAGCACGCCATAGACGGCATGCTCTAAAATCCTATGATTCTAAAAGTAGCACTCCATCTAAATAATAAAGATGACAGTCATATGAATATTCTTCATATGCCCAAGAATAAGCATCCGGTATACTTAATCTTTCGGCACCGCTTCCTTTCACATATCTTCGTCTACTTCCGGAGTATCCGATATCCTACTAATAAGTAGTGCAACCTCTACTGTTTATATAATCTTTTTCCATGATAACATTGTAATCAGTATATGTCAAGAAAAAAATCGGACCTCCAAGGAGATCCGATTTTAGAAAATGTACATGAAACATTAGTTTACATATGCACCCTTAACTTTGCTGTATTTCTTTGATAATACTTCATTTCCAAGTGAGTCTGTCTTGTAAGCTTTAACTCTTACATAGTACTTAACACCTGATTTAAGTTTAGAAATTGTGTATGTTGTCTTTGTTGTAGATTTCTTCTTAACAGCTTTTTTAAATTTCTTATCTGTTGAGTAGAACACCTTGTATCCTGTTGCTCCACTTACTTTCTTGATTGTAACTGTAAGCTTCTTGCTCTTGTTACTCTTAAGTTTCTTGATTGTAGCTTTCTTTGGAGCTTTTGTCTTAATCCATTTAGCTGTAAGAGTGAGATCAGAGTTAACTGCTGAGTTAAAGTTGAATGCGCTGCTTCCGTTGTACCATCCGCCAAAAGTATATCCTTTCTTTGTCTGGCTAACTTCTTTAACTTTTTCACCGTTATTTACATAAACACTCTTAACTGTCTTTCCGTCAGAAACGAAATTTACTGTGTTCTGGTGATTTGCCTTAATAGCAAAATTTCTGATTCTTAACTGTCCTGTCATAGCAATCTCATCAGGATATGATTTCAAGAATGCACCAAATGCAAATTTAAATCCGATTCCGTTAGGAGTCTGTCTGTAATCTTCAGGAATAGTAAATACTGCCTTTACGTGTGTAAGCTTACCATACTGAAGAGCAATCATACCATCAGCTGTGATGTTCTGTGTCTCAGAAAGTTCATATGCAGCATCACCAAATCCAATCTGATGAGCCTTAGCTGATACGTGCTTAACCTGCTGCTTCGTTTCTTTGTCTATGATAGTACTCATAGCATCAAACTCGATTGTATAAGAACGACCTGCTTCTACCTGAATACCTGTCATAGAAGCTGTAAGTCCCCATGGGTTATCTCCAATAAGATCTCCTGAAACCTTGTCGTATTCACCGTCCCATCCTGAGTTAACTACGTTAAAATCGAAATTACTAGAAGTAGCTGTTGTCTTATCAATGCTACCCTCTGTTGCGAAGTCAACACCGTATGTCATGTATCTCTCTTCGCCTGTCTTTTCATCTTTAATCTTCTCAGCTTCAAGAGCATGTTTCCAGCAAAGCTTCTTCTCACCGTCAACATGATCCTCATTTGTGCATACTGAGAATGATGTCCAAGCACCTGTTGCAATATTAGTATCGTCTGCAACTCTTGCAGAAATAACACCTGCTGCTCCTACTGTCATTACTGTTGCTAAAGATAAAGCAACTGATTTCTTAAATAAATTTCTCACTTTAATTCCTCCAATTCTATTTGTAACATTTTCAAATATTAGTCTAAATAATAATTACAATATATTGTTATATTCTTAATAATTCTTTTATAATCAATTATATTATTTTGTAACTTTAACTTTCTTGGCTTTACTCCACTTACCATATCCGGCTGCGTTCTTTGCACGAACCTTAATTTTGTATGACTTGCCAACTTTAAGTTTCTTAGCAACATAAGATGTCTTCTTTGCTGTATAACTCTTATTTCCAACTTTAACCTGATATGATTTTGCTCCGCTAACTTTCTTCCAAGTAATCTTAATCTTCTTACCCTTCTGGTTAACTGCTTTCTTGATTGTAACTTTTCCAGGTTTTGCAACAGATGGTGCTTTAGTAGTTGTTGGCTGTGTAGGCACTACTGCTGTAGTTGGTGCTTCCTTTGTAGGGGCAACTGTTGGTAAATCAGGCATTGCTTCAGTCGTTGGAACTGTTGCGTCCAAATCACAGTCTGTAACTTTCAAATCTGTAACAATAACTTTTCCTGCCCACTTATTCTCAGTTTCAACTTTAGGTGAATCTGCTACCTTTACCCAATCCTTATCGTAAACACCATCAAGAGGTACACCTGCCTGATCATATGCTCCATCAAAAGCACCAAGCATGAAGTTAATAGCGATTGTGTCACCGTCAACCCAGTTTGTAAACTGGAATGTATATTCTTTTTCTTTTGTTCCAAGTTCGATAATATTATTGTGTTCGAACATTAAGTTCTGTCCTAAGATTGGATCTCCGCCGTTAGCAGCACCTGCATCACCACATGTAAATGCTACCTGAGCATATTTCTTCTTTGAAGCTTTTGCCTTGAATGATACTGTATATACATGCTTATGTTCTGCGCTAAATGATGTGCTAGCCTGAACAGACCATGGATTAATTCCTACAACGTGAACTTCTTTTCCTTCTTTAGAAAGTATATCCTGCGCGATTACTCCCTTTGTAGCAACTCCGCTCCCATCATCTTCTGTCCATATAGCATCCCATCCTGTATTGAGAATACTCATTGTAAATCCATTTGATGCCTTAGTAGCTGAAAAAGACTGTTCAACCGAATCAGCAATCTGCTTATCAGGATGCTCAGCAATATTGTCATCATTAAGCCAATCTGCCAACTCCTCATCTGTCCCCTGCATCTTTACATTTCCAATGTAGCCTTCGTTTCCAGGTTCATTTGGATTATACTTTCCTCCTTGCATAAATGACCAGTTATTGATGCTTACATCCTTCTTAACTGCATCAGTTCTGATAGTACTTCCGAGATATGTACCTGCAAACATTGTTGTAACTAAAGCACCTGTAGTAAGTGCTACCAATGCTCTGTCTAATTTTTTTCTCATCACTTAATTCCTCCTCATTATTTTCATAAAAGAAAAAAACTCATCGTTATTTAATTCTAACATAAACGTTTTTATATTACAATTGTAAATGTGATATTTACACAAATAAAAATGTTTTTTCACATTTCCCGATGTGCAAATTTTACACAGCAAAAATCTATTATATCAATTCGGTTGTAACGTTTTCATATATTATTTTATCTTTAACCCTCCCACACTATCTATTTCTCCCTTATATTATTATCACTTATCATAATTTGCCCAAATAATAAAACGCAAATATCACTGATTATTTTCCAAACAGTAATATTTGCGCTAATATTATCTTTTCTAAAAACTATTTTACTATTTATTTAACATTTTTAACTTTTTTAACTTTAGACCAGGCACCTGCTGTTCCGTCAGCTGCGATTGCTCTTACTTTGATGTAGTATACTTTCTTAGCAATCTTCTTAAGTGTTACTTTAACCTTTGTTGTCTTAAGAGTCTTAGTACCTTTTTTGAATTTCTTGCTTGTTCCGTATTTAATTTCGTATGTCTTAGCGTTTGCTACTTTCTTGATTGTAAGTTTAATCTTCTTTCCACTCTTCTTAGCTGAAGCAATCTTAGCCTTTGCAACTGTTGTAGCAGCTGTTGTTGTCTCCGGAGCCTTTGTTGTTGGTGCTACTGTAGTTGGTGCTACTGTAGTTGGTGCTACTGTTGTTGGTGGTGGTGTCTGACTTGAAGTTGTTGGCGGAATATATCCCGGTTCCTCACTAACAACTAAATCTGAAATAATAACTTTGCCCATCCATTTGCTTTCAAAATCAACTTTAGGTGAATCTGCTACCTTTACCCAATCCTGATCGTAAACACCATCAAGAGGTACACCTGCCTGATCATATGATGCGTTAAATGCTCCAAGCATAATGTTAATATCGATTGTGTCACCACCTACCCAGTTAATAAACCTGAATGTGTATTCTTTTTCTTTTGTTCCAAGTTCGATAATATTATTATTATCAAACAAAAGATTCTGTCCTGAGATTAAATCATCTCCATAAGCAGCTCCTAAATCACCACATGTGAATGTTACCTGAGCGTATTTTTTCTGTGAAGCTTTTGCCTTGAATGATACTGTATAACCATACTTATCTTTTGCAAAAAAGGATGTCTTTGCCTGAACAGACCATGGATTGATTCCATTAACGTGAAATTCGTTTCCTTCCTTTGAAAGAATATCCTGAGCAATTACTCCCTTTGTAGCCACCCCCTCTACATCTTCTGTCCATATTGCATCCCATCCTGTATTGAGAATACTCATTGTAAATCCATTTGATGCCTTTGTAGCTGAAAAAGTCTGTCTAACAGAATCCGAAATATCTTTATCAGAATGCTCAGCAATATTGTCATCATTAAGCCAATCTGCCAACTCCTCATCTGTCCCCTGCATCTTTACATTACCGATATAACCTTCATTACCGGGTTCTTCAGGACAATACTTTCCTCCCTGTACAAATGTCCAGTTTCCAATTTCAACATTTTGGTTGATTTGTTTTCGTTCAGTACTTCCAAAAAACGGTTCTGTAAACATTGTCGTAATCAATATTCCTGCAACTGCAGTCGCAATTACTTTTTTCTTCATCATCTTCATATCTCCCCTTTTCTAATTATTATGTACTACAATGTCGCACCACTTCATTATAGCACATTATTAATCTGAATTAAACAAAATAATAAATCAAAAATACTGTAGAAATCTTATTTTCCCCAAATATAACTAAAAAGCTCAGATTAAGCATTGAAAATCACTGCAAAATCAAAGAGCACAAATAACTTCGATTATAAAATCAATAGTTATCTGTGCTCGTATATCAGCATTTTAATGCCTTGAAACAATAAATGTATTCAATTATTTTTTAATTTTTTTAGTTTTAGACCAAGCACCTGCTGTTCCGTCAGCTGCAATTGCTCTTACTTTGATGTAGTATACTTTCTTAGCAATCTTCTTAAGTGTTACTTTAACTTTTGTTGTTTTAACAGTCTTAGTAGCTTTTTTGAACTTCTTGTCTGTTCCGTATTTTACTTCGTATGTCTTAGCGTTTGCTACTTTCTTGATTGTGAGTTTAATCTTCTTTCCGCTCTTCTTAGCTGACGCGATCTTAGCCTTTGCAACCTTTGTAACTGCTTTTGTTGTTTCTGGAGCCTTAGTTGTTGGTGCTACTGTAGTTGGTGCAACTGTTGTTGGTGCAACTGTTGTTGGCGCAACTGTTGTTGGTGCAACTGTTGTTGGTTCCTGTGTTGTAACTTCTGTTGGAGCCTCTGTTGTTTCAACTGCAGGTGCTTCTGTTGTTTCAACTGCAGGTGCTTCTGTTGTTTCAACTGCAGGTGCTTCTGTTGTTTCAGCATTAGGATCAACCTCTCCTAAATCCTCAATTGTAAAGTTAGAAATAATAACCTTACCTTCCCAACAGTTCTCAACACCGGTAATAACACTACTGATATCTACTCCGTTTGCATCTGCCTGTGCATCAAAAGCTCCTAAAAGGAAGTTAACATTGATTTCGTCAAAACCTTCTGTGTTAACAAATGTATGTGTAAACGTAGACTTCTTTGATGCAATTGAATATACGAGATTATCTTTAAGAATATCACCATATGGAACTACTACATCTTCGTCTTCCTCATTTTCACCTGGTTTAACACCAAAAATAGAAATCATACCATATTTCTTTGAAGATGCCTGTGCTGTATAAGAAATTGTATACTTATGATTAAGCTGTGCTTCAAATTTAGTGTTTGCCTGAATACTCCACGGATTGATTCTATTCTCTTCATAACCCGTAACCGCACTCCAATAACAATCCCATCCTGTATTCTGAATTGCAAGTGTAAAGCCATTAGATGCTTCACTTGCTGTCATTGTCTGTCTTACAGAATCTTCAGAAGCAGGCTTTTCTTCAAGTTCAGCATTATCATAAATATCTTTATTTAACCAGCCTGTCAATTCCTCATTTGTTCCTGCCATCTTAACACTTCCAATGTAACCTTCATTTCCAGGTTCATGTGGATTGTACATTCCTCCCTGAACAAATGTCCAATTTGCATACTGTACTGAAGTTCCTTCTGCTCCTTCCTCTTCTGCTCCTACTCCAACAGCAGTAATAGAAGTTGCAATCAAAGCTAATGATGTTACTACTGCCAATGTTTTGCTTGTTTTCATTTTTTAACTCCTCCTAAAAAACATAAATTATTGCTCCCCCAGCATACGAATCCCCCAAGAGTTCCATATACTGTTTCGATATTCAATTATCCGACATGAGCTTTTTTCATTTTAACATATTGAACTGTTTTTAACAATTATCAATATTATCAAAACAATAAAAACTACATAAATTGCAAAAGAGGGAGCAGATTATCTCCACTCCCTCTTTTTCATCACAACGATGTTTATTATTTTTTTATTTTACTTTCTTAGCTTTTGACCAAGCACCGTAATTCTTCTTTCCGCTTACAGTCTTGTATGCTCTAACACTGATGTAGTATGCTTTCTTTTCCTTCAGCTTTTTAAGTGTATATTTTACTTTCTTTGTGCTTACTACTTTTGCCTTTTTAAATTTCTTATTAGTTGAGTACTTGATTTCGTATCCTGTTGCACCTGAAACTTTCTTGATAGTAAGTTTAATCTTCTTTTTGTCTTTTGTTCTTGATACTTTAGATACTTTTGTACTTCCAACCTTAACTGTAGCTACTGTTGTCTCAGGAGCTTTTGTTGTCTGAGGCTGTGCTGTTGTCTCAGGAGCTTTTGTTGTCTGAGGCTGTGCTGCTGTTGTTGCAACAGCATTATCACCGGATGGAGTTGTAGTTTCCTCAACAGCAGGTGTATACTGATACCACTCACTTGGCTCATACATCTCTTCAGCTGCAATGCTCTCAGCCTTGTATCCAACCGGATTTCCTAAATCTGAATATATTTTTCCAAGTTTTGTGTACTTACCTGTTGCATATTCAAACATACATGTTCCGCCGGAACCATCAAACTTATCAATATCGTTTGTACTGTCAATATCATATGAGAACCAGCAATATCTCTCAACATATGGAATCTCATCAAGAGCTTTTACACAATCAGCTGCATACTGTTCAACCATACGTCTTCTTTCAAGATTCTCATAACTGAAATCAAAGTCAGGGTTTGATTTCATTCCGAAAAGTGAAAGCTCTGTAACCCATACAGGTTTGTGATATTTGTCCCAAAGTGTCTTAACCGCGTCTTTAAGTCCCTGAACATCTAAAACATTTCTGTAATAATGTAATGTTACAGCATCAACATCATCACCAACACCTTCAACCCATGTCTTTGAATCTTCATCTTCGAAATCTTCATAAATTCCCCATGAACCGTCATTTTCAAAATTGTCAAGACAAATATAGTGTCCGTTCATAAAATAATCCAACCATGGTGACGAACCAAACGGATGTGATGGTGCAGGAGAAACCTTTCTCATATCAAGTGGCGTAATATACTGTTTCCAAACTGCAACTGCATCAGAGAACAATGTCATATTAGCCTGTGCTTCAAGATCCGGCTCATTAAAACCTAATATATAATTAGACTTTGTTGACAAATTGCCCATTGCTTCAATTACATCATCACCGTTACCCCACATCATAGGAACATGCTCAACACCTTCATCAACATGGTTGTTGCAAGCTTCTGTTCCCCAGCTGTAGTACCATGAACAGTTAAGTTTCTTAAGCTGAATCTTATCTGTCATGTCTGTTCCAAGAGCCAAACCTTTCTTTGAAACATAAAATGTTCTTGGTGCAGAAACTATCTCGTTCTTTCCATCTGTTGCCTTAACTGTAATCTGATGTTTTTTAACTTCTGTTGTATAAACTTCAGTCTTACCCAAATCCTCAGATGTGAATGTCTTTACAGCTGATGATGAACTCTTTGTATCGCCTAATTCGGTCTTTACGATATTCTTTCCGTCCCAGTAAACTTCTTTTCCATCGAGAAGAACAGTATATGTATATCCTTCCAATGAATTGTCAAACTCTACAGGAATATATCCTGCTCCTACAAGCGTACCCTCTGCAGGTAATACAACTGCATTATTCTGCCATGATTCCACAGTAACAGCCGCCTTAACACTTGTTGTAAAAGTCACACCGCTTACAGCCATTGCTGCAACAAGTGTCACCGATACAACGTCTTTGAAAATCTTTTTCATAGTACCTCTCCTTTGTTTTCGTTTTTTTCTTCTTTTATCTTACGCTACTATATAAAAAATGTCAAAATAATTTTCAATTCCCGACATTTTTTTGTCATTTTTGCACATTTTTATTACACTTTACCATCCAGATTCTCAAATTTCACTTTGCTCTTATTTCTTACAGGATATAAAATAATCATCCATTACTCCACATATTCCAGTTTGCTGACAGACACTTCGTAAGCCACATGTCTCTCACTCTCTTCCTCATTAATTCTTTTAATGTATTCTCTGCTCTGAACTCTTCCCCATATCTGAATTCTGCTACCTATTTCAAATGATGATGCATATCTTGCATTTCTCCCCCAGGCAATGCATGGAATATAATCTGATTTTCCATATGGTCTGTTTACAGCTATAAGTAAATCTGCAATTTCTCTCCCAAGAGGAGTTTTTCTGTATATAGGATTCTTACATACATAACCATCCATAAAAATCTGATTTGTCCTTCCCGAGTCAGGATTGTCATCCACTTCTTCCCATTCTCTCACAAATATTGATAAAACCAGTCTGTTTTTCTCACCCTCATGTTTATTGTAAGACCTGAACTGACCGGACACCTCAACCAACTGACCAATACTGTTTTCATTAACATCAACCAGTCTTTCCGACACCATTAGCGGTATGGTATCTGTTAGTTCACTAAGTCTGTCAACCTTGATATCTACAAGATAAAACCCCTCTCCAAACACTTCATGACTGTATCTGAAATCAGATACAATCTCACCTACAATACTAACCTTGTTATTTTCGATAACTTTTTCAACCATTGTATATTTCTCCTTTCTCTACCAAAATTGGTTTCTTATTTTTTTCATCTATACAAGTATACTCATTATTTCCCTTTTTATAACAAAAACAGTTCGACCGAAATCGTCCTGCATCGCCCTGTTTTACAGCATCCAAGACCATTCGTCATCGGATTTCAACTTTTCATTCATCAAAGATTCAAATATGACATATTTTTTCTATTTATATGTCTGTAAAAGTCGATAAAAAACTCCGGAACAGATAATACATTTAAACTATCTGCTCCGGAGTTATAAATTCACCTATGATTTTTATATAATTATTAATTTATTTTTATTCATATCAATAATTCATTCTATTGATATCAACGATTCATTTATTATTTTGCTTCACTTTTAATCTTTTACTAATATTTTACTCAGTCACAACATTAACAGGTGTTCCTTTTAAAAACATGTCAATATTGTCCTCTACGATATCTAAAAGTCTGCTTCTTGTCTCTAGTGGAGCCCATGCCGCATGCGGTGTAATAACAAGATTCTTTACACCTCTTAATACACAGTCCTCTGTCATTGGTTCAACGGCAATTACATCGAGTGCAGCACCTGAAATCTCATCATTTTCAAGTGCACTGACAAGCGCCTGTTCATCAACAACTCCACCTCTTGAAGTATTGACAAAATAAGCACTGTTTTTCATTTTTTTGAAGAATTCACTGTTGCACATTTTATCCGACTCTTCATTGAGAGGACAATGAATTGTAACTATATCTGATTTTGCAAGCAGTTCATCCATAGGAACAAAAATTACACCTTCATCGTCTTTTTTGCTGCGGTTATATGCAAGAACTTTCATTCCAAATACTTTTGCAATATCTGCAACTTTCTTTCCTATTGAACCGTAACCAATTATTCCGATAGTCTTTCCGTACAACTCAGACATTTGTATGAAAGGTGAGAATACCCTGCTCTTTGTCCATTGTCCTTCCTGTACAAAATCATTGTATTCTGACACTCTGTTATACCTGTTCAGAATAAGTGCAAATGTGTGCTGGGCTACAGCTTCTGTTGAATACGCCGCTGCGTTGCATACTGTTATTCCACGCTTATTTGTATATTTCAAATCAACATTATTGTAACCTGTTGCAAAAAGTCCAATATACTTTACATTTGGAGCCTGCGACAGATTATGTTCATCCATTGCAGCTTTGTTACAAAGAATAATATCTGCATCTTTAATTCTGTCCGCAACTTCTTCGTACTTTGTCAATTCATATACTGTTACATCTCCGTATTTTTCAAACCTCTTCATATCCAGATCACCTCTGGTTACAGTGGCTGAATCCATAATTACTACTTTCATTCTATTTAATATGATGTTCTCCTTTTAAATTTAAATAAAAAGAAAAAGCCTTCTCAGGCTTTTTCTTAAATATGTATCAAATTAAACTCTTGATAAGTACTCTCCGGTTCTTGTATCAATCTTGATTGTCTCACCCTGGTTAACGAATAATGGTACTAATACCTGAGCTCCTGTCTCAACAATAGCAGGCTTTGTAGCACCTGTTGCTGTATCACCCTTAAATCCAGGCTCTGTCTCAGTAATCTCAAGTTCAACAAACAATGGTGGCTCTACTGAGAATACTTCACCGTTGTGTGAACAAATCTTAACCATCTCATTTTCTTTTACAAACTTAAGAGCATCACCAATCTGATCTGCATTCAATGCAATCTGTTCAAATGTCTCTGTGTCCATGAAATGGAATAATTCTCCATCATTATATAAGTACTGCATGTCAGCTCTGTCAATATGAGCTTTTGGACATTTTTCAGTAGGTCTGAATGTTTTTTCAACAACTCCGCCACTCTTAATATTTTTTAATTTAGTTCTAACAAAGGCTGCACCTTTACCTGGTTTAACATGCTGAAATTCGATAATCTGATAAATCTGTCCTTCAACTTCGATTGTTACACCGTTTCTAAAATCTCCAGCTGATATCATAATATTTCCTCCTAATGATTTATGCTTTTTCTATTCTATACTAAAACTCGTTGTATTTCAAGAATTTTTTTTGATAATGTCATAGCACACCAGGACTCTGTCATTAGAATCAGTATCAATAAAGTAATCTGCCGCAGCCTCATACTTTTCTCGTCTTTTTTCCATAAGTTCCACGATATGTTCAACACTCATATTATCTTTCAAGAGTGGTCTTTGATCATCGTCCTTTACTCTGTCAAAAATAACTTCCGGCGAAGCAGTCAAAAGGAATATGTCACCGTTTGTTTTTAATATTTCAACATTCTCCTGTTTCAGTACGGCACCACCTCCGCATGATATTATTCTTCCTGATGTTTTCTGAATTTCTTCCAGAGCCTTTGTTTCTCTGTCTCTGAAGCCCTTCTCACCAAATTTTTCAAAAATCTCAGGAATACTCATTTCTTCTTTTTCCACTATATATTTGTCCACATCCACTTCTTCAAGCCCCGTTATTCTGTGGAGAGTTTTTGAAACAGTTGTCTTTCCGGTTCCCATAAATCCAATCAGAACAATATTTTTATCTATTCTGTAATCTTTTGTCTTTTCCAGCAAATCTCTCAGTATACAACATTCAATCTGCCCCGGTGCAGAAGCATTTACACCTTTTGCAAAAGTAACCGCTGAGCCGGTAAGATTCGTACACACTCTTGTGACAGCCCCCATCTCACCCATAGACATTGTAATTATCGGTTTTTCAAGCACTTCTGATACTTTCTTCGATGCTGTAATAAGCATTTCTACATCTTCCTCACAAGTTGGCATCACCGCAATTTTACAAATATCTCCTCCGAGTCTGCTCATTTCTCCCATAATGTTTTCTATCACTTGAGCCTCCGGAGTCTTTTCAAAGTCATGATATGAAGAAACAACAACAGCTCCCTCATTGTGAAGTTTCTCAATCAATTCAGCTGAATATTCTTTTTTCGAAAAAGTTTCCACATCAATCAAATCTGCCAAGCCTGTTTTTGCAACCATAATATTAAGTTTCTTATAGTCATCATCAGATATCGCTTTGTTTCCTCCCTCATTTAGGGTTCTGAATGTAAAAATCAATGGAATATTTCCAGCAACTGTTCGCAAGTCTTTCAAAACAGACTGAATAATTTCAAAATCTGCGTCACTATAATCTGTTTTGTCTTTGCCGTTCACATCAAAATCGTCACATCTCCACTCCACTATATCCGGATTCATTGCAACAACTTTTTCTGCCTCTTCAATAATTGTCGCTCTGTTTTTACCACCAACAGGCACACATATTTTAGCCATTTTGCTTCCTATCTCAACGCCTCTTACTACAATTTTTCTTTCCATTTCAAGCTCCTTGTATCTAATCAATTTCTACTTTTTCCACCATCGTTTTAGCTTCTTTGTTATACCAATGCTGCACTTCCAATAATGCTCTGTCATTTTATCATATATTAATATGCATTTCCACAAAACTATTACATAACCTCATCTTCTGTAACCTCTTCCAACTCCATACCTCACTCCTCTTCAAACTCAATACCTCACTCTTGCCATTTTCATTTTACAAACTTATAATATAAACATTGGAATTTATTATTTCAATAGTAAAAAATAAAAACGGACTGGATGGTATTTATATGGAAGAAAAGAAAATAACAGGTCACACAAGACTCCTGGGACTTCTCGGAAGTCCTGTGGCGCACAGCATCTCACCCCTTATGCATAACGAATCATTCAAAATGCTTGATCTTGATTATGTATATTTGTGTTTCGATGTTGGAGAAGATAATCTGGAAACTGTATTCAACGGATTAAAACTAATGAACGTTAAAGGTTTTAACTGTACAATGCCTTTAAAGAACAAAATTGTTGAATATCTTGACGAACTTTCACCTGCAGCTTCAATGATTGGTGCAGTAAACACTGTCGTAAATGAAAACGGCAAATTTATAGGTCACAATACTGACGGTGTAGGATATATGCGTTCTGTAAAAGATGCAGGTTACGATATTATCGGAAAGAATATGACATTGCTTGGTGCCGGTGGTGCCGCATCTTCTATTTTTGTTCAGGCTGCTCTTGACGGTGTCAAAAATATAAATGTATTCAGCATTAGAGACCGATACTTTGAGCGAGCCGAAAACATGGTTAAAATGGTAAATGAAAACACTGACTGCCACGCCACTTTATTTGAACTTGGTGATGACAAAGTCCTTGCAGAATCCATTGCAGCTAGCGACATCTTAACAAATGCTACTTCTGTTGGAATGGCACCAAATATTGACAACTGTATTATCTCTAACCCGGATATGTTAAGACCTGAACTGATTGTCTCAGATGTCATTTACAATCCTGCAGAAACCAAGTTACTAAGAATGGCAAAAGAAAAAGGCTGTAGCACATTCAACGGAATGTACATGTTACTCTATCAGGGAGCTAAGGCTTTTGAAATTTGGACAGGAAAAGAAATGCCTGTAGAGCATATTAAGAAAATGTTTTTCTAAATAAAATACCCACCGACGGTGGGTATTTTTCATTGTGCTTTATTATTTAATTTTCAGTAATTACGAAAGTACCATCTGTACCATTATTTTTTCAACATTATCAACTCTATTAGGTATGTTTAATTTATTTTTGATAAACGAACGTGCCATTCTCACATCAAATCTGTTGTTTAGAAGTTTTGTTTTTTCTTTCTTTTTCTCATGTGCAAGCAACACTAACAATGCAAGATTTTCATCATCAAGTTCTGTGTATCTCATTGCAATTGCTTCTCTCACGTATCCCAAATATCTTTCCCTGTCGACACCTCTGAGACATGTGCATACATTATGAACCAGAGCAGCATTCTTTTTATCTCCGGTTGCTATTGCCTTAAAGAGAACAAAAGCCCAGTATTTTTCTATCATCTCCACATCAACAATTCTTGAATCTTCAATACTACTCTTAATATCTATGAGTATTCCAAAAATAGACATTTTATCCTCTATTGAAGATGCTTTGTCCATTAGTTTGATGATATTTGATGCGCTCAACACTCCTGTGCTCTCAAGCTTCGCTACTACTCTTGTTACACTCACCAGTTCCGCAAGATATCCGTTTTCAATCTTGCTGACATGTTCCATAATCTCAACAATCTGTTTTCTGTATGCGCTTGAAACAAATTCATCCACTTCTGCTGTAAGACTTGAAATTCCTTTTGCAGCTGTATGAATAGAAATAACTTTGTTATCCGACAGCACATTCATATTTCCAAACAAAATATTGAAATCGTTTGTGGCTGTTTCACCATCTGTCACAACAGACAAATCGCATATAAAATTAGCTGGGAAAAACTCAAACATTACTCTTATTGCATCTGACGGATCAACTTCCGCAAACATAAATTTCTTAGTCTTATCTACCATGCCAAGAGAAATAATAATGTCAGCCAGATCCGCATGTGATAGTTTCTGAGAAACAGATGAATCCTTTATAAAAGAAACTTCTTCAACTTCTTTTCCATAATCCTGTCTGAGATGTTCTCTGAACGATGCTATTACAGCATTATGATTTCTATATCCTTTTACAACATCAACAAATGAGTGCATGTTCATAAAGTAACAGTGTGTAATCTTTAATTTTATATCACCGTATTCCTCACTTGTAATGTGCTTTGCCCTTCCTATTACCATCTTCCCAAGACTTTGAGTAACAAAATAACTTTCTTCTGAATCGAACTGTACACTGTCCATTCTCTTACACATTGCATCAAAGTCTTTTGGATTCAAACTCTCAAATGCTTTTGATTTATATAATACCTGATGACCGTTTCCTGCTGAGGCCAATATTAATGACGGTAATTTCATCTTTATCCTCCTATTGTCAATACAGCGACTGCTCGCAGTATGTTATCTTTTTCGTATCTCTTTTTTAACATTTATTATGCATTATTATTTTGCATTCTAATTTTCAAATATATTGCTTTACATCTACAATTATGATTATTTATTTATCCCAGATATTACTGTTTCTCCATTTGTTAAGTACTATCTTTTCCAGATATCTCTTAAGAACAATCTGGATTTCTTCTTTTTTGTCAATCTGTTTAACAAGATAAGAAGGAATTCCTGTTCTGTTAGCTCCGTAAACATCTGTAAAAATCTGATCTCCAACAAATATTGTATTATTCTTATCTGTCCCCATTATTTCCATCGCTTTGATATAATTCTTTTTGGATGGTTTTTTTGCATCATAAACAAATGGAGTGTGCATTGCATATCCAAAAGGCGCAACTCGCGGTTCATCATTATTTGAAATAAGGCAGGTCTTAATTCCTATTTCATGTATCTTTTCAAAAAGTTCAACCGACTCCTTAGTTGCCGGCATGTCATGAGGAACCAATGTATTATCTATGTCAAAAATAATTCCTCTGACTCCGTTGATAAAGAGTAATTCAAAATCTATATCCCATACGGAATCATAGTACTTCGTAGGGTAAAATCTCTCTAACATGTCACACCTCTTATTTGAGAAGCTTTGTCAGCTCGTCCATGAAAGTATTAACATCTTTGAATTCTCTGTAAATAGATGCAAACCTTACATATGCAACCTGATCAAGATCTTTTAATTTTTCCATAACAATCTCACCAATTTCGTTACTGGTAACTTCTCTTTTATCCTTATTAAAAATGATATTTTCAATTGAATCAACGACTGCCTGAATCTTATCGTATGACACAGGTCTTTTGTGACACGAACGAACAATTCCCGACTCAAGTTTTGCCCTGTCATAAGGCTCTCTTGTGTCATCTTTCTTTACAACAAAAAGAGGAATCGTGTCACTCTCAACTTTCTCGTAAGTAGTAAATCTCTTGCCACAAACAACACATTCCCTACGTCTTCTGATTGCAGTACTGTCATCAGCAGGTCTTGAATCAATAACTTTTGTATTTTCTTCTCCACAAAACGGACACTTCATATATACCTCCGAATAATGGGATTATCCCTTGTCTTCTTAGTTATTCACCAAAGATTATTATAAAAAAATATTCTTATATGGTCAAGTTATTCCGACCTTTGTGGTATTTTTTGAAGCCATTAATTCAAGAACACTCTTGTCATTATTTATAAGAGTTTCTTACCTCCGCCTTCACTTTTTTATAGGAAGGGGTATCTGCTTCTCAGTTATATCATTTTACAATTATGCTTTACATCTTCTTCCTTTACTCTAACGATAATAATGTCATCTCCAACCTGCACAATGCATTGAAATGGAATAATATACTCAAAGTCAGAACATATCAGGCTGAAAAATCTGCTTGGACCGGGAACTATTATATCCTTAACACATCCTGTCTTCATATCAAGATTAACATCATCGACATACCCCATTTTTTTGCAATCACAAGTATTTATCACCTCTTTTTGTTTCAAATCACACATTCTCATTTTAATCAGCCCCTTTCAGATAGTTTCTCATGGTCTTTAATGCGCTCTTTTCAAGCCTGCTTACCTGTGCCTGTGAAATTCCAAGTTCACAGGCAACCTCCATCTGGGTTTTCCCCGCAAAGAAGCGCATCTCGATTATTTCCCTCTCTCTCATCTGCAAACTTCTCAGCGCTTCCTTCAGTGCAATATTTTCAACCCATTTTTCTTCACTGTTATTCTTATCCTTGACCTGATCCATTATATAAAGAGTATCACCGCCCTGATCATATACCGGATCGTATAAAGAGACCGGACTTTGGATTGCATCCAGGGCAAAGGCTACATCTTCAGCAGTTGCTCCTATTTCATCCGCCACTTCATTGACAGTGGGCTCAATACTCCTTTGTTTCATCATCTTTTCTCTTGTATAAATCGCCTTGTATGCAGTATCTCTTACAGACCTTGAGACTCTTATTGAATTATTATCTCTGAGATACCTTCTTACCTCGCCGATTATCATAGGTACTGCATAAGTTGAAAACTTAACATTGTGGGACTCGTCAAAATTATCGATTGCTTTTATCAGTCCAACACATCCAATCTGAAACAAATCATCCATGTTCTCCTCATTTCCGGAAAATCTCTGGACAATGCTAAGCACAAGTCTTAAGTTACCTTTAATATATTCATCTCTTGCATCTTTGTCACCACTTTTTATTCTCGAGAACAAATTTTTCTTATCTTCCTCTGAAAGAAGCGGTAATTTTGCTGTATTTACTCCACATATCTCCACCTTATAAAGTGCCATTTTACTTTTTCCTTTCGCAGTTCCTGCATTATGCACATATTTTTTACACTCCTCTTTTTTTCAACCGAGTGTATGTACAAATTGGAATGCGGAGTAATCATTTTACTCAAACCTGAGTATTTCTTTTTTCAGTCTCTTTATTATCTTTTTCTCCAGTCTTGAAATGTAGGACTGTGAAATTCCCATAACATCTGCGACCTCTTTCTGCGTCATTTCTTCACCCTCGAGAGTGCATAATCCGTATCTTAGTTCAACTATATTTCTCTCTCGTTCACTGAGAGTTTCAAGTGCCCGCTTTAGCAGTTTTATTTCAACCTCATTTTCTATCCCCCTGTATATTATGTCCTCATCCGTACCAAGAATATCCGACAACAGTAATTCATTTCCATCCCAGTCAACATTTAAAGGTTCATCAATTGATACCTCCAGTTTATTTTTACTGTTTCTTCTCAAATACATTAATATCTCATTTTCAATACATCTGGATGCATAAGTTGCCAGTTTAATATTTTTATCGGTATTAAATGTATTTATTCCCTTTATAAGTCCTATGGTTCCTATTGAAATCATATCTTCCACACCTACTCCGGTGTTTTCAAATTTTTTTGCTATATATACAACCAGTCTCAAATTATGCTCAATAAGAGTTGTCCTGGCGTATTCATCCTTCTCTTCAATCATCCGTTTTATCATTTCTGCCTCATTGTCACTTTCAAGAGGAGGTGGAAGTACTTCAGTTCCTCCAATATAATGAATCTCATTCTGTTTCCCACAAAATACGCTTTTTAATCTCTCAAACATTATTCTCTCCCTCTGTTATTATTTTTGGATGTAAAATCATATCATATTCATTTCTTTCAGAAAAAAATCCTTTGTATATTGCAAGAATCGGATTATTTATATCAATCCCTTTATCTTTTTTGTAAACTGTCATTCTGTCTATCTTACAGCCTGTAAGCACCCCCTTTTCCTTTCCAACACTTTTAAACGGAATCACATATAACCTTCCATTTTTAAAACACTCAATATCAATAACATTTTCTCTAATTAACGATACAGGTTTTCCGGTTATCGGTTCACATAAAAAGTTTCCTGTATCAATCAATGCCCTGACTACTCTGGTTTCCTCTCCTGTAAACAGTTCGACATTTACTATATTTTCATCGGCCAGTTTGTTATTACTGAGATATTTAGTAATCATAATCATCATTGCTGCAATTAAAGTAGCAAATATCAGCAGGCTGAAATTGCTTGTAATAATATTTTTAGAATAAATACCGTTAATTATCCCACAAAAAATAAAAGCAACCATAAAAATGCAAATTATATTTTTGATAAAACTTTCCGGATTTATGTAACCAAACGCCCCTAACGTTATAAGCACGCTCATTACAATATATGTGAATATCATTTCCAAAATACCATTGTCCACTCGCATTATCAGTATAAGTACTGAATACGCCGCTGCAAAAAATGAAGTCATAGTAATTCTAAAAACAGTTCTCTTATAATTACGGATTTTCAAACTGATTAGGATAATCAAAAAATCCATGTAGAAATTTATAAGAAAATACTCATCAATATAAATAACCATTTCTTAATTCCCTGTGCAAATAACCTGTAATAAAGCAAATCTATACGCTGGTACAAATCATATAATAACCTACTCGCAAAAAATAAAATGTCAAAACTATGAAACTGCACAAAAAAAGAGAACCTGCAAAATGCAGATTCTCTTTTTTATTGTCAAAATATAAAGAATGACTTGTCCTTATCAGTCAAGAACACTCTCGCTAAAAATTAATTTCTTCTAAGGAAGTCAGGAATATTAATCTTCTTCTCCTCAACAGTGCTCTGAGGCTGTGTAGCAACATTCTTTGCATACTCTGTCTTAGGTGCGAAAGAAGATACAGGATTCACCTGTGGTGGTGTTGTGTTGAAAGATGTCTGAGGTCTTGTAACATGTGTGTTCGCTCTAGACATATCAAATGGATTAGCATTCTTCTTTGCACTCTGCTCAAGTCCTGTAGCCATAACTGTAATAGTACACTCATCAGGATAAGCATCATCATATCTTGCACCAAAGATAATGTTTGCATCATCGCCTGCAAGTCCTTCAACAAAGCTTGCTGCCTCGTTTGCTTCGAAGAGACTTATGTCACCTGTGATGTTGATGATAACATGAGTAGCTCCCTCAATTGTTGTCTCAAGAAGAGGTGATGTAACAGCCATCTGAACTGCTTCACTTGCTTTTTCATCTCCACTTGCTGAACCAATACCGATATGAGCAATTCCCTTGTCTCTCATAACTGTCTGAACATCAGCGAAGTCAAGATTGATAAGTGATGGTACATTGATAAGATCAGTAATACCCTGTACTGACTGCTGTAATACTTCATCAGCTTTCTTCAAAGCTTCAGGCATTGTAGTTCTTCTGTCCACAATCTCAAGTAACTTATCATTTGGAATAACAATAAGTGTATCAACGCTTTCTTTTAATCTTTCTATACCTGCAAGGGCATTGTTCATACGTGTCTTTGCTTCAAATCTGAAAGGTTTTGTAACAACACCAACTGTAAGAATACCCATCTCTTTTGCAATCTTAGCAACAACAGGAGCGGCACCCGTACCAGTACCACCACCCATGCCACATGTTACGAATACCATGTCGGCACCCTTTAATAACTGTGATAACTCTTCCACGTTTTCCTCAGCTGCCTGCTCGCCAACTTCAGGTTTGGCACCCGCACCGAGTCCTTTTGTAACTTTTTCTCCAATCTGTATAGTTGTAGGAGCCTTACATCTCTTAAGTGCCTGAGCATCAGTGTTGATACCGATAAACTCAACTCCTCCAATATTTTCATCTATCATTCTATTAACTGCATTATTACCTGCTCCACCTACGCCGGCAACAATAATCTTTGCAACTGATTCTACTTCGTTTGTTTTAATTTCTAACAAGAGTATATCCTCCTTCATCCTTGTTTTAATATTTTATGTCAAATAAGCATAATGGTAGACATAAAAATTCCCGTATAGTTTATATAATATAATTAATTATAAAAAATATCAATACAATTTTTTCTTAAAATATAAAACTTTTACATATATTTTGCACTATTGGTCGGTTTTTATATGATATCCCACTCCTTCCCTGTCAAGTTTTGACATATCAAGCGTTCCCGAGTATTCTTCCAATTCCTTTTGCATATCACTCAGTGTAGCTATTTTTTCACTCAGATCTTTATCTGTTCCAAAATATACTTTTACATTTTTTTTGTAAACCGTAATCTCAAGATTTTCGGAAATATATATTTTTTTCACTGAAAGATTATATTTTTGAAGTGTCTGAGTAACATTCAAAATCAAATCAAACACCTGATCATTTTCAACAGGAAGACGTTCATATAATATTACATAGTCGAAATTAATTCCTGTTATCTTTGGAATACCTTTTATCTTTCTGTCACTTGTCTCTACTACTATTCCGTCCTTGTCGAAATACATGTATGTTCCAAGATAGTCAACGTATCCAACAATCTTTTTTTCGTAGATTGTTATTTTTATTTTATTCATTGAAAGAATATCAATATCATATTTCTCAACAAAGGGAATTTCTACTTTTTTACCGAGTTTTCTCTTGAGCCATACAACAGCAACATTGTTTCCCAATCCATCTCCCAGTATGGACTGTCTTATCTGCTGTTCTTTACACTGCTCATTTCCCTCTATTACTACACTGTCAATTCTCATATTAGCAACAACAATAATCATTATTGCCATCAAAAAAGCCAGAATACTGACGATAATAATTATCTTCTTTTTCATATAGTTCACATCTCCAAATCGGGTCAGTTAATTCTCCTAATAGTTCTTGAAACCCCCAAAACAATACCAATCTCAAACATTAAAAACAATACGGAAGTTCCACCGTAACTGATAAACGGAAGCGTAACTCCGGTATTTGGCAACGCTTTGGTAACAACTGCAATGTTAAGTAATACCTGAACAGCAATCTGAGTCATAACTCCCACAACCATCATTGATGCGAACAGATTTGGTGCATTAGATGCTATTATAAACATTCTGTAAATAATAAACATGAACATGAAAATAACAGCAAAAGCTCCCACAAGTCCAAGTTCCTCACATATGATTGCAAACACGTAATCATTCTGCGCCTCAGGAATATAACCTAATTTCTGTACGCTCTGTCCTAATCCTTTTCCAAGAATTCCTCCGGAACCAATTGCATATAATCCCTGAAGTATCTGATAGCCGCCCTTTGACGAATACTTTACAGGGTGCAGCCACACTTTAAATCTTTCCGCTCTGAATGCCGCAAGAAAAACACCTGCAATACCAACCGGTATCATTGCCAATCCCATCATAAAAAATTCTTTCCAATTATTGCTGGCAACAAATACCATAATAAATGTAATCGCCATTATGATAATGGCAGAGCTCATGTTTCTGGTAACAACACCTACCCAGATTGCTCCAAAAATACCAAATCCCATTGCTTTTAATACTTCCACGAAACTATTCAGTTGCCTGTAGTGTATCGTCAGGTAGTGGGCTGTTATTATGATTACTGTAAGTTTTACAAATTCCGCCGGTTGGAATGACATTCCCAAAAAGCCAATCCATCTTCTGGCCCCATTAACCTTTATTCCAATCGGAGACCAAACCAACAATACCATAATAATAGAAGATACATACATTATCACCGAAAACTTTTTCAGCAAATTATAATTGATAATCATACATCCAACCATAACAAATAAACCTAAGAAACTCGCTTTTAGCTGCTTATTAAGGAAGTATCTTGAATCTCCGTATTTCATAGTTCCGCTAAAGGAACTTGCACTATACATCATAAGAAATCCAAAACAGATCAGGAAAATAATCACAAACAGAAGGCTGTAATCAAAATAACTGATTTTTCTTCTTTCCCTGGAAGGATTATTTATTTGATTTTCATTATTTCTGTCATCCTGTCGACCTTCATTTCTACTCATCAATAATTCCTCTTTGATAATTTCTAAAGATTTTTTACGTAATGTTTAAACAATTCACCACGCTGTTCATAACTGTCAAACATATCCCAGCTTGCACATGCAGGTGATAATAAAACAGCATAATTAGGTTCTGCATTTTGTGCGCTCACCTTTACAGCCTCCTCAAGTGACTGCGTCATAATAATATTATCAAAACCATGTCTCTTTGCTGTCTCGGCAATCTTTTCTGCTGTTTCGCCCAAGAGCACCAAAGTCTTTATTTTGTCTCCAAAAGCTTCAACCCATTCGTCAAATTCTGATTTTTTATCATAACCACCTGCAATAAGAATTGTTGGTCTGCTCATAGCCTCTATTGCTTTGATTGAAGCATCAGTATTTGTGCCTTTAGAATCATTATAGTAAATAACATCGTCCTTTGTTGTTACATACTCTATTCTGTGTTCAACAGCCTTAAAATCATGAATTGACTGTCTGATAACATCCTTTGGCACTCCCATATTAATAGATATGCCGATTGCAGCCATTATATTTTCAATGTTATGAATTCCTACAAGGCTTGTGTCAAAAACAGTTGTGATTATTTCCTGCTTTCCATCTGCACTGTAAACAATATTATCACCGTCAAGGAATATCCCCTCATCTAATTTATTCTTACTGCTAAAGTAAACAATCTTGTTTTTTAACATAGAAGCTTTTTCTCTGATAATCTCGTCTTCATAGTTAAGTACAATAACCTGATTCTCATCCTGGTTCTTTGCAATGCTCATCTTAACATTAGCATAATTATCCATTGTATAATGTCTGTTCAAATGATCAGGTGTAATGTTAAGGACTGCAGACACATCAGGTTTAAAATCATGAATTGTCTCTAACTGAAAACTGCTTATCTCTGCAACTGTTACTGTATCTTCATCAGATTCAAAAGCAGTTGTTGTGTAAGGATTTCCAATATTTCCCACAACATCAACTTTCTTATAGTAATTTGCCATTATTTCTCCTACAAGAGAAGTTGTCGTTGTCTTTCCGTTTGTACCTGTTATGGCAATGAGTTTTCCCTTTGCTGCGTTATATGCAAGTTCTATCTCACCCCAGATAGGAACACCTGCGTCTCTTACTTCATTAACAAAAGGTGCGTCTATTGCAATACCCGGGCTCAAAACCATTAAATCAGTATTTTTAATAACTTCTGCAGGGAGTTCTCCAAATACAAACTTAACTCCCTCTGAATTATCAAGTTTCTCTTTTACAATTTCTTCAGTCAGAGCTGAATTGCCATCATATAATGTAATATCAGCTCCTGTTTTCTGTAATAAAGAAACCGCTCCTATTCCGCTCTTTCCAGATCCTGCAACAAGTACTTTTTTATTCTTCAGTTCCATAACACTCTCCTTTTAACAATTAACTATGTATTTTAATGAGCAGATTTCAAACTGCATCATTATTATCTTTAGAAAAATATTACTGCTTTTAAATTCCCCCTAACAGGTACGGCAATATATTCTCATTAAGTTTTTTCATCAGAGGTCCAACAACTGTTCCTCCGTAATACATCCCTTTCGGTTCATCTACTATTATAATAGAAATAACCTGCGGGTTATCTGCAGGAGCAAAGGACATAAATGAAGATATATATTTCCCGGAATTTCTGGGAAGTTTTTGCGAGGTAGCAGTCTTTCCTCCAATCCTCATTTCTTCTATGTAGGCCTTATTACCTGTTCCTTCGGAAACCACTTTTTCAAGAATATATTTCATATCTTCCGACCTATCCTTTGATAATACACCATTTTGTATAGGATAGTCAAAGTTTTTAATATTTTTTCCTTCCTGACTGCTCACTGAAACTGCAATATGAGGCGTCACGAGCTTTCCTCCGTTAATTATTGCGCTGGCCGTTGTCAGAAATCTAATTGGCGAAATCTGAAAGGACTGTCCAAAAGACATTGTTGCAAGTTCTACATTTCCTACATTCTGCTCCTTATGAATTATGGTACCTGCCTCCCCCGGCAAATCAATTCCTGTTTTTTCAGTCACGCCAAAGCGCCTGAGATATTTATAAAATCTCTCTGTACCCAGTCTCATTCCTGCTTCAATAAAAACCGGATTACAGGAATTCATGGTTCCCTGAACAAAATCTTCGCTTCCGTGTCCGGAAACTTTATGGCATCTTATTCTTCTGTCGTCAACAATCTTATATCCCGGGCAGAAAAAACTGTCCTGAAGTTTTACCACGCCTTCTTCAAGAGCAGCCGCTGCCGTTACAATTTTAAATGTGGAGCCCGGCTCATAAGTATCATTGATGCACTGGTTTCTCCACATTTTATTTAACTCATTCTGATATTTTTTTGTTCCTCTTTTAATTTTGCTCTCATAATTCAGTTTAAAAGGATTATTAAGATCAAACTCCGGAGCATTCACCATTGCGATTATTTCACCATTGTTTGGATTCATAACTACAATCGAAACATAATTTGCCTGTTTTGACTTCAATGTATCGTTAGCAATCTGTTCAGCATACATTTGAACATTCACATCAATTCCTGTCCACAAATTATTTCCGGCTTTTGGTTCCTCTCTGATTTCCAAAGCATCTTCATCCTCAATTCCCCTGGCATCTGTCAGAGTCAGTATCCTCCCATCAATGCCCATCATGTATGAATCATACTTTGCTTCAAGTCCGAGTATTCCCTGATTATCACTTCCGGTAAATCCCATCACCTTTGAAGCAAGACTCCCGTAAGGATAATATCTTCTATAATCCTCGTCAATTTTAACACCTTCCAGGTTATATTTTCTGATTCTGTCCCCAACTTCCTTTGGAACATTAGTTTTTATTATTTCCCTGACAGATATCTTTCGAACTTTCTTTTCAATAACATTCTTATCAATTTCAAGTTCTTCTGTCAGTACTTTTATCACTTTGTTTTCATCTTTAATCTGACTGTGAATAACTGAAACGGAACATACTGTTTTGTTTGATGCGATTATTTTTCCGTTTCGGTCATATATCAGACCTCTTGCTGCTTTTATAAGTCTCTCTCTTTGTTGAACTTCGCTTGCCATCTCAGTATACATATCCGCTTTTATTACCATCAGATACACTACACGCCCTATAAGTGTAACAAACATAATCATAATAACTGAAATATAAAGCAGTAATTTTCTTCTTATCGATGAACTGACTCCAATCATAAATACAATATACTTTTTTGTTATATTGTATTACAGGAATTAATCGGGTATTCATCATAAATAATGATTACAACAAATAACAGTCTTCTGCATTGGATTGTTCTGAATCAGATTACTCTACATTGGATTGTTCTGAATCAGCCTCATCTGAATTTGCTCCATCCGAACCAGACTCTTCTGACTCAGGTGCTTCAGTTCCTTCGTTGATTATTCCACCCTGATAGTGTTCCTGAACATCTTCTTTTTTTGTGTTTTTAAGTTCAGGATCTTTTCCATTATCTTCTGTTTTTTCTATATGCATATAAGGAAGAACCTCTTCCATTATTGCTCGCCAGAATTCTGTATTAAAAGCTGTTGAATCCGGCTGTTCTTTTGGAGAATCCATCAATGTATAACAAACAACCTTAGGATTTTCTGCCGGAACACATCCAAGGAAAGAAATAATATATTCTCCTGCAATTCTACCCTTTCCTTTTCCGGAAGTATCTACTTTTTCCGCAGTACCTGTCTTACCGGCAATTGTATATCCGTCAATTGCAGTGTTTGTTCCTGTACCGTCAGTAACTACGGCTCTCAGACATTCTCTGATATATTCTGAAGTATCTTCAGTAATGGTCTGTCTTACTATTGCCTTTGAATAATTCTCCACGAGATTTCCGTCAGCTGTTCTTACTTCCTTAACAACATGCGGCTCATAATAATATCCTCCGTTTACAAGTGAAGAAAATGCTGAAACCATCTGAACCATATTAACTGTAAAGTTCTGCCCAAAAGAGTTAGTAGCTAAATCAGTTACGCCCATTTTATCAGCATCGTAAACAAGACCTCTTGTCTCTCCAGGCAAATCAATTCCTGTCTTAAATCCCAGTCCAAATCTTGTCTGATACTGTGTGAAAGTATCTGCTCCAAGTTTAGCACCTATCTGCATCAATGCATCATTACATGAATAAGCCACTGCCTGTTTTGCATTAATTGTACCGTGACCTGTCACTTTATGACATCTGATATAAAATCCCGGCAGCTGCTGTCCTCCGTCACATACAAAGGTAGTCTTGTCATCAATCAGCCCCTCCTCATATGCTGCCGCAACCGTAAATGGTTTCGCAGTTGAACCCGGCTCATATGAATCGCTCACACAATAGTTTCTCCAGATAAGATTCAATTTCTCCTGCATTTTTTCTTCTGACATCTTGTCAATCTTGCTCTGTGTGAAATATGCGCTCAAGTCTCTTGGCTTGTTAAGATTGAAAGTTGTATTATCCGCCATAGAAAGAATCTCACCGGTATTTGGATCTGCTATAACTACAGCCATACGTTTTGGTTGGAACTTCTTCATGTATTCCTTGATTTTTTTCTGGACAATTCTCTGAATATTGACATCGATTGTGGAAATAACCGTATCACCGTTCTCAGGCTGCTTTACAACACTTTCCATATTGCTGTCCGAATTAACGTATCCATACTCTCTTCCGTTTGTTCCAATAAGATAATCGTTATAATAAGCTTCAATACCTATATCCGCAGACTCATTGTCGCCGTTGGTAAAACCGATAACGCTACAGGCAAGGTTGTCAAAAGGATACATTCGTTTGTATTCTTCCTCAAACCACACACCTTTAACATTCTCTTCGTCTTTAATGAATTTCTGAAAATCTTTTATTTCATCATATTCAAGTTCTTCAATTACAACCCAGTAATTGCTGTCTGCTCTGTCTTCAATGCCCGATGTTAGTTTTTGAACATCAATATTGTCAGACTGTGTAAATATATCTTTGTTTATCCTGTCCTCATCAATATTACTGAAATACTGATCAATAGCATCAACAGTCGGTTCAAGGCAAATCGGATTCTTATTGTCATCTTTTTCCTCGAGTATTATCTTCGAGTCAACCACAAGATTATACACCTTAATACTTGTTGCAAGAGAGTTACCGTTTCTGTCTGTGATTTCACCTCTCTTGTAAGGTATGGTCTTACTTCTGTATTCCTGCTGACTTAAAACTCTGATTGTATAACTGTCGTTCTTTTCCAATGCATAATATGCCGTAACTCCACCTAACGCAAATAAAGCTAGTACAATTATCACTAAAATTGCAACTAGCCTATTATGCATATATCTTTTAAATATTGGTACTCTTCTCTTTCTTCTCATAACACATCGCTTCCCTACTTCGTTGGAATATCTTTATACTGTACAGTATACTCGCTATCTGTACTATTGTAAAATACAACATGATCTGAATCTGCTTCAACCATTCCAAGTTCCTTTGTAGCAACTTTAATGACATGCTCAGATGAGATGTATGTGTTAATAGAATAATCTATTGCCTCATTTTTGGCAACCATTGTATTTATATCATTTTTCAAATTAGTAATATCTCTTCTTGCTGCCTTGATGTCTGCCTGAACACCAAGATACATAACTGCCACAGAGAGACAAAATATAGATACAACGGCAAGAAAAAGTGCATAAGCACCATTCATCTTTAATGCTCTTTCTCTGTATGCCATTTCTCTACGGCTAACTTTTACTCTCTCGCCGTTATTGTAAACCCGCTCTTCTCTTCTCGAGTCATTTTTTCTGACAGTATTGCCGTACACATATGTGTCTCTTCTTTCCATATCTATCCGTTTCCTCCAAATATTAAATAACCGTCCACGTCCATCTGTTAATTATGTTCAAATATTCTCAACTTTGAACTTTTTGATCTCTTGTTATTCTCAATTTCCTCGTCAGAAGGTACAATTGGTTTCCTTGTAACAACCTTTCCCTTCGGTTTATTTCCACATACGCAAACCGGAAAATCAGGTGGGCATGTACATGGATTTTCATTGTTTTTAAATTTAGTCTTAACTATCCTGTCTTCAAGGGAATGAAATGTAATAATACATAACCTTCCACCTTCATTAAGTCTGTCAATCATTGTGTCTATCGACTTGTTAAGCACTTCGAGTTCCCTGTTAACCTCAATTCGTATCGCCTGAAAAGTCTTCTTTGCAGGATGTCCTCCCTTCGCCTGCACTTTCATAGGAATTGAAGCTCTGATAATATCACTCAATTGCTTTGTAGTTGTAATTTCACCCTTCTCTCTCTCAGCAACTATATGCTTTGCAATATTCTTTGCGAACTTGTCCTCACCGTAATCACGGATTATCCTGTACAAATCAAATTCACTGTACTCATTCACAACTGTTGCTGCTGTTTTAGTCTGTCGGCTGTCCATTCTCATATCAAGCGGTGCGTCTTCTTTGTAAGAGAAACCTCTCTCAATTGTATCGAGTTGGTAAGAAGAAACCCCAAGATCGAGAACTATACCGTCAACCTTATCAATTCCCAAATCATTTAAAATAGTATCTATCTCACTGTAGTTACTTCTGACAAATGAGGTAATGTCAGAAAATTCACTAAGTCTTTCTTTTGCTGCTTCAAGAGCATCTCCATCCTGATCTATTCCGATGAATCTGCCCTTACCTGAAAGTCTCCTGCACACTTCGTATGCATGTCCTCCACCACCAAGAGTTCCGTCAACATATACCCCATCAGGTTTGATATTTAATCCTTCTACTGTCTCATTCAGAAGTACTGATATATGTTTAAAACTCATGTGTTGTTCCTTTCCCAATTCGGATGAAACTAATTAGATACCGAGGCCTGCCATGTAATCAGCAACCTCATCCATTTCATCCTCATCAAATTCTGTATTTTCAATAAGTTTGTCCGGATTCCAAATTTCCAATCTAGAGCCTGCCCCAATCCAGATAACATCTTTATCAAGTGAGGCGAACTCCCTCAAGCCCTGAGGAATAAGTACTCTTCCCTGCTTGTCAGTCTCGAGGGTTGCTGCCCCTGCGAGGAAAAATCGAATGAACTTTCTTACCTTTTTGTCTGACATAGATAAACTGCTAAGCTTCTCTGTAAGTTCTTCCCATTTCGATAGTGGAAAGCCAAAAATACAATCATCGAGCCCTTTTGTAATAACAAACTGCTCCCCGAGTTCTTCCCTAAATTTGGCTGGAACAATAGCTCTGCCTTTTGTATCAACTTTTTGATTGTATTGTCCCATGAACATAACCAAATCCTCCTAAGTCGTCGACTACCTATGGAAGTTAAACTTGTATCGCCTGCAGTCAAATGGTAATGGGTGCATTCCTGAAAATTTACCACTTTCCACCACTTTTCACCCTCAATCACCACTTGTAATGAAATTTTATACCATTTTTGCATAAATTTCAATAGTTTTTAAGCAAAAAAAATGAAACCCGCGAAAATTTTTCCAAAAACTTTCGCGGGTTTCATTTCCCTATTTTTTCCCATAAAATAAGGGGTTTAAGACGTTATATATTCAATTGTTTATCCACATTTTTTCTTCAAAGTGGTAGATTTTCCCACTTTTTAATCAAAAGTGGAGGATTATCCCACATTTTTATCATCGGTGGTGGGATTTTCCAATTTTTCTTCACCAATTATAACTTTCTCATCACTTTTTTTAACCAATTTGGCAATCATAATCACCAAAGATACTACAACCAACAACAGTGATAACGCTCTCGACACTGGATAATTAACAACCGGCATCATAAGCTGATCAGTTCTAAGACCTTCAATATAAAATCTTCCGATTCCATACCCCATCAAATACAGCAATAGTATCTGACCGTCAAACTTCTTTCTCGTTGTCATAAACAAAAGAATTCCAAGAATCAGTAAATTCCAGCAGCTTTCATACAGGAAAGTAGGTTCAACCTGAATATATCCAAGCGTCTCAACAGTTTTTCCTGTCATTTTCTCCATACCCTCAACAACTGCCTGTGGAACATCTTCTATTCCAAAATAATCATCAAAATATATTCTCATTGCCAGTGGATTTGTATCTTTTGCAACTCCTCCAAATGCCTCTCTATTGAAAAAGTTTCCCCACCTTCCAATTATCTGACCGGTTATAAGACCGGTTATTGCAGTATCTGCAATTCTTCCAAACTCGAGTTTTTTGATTCTTGTATATATAAAAGCTCCTACCACACCTGTGATAACTGCTCCATATATTGCAAGACCACCTTTTCTCAGATTTATTATCTCTGAAATATTATCCTTGTAATAATCCCATTGGAAAACAACATAATAGATTCTTGCCCCAATGATACAGGCAATAATAATATACATTGCAAAATCTAAATAATCATCTGCATTCTGACCTGTTCTCTTTGCCTGAAAACAAACCATCATTATTCCTGCAAAAATGCCAAATGCAATAATCATTCCGTAGAAAGCAATTTCTAAGCCACCTATTGAAATCCCCTTTCCAAGATTTTCAAGTTTTATTCCCAGATTAAAAAACTCAATTCCCGTATTTGCCAACAACATACAAGCAACTCCTGTTCCGTCACAAAACTTTTATACATTAAATCTGAATAATATTACATCGCCATCTTTAACAACGTATTCTTTTCCTTCAAGTCCAACAAGACCTTTTTCCTTTGCAGCTGACAGAGAACCGCAATCAAGCAAATCCTGATAATTAACCACTTCTGCTCTGATAAATCCTCTCTCAAAATCTGTATGTATCTTTCCTGCAGCCTGAGGTGCTTTTGTTCCCTTTGTAATTGTCCATGCCCTTGTCTCATCCTCTCCTGATGTAAGGTAGCTGATAAGACCAAGCAACGAGTAACTTGCCTTTATAAGTTTATCAAGTCCTGACTCTGACAATCCAAGTTCTGATAAGAACATCTCTTTTTCATCATCATCAAGTTCTGCAATCTCCTGTTCAATCTGAGCACTTATGACAAACACTTCACTGTCATGTTTTGCAGCAAAATCTCTAACTGCACTTACATATTCATTTGAATTACCGTCATCTGCCAAATCATCTTCAGATACGTTTGCAGCAAATATAACCGGTTTTGCAGTGAGGAGATTATATTCTTTCATCCATTTTTCTTCATCTTCATTTTCAAGTTCAAAACTGATTGCAAGGTTTCCTTCGTCAAGATAAGCTTTTAATCTCTCCTGAAAATCAAGTTCCTTGGCAAGTTCCTTATCATTTCTTGCACCTCTTGTTGTTTTTGCAATACGTCTCTCTAATACTTCCGCATCGGCAAAAACAAGTTCAAGGTTAATCGTCTCTATATCTCTGATAGGATCAACACTTCCCTCAACATGGATAACGTTTGTATTCTCAAAACATCTTACAACATGTACGATGGCATCTACTTCTCTGATATTTGAAAGGAACTGATTTCCAAGTCCCTCACCCTTTGATGCTCCCTTAACAAGACCTGCAATATCAACAAATTCAATAACAGCAGGTGTAACCTTTGCAGAGTTATACAAAGCTGCAAGTTTATTAAGTCTCTCATCAGGTACTGTAACAATACCAACGTTAGGATCTATAGTACAGAATGGATAGTTTGCCGATTCTGCTCCTGCCTTTGTAAGCGAATTAAAAAGTGTGCTCTTTCCGACATTCGGAAGACCGATTATTCCTAATTTCATTTTGCTTATATCCTCCTTGAAAACCCTTGGTATTACCCTCAAGGTTTTTTCTTTCTATTA
>JAEEGL017318137.1_pt1 | contig 108272 bp, 98 predicted proteins | sample 9134231 | NCBI WGS metagenome assembly JAEEGL01 (sample SAMN16246548, study PRJNA631951) | gut metagenome | biome: gut microbiome; feature: rumen; material: fiber-attached | host: Bos | place: Iran: Karaj | collected 2018-10
AAATATATAGTTAAAATAACGATATTATTTTGAAGTACGACCTATTATGCTCCCAATGCCTATACATATTAATACTATTGCAATGGCAACGGAAATAACAACCGCAAACTCTATATTGTTGAAATTACCGTTAAAAGCATTTGTAATAATTGAATTTTTGTATATTAACCAAATTAAAGCTAAAATAATACCGATTTTTAGTCCGTTAGATTTACCCTGCTGCTGTCTGTATGTTCCTGTTAATGCTTGTCTGTCAATTAAATTAACACCGACATCACTATACAATTTTTTCATAACGTCAGCGGAACGTTCGCCTTCGGTATTGTACTGAGAACGAATTTTATCAAGTTCGCCGTAATCTAAAAATTTGCCGCCGCAATGATAACATTCATCAACTTGAACTTCTTGTTTTGAACTTGCATAATTTTTTACCATATCAGAGCCGCAAACAGGACAAACTCTGGTAATATTCTCATCAACTTTAATAAATTCTTTGTCTTTTAAAACTTCATTCAACGGAGAAATATCTTCACTGGGCTCATCAAATTTTGAGAATTCCCTGTTATCAAAGTAGATACCACCGCAACCGTCGACACATACGTCAAGATTAACGCCTTGAGCCGGCATATATATTTTTTTCATCGGTTTACCGCATGCCGGACAATTAATTGTTGTATCTTTATTATCAGCCATAAAATCCTGCCTCTCTATTTATATAAATTCTATCATATTTTTTAAATATATAATCATTTATATAGAGTAAAGAAAAGAGTCTCAAAGAATTGAGACTCTTTTACATTGTTTATTTTAGGTTTATTGCTGCTGACATCCGAAAGCAATGGTAACTTTTTCTTTTGGATTAACAGAAGAAACTTTCATTCCTCTTGGATCAACCAAATAAGATATTTCATCACCGGTATATTGGAATATACCCATAGTACCTGATAATGCAGTTCTTGTTACATCAACGGGAGCTGTAACAATAGCCTTGCCGACATCAACATAACTTCTCCCCGCAGCTTTAAACTGACCTTGGAAAATTTCGCCTGTACCGACACCTACACCTGATACTACTTGTTCGACAGCATTACTTGCACTAACAATTGCACCTCCTACTGTTCTTCCGACATTACCAAGCAATCCGCCTGTCCAAGTAAACGGAAATTCAACAAGTCTTGCAATAGCATTTGGTTTTTTAACTTTATTTACCTGAGCAGTTAAAATTTGAGGCGGTAAATCAGCTTTACATTTACCGTTTTGAATTCTGTCAAAAGATAATTTTATAGCGCCTTGACAATGCTTCGTTGGTCGAACAACTTCAAGTACTTTACCATAGACTTTTGAACCCGAAGGAAATTCAGTATTATTAATTGTTACAGAGTCTATAGTATTAGCAGAAAATCTATCCCCTACATGAGCAGATTTGGCACTTATTTCATCACTAAATGTAAGCTGCAATGTCGGAATCGTAACTATTTCCTCATTCTGAAAATAAGCCTGTCTGGGTTCGCAGTCACAATCGCAAGCGACATTATCATCTTTACTGTAGCCCATTGCAACTCTGACATTTTCGAGCATAGATGCAACTTCTGCTCTTGAAGCATCACGATTTGGAGCTATAGTATTAGGACTCGGGAAATCACTCAAGCCGCCTTTATCCAAAACCTTAGCAACAGGAACTTTTGCCCAACCGGGGACTGAATTACCGTCATTATACTGATTTAAAATTTCATCAGCTTTACATTCATCCATAGGACAATTTATACCTTTTGCCATAATTGCAAAAGCTTCGGCACGTGATAAATTTTCATTCGGTTTGAAAGTATTATTCGGATAACCTGACATATAACCGTTTGACACAGCACTTGCTATTGTTCTGTTTGCCCAATGATTTTCAGGAACATCATTAAACATATCCGAAGCTAAACCGCATGATTCATCAAGATTTAAACCTTTAACCATCATAGTTGCTATTTCTGCTCTTGAAATAGGAGTACCTGGTTTAAATTTACCGTCAGGATATCCTGCAAGAATGTTATTACAAGTTAATTTACTAATATCACAACTAGCCCAATAACCGTTTGGAACATCTTCATATGCACTTACAACCGGAGCAGCACCTCCTGTCATAGCTTGAGATTTATATTCAAATGGTTCAATAGAATGTTTTATTGCTTCCATACTTGTATTTGTATGTATTTGTACAGGACAACCCGCAGAATCCAAATTAGACCGGTTTCTGTCAACAGGAATACCTTGACCATAAGGCGCATTATCCAAACACGGGATTGGAGCAGCAGCACCGGTCATACTTCCGTCATTACATCCGCAACCAACAGACGAAGTTCCTTCCGCAACAGGAATACCTCTAAATCCGATAGCGGAGTCATCGCCCAAATATAAGCCGTTATTTCTTTCTCCAACAACTTGATTGTGACCATATATAGCATTCGGATAAGCATAAACTTGTTGTTCAAATTTCTTTCCGTCATTACTTCCCGGACAAACGGCACAAGTCGGAGAAGAAGGCGCAGAACATTGTGCTATCGGAGGACATTGAGTGCAGTCATCCGATATTTTTTTACATCCTTTATCGCAGCTTTGTTTTGCATTTTGACATCCTGAAAGCGGACAAGCAGCTATTAATTCATTAGATGTTTCGGTTGCCGTTTCTTGTGAAAAACCTGCATTTGTACTTGCTAATATGCCGATAGCGACAACTGCCGCAAGTGTCATTTTATTTATTTTCATTTTTCCTCCTTGTCGAATAGAAATGTTACAGGCAAACATTTCTTTATAAGTTTTTTATCAATTTAGTATTTGTACTTTTGAATTATGATATGTTTTGTCCTTTTTATTCATTACCGAATATATCTATTTTTAAGGACAATTATTAGAAACATAAAAACTTGAATAAAAATCATACATTTACATGAGGACGCGCCATGCCTAATCATGCTTTAAGTTGATGTTACTTTTATAAAAATTGTTAAGATATAAATATAGTTTGGTAGGAATTTTTTATGAATTTAAACGAAATCTGTCTTCTGCGTTTTATTTCAAACCCTGATGAACTTCAGGATTTATCTAAGTTGTTTTTAAAGAATATTGAAGAAATTGAAAAAAACTCCAAAATAGATGATAATTAAATCATACTTTTTATGGAGATTTCATGAAAAAAATTTTAGGATTTATATACAGACACAGATATGATATATTTTCTTTCTGCATTTTAATTATTCTTGTCTTATTTGTTTTTGTGATTTTCCCAAAAAACGAAACAAAAAACATAGTAAAAATAATAGAGAATAAAACTTTTGACATAAGACAAAATATAATTGCAAAAGATAAACACGTAAACAAAGATATAGTAATTGTTACGGTTGATGACCCTTCATATGAATTTCTTATAGAAACATATGGAGATTGGCCAATCCCCAGACATGTTTATGCACAAGTATTGGATTATATTCAAGCACAAAACCCCAAATATGTGGCATTTGATTTATTATTTATTAAATCATTAAACAGAATTCCGCAAAGTGATAATCAACTGGTACAAGCATTTAAAAAATATCAAAATACATATACTGCTTTTAATTTTGACGATTATTCATTTGAATTAAGAACACCGCCTGAACTTGATAAAAAATTAAGCAGCGATGTTGAATTTAATGCGGAAAATGTTTCACCTCGAAAATTTTCAAATTGCAGAATAATTATGCAAGAAATAATTGATGTAACAGCGAATGTCGGTCATATAAACACACCAAAATCAGATGACGGATTTATTCGTTCCATACCTGTTATTGTAAGTTATCCCGAATATAACAAAGAAGACTATACCGTTATTAAAAATAATTATTATCTTTATATGACATTAAAAATGGCAATAGATTATCTAAATAAATATGAAAATGCAAATATCAAAAAATTATCTATTGACGAAAAAAACCAGCTTTTACTTGGTAACAGAAAAATACCGCTTACAAAAAAAGGAGAAGCTATATTAAATTGGTACGGAGAAAGCGGACTTACAAATCCAAACTCATTTAAATATGTATCATTTTGGGAAATAATTAAATCAATACAAGCAGCAGAAAAAGGACAAAAAAGCATTATTGAGCCGAATTTCTTTAAAGATAAAATTGTTTATATAGGAACAAACGTATTTTCTCTTTCTGATATTAAAACCGTGCCTACAGGAAAATATTTTCCGGGAGTAGAAATGCACGCAACATTTTTCAACAACATACTGGATAATAATTTAATTAAAAAAGCATCTCTGCCAATTAATATTTTAATTTCATTAGTATTATCAGCATTCGCAGTATTTACTGTTTTTAGAATGCGTTCAGTTATGGAATCAGTAATAACCTTTGTATTATCAATCGGTATATTTTTATATTTTTCGACATTTATAATGTCCAAATTCAATTTGTGGGTATGGGTAGCAGTGCCAATATTAATGGCGACATTTATGTTTGTCTGCTCATTTTTAATAAAATATCTTATAAAATCCAGAGATTTTGAATATACATATAAACTTGCAACTACAGACGGACTTACAGAGTTATACAATCACAGATACTTCCAAGAACTATTGAATAATAAACTTGAAACAGCACAGAAAAACAATGAAATATTTTCTCTGATAATGATAGACATTGACTTCTTCAAAAAATTCAATGATAAATACGGACATCAAGCAGGAGATGCTGTATTAAAGCACGTTGCAAGAACTTTAAAAGCAAATGTACGTTCGGATGATTATGTATGCAGATACGGCGGAGAAGAAATGACAATAATAATAAATGCAGATAAAAATAATGCCGTAGTTGCCGCAAATAAATTATGTAAGACTATTTCATCACATAATTTTGAATTATCTCCGGATTTAGCAGTAAATATAACTATAAGTTTAGGAGTATCAACATTTCCTGAAAACGGCACAACAGCACAAGAACTAATTGAATATGCTGATAAATGTTTATATAAAGCGAAAGAAACCGGTCGTAATAAGGTCGGAAATTCAGATGTATAATAAATAAGAGCTATGTAAAGTTTTAATAAATTTATAGCATTTTATAGCACATATTGTGCTTCAATATACTTATATATTTGTGTTTAATTATATTTGGGGTATGTCTCGTGAAAATAAATAAAATTAATGGTCTAAATAATATTTCATCAACAAAAACAAATACAACAGAAAAAACAAATAAACAATCAAAACAAAAAGAAATAAACGAATTATCAAATATATATTATAAACCGATATCATTCGGAAGAACAGTTGCCGAACATAAAAGCTGGGGGGCGCAAGTAAATCCGAAAACGAAAGAAGTTACATTTAAAATATTAACATATCCTGACACAAAAAAAGTAGAAGTAACAGTAGAAAAAAAGAATAACCCCAAGATAACACACACATATACACTTGCTAATAGAGGCTCTGGGATTTTTGAAACAAAAGCACCCATATCTCCTGAAGAAGTCGCAAACGGCGACAAATATTATTATACAATTTATAAAGGGAACGGAGATGTCGATAAAGTAAAAGACCCCTACTCATTCAGGCAGGAACAATTACTTGGCAAATCCACAATTTATGACCATTCACTATATAAATGGAACGATGAAAATTGGTACAAAAATAACAAAAACAGAATATCAAGAAAAGCTAATAACGAAAACGGGCTTCAACCTTTAAGAGCAGCAAGAATATATGAATTTAATACTGCTTCATTAACACAAAAAGGAACATTTGAAGCAGCAAAAGGGGTAATAAAAAACTTAAAAGATATAGGCTTTAATGCAATAGAAATAATGCCTGCAGAGAACACATATTCATTCAACTGGGGGTATGACGGAGTAGATAAGATGGCTCCATCAGAGCACTTAGGAGGACCGGATCAGTTAAAAGAATTGGTAAATTATGCACATGAACACGGTTTAAATGTAATAATGGATATGGTGCCGAATCATTTAGGACCTGATGGCGCTTCATTATTAAAGACAGGACCATATATAAAAGGAAATAATTGTTTCGGAGAATCATTTAATTTTGAAGGTGAAAATTCAAGATATGTTCGTGACTACATGGTAAATGCAGCATTAAATTGGATAGAAAACTATCACTGCGACGGACTTAGACTTGATATGACAAAATTTATGGAATCAGATTCAACAATGAAACAAATTGCAGCAGAAATCAATTATCATAGACCTGATGCATTTTTAATTGCAGAAGATTCAAGAAGCCATATAAGTGCAAATTCTGACGGTATATACTGGGATAATCCTGATGAACCTCATGATAAAAGAGTTATAAATCCGTTAAAAGTATTTGAATCGGGCGAAGGAGAAACCGAATACCAGCATACAATAGCAATAGAAGATATATCAAATAACCGCAGTTCTCTCGGAAGACTGGGATTTGATAGTGAATGGGATTTTAATTACTTTCATACATTAAAAGATGCCGTATACGGCGTTATTAACATGGATGAATATGAAAAAGCTTGTTATTGTTCACAAGACAGAGTTAAATATGTTATGAGCCATGATGAAATAGGGAATTTTGAAGGTTCAAGGCTAATTCCCAAACTAATGGTTCCAATGCTTCACTTAAATGATAACATTACACTGAATTCCGAAGACATAAAACGAGCACAAGCATACAAGGAATTAAAAGGGGTAAGCTATGAAGAAGCTATCAGAATAATCAGTGTACAAAAAGCTCAATTCGCAGCTGAAAAACTCGCGATTATGCTTCAAAAAGGTATGCTTGACAAATATGATACAACAGAATTGACTTCATATGCTTGGAAAAAAGAAGCAAACAATGCATTTAAAAGAGATGTTCTTTTGCCGCTCGGAATAAAATTAACGTCAGGCATAAATTATGCAGCAGTTAAAACAATGTATAAAAGAAGTTTTAATAAGAATAAAATGGTTATGGCAAGAACATTTGCCACCCCCGGTCCTAAAATGGTATTTCAAGGCGATGAAAGAGCAGATTTAACGCCGTTCAGATTCTTTAGAGAATTCGACTCTGTCAAGAAAGAAGATAACTTATATATAGAAAAAGGCTATGCTCCGGGGAAATCTGCACTTAAAGAATCTACTATGGGAAATATAGATTACTCAAAAGAAGGCAGAACAAATATTCTAAGATTTAAAAATCTGGTAAAAGACTTAAATAAAATAAATGATGAAAATCCCGCATTAATAAAAGGACATTTAATTCCGGAAAATACGGTAAAACATCAAGCTTCACAGGTCTTTGCCAATCACGCGGTTGATAACGAATCAGCAAATGAAATTTATACAATAACTAATTTCGCATCTATAAGTTATCCAAGCAGTACAGCTGCACAATATTACATAAAATTCCCCAAAGGCAAATGGGTTGAAATATTAAATACTGCAGATAAAAGATACGGCGGTAACGGAGCATACAATAACAACTCAATTATTGAGTCGGACGGTGTTAATAATGTTCCGGTTAATCTATCAAGCGAATCAACTCTTATATTCAAGAAGGTAGAATAATTTAAAAATAAAAAGCATTTGGATACAAAACTAATTAATACGGAATTAATTCCGTATTAATTTTTATTTATTTTCGTTTTCATCTTTTATCCCGACAAACGAATGCTCTTCTATATCCAGCTTTGAATATATTTCTTTTTTTATAATAGGAAAGAAATCACTTCTTTGAATTTCAAATTGTCTGTTAAATTCTTCCATTTTTGTGTAATTAAACTCATTCTCCCATTTCGCAACAACAACGGTAGCAACACAATTACCTATCAAATTAACAGTGGTTCTGCCCATATCCAGAATTTGGTCAACACCTAATAATATTGCAACTCCGATTAAAGGATAACCGAAATTAGAAAGAGTACCGGCAAGAACAACAAGTGCAACTCTCGGAACACCAGCGATGCCTTTACTCGTCAACATGAGTGTTGCCATAACGAACAACAATTGAAACGTAGAAAGTTCAATTCCAACAAGCTGAATTGAAAACAACATTGCCAGTGCCAAATATAAAGTTGAACCGTCTAAATTAAATGTATATCCGGTAGGCATTACAAAGCCAACAATATTTTTTGGAACACCAAAGCTTTCCATAATTTTCATAGCTTGAGGCAGCGCAGCTTCTGAAGTAGAAGTGGTAAATGCGAGAATAGCAGGCTCTCTTATAGCTCTTAATAATGAATATACAGATATTCCTACAATACGACAAGCAATATTTAATATAACAAACAGAAAGATAAATAAAGCCAAATACAAAGAAGCAATTATTTTGGCATAATTTATCATTATTCCCATACCGCTTTCGGCTATAGTATATGAAATTGCACCAAAGACACCAATCGGAGCAAAATTCATAACCAACTGCGTAAACTTAAACATTATTTCAGATAATGATGAAACACAATTTAAAACAGGTTTAGCCTTCTCTCCGACTGTACATATTGCAATTGCAAAAAATACAGAAAAGACAACTATTTGTAGTAAATCACCATTAGCCATAGATTTAATAATGCTGGTAGGCACAATATTAACAAACATATCAATTGTTGAATTATGCGAACTTTGAGCAGCCATATTTGAAACTGCATCCATCATATTTTGAGAAACAATAGATGATGAAAATCCTGCACCCGGTTTTGTAATCAATCCAACACTAAGACCTATAACCAGTGCAAAAGATGTAGCCGCAGCAAAATATATTAATGTTTTTGCCCCTAATTTACCAAGAGAACTTATGTTACCATGCGAAGCAATACCTGTAACAATAACAGAAAACAACAAAGGAGCTATAATCATTTTTATCATATTTAAAAATATTTGAGCCAAAGGCTGCATTTTAGCGCCGATTTCGGGATATTTCCATCCTACTATAACTCCGGCGATTAAACTTAAAAATATATATAAGGTTAACTTTGTTGTTTTCATTGAATAATTATTCCCGTTACAATTATAGCAAAAAAATATCCTTAAACTAATTTTTTGCCTTATTAATTAAATAGGGTTACAAATTGATACAAAAGTTATTATTTAAAATATTTAAAAAGCAATGTTATTATAGATTATTTCGGATGCTTTAACAATAAATTCTTTACCTTGAAGATTATTATATGGACGCATTGCCATAATTACTACAATATATTTTTTCCCGTCTGCTGTTTTAACAATACCTGCATCACCGAGCATATAACCAATATCTCCTGTTTTATGAAGCAGGATTGCATTTTCAGGCAAACCAGCCTGTAATAAACGATTATTCTTAACATGACCCAAATAATCAGCAATGTGTCTTTTTGATTCAGTCGAAACAAAAGATGTTGAATCTATATTATAAAACATTTTTGCCATTTCTCTTGCAGTTGTTACGTTTGTACCGTCTAAATCCGGAAGCCAAGTATTAATTCTTGTAGTTTTTAATCCCCATCTTTTCATAGCTTTGTTCATTTCGGGCATACCACCCATTTTAGAAATAATCATATTAGTGGAAGAATTATCGGAATTTTCAATCATAATTCTTGCAAGATAATCAAGAGTATGAGCAACTCCACCCTCGGAATACTGTAGTTTACCGGATCCCGGAGCTCTGTAATAATCTTCAAGCACCATAGTATCATCTAATGAGAATTTACCATGTTCAATATTCCTAAACATTTCTATTAAAACAGGTACTTTTATTGTACTTGCAGCAGGATAAGTAACATCTGCATTAATATTTACATAACTTTTACCTGAATATTCCCATACATAAACTGCAGGCGTTATTTTAGGATATTCATTTGCTAATTCAAGAAGCTTGTTTTTAAGATGTTTACGCTCATAACTTTCAGATATATCAATCATTAAGAAGTTATTATATACAGGATTTTCAACGGTATACTTACCTAAAAATAAATCTTTATAAAGATAATGATGTGTAGGATAAAGCAAGCCTGCATAATCAACATTTAAAGGAGCTTTAACCTTGAATGTAAACATATTTTCCGTATAACATTTTAAAGAATAAGGAAATACACAAAATAATAAAAAAGCAAAAAACAGCACAGAACAAACTTTAGCCAAAAAAGATTTTTTCTTTCTTTTAACTTTTTTTATCGGTTTTACACGTTTTACGGGAGTATTTTTAAAATAATACTGCTCATACATAGATGTATAAAAATCCGCATTTGGTCTATAGCTGTACTTCGGCTCAGGCAATTTTATTATACGCTCCCTTCTAAAACATTATATTATATAAACATTTATGCCTGCAATTATGTTAAAATATGCAACAAATAATTGTATAAATAAAATATAATTTGAAAACATAAATATGTTAACAGACTTTTAAAATTAAAATAAATTTGGTAGAATAAAAACAAACAGAAAGGGTTAGTTAATGAATAATTTAATAATTTTTTCAGAAGGAAACAATCCATTATTGGAAGATTTATGCAAAAAGATTACAGAATTTGAAGTAACGGTAAAAAGTGCCGATGAATTAAAAGATTTAACATCAGAAGATGCAACAGTCGCCGTAATAGACATATCAGAACAAAAACTCAAAGAAATATCAATGATTATGAAGTTTCCGATTCCTGTTTTAGTTGTTGCAAATGAAGCACCGGAAAATATAACTATAAGAGGTGAAGCTTTTGATTACATTATTAATCCCATAAATGAATATGAGCTTTCTGTTCGTTTGAAGAATCTAATAAAAATTAAAGAACTTAATCAAAAAATCAATAATATTTCAACAACAGATGAACTAACCGGATTACATAACCGTAAATTCCTTCTTGAAAGACTGGAATCAGAAATGTCCAGAGCAAGAAGATATCATTCGTCAGTATCATGTATATTATTTGATCTGGATTTCTTCAAGGTTATTAATGATATGTACGGATATGAATGGGGTGATGTTTTACTTAAGAAAATTGCTGAGATGTTATCAAGCTTGGCAAGAAAAGAAGACGTTGTAACAAGATACGGTGATGAAGAATTTATGGTTATTCTTCCTGATACAAGCGAAGAAAACGCATTTATATTTGCCGAAAGATTCAGAAGAGATGTTGAAAAAATGTCATTTATACCGGCAGGTGAAGAAGAAAGACATCCTGTTAAAATTTCAGGAGGAATTTCATCATATCCATATATGAATAATGTGGAAGAAACTGCAAATACTATTATAAGATATGCCGAACACGCATTATATAATGCAAAAAAACGCGGCAAGAACAAAGTAGTATTATTCTCACAGGTGAACTTGGATTACTAAAATGGTGATGTCCAGAGATAAAAAACCGATATCTTTTTCGTTTAATAACACCGAGCGATGCCAGTCAAGATGTATAACCTGTAATGGGTGGAAAACTCCTGCAAGCATGCAGGAAAAAGAATTAACTCTTGAAGAATGGAAAAAAATATTATTTAATCTCCATTCTTGGATGGGCAATTATCAGTTCATAATTTCCGGCGGAGAACCGTTTCTTCGCGAAGATATATTTGAGATGGCACAATATGCATCAGATTTAGGCGATACGGTAAACGTCGTCACTAACGGACTTGCTTTGCCTGATAAACTTGATAAAGTACTTCATTCTGCATTTACAAACATAACATTTTCTTTAAATTCCGTGCAAAATCCAACAATACACAATACCTCCAGAGGAAGAGAAGATGCATTTAAAAGAACAATGGATGCACTGCAAAATTTAAATTACATGAATAAAACACGAAGCGGACATAAATGGAAAAATTTATTTCTATCGACGGTAGTTATGCCTTCAAATTTATCTGAAATAAGACCGATTGCTGAGTTTTGCAGAACTGAAGGAATTGGTGTCAGCTATCAATTAATGGATAACGGGGATGCTTTTTCAACAGGAGTTGATACAGAAAGACAAATTTATGAAGTAGATATTAAGAAAGCTGCATTATCTGCCATAGATGAAATGATAAAATTAAAACAGGAGGGATATCCTATCTGCAACGGTTTTAACCAATTGAGAGCTTTTAAAGTATTAATTGACACACCGGATGAAATACAGAATATTCAATGTATGGTAGGTGAGAATAATTTTGCTATAGATCCGTACGGAAATTGCAGAATATGTTTTTGTATGAGACCGATTGGAAATTTAAAAGACAGTCTGCCGCAAGATTTATGGTATAGTAAAGAAGCTGATGAAGTCAGAGAAGAAATATTAAAATGCACAATGAATTGCAGATTATTAAATTGTAATTTTAAGTAGGGATTAAATGTCAGAAGTAAAATATGAAAAATATGTAAGCTGTAAGTGGCTTGAATCGGGAGTATGTTTTGATAACGGAGTATATGGCTCTAATATAAAATTATGTTGTTATATGAGTGCCCCCGGCGGCGGAAACACTATGATAATAGAAGACTACCATGGTGAAAAAATTGATTGGAATGACTTTTTCAGAATTAAACAAGAATACAGAGATATACAAAAAAGCGGTAAAACAGTTCCGGGATGCAGAGGTTGTGTATTTCTACATGAAAGAGAATGGCCACAAGAAAATTACATAGACAATATTCTTATTGATCATTTTACAAGATGCAATTGTTCATGTACATATTGCTATACACAAGAAGATAAGAAGAGATATAACTCACTAAAGACATATAATCTCTATCCTATTATAAAAGATATGTTTGATAAAAAGATAATACGAAAAGGCGGTGCCGTTGGATTTGGCGGAGGAGAGCCCACTATTTTACCGGAGTTTGATAAAATTATTGAGCTATTCTTGAAAAACGGATTTGATAATATGCGAGTTCCCTCATCAGGAATAAAATATTCTAAAATGATAGAAAAAGGTATATCAACAGGACAATTATCGGTTGTAATATCAATAGACAGTTCTTCAAGAAAAACCTATAAACAAATAAAACAAATAGATGCTTTTGAAAAAGTGGCAAATAATATGAAGAAATATGCAAAAGCAAAAAGAGATACACATTATGGTGTTATAAGTAAATATATTATAATTCCGACTGTTAATGACAATGAAGAAGAATTGGATAACTGGTTGAAATTTAATAAAGAAAACAATATAGAAGTTATAGTTATAGATATAGAAAACAGCTGGCTAAATACATATAGAGATTCTGAACCAGACCAGAGAATTGTAAAGTTACTGCATTATGTAGTAAAAAAGGCAAAAGAAATGAATTTCTTCAAGCTTGAAATTTGTGACAGAGCTAGATATCTGGTACCCGAATATGAAAGCGATGAAGACGATTAGATTTCAAATCCGCTGAATACAATTGCTTCATTGAATGCTTTATTTTCTTCTTTTACTGTTTTAAAGAAATCTCTTACCAAAATTGCATTATTTTGAAGTTGTTCAAAATGATTATCACGGAAGAAATTTTCCATCATTTCTCCGGTTTGCATATATTTTCTGTTTTTTACATATAATTTAAAATTTTTATTTCTTTTAATAATTTTCTTAACCGCAAATGATAATATCATAGGAAATAAATCAAAGAATTGCGGTGAAATAATAACATCAATAAAATAATTTTTATTATCGGCAGTTCTAATTTCCAAAAAGGCTTTTGGTGCTTCTTTCTTAGATGTCTTATATATATACTTAAAAGAAGAAGCGGAATTAATTCCGTTAAAAATACCGTCAAAAAATTCTTCTTTTTCTCTTGAAAGAGAATATTTGTAGTGTGTAATTAAAGACTCATTAAATAAATCCGCAACACTTTGTGCATCAGTATTATCAAAATGTTTAAATGATTTTTCATCAATATTTTCATAAAGAAAATTCAAGTTAGAGACAGAAAGAAGTGTTTCTGTAGAGCAATACCTGAAACCGCAGCCTTTGACAAATAAATCAATCAACTCAGACATATTGTCATCAACAGAAACATAAAAAGTATCAACACCTCTTGCACCAAATTTTGCAATAATATATTCAAGAAGCTGTTTCCCTTCTTCATGCGCATTTTTGCCTAAAAATAATCTTTTGATTTGCCACTTATAGGGATTACCTTTTTTTGCTTTGACTGTAATAACACCATTTAAATTATTATTGTTATCAAAAACGACATATGTTTCTGCAAATTTACGACAATGTACGTTATATAAAAAATTTTGAATATTCGTTATGGGAACAGAAAGAAAAAATAATCGTCTGTAACTCATAACATTATCATTACAGACAACAGAAATAAGCCTTTTAACATTAATAATATCAGAATAACTTATCTTTTTTATTTTTGCCATAAACTAAACCCACTTTATAATTATAACCTAATTTTAAATAAAAACCATCTAAATAATTTGTAATCGAATAAAGAAGATAAATATTGATAAAGCAAAAGTTAAGAAATAGTTAATAACTATTGAGTAACAAAATTGATATCTTATAATAAAAATAACGGTGGAGTAGAGGAATGCTAAAAAACTTTTTTAAAAAAGATATAAAAGACAATAATCCTTTTAATGAAAAGGATATGGATAAAGGAGATGAAACAAATACTATGACTGAAGAAAATAAAGAACCCGAACAGGAAATAGTAGAAGAAACAACTGATAATACAGAAGAAGTATCCGATACAAACAATGAAGGTGAAGAAGCAAAAGAACCTGAAAAAACAGAAGAAGAAATCGAAGAAACTTCCGAAGATAAATTGAAAAAAGATTTTGAAAATTTAAATAATCAATATTTAAGACTCGCCGCAGATTTTGAAAATTACAGAAAAAGACAAGCACAAGAGAGAGAAGCTCTATTGAAATACGGGGCAGAAGAGTGCATGAAAAAAGTATTGGAAGTTGTAGACAACTTCGACAGAGCCGTTAATATGGTTGAAAAAATAGATAATATTGAGAAAATGAAAGAAACATTTTTCATTTTAAATAAACAATTAATGGATTCATTAACAAAATTGGGATTAGAACAAATAAAATGTGTGGGAGAAAAGTTTGACCCTAATTTGCATGAAGCGGTATTACAAACCCCGACAGATGATTATCCTGAAGAAACGATAATAAACGAACTTCAAAAAGGATATAAACTCGGAGAAAAAGTATTAAGACCAGCAATGGTATCAGTAGCGGTTAAACAACAATAGTACCGATTGAAAGATTAAAAGATATGAGTGATTATTACGAAATACTGGGCGTAGATAAAAACGCAACAAAAGAGGAAATAAAATCAGCCTTCAGACAAAAAGCGAGGCAGCTTCACCCCGATGTAAACAAGGCACCGGATGCAGAAGAAAAGTTTAAAGAGCTGGGAAAAGCATACGAAACATTAATAGATGATAATAAGCGCGCAACATATGACAGATATGGAGAAGACGGTTTACAAAATGCGGGTTTTGACACATCAGGTCCGTTCGCAAGTGGTTTTGGTGATTTAAACGACATATTTGAAAGCTTCTTCGGAGGTGCATTTGGATTCGGAGGAAGAGCAACGAACCCAAACAGTCCGCAAAACGGAGCAGATTTAAGGTTAAATCTTGAAATAGAATTTGAAGAAGCAATATTTGGCGTAAAAAAAGAAGTAAAAATATCACATTTGGAAACATGTGACGAATGCGGAGGTACAGGTTCAGCTAAAGGAAGCAAACCTGAAAACTGTAAGACTTGCGGAGGTACAGGTCATATACAACAGGTAATGAAAACTCCTTTGGGCAATTTCAGTCAAATTACAACATGCCCGAATTGCCACGGTACAGGAAAAATTAATTCTAATCCTTGTAAAAAATGTCATGGAGACGGCAGACTTGAAACCGAAAGAACATTGCACATAAATATTCCTGCAGGTGTTGATAACGGCTCAAGAATAGGCTTGGCTAATGAAGGTAACTGCGGAAAAAACGGCGGAAGAACAGGTGACCTAATAGTTGTCTTATATGTAAAAGAACACAAAGAATTTAAACGTGACGGAGTTGACATATATTCAACTGTAGATATTTCTTTCCCTCAGGCAGTACTTGGTGATACAATAGAAGTAAATACACTCGACGGGAAAAAAGAACTTGTAATTCCTGCAGGTATAGAACAAGATAAAGTATTACAAATGAAAGGTGCCGGTGTACCATATTTGGGAAATACAGGAAAAAGAGGAAATCATAATTTCATAGTGAAAATAAGAACACCTCAAAATATAACACCTGAAGAAAAGCAACTTTATAAGAAATTATATGAAATCAATTGTAACAAAAAGCCATCATCTAAATTCATTGATAAAATGAAAAATGTACTTCATAATTAAACAGGGGAAGTTAATGAAAATAAAATCAATAATTATATGTTTAATAATAATATTTTTAAGTGTAATGCAGGCACAGGCAACACAATATCCAAGAAATATGAGGACATATTTGCTTGAACAAAAAAGAGTGCCATCAATCAGATATGACGGAATTGTTGTATACGACAAAAATACAATGTATATTCCGGTAATACCAGCACATCCATTAGAAGTTGATGCCGTAAAAATAGTTAAAACATATCCGGCAAATCAGCCGATGGATAAGCTGCCTGATTTGGTTGTATTTAATAATAATTATTCACTAATAAAAATTTCCAGAATAAATGAAAATACATTGGGTGCAAAAGCAATTTCCGATTTACCTGAAGTTGTAAAGACAGGGCTGCTTCCGCAAGACATGATGGTTCCGAGAGGTTTAACACTACCTGAAAATTATGCCGGTATATTGGGTGATGTTTCGATTCCTCTGGTTGGAAGCGCAAAATCACCGACATTTGTTTCAGGAAGAAAACCTGCACCATTACCGTCAGGTAAGAGAGTCGCAACAGACAACAGAAACTATACAATTCCCGCCGATTTAAAAAATAAATTATATTTCGTAAATAATTATCAGACAGAATACCTTGAAGTATTTTCTTCAACAGTATCAGAACCATTGTATTCTTTAAAAACATCAGGTGTTATGAAAGATGTCAAACCTGTATTGGGCGGAAAATTTTTACTTGTTGCAACAGCAAATAAGAAAAATATTGATGTAATAGATGTTGATAAAGAATATATTTCAAAACAAATTGATTTAACTGCTATTCCATCCGAAATTGCAGTAGATGAGGAGAGAGGGAAAGCATACGTAGCAAGCTTAAAAGACGAATCATTATTTGTAATTGATTTAAATACTATGACAATGAAAGAAAAAATCCAACTCGTAGGCGCACCGCAAAGACTTTCTATATCGCAGGATGGTACAAAAATTGCATATATTGATATTAAAACATCAAATATCTATATAATGGATTTTCTTGATGAATATTCAAATAAACTTATAACAAATTACCCAAACACATCAAAACTCATACTCGGTAACAATGTATTATACCTTATAGCAAGAACCGAACCGAAATTAAGAATTGTAGAATTTGATTTATTACAGGATAATAAGAAAACGAAGACTTGGAAAGACAAAAAAAGAGATAAAATCAGAAGAGAAGAGAACAGAAAAGAAAATGCCGATCACGCAACAAGTGATTTATACACATCATTTGCTAGCATAGATGAAAGTCAGGAAGAAGAATCAGAACTTATAGATGACTTATTTATGTATGCAACAAGCACTAATGACATTGATATCGGTTCAAAACCTATTGATATGTACACAAATAACGGCATAATATACGTTTTATGTGCAGGTAATAATACAGTATACAGCTATAATATAACATCAGGTGAATTAAAATCCGACAAACTTCCGATGGATGGTTTTTCTAAGGCATTCACTCCTGTTCCAAATTCAAATTTAGCTATAATAACAAACATGGCAGACTTAAAATATGTTGTTTATGATTTAAACAAAGAAAAATCTGTACAAACTCTGCCAATCAGCGAGTACATTAATTCTATAACTGTACTGGAAAGAGAAAATGGAAAATAAAACCGTTGCAATATTAGACAAATTAGAAGAAACATCAGAAGAATATTGGAATATTTCTCACCAAACAGGCAATTTTATAAGCATGCTGATAAAATCATCAGGCAGAAGAAATGTTCTTGAATTAGGGACTTCAAACGGTTATTCCACATTATGGATATCAGATGCTCTTCAATATACAAACGGACATTTAACAACAATAGAATTTTGGGAAAAGAGGCAATGTCTGGCAAGAGAGTATATAAAAAACTGCGGTTTATCCGAATATGTAACATTTAAAATCGGACAAGCATATGACATAATTATGGACGAACTGCAAAACGAACAATATGATATGGTTTTTATTGATGCAAACAAACAGGAATATTTAAGATTTTTTGAAGCGGTACACCCAATATTAAAAAGAGGCGGAATTATATTAGCAGATAATATTACATCACATGCAGAAAAAGTAAAACCGTTTGTAAATGCAATTACAGAACATAAAGAATATCAAAGCCAGATTTTAGACTTACCTGACGGATTATTAATGGCATATAAATTATAGAGGCACATATGATAATGGAAAAAGTAATAAAATCAGTTAATGGTGACATAATAGATTTATCAAAAGTCGGAATATTTTATAATGAAGAAAATGACAGTGCAAAAAAGATGTCACAACACATAGTATCTACATTAGAAAACAAAAATATAAATTGTGAAGTTTTAACTACAAAAAATTTTAATAAAGATATAACTTTGGCATTTGTATTGGGCGGCGACGGGACAATTTTAAAAACATCAAGATATTACGCAAAATACGGAGTTCCTATTTTAGGAATTAATTTGGGCAGACTCGGCTTTTTATCACAAGCGAAACCAACTCAAATAGAAGAAGCTATTGTCTGCATACAAAACGGGAATTTCAAAATTGAAGACAGAATCATGCTCTCTACATTGAATGGTGAGATGAATGCATTAAACGATATCGTTATAAAAGGAGAAGCTTTCTCCAGAACATCAAGATTATATGTACACATAAACGATAATATAGTATGTGATTACTTGGCAGACGGAATAATTATATCTACGCCGACAGGCTCAACGGCATATACACTGTCAGCAGGAGGCCCAATATTATTCCCAACACTTGATGCAATGGTTATTGTTCCTATTTGCCCTCATACTATGAATGCAAGACCTATTGTTATTCCTTCAACAGAAATCATAAGTATAACATCCAGCCAAAAAAAGCCATTATTATCAATTTCTGCTGATGGACAAAATACACTTGATTTAAAACCGAATCAATCAATAGAAATTAAGAAAAGTGATTATTGCGCAAAATTATTACTGTTAAATATGCATAGAAATTCATTTTATTCGGTATTAAAAGAGAAGCTTCACTGGGGACTTTCTTGGCAGGGATAGCATGATAAAATCTGTAACAGTACAAAATTTTATATTAATAGACAACATTACATTAGAATTTGATAAGGGTTTTAATGTTTTTACCGGTGAAACAGGTGCAGGAAAAAGTATAATAATCGGGGCAATAGATGCAGCACTGGGTGCAAAAGTTTCAAAAGAAGTAATCAAGACAGGCGCAGATAGAGCATATATAGAATTAAATATTGAATTGAAACCTGATTTTGATAAATCAATATTTACAGAAAACGGAATTGAAATTGAAAATAATGAACTGGTTATTTCTAAGGAAATAACTGCAAATTCCGCACGTTCAAGAATTAACGGAATACAAGTCACACTGGATTACATAAAGGAAATCAGAGAAAACTTACTGGATATTCATACGCAGCACCAAAATTACAATTATCTTCAACAAAAAAATCATATAATTTTACTGGATAATTTTGCATTAAAACCACACAGAGATAATATAGAAACATTCAATAAAAAATACAATCAATATATTGAGCTTCAAAATAAACTTGAGCAGGCTCAAAAAATAGTAAATACAACACAACAACAGGAAGAATTTCTTAAATTTCAAATACAAGAAATCGAAAGCGCAAATATAGAAGATATTGATGAATGCGAAAAACTTGAAAAAGAACTTGAAATTCTTGCTAATGCTGAAAAGATTAAAGAACTTTCATATTCATCATATTGGACACTATACGGAGATGAAGGCAATATAATAAATGCCCTCGGAATCGTAAAAGCAAATATATCGAAGCTGTCATCAATGGATGATAGTATAACAAATATTGAGGAAGATTTTGTAAATACATATGAGACATTAAAAGATATTGCAAATCAACTGCGTAATTATTCGGAATCAAAAGAAAACGATACGGAGAGAATGGATTATATTAATGAAAGACTGAGTCTTTTAGATAAACTTAAAAGAAAATACGGCAATACATTAGAAAACGTATTAAATACTTATAATAATTTATCGGATGAACTAGAAAAAATTGAATGTTCTCAAGATGACATAATAAAATATGAAAAAGAAATAAAAGAATTAAAATCAGAATTGGACAAACTTGCGAATATAATAAGTTCTGCAAGAAAAGAACTTGCAAATGTACTATCTGAAGCAGTAACAAAGGAACTTGAAAAACTTGAGATGCAAAAAGCAAGATTTAAAATAGACATTCAACCATGTGAAATGAATGAAAAAGGTACAGACAGAGTTGAATTTTTAATGTCCGCAAATATATCCGAAGAATTGAAGCCGCTTGCTAAAACTGCATCAGGCGGAGAAATATCAAGAGTAATGCTTGCAATAAAAACAATATTTGCACAGGCAGATAATACAAATACAGTTATATTTGACGAAATAGATACGGGAATATCAGGAAAAGCTTCGCAATCTGTAGCTGATGAAATAGCAAACTTAGCAAAAACTCATCAAATAATATTAATAACCCACCAACCTATTATCGCTGCAAAAGCCCAAGCACATTTTTACGTTAAAAAACAACAGACAGATACTACAAAAATAAGTGTTTATAATTTAGAAGGCGAAAACAGAATAAAAGCTATCGCACTATTGGCAGCAGGGGAAATAAACGACGAATCTGTTTCTTTTGCTAAAACTTTGCTTGCAGTATAAATACAGCTGCATAATAAAAAAAGACAAAAAAAATGCAAGTTTAAAGTAAGATTTAAGAACTTGCAATATTTACACTAGCCGAAACATTAATAACAGAATTATTATACAACGAAATTTATTTTTAGTAAAGTATCCTATTGTTTTTTTCCATTTTTAAATGATTTTTTTTAATATTTGTTAACACAAAAAAGAACATAAAAATAAAGCAAATAATTTAATTAAGATATGTGTATAAACTTGTAATAATTGGTCTTTTATCGGATAATTTAAATATAGAATAGAGGTAGTAGTATTATGAGAAAACCCGTAATTGCAGTTTTAGGCGCAACTGGTGTTGTAGGAAGACACATATTAGAAATATTAGAAGAAAATAATGTAGTTTATGAAGATATAAAATTTTTAGCCAGCAAAAAAAGTGCAGGTAAAACAATAGAATTTAAAGGGCAAGATTATACCGTAATAGAAGCGACTCCGGATGCCTTTGAAGGAGTAAATATTGTATTGGCATCAGCAGGCGGTTCAACAAGCTTAGCATTAGCAAAAGAAGCCGTAAAGAGAGGTGCGGTATATATTGATAATTCAAGTGCATTCAGAATGGAGCCTGATGTACCGCTAGTTATAGCAGGGGTAAATGATGAAGATATAAGAAAACATAAAGGCATTATAGCAAATCCGAATTGTTCGACATCTCAATTAATGCTTGTTTTAAAACCGCTGCATGATTATGCCGGAATAAAAAGAATGGTTGTAAGCACATACCAATCTGTTTCAGGTGCAGGTCTCGCAGCAATAAATGAATTAAGAGAAAACACAATAGCTGTAAATGATAAAAAAGAATTTGAGAACAAAGTATTCAAAAAGCCTATTGCTTATAACTGTATTCCTCAAATTGACGTATTTTGCGATAACGGATATACAAAAGAGGAAATGAAAGTAACAAATGAAACAAGAAAAATATTGCATTTAAATCCGAATACACCTATTTCATGTACGGCAGTTAGGGTTCCTGTATTTGTAGGACATTCTGAAGCTGTTACAGTAGAATTTGAAAAGGATATAACACCCGAGAAAGCAAGAGAGATACTGGAACATGCTTGGGGTGTAAAAGTAATTGATGATACAGCAAATTATGAATTTCCGACCGCAGTAATGGCAGCCGGAACAAATCCTGTTTATGTAGGCAGAATCAGAAAAGACATAGCTTTTGACAATGCAATTTCTTTCTGGTGTGTTGCGGATAATTTAAGAATTGGTGCCGCATTAAATACAGTAAGAATAGCGGAAAAAGTTATTGAAATGCAAGTCTTTTAAGAGGAACAAAAGTATGAGATATGATGCAGGCGAAGTAATAACAGCAATGATAACTCCTTTTAAGGAGGATTTAAGCATAGATTATCAGGGATTAGAAAAGCTGGTAAATCACTTAATTAATACAGGAACGGATGCTATACTTGTTGCAGGGACAACAGGAGAGACCCCGACGCTAACTCATGAAGAAGAAGATAAATTATTTGATTTTGTAAAACAAACAGTGGCAGGCCGAGTAAAAATTATAATGGGTGCCGGTTCAAACTGCACTGAAACAGCTGTCGAATCATCGAAAAAAGCGAGAAAAGCAGGTGCAGATGCTATTTTAACAGTTGTACCATATTACAATAAACCTTCACAAAAAGGGATGTATGAACATTTTTCCTCAATTGCAAAAGCCGTAGATTTACCTATTATCTTATATAATATTCCCGGAAGAACAGGTGTAAATATGCAGCCTGCAACAATAGCAAAACTGGCAAAAGAATATAAAAATATAGTTGCCGTAAAACAGAGTAACGGTGATTTAGATTTAATTAGTGATATTAAATCATTATGCCCCGAAGATTTTACAATATATTCGGGGGATGACAGTTTAACACTTCCAATGTTATCATTAGGTGCACACGGTGTAATAAGTGTTGCATCTCATATACAAGGTAAAAAAGTAAAACAAATGGTACAAGCATACAAAAAAGGTAATATAGAAGAAGCTTTAAAACTTCATCTACACTTATATCCATTATTCAGGAAATTATTTATGGCACCAAATCCTGTTCCTGTTAAAGCAGCATTAGCACATGCAGGAATAATAAATGAATACGTAAGAAAACCATTGGTTGTACTTGATGAAGAAGAAAAGAAAGAACTATATTCCGTATTAAACAAATATGAATAAATAAAGGAAAGCTGATTGTTAAATAGAGTAAAAACAATATTTAATAGAAAAAAATTCGGTAATACATTGGCAGAAACGCTGGTTGTATTGACTGTTATAGGTATTGTTTTTACATTAAGTATAGGTACATTCGTAGCAGATTACAACAGAAACCAGACCGTTGTAAGATTACAAAAATTATATTCCACACTATCACAAGCATTTGAAAAATCAGTAGCAGAAAACGGAAGTCCTTATACTTGGGACTACCCTGATCAATTAAGCGATCAAGGCTCATATGAATTTTTTCAAACATATTTAAGACCGAATTTAATGCTTATGAGAGATTGTAAAAATTCTACCGAAGGCTTTTGCAATTATTCATTTAAAGAGTTAGATGCAACAGAAAAGAATTTAAATGGAACTTGGGCAAGATTTTTCTTAAATGACGGAGCTTTTGTTGCTCTTCAAGCATTATCAAACAAAAATTACAAAGTTGTTTATTTTTATGTTGATACTAACGGTAAAAAACGTTTAAATGTAGTAGCAAGAGATATTTTCTTATTTGAATATTGGATAGAAAATATTGACCATCCTGAATACGTAGGCAAATTAAGAGCATATGGAGAAGGGAAATTACGTGAAGATTTGATATCTGATATTGATCCAAATAATTGCAACAAAAATACAAACGGAAATTATTGTGCAGCCTTGATTATGAACGATAACTGGCAAATAATTAACGGTTATCCTTGGGCTCAAGCAAGATATGTTGTTCAATAAATCATCTTAAGATTTTAAATATTTCATTACATTTTTGAAATATTTCTTTAGCCTGCGAAAAATCTATCATATTTGGACCGTCACAAAGAGCATTATCAGGTTCAGGATGAACTTCAAAGAAAAGCCCGTCAGCACCTGCAGCGACAGCAGCTTTTGCAAGAACGGGAACAAATTTTCTTTCACCTGAAGAACTTTCACCGCATCCGCCGGGGAGCTGTACACTATGTGTTGCATCAAAAATAACAGGATATCCCAAATCTTGTATTATAGGAATAGTTCTCATATCCGATACAAGATTGTTGTATCCAAAAGTAACGCCTCTATCAGTAATTGTAATTTTATCATTACCGGATTCTTTTACTTTATTTGCAATAGGTTTCATTTGCTGCGGAGCAAGAAACTGTCCTTTTTTAATATTAATAATCTTGTTTGTTTTTGCCGCAGCAACCAATAAGTCAGTTTGTCTGCACAAAAATGCAGGAATTTGTATAATATCTGCAACTTCAGCAGCTATTGATGCCTGTTGAGGTTCATGAATATCAGTAACTATAGGGACATTAAATTCCTTTTTTACCTGAGATAGGAGTTCCAAACCTTTATCAATGCCTAATCCCCTATATGAGGAAATAGAACTTCTGTTGGCTTTATCAAAAGATGATTTAAATATAAAATTAATATCTAAATCTGTAGTCAATTTTTTAAGGTATTCAGCGGTTTTAAATAAAATTTCTTTTGATTCTATAGCACAAGGACCGGCCAAAATCGTAAGTTTTTCAGCACCGATATAAAAATCATTTAATTTTACTTTATTAACCATTTATAATACCCTCCAAACAGTTTCATTATACAACAAAAAACAAGCATATAAAATATAGAATTGGTGACATCAAATTGTCTTTATAATAAAATAAAATCATACAGATATTAAAGAGGATAACAGTATGAAAATATCATTAGAATGGCTTAATGAATATGTTGATATAACAGATTTAACGGTTGAACAAATCGTTCATGAATTAACAATGAGTGGTCTTGAAGTTGAAGAAATAGAGAAAGTCGGTGCAAAATTTACCAATATAATAACAGCAAAAATAAAAGAAATAAGACAACATCCGAATGCGGATAAACTTCATCTTGTTGATGTTGATTTGGGAACACAGGTAAAAACAGTTGTATGCGGTGCGCAAAACATAAAAGAAGGACAAATTATTCCTTATGCATCAGTAGGTTCAAAAGTACTAAACAGAAAGACATTTGAACAATATGAATTAACACCCGCAGTAATAAGAGGAGTAGAATCCCAAGGTATGCTCTGCTCACAAGATGAACTTGGGTTAGAAGGATTACAGGAAGAAGACGGCATCTTAATACTAAACAGACTTTATGACAATATCGAACTCGGAACTGATGTTCAAAAATTATTAAACATACAGGAAGATACGGTTATTGATGTTGCACCTACCGCAAACAGAGGCGATGAAATGTCTGTTATCGGTGTAGCAAGAGAAATCTGTTCATTATTCAATAAAACATTAAAACTTGAAAAACAGACTGAACCGAGCGTATTAAAAAGACACCATTTTGAAGTTGAAATTAAAGCAAAAGATGCATGCGAATACTATGCAATTGCAGTATTAAAAGACTTAAAAATAAAACCGTCTCCTGATTGGATGAAAAGAAGACTTGAAGTTTCGGGAATTCGTTCAATAAACAATGTAGTAGATATAACCAACTATGTTTTACTTGAATACGGACAACCTCTTCACTCTTTTGACTTAGACAAATTAGACAATTATCTTTGCGTAAGACGTGCAAATCCGAATGAAACAATAGTTACATTAGATGAAGTTGAACGTCAATTAACAAATGATACTATCTTATGTGCAACAAAAGACAAAGGGGTATGTGTTGCAGGTGTATTTGGCGGACTAAATTCAGGTATTGATGAAAACACGAAAAATGTTGCATTAGAATCTGCATACTTTACACCTCCAACTAACAGAAAAAATGCCAGAAGCATCGGCTACAGAAGCGAAGCTTGCGCAAGATTTGAAAGAGGAGTAGATATTGAGTCGACAAAACCTGCTCTAATCAGAGCCGTAAATCTGTTAATTAAATATGCAGATGCAAAATTTGAAGGTATATCTGATACGGGAATTAATAAACTTGAAGATGTAATAATTACATTAAGATTTAATCAGGTAAAAAGAATTTTGGGAATGGAAATTCCATCGGAAAAATGCATAGAAATATTGGAAAATCTCGGATTTGAATTACTTGGCAAGAATGAAGCAGCAGCAAGATTTAAGACACCAAGTTTCAGAGTTAACGACGTTAAACAAGAAGTTGATTTAATTGAAGAGATAGCAAGAATATACGGGTACGATAAAATTGCACCTACACTTCCAAACAAAACACAATCACCCGAAGTGTCTCAAGAAGCAAAATTATTGGATAAAATAAATAAAATGTTCTTAGGGTTTGGTTTCAACGAAGCAATGACTTCATCATTAATAGGCGAACCACTTTTAAATCAATTCGGACTCGGCTACAAAAAAGAAGAAGCTGTTTTTGTTCAAAATCCGCAATCAGAAGACCACACGATGTTGAGACAAACAACAATAGCAAATATTCTCAGCACACTGAAAATGAATTTTGATAATGGGCAGAAAAATATTTGGCTTTATGAAATGGGTAAAACATATTTTATAAAGAAACCTGCTGAAAAAATAGACAGCGGTGTAGAAGAAAATCTAATGATATCAGGAGTCATGACCGGCGAAACAAATCAAAATTTATGGAAAAAACTGCCGGTATGTGATTTTTACACATTAAAAGGAGTTATGGAATCTTTATTCAGCCTTTTAAATATTTCAGGAAGAGTAAAATTAAATACAAACGATGATTGTACATATTTACATCCGGGAAGAAGTGCAAAAGTTGTATTACTGGGGAAAACCCCTGAAGTTATAGGGCATTTCGGAGAAATATATCCGATTCTTAAAGATAAAATGAAAATCAATCAAGATATATATTTATTTGAAATAAATTTAACTAAACTATTAGAAGCTGCAGCAATCCACACACCAAAATATAAACAACTGCCGCAATTCCCCGAAGTACAACGTGATATATCATTTGCGATTGAAAGAAACATAACAAATGATGAAATTGTACTTGCAATTAAAAAGAGTGCAAACAGCAAATTATTCAGAGGTGCTAATCTCTTTGACATTTATCAAGGCGAACACATACAAGAAGGCTATAAGAGTATGGCATACAGAATAACATTACTGGATGAAGAAACAACATTAACCGATGAGAGAATAAATAACGAAATGGAATCTATAAGAAACGGATTAATGAAGAAATTTCCTACAATTAATTTCAGATAAACAAATAATTAATAATACGAAAAGGATATACAAGAATGTATATCATTTTTATTTCCACAAAATATCTACACAACAAATAAATATACTATATAAATCATTATATTATTAATTTTTGTATCATAACGTAATAATTGAATAGAGAATTCTTGAAATGAAAGTCTAAATATATATAATAATAATATTAGAGATTAGGGAATGTACATGCTTAAAAACATTACATTAAATTTATTGGGGATTATTTCAAGGAGGATTTTCTAGTGCTTAGAAGCAGAGATATGGGTAGATCAATAGCTGTAAGAAGATGGACAAATACAGCATTAGAATGTTACAAACGCGGTTGTGTTTGTGAGGGATGTTTTTATACGGACTTTTTTAACGGCACATCACAAAAATGCCAAATGAAAGCATCCGTATTAGAGTTAGTGAGAGTATTGGGTAAACCTAACGTAGAAATACAACAGGTTTTGGTAGATTAGTACAAATTAATATTATTAAGCTCCCTATAATTGGGGGCTTATTTTTATTGAAAAAAAAAATAAGACCGCATAAAATGCGGTCTTATTTATAATTTAATTTTTATATAATATCTTTATATTCTTCTGTATTATTTAAAAGGTCATAATCTATTTCATTTTCATTATCCGCAATAACAGCAGCAACAACTGCATCACTTGCGACATTTACAGTCGTTCTAAGCATATCTACAACACGATCTATTGCAAATAAGAAAGCAAATCCTTCAACCAGCTGCTGCGGTGATAAACCTAAACTGTTTAATACCAAAGCAATTGTTATCAAACCTGCACCAGGGATACCTGCACAAGTACTTGAAGAAATAATAACCAAAAGCATTATTAATATAATTTGTAACGGTTCTATAGTTACACCATATGCTTGAGTTAAGAATATAACACAAACTGTTTGGAATAAAGCAGTACCGTCCATATTAAGTGTTGCACCTAAAGGAAGAACGAAACTGCAAACTTTATGTGAAATTCCTCTTTTTTCACAGCATGCTATTGTTAAAGGAAGTGTTGCACTGCTTGATGCCGTGCCGAATGCAACAAGCAAAGCTTCAATTATTGCAGCATAGAAAGTGGTGACCGGAACCTTGCTGAATATTTTCATTAAAATAGGATAAACAACAAAGAACTGTATAATAAAACCAAGCATGATTATTCCGAGGAACAATGAAAGTTTTGAGAAAATACTCAATCCGAAAGAAGAAACAGCAACTGTTGTTAATGCAAATACACCGGGGGCTGCAAAAACCATAATCCAATCAGTTATTTTCATTGTAGCTGCGAATACAGATTCAAAGAAAGAAACTATTGGTCTGTTTATTTCACCCAATTTAGATAAAGCAAGTGAAAAGATAAGAGTAAAGAATATAATCGGAATCATTTCACCTTTAGCCAGTGATTCCAATGGATTTTGAGGAATCATATTTAAGAATATATTTCCGATATTGCCTCTTTGTTCTTCAATTACTGCGCTTACCAATGTTTGAGCATCAACAGAAGCCTGTTGGCTGATAAAATGCTGTATTCCTATACCGGGTTGGAATATTAGGACGAGACCTGCACCGATAATAACTGCAAGAATAGTTATTATACCGTAGTATATAATCATCTTTTTGCCGAATTTACCGATTTGTTTGCTGTCACCAACACTTGATATACCGACTATTAAAGCACTGCATACCAAAGGAATAACTACCATTTGGATAACTCTGATAAATGCCTGACCTATTATATTTAGAATATTAATAACAGACGGCGCAATATGTGCGAATTTAACAAATCTTATATTTTGAGTATTAGTAACATCGTGAAGGAAATTACCAAAAATTATACCTAATATAATAGCTAAAAATATATGCCAATTCCTTTTAATACCAAGTCCAATGGCTACAAATAATGTTTGTGCGTGTAATTTCATAAATACCTCTATTCATACCTAGCATAACTGATTGTACAATTATTTAGATAATAATTCAAGAATTTTACAAGAGAATTGTATATAATAAATTTTGACTAAAAGAAAAAAAAGAATTATATTACTAAACATGAAAAAATTTACAACGAAATTGTTTATAATATTTGTTTTATTTTTAACTGTAATGTTCTACTCATTAATTTTTATCGGACATAAAAATACTAAAACAAATAAAGATTTTTCCATAGAAGAAATAAAGTTAATGGAAAGAAATATGATTGGTCCAATGCAGGATATTCCGCCGAAGCAAGGCAGGCATCCCTCGCATGCTATACCATTTTTAATCATAATCGTAGTCAGTTCTTGTTTTACTGCAATAGTTTTAAAATATATAGAAAAGAATTTTATTATTCCGCTTGAATACATACAGGAAAATATAAAAGAAATTGATAAAGGCAGATTGAACATTCGTTTTAAAACAGACAGCGAAAATGAAAATATAAAAAGCACCTATAGAACATTAAATATGATGGTGCAAGGACTAAAAGAGAAAGAAAAACTTCAGGATAACTTTATACAAAACCTTGTACATGATTTGCGTGCTCCTGTAATAGCTCAAGAGCGCGCAATGGAAATACTATCTGAAGACATGGAAGAGAATCCGCTGTTAAAAGGAATGATAGAGAACAATGAATCTTATTTAAAAGTAATAAACTCTATTATTGAAACATTAAAGCTAAAAGAAATAACTATAGAAAAAACAGATATAAATTTATGCGAACTGACAGGAACAATATTTAAAGCATTAAAGCCTGCCGCAACAGCAAAAAACATTACATTAATAAATAAAGTAAATAAAGAATTTGTAATATGGGCAGATTATATGTCTTTAAGCAGAATAATTATGAATATAGTTTCAAATTCAATTGAGAGCATAGACGAAAACAAAATAATTGAAGTAAGTGCTCAAAGATTACCGACCGCAACATCTGTTTCTATAAAGGATAACGGCTGCGGAATAAGCCAAGCCGATATAAAAAATATTTTTAATAAATATGTTTCTAATAACAAATCCGGCAAAAAATCTGTTTCGGGTCTTGGACTTTCAATCGTAAAAGATTTAGTCAACAAAAATTATGGTAAAATATACATTGACAGTAAACTGAATGAATACACAAGATTTGTAATAGAATTACCAAACAGAGGTAGAAATGGCAAAATATAATATTTTAATTGCGGAAGACCATCCCCTGACAAGACAAACTTTAGAGTATCAAACAAAAAAGCTTAAAAATGTCAATTTAGTTACTGCCGTTGAAAACGGGAAACAAGCAGTTGATTTTGTTAAAGAGAATAAAACAGATATTGTTTTAATGGATATAGATATGCCTGTAATGAATGGCATAGATGCAACAATAGAGATTAAAAGAACAAGAAAAGATGCAAAAATTATAATGCTGACTTCTCATACCGAAAAAGCTAAAGTATTAGATTCCTTCAATTCAGGAGCAAATGCATACTGTGTAAAAAATATCAAAATTGACGAACTATCACAAATCATGGATATTGTTGCAGAAGGCGGTATTTGGGTTGACACACAAATTGCGGGATACATTTTTGATGTACTGAAGAATATAGAAGAAGCTCAAAAACAAGAAAAAATCACAGCTGAAGACTTTAATATTTCCGAACGCGAGAAAGAAGTATTAAAAGAAATAGCAAACGGTCTTTCTAATGATGAAATAGCAGAAAAATTGTTTATTTCAAGAAATACGGTAAAGAATCATATAGCAAGCATTATCAATAAATTATCTGTAAAAGACAGAACTCAAGCCGCAATTTTTGCATTAAAAAATAATATATTTGGTAATAATTAATTCTAAATCTATATAGCTGAATGTAATTAAAAACAAATTTATAAAGAGCCAAATAGAAATTTGGCTCTTTTCGTAGTATAAATAATAATGTAGTTAGTTTGGGTATGTATACACATGGACATAAAAGATAAATCATTTCATTTTATTGCAATTGGCGGAGTCGGAATGAGTGCTCTGGCTAAATATCTGGCAGAGAGAGGGTGCAAAGTTTCAGGTTCAGACATTCAAGAGAGCAAATACACACATTTACTTGAAGAAAAAGGTGTAAAAGTCACAATAGGACATAATAAAAATTTAATAAAAGACAACATGATAATAGTTGCAAGCAGTGCAATAAAAGACACTAACGAAGAAATTATAAGAGCAAAGGAACTGGGATTAAAAATATATCACAGATCTGACATACTAAAAATGATATCTGATGAATTTTCACAAAAGGAAGATGCATATTTTATAGGCTTTTCAGGCACACACGGAAAAACAACAACAAGCGGTTTATGTGCATATATTCTGGCAAAAGCAGGATTAACACCCTCTTATGTTGTAGGAGGTATTATTCCGGAACTAAATACTAACGGAGAATATGCAGGAGAAAAATATTTTTCTGCCGAGCTTGATGAATCAGACGGAACAATACAAAAATATTCAACCGATATCGCAGTCATCAATAATATGGAAGAAGACCATCTTGACCACTATACAAACGGATTTACGGATATAGCCGAGACCTTCAATAAATATTTATCAAATAAAAAACAACAAATTGTTATTATAAATATTGATAATGAAGGAAACAGGAAATTCATGTCCTTATATCCCGATTACAAATACATTACATTCGGATTAAATCAAGGAAATTACACAGTAAAAAATTTGGAATACGAAGGATTTGGTTCTAAATTTAGTATTTATAAAGACGGAAATAAATCAGCTGATATTAGGCTTATAATTCCGGGAGAACACAATGTATATAATGCCTTAGCAGTTTTTGCAGCATTAAATGAAGCAGGAATAGATACAAATAGAATAGCAAAATATTTCGAATCATTCACAGGTATGGGTAGAAGATTTCAAAAAGTCTGTGAATTTAACGGAATAAAAATTTTTGATGACTACGCACATCACCCGAGTGAAATTAAAACAACTCTTGCAGGTGCAAAAGCTGCAAAAGATGAAAAAGAAAACATTGTTGCTATTTTCCAACCTCACAGATATACAAGATTACAGTCATTATGGAACGATTTCAGACATGCATTTTCGGATGCAGACAGATTAATTATTACTGATGTATACTCAGCAGGCGAAGATATTATAAACGGCATTAATTCAGAAAAATTCAACAATGAAGTTGTACATAATAATCATTACTATATTTCCGGGGATATTGAAGAATGTGCAAAAAAAATATATCCGCTATTAAAAAATAATGATATAGTAATAACATTAGGCGCCGGAACAGTTACGCAAATAGGTAAAAATCTTCTGGAAGAAAGTAAAAAGGCTAAAGTATAAGTGGAAGTACATAATAATTACAACATAAAAAATGACACTACGTTTAGAATCGGAGGAATTGTCGAGGCTGTTGCTTTCCCCGATACTATTGAGGAATTATTAAGTATAATTAATAATTATGATATTGTACTGGGAAACTGTTCCAATGTGCTTTTTTCTTCAGAATATATTAATAAAAAAATAATTTTAACAAAAAAACTTGATAAATTATCAATCGACGGAAACAAAATACTCGTACAATGCGGAACAAAAGGTCCTATTGCAGCGAAATCAGCATTAGAAAATTCTTTAACCGGTTTTGAATTTTTAGCAGGTTTTCCCGGCAGCTTCGGCGGGATGATATGTATGAATGCCTCTGCACATAATCAATCAATTGCAGATACTTTTGTTTGTGCTCGGGTATACGATAAAGAAGAAAAAATAATAAAAAACTTTGATAAAGATTCTATGAAATTCGGATATCGAAATTCAATAATAAATTCATCAAGATATATTGTACTTGATGCAATTTTTGAATTAAAAAAAGGCAATAAAGAAGAAATAGAAGAACTTGTAAACAGAAATATAGAATTTAGAAAAACCAGACAGCCTTCTTTAAAATACGGCAATGCAGGAAGTATCTTCAAAAATCCTCAAAATGATTCAGCAGGAAGACTTCTTGATTTATGTAATCTAAAATCCGAAAAAGAAGGCGGAGCAATGATATTTGAAAAACACGCTAATTTTATAATAAACTATAACAATGCAACATCTAAAGATGTATTAACATTAATGAATAAAATGTATTCAAAAGTAAAAGAAAAATATACAATAGAATTAATACCGGAGATAAAATATATTGGGGATATAAAAACGGAAGAGTACAGATTATGGGAAACGATAACAGAAAATTCAAAGATACAGCAAAAATAGCAGTACTATGTGGGGGATTATCAAGCGAGAAAGAAGTTTCAATGCGTTCCGGCAAAAATGTACTGGCTGCACTAAAAAGACTTGGATATAATAATGCAGAACTAGTTGAAGTAGACGAAAATATTGCGGAGAAACTTGCAGAAGGCAAGTATATAGCGGCATATAATGCTCTTCACGGCAAATACGGAGAAGATGGCTGCATCCAAGGAATTCTTGAAATATTAAAAATTCCGTATACAGGCAGCGGAGTAATGGCAAGCGCAATATGTATGAATAAAGAATATACAAAGAGAGTGCTTTCAACTTGTAAAGATATACCTTTAATAAAATCAGTTTTCGTAAAAAAAGGTGAAGATGTAAAAGCAGCTTGCAAAGATTTAAGATATCCGATAATAACAAAACCTGTATGTGAGGGTTCAAGTTTCGGTATGACTAAAGTAAATAAGCCTGAAGAACTGGAAGCAGCATATAATGAGGCACTAAAGTTTAATGATGATGTATTAATTGAAGAATTTATAAACGGATTTTTCATAACAGTAGGTGTTTTAGAAAAAGACGGAAAAGCATTTGCGACAGAAATATTAGAAATCAGACCAAAAAACGAATGGTACGATTTTGAAGCAAAATACACAAAAGGTATGTCTGATTTTATAGTTCCATCAACGTCACTTTCGGCAGATGAAACAAAACAAATAAAAGAAATTGCTGTAAAAGCTCACGAATGCGCCGGATGTTCGGGAGTTTCCAGAGTAGATTTTATGGTTATGAATAATAAACCATATTTTCTTGAAATAAACACAAGTCCGGGTATGACAGACACAAGCGATTTACCTGCGCAATCGGCAGTTATGGGAATAGACTACGACCATCTTGTTTTAATGATATTAAACAGTGCGGGACTTAATAAATAATGTCTGATGAATATATAATAGAAAGAAGAATGAAACAACAAAAACTTCGCAGAAAAGCAAGACGCGGAGAAATTATGTTGAGAAGAATCTACAAATTTATAAGATTTTTAATTCTTCTTTTTATAATATATCTAATACACAGACTGGCAGGCTCACATTATTGGTATTTAAGTTCAAACATATACAATTCAAAAGATATAAAAAGAGTTGAAATTCTGGGAAATAGGATTGTATCAAGCGATAGAATAATTACGGAAATGCAAAAACATGAAATACCAAATGAACCTATATATAAAATTAATCCTTCAGAAATCGCAAGAGAAATTGAGCAGTTATCACCTATAAAAAAGGCATTTATAAGAAGATACTGGTGTCCTGCACGTCTTGTTGTAATGGTAGAAGAAGTCAATCCGATTATAACAGTTGCGCCTTCAGAAGATGCACCTGATGTTGCAGCTTTCGGTCAAGGCGGAGAAATAATAAGCAGAGAATATTTACCGTTTAACCACAATGTAAATACATACAAAGTATTAAGCTATGGCACTAACGGCGATGATTACGAAAAATGGGATACGGAAAAAGTAAACTATTTATATAAATTAGCAAAATCAATAGAAGAATATTCGGAAGAAAAAATAGAATATATTGATTTAAGAATACCCCATAATGCATTTGTACAATTGCAAACAGTTAAAGTAAAACTGGGAGAACTTGATGTCTCCTTGTTTGAAAGAATAAAATCATTAAAAGGCATATTATCTTCGCCTGATATTATAAGATTAAAAAACCGCACAAAATACATAGATGTATCATGGCAGAAAGTGAAATATGTAAATCTTGAAGAATAAATGCTTGCAATAAAATATTTTTATAATAAGATAAATATGTCAGAAAAATTTTAATCCAAACAAAACATGAATAGAACTTATTAAATTAAGTCATTTTTGCATGTTTTTTTTATTTTTTAGGATAACAAATACAAAGAAAGGTAATTAAAGTGGAAGAAACTAAAGACACTAATGAAGCACAGGAAGTTAAAGAAGTTAAAGAAGTAAAAGAGCCTAAAGCTTCAAAATCAAAAAAGAGAAAAATTGAAACTACAACAGAACCTCAACAACAAACAGAATGGAAAGAACAAGTTATTCAAGTAAGCAGAGTAACAAAAGTTGTAAAAGGCGGTAAGAAATTAAGTTTCAGAGCAATTGTTGTAGTAGGAAATAAAAACGGACAAGTAGGCGTCGGATGTGCAAAAGCAGCTGAAGTTATTATTGCAATTCAAAAAGCTGTAGCAGACGGCAGAAAGAACTTAATAAATGTTCCTATATTTAAAACAACTATACCTCATCCTATTACAGGACGTTCAGGTGCAGGCAGCGTAATGCTAAGACCGGCTTCACAAGGTACAGGGGTTATCGCAGGCGGTGCTGTTCGTGCAGTATTAGAATTAGCAGGTATTGAAAACATATTGAGTAAATCATTAGGTTCAAAATCACCTTTAAATGCTGCAAATGCAACATTAGAAGCATTAAAATCATTAAAGACATTTGATGTTGTTGCAAAAAGACGCGGTATATCATTAAACAACATGCTTAACTAAGAGGAAAAATAATAATGGCTAAGAAAAATTCAAAAATAAAAATAACACTTGTTAAAAGCTTAATCGGCTCAACAGAAAAACAAAGAAGAGTTGCAAAAGCTCTTGGTTTAACAAAAAAAGATCAAACAGTAGAACACGAAAATACTCCGGTAATTATGGGGATGGTAAATGCGATTCCTCATTTATTGAAAGTAGCCGAGTAGTAAGGAAGGACACTTAAAATGGCAGAAAGAATTAAAATAGAAGACTTAAGACCGGCAGAAGGTTCTACCGGAAAAATAAAAAGAGTAGGCAGAGGCAGATCATCAGGCTGGGGTAAAACATCTTGCCGCGGTAATAATGGTGAAGGACAGAGATCCGGAAGATCTTCAAAAAGAGGATTTGAAGGCGGTCAGATGCCGGGATACAGACAAATGCCGAAATTAAAAGGATTTAAAAACATTCACGCTATCTGCTATGCTGCAGTTAACGTAAGTGATTTGGAAAAATTTGCAGGAGAAGAAGTTTCATTAGAAACACTGAAAGAAGCAGGCAAAGTTTCATCAAAAGCTGAAGGTCTAAGAGTATTAGGCAACGGCGAAATCAAAAAAGCCGTTACTGTAAATGCTTGTTATTTTACAGAATCAGCTAAAGAAAAAATCGAAAAAGCAGGTGGAAAGGCTCAGTTAGTATAATGCAACAATATCCGGCAAACCAGCAAAATTTGCAAGCAATGTTATCAAACCTAAATATTGAAGGTTTAGTACCTAAAATCATATTTACTTTTGTAATGATATTTGTATTTAGATTATGCGCACAATTACCGTTGTTTGGTATAGATTCACATAATTTTGCAAATTTAGCTTCTACAAACAATCTTATAGGCTTTCTTGATATGTTTTCAGGAGGTGCACTCGGAAGCGTATCAATTATAGCATTAGGTATAGGACCATACATTACATCATCAATTATTATGCAATTACTTGCAGTTGTAATTCCTCATCTTGAGCAATTACAAAAAGAAGAAGGTGAAGCAGGAAGAAGAAAAATCCAGCAATACACCAGAATGTTTACAATAGTTATAGCTGCAGTACAAGCTTTAGTTTTTGTAATTTATCTTCTTAAAACTGCTCGCAGTGCAATAATGCCTGATGTTAATTTATTTGTATTCGCAATCGGCTCAATAATAATATTGACGGCAGGTTCGGCATTTACAATGTGGATGGCGGAATTAATGACAGAAAGAGGTATCGGAAACGGTGCATCAATGTTAATTTTCTGCGGTATCATTTCTAAGATACCATTTTATGCTAATCATACAGCAACACTTGTAAGAGGAAATTCTTCCTTACAACCTGCACTTGCATTATTACTTTTAATTTTTGTAGCAACAATGATTATGATTGTAATTATGCATGAAGCGGCAAGAAAAGTAATTATAGTTAATCCAAGAAGACAAGTCGGGAACAAAGTATACGGCGGACAAAATACATATATTCCGTTCAAACTTAATCCCGGCGGTGTTATGCCAATCATCTTTGCAATAGCTATTTTGCTTTTCCCGACAACAATATTACAATTATTCGGTCAGGCAAATATAAGTAATGAAATATTAAGAACAATAGTTGTTACATTATCTACTTGGCTTAGTCCTTCAAGTGTAATATATGAAATTATTTATTTCTTGTTAATATTCGGTTTAACATTCTTTTATGCATCAATTATTCCTAATTTGCAGCCAAAAGAAATAGCAACCAACCTCAAGAAATACGGTTCATCAATACCCGGCATAAAACCAGGAAAACCGACTGCTGAAGCACTTGATAGAATTTTGAGCAAAACAACATTTATTGGTGCATTTGCTCTTGCAACAGTTGCCTTAATTCCTTCATTAGCTTGTAAAGCTACAGGAATTACCACTTTGCAAGGTATAGGTGCAACTTCATTAATCATTATGGTTGGTGTTGCTCTTGACTTCATTAATCAAGTAAGAACAAATCTATTACCAAAAAGCTATGAAAGCTTCTTAAAGCAATAAATAATAAAAAAATAGAAATGAGCCTATAAAAAGGCTCATTTTTTTATGTATTAATTATTAGATGTGCTATAATATAGACAGTATGCAGAAAAAAAGAGAATAAGTTATGAAAAAAGAATTTATTTTTATAGGTCCTCCCGGCAGCGGAAAAGGGACACAAACAAAGATGTTATCGGAGGAATACAATCTTCCGCACATTGATACAGGTTCACTTCTAAGAGAAGAAGTTGCGACAGGAAGCGAAGAAGGAATACTGGCAAACAGTTTTATGGAAAAAGGACAACTTGTACCGATAGAATTGGTATCAAGAATCATAAGAAACAGACTTCTAAAAAACGATTGCAAAGAAGGCTTCATATTAGACGGCTACCCCAGAAGTATGGAACAAGCTCAAGCTCTTGATAAAATACTTGCAGAAATTGATAGAGGAACTGACACAAAACCTCAGGTATTTTATTTCGATGTTCCGCAAGATAAATTAGTAGAAAGACTTGTAAATCGCCGTTCTTGTCCGAAATGCGGAGCAATATACAACATAAAGACAATGAATTTAAAAGATAATACAAAATGTGAAAAATGCGGAACAACTCTAACAAAAAGAGATGATGATACAGAAGAAGTTGCTGTAAAAAGATTTGCAACATATTTTGCTCAAACAGAACCTTTAATAGAGTTATATACAAAGAGAGGTCAATTATCAACACTAGATGCAAGTCTGGATATAAATACAATATATAAAAATTTAACAGGAGCTATTAAATAAAATGGCAATTCACAGAAAATCAAAACATGAAATAGGTATAATGAAACAAGCCGGAAATATTGTTGCTTTAGTACACGCAGCAATGAAAGAGGCGGTAAAAGAAGGTGTAACAACACAAGAATTAAATGATATAGCATTTAAAATCATAAAAGAAAATAAAGCAGATCCTACATTTTTGGGCTATCACGGATTTCCCGCAACAATATGTGCATCCTTAAATGAACAAGTAGTACACGGATTCCCGTCTAAAGATGTAATACTAAAAAGCGGAGATATAATAAGTATAGATGTAGGTGCAACATATAAAGGATTTGTAGGCGATAGTGCTTGGACATATCCTGTAGGTGAAATTTCCGAAGATAAAAAAATGTTATTGAAGGCAACAGAGGAAGCATTGTTTGCGGGACTGGAACACATGCGGCACAATGACAGACTTGAAAACGTTGCAGGGAACATAGAAGATGTTGCAAAAAAGTATAATTTGGGAATAGTAAGACAGTACGGCGGTCACGGAGTAGGAAGACAAATGCATGAAGACCCGTTTGTTTTTAACTACAGAACAAATAACCAGCTTATTCTGCAACATGGTATGGTAATTGCCATTGAACCTATGTTAAACTTAGGATGTGATGATGTTGATGTTTTAGAAGACGAATGGACTGTTGTAACAAGAGATAAAAAAGCATCGGCACACTTTGAACACACAGTACATGTAACAGATGACGGTCCGGAAATTATGACAAAATTACTATAAGGAAAATAAAATGATAGAAATGAAGGTAATGGGCATAGCTATAGATACGGCAACAGGCTCACCTATAATTGTTTTAAATGATAAAGACAACAGAAAAGCTCTCCCTATATGGATTGGTTCTGCAGAAGCAAGTGCAATTATAAGAAAGATGGAAAATATCAAAGTTTTGCGACCAATGACTCATGATTTAATTATGGAAATTATTGAGAAGACAGGTTATAGTGTAAACCGAATAGAAATAAATGATGTGGAAAAAGACACATATTATTCAACAATTTATCTTGCAGACGAAAACGGAAACGAAATTGAAATAGATTCAAGACCATCAGACGCTATCGCTGTAGCAATAAGAGCTGAAGCGCCGATATATGTATCAGCCAAAGTACTTGCCGACGGAAGTGTATCATGTGATGCGGAAAAAGATGCGGCAGAAGCAGAAGAATTTAAAAACTTCATACAAAGCATTAAGCCTTCCGATTTTGAAAAACTGCTTAAAGATGACAAGCGAATTGATCAATAAAACTATATTTATTATATCTATGACATTCCCTTCTTTGTCTGAAAAGAGGGGAATATTTGTTTTTATAAATGGTATTTCTTCTTATATCGGAGAAACCTGATAAACCTACAATAGTATCTTTACAAAATATGTCAATAATATAACTAAACATATACACCTTTCTTACTCTTGATGTATAATCTTTAATGAGAATATTTAAAAAATCAAGGAAAGGAACTTGAGAATGGAAAAAATCACAAAAGATATGGGCTTAATTGATATTATACAATCATATCCTGAAACAGTTGAAGTATTTCAAAAATACGGATTCGGATGTTTAGGCTGCGCAGCTGCAAGATTTGAAAACTTAGAAGCAGGTGCAAAAGTTCATGGTGTTGACCCTGATAAAATGGTTGAAGAAATGAATGCATTAATTGCAAAATAATTATTTATTTTTGAATATTAAAAATACACTGAATAATCAGTGTATTTTTTTTTGAAAATTTATTTAAAAATTATTTAAAATTAAAAAACAGTTCTCGCTGCTTTTGCGGGACATGCTCAATATTAGCTTTAAATGCATCTTTTAAATCAGCAGTTTTAACCATTACACCGCCGGGAGAAGTACGAAGTTTCAGCATTTCTTCTTGTTGTTCGAATGTATGAAGATATCTCAAGGCTTCTATTCTTTTCATTTCATTTTCATTTAATCGCCAGCCTTTCGGTCTTATAATTGGCGAAACTGCCTGTTTCGATTGAACCGGTTGTTTCTTTGCCGCATCTGTGGCAGCATCTGTTAATTTACTCCCTGATTTTGAAGATACAGGAGAATTAGCTTTATTTTTAAAAGTATTAACAGCTGTATTCAAATTCATATTTTTCTTTTTAGAAATCGCAATTGCAGCAATAGCAGCCGATGCAATAATTACAGAAGATGCAACTAATACATTTCTCAATTTATGAGACTTCGTTGCTTGCTTACTATTCGATTGATTCATTACATGCGGTATTTTTTTACCAAAAGAAATTTTATTTATTCTCATTTTATACCTCTCTTCACAATAAAATAAAAAACAAAAAAATATTTTTTTGTTTTATTTAAACATTTTATATAAAAAGAAATTTATTTTTTAAATTTATATTAAGAAATTTAACTAAATATTTTGTAAAATGCAAAAACAAAGATATTAACGTGACATTTAATTATGTTTTTATTATGATTTTAGTACTAATAAGGAAATAATAGTTTAAGGAGATATAAAAATGGAAGTAATTCTAAAGAAAGACGTACAAAACATAGGCGAAGCCGGTGATATAGTTAACGTAAAAGACGGCTATGCAAGAAATTTCTTATTACCTCAAAATTTAGCCGAAGCAGCAACAAAGGGTGCTAAAGAAAACAGAGAAAAGAATTTAACAAGAATTAAATTAAAACAAGAAAAATTACACGCAGAAGCACTTGAAACAGCTAAAAAAATTGAAGCAGTAGGCTTATTAGAATTTTCAGCAAAAGCAGGTGAAAGCGGTAAATTATTTGGTGCTATAACAACAAAAAAACTTGCTGAGGAAATAAAGACAAAAGCAGGTGTAGAAGTAGACAGAAAAACTATTTCTCTTGATGCTCCAATTAATAAACTCGGCAAATTCCATATGACAATAAAATTAACTTCTAAAGTAAAAGTAAGCTTAGATGTTAACGTAACGGCATCAGAAGTATTAAAAGAAGAAATTGAAGAAAAAGAAGAAGCAACAGTTGAAGAATAATTCAGCATATGCTAAAATGAATACATAAGGAAATAGGAAAATGATGTACACACAAATTCGACGCTATATTAATAAAGGAGGCTTTACGATATAATCGTACGATTTGTGGTGTAAATCAATAAGAGATATATAAAGCCTTCTATTAAAATAGAAGGCTTTTTTATGTATAAGGAGAAAATAATGCGACGTAACAAAAAAGAAATAATAAGAAATACAACATTTAAAAAATTATGTAATTTAGTATGGGGCTTATAGAAAGAAAGGTAAATATGCCGATACAATCAATAACATCTAAAATAATATCAACATTAGGAAATAAAGAATCATTAATACCGATTATGTTAAAAGACGGCGTTGATAGTGCCAGTTTAACATACAAATCATATAAAGAAGGCGGCATTGTTGAAGGAAAAGACAGAGCCATCGATGAATTTGGGACTCAAGCCATTTGGATTGGCGGTATTCCGTTTTTTAAGAAAATAATAGATAAAACCGCATATAAATCACTAAAAATTAATCCGGGCGTAGACGTAAGAATAATTGCAGACAAAGAATATTCTCAATGGGCTAAAGAAAATGCTCAAGGACTAATGTCTAATTCTAAAACTCAAAGTGTAAAACAGGCAATTACTGATTGTCTTGCAGATGGAGGGGAAAAAGCAAAAAAATTATTTAAAGGAAAAATCATAGCTGCAACTGCAATGACACTGGGTGTTTATTTCTTACTAACAAAACTAAAACAAAAGAACACAAAAAACACTGTAATAAAAAATATGCAAAAAGAAGTTTACACTAAAAATAAAGAAATAAAATTAAACAATAATAACGAAGTATTTAATGATATAGAAAAAGCTCAATTAAAACAAACAAAACCTTCATTCAAAGGTATATCAAAGAATATAACAGAAGCAATAATGTTTAATCCGGTACACAATATGAAAATTATTGATGCAGGCATAACAACAGAAAGATTGGCATGCTCAAGAAATAAAACAGAATTTGCCGAACATGCAATTAAAGAAGGCAGCTTCCTATTCTTCTTATACGGATTTGGCAATTTAATAGAAAAAGGAATAAACAAATTTGCAGGTAAAACACTAAAAAAACCGATAGATTTATCCATAAATGTTTTAATGGATGATTCTTTTGCGAAATCACTTAAAGACAAGAAAATCAGCAGTGATGCAGCAATGTTTGATAAGATGAAAACCTTAACGGAAAAATTAAATTTTATAAAAAATAATCCTGATAACAGCCTTGTTCAAGCTGCAAAAAAATCTAAAATTGTAGCTACGGTAAAGACAGGTGCAAAAAAAGGTGCTGTTGATACTTCTAAATATATAGATATGAAAGAGATGGCAGCACTTTCAGAAAACTTAAAAAATATAAGTAATAAATATAACAGCTCAAAAGAATCAATTACAAATTTTCTAAACAAAACAAAAGCACTAAAAGTAGCTTCCGTAATGGCAAATATCGGAATATCATGCTTGTTTTTAGGTTATTTAATTCCCAAAGCAGTATATAAATACAGAGAACTAAAACTCGGTTCAACAAAATTTCATGTTGAAGAAGACATAAAAAAAGGTAAAAATAAGTAATGTTTTTCACTTTTTATAATGGTTATGCTAAAATTATATCAGTAAAGAGGATATAATTTTGCGTTACAGAAGTTGTTATTGGATAGAAACAGGGATAAATTTTGATATAGATTCATATAAAGTTTGCTGCTTATATAGTGCAAAAGGCGGCGGCAACACTATAGTTAAAGATAACTATAAAGGTGAGCCCGTAGACTGGGATAAGTTTTTTGAATTTAAAAAAATGATGAAAGACATGCACAAAAGGGGAGAAACATACCCCAAATGTGAAGGTTGTATATATCTTGAAGAAAAAGACTGGCCTGATGACCATACAAAAATCAGTATGATTAATTTGGATTACTGGACAAAATGTAATTCTAAATGTTCATATTGTCACACAATGCTCGATAAAGAACGATATAATAAATTTAAAAACTATAACTTCCTTCCTATTCTTAAAGATATGATTAAACGAGATATTTTAAGAAATAACGGACACGTTAGTTTTGGAGGAGGAGAAGTCACACTGTTAAGAGAGTTTGATAAACTCTTACATATATTTATGGATGCAGGCTTCCCTTTAACAAGAATTCACTCATCCTGTATAAAATACTCAAGAGCAATAGAAAAAGGATTAAAGAACGGCTGCGTAGACTTAATCGTATCAGTTGATGCAGGTTCAAAGCAAATGCATGAAAAAATAAAACAAGTAAAATCCTATGACAAAGTATGGAAGAATTTGAAACGATATGCATCTCATCAAAAAGACCCGTATGCAGTTAAATCAAAATATATATTAATTCCGGGAGAAAATGATATAAAAGAAGAAATAGATTTATGGCTTCAAAAGTCTAAAGAGAACGGAATAAATTGTGTATTCCACGAAATTGAATCAAAATGGTTCTATGCAAGAAGAGACAGAAATGAAGAAATTCCTAAAGAAATACTTGAATTTTTTGATTATGCAAAAGAAAAAGCTGAAGCTTTAGGCTTGAAATATGTATTATATGAAAGAGCAGAGCATATGATGGAATACATAAAAGAGAGAAATGAACAGAAGGAGAGCCAATAATGCAGGAATATACAAGCTGTCATTGGCTTCAACACGGTTTAAGTTTTGAAAATGATCATATAGAAATGTGTTGTTTATGTTGTCATAAAGGCGGCGGAAGACTCTATATAAAAGAAAATTACAATGGCAAAGGTGTAAAATGGGAAGACATTTTTAACCTGAAAGAGAAGTTCATTGAGCAAAACAAAAACGGAGAAATAGACCCCAGATGCGATGGCTGTTTTAATCTTGTACACAGAGGCTGGCCGGATGATGATAAACATTATATAAATTACATTCACTTCAATCATTGGACTCACTGTAACAGTGATTGTATATATTGCTATACTTCTTGGGACAAAATAAATTATCAAAGAAGAAAACATTATCAAGTTCTTCCTATGATAAAAGATTTATTCAAGAAAAAATTATTCAGACCGGGAGGCGAAATTACATTTGCAGGCGGTGAACCCACAATATTAAATGAATTTGAAGATTTGACAAATTTTCTTATAAAACAACCCGAAGTTGAAAGGATTACTGTTCATTCTTCAGGCATTAAACATTCCAAAGCTATTGAAAACGGAATAAAAGCGGGGAAATTATCAGTCTGTTTATCGGCAGACTCAGGTACTCGGGAAATTTTCAAACGGGTAAAAAGAGTTGATAAATTTGATAAATTCTGGGAAAATGCAGAAAAATACGCAAAAGCTCAAGAAAAATCAGAAAATAAATATAATGTAGAAACCAAGTTTATTTTAATACCTGATGTAAATACAACAAAAGAAGAAATTGATAAATGGCTTGATTTAACCGTAAAATGCGGAATAAAATCAGTTGTAGCAGATATTGAGAATGACTATTGCAGAGATTTAAGAGCAAAAGATTTACCAAAACCTCAATTTCTTGTTGATTTAGGCAACTATATAATTCAACGTACAAAAGAGTTAGATTTAAACCTGATTGATTATAATAATTTCAGATATCTGACAACAGAATATCATTTAATGTAAGGAATAAAATGGAAAAATTCGAAAGCTGCAGTTATATAGAACATGGGATGGTATTAGACCATTGTAACAGAATACGTTCATGTAATAATTTTAATCCGAGATACGGAGGACGCCCTGTTATATATGAAAATTACCACGGCGAAAAAATTGACTGGAAAGAATTTTTTGATATAAAACGAGAATTAAGAAAGAAATACAGAGAGAATTCCTGTCCCGAACTATGCAAAGATTGTGTAAATACAGCATATAAAGAATGGGACGATGATGATTATATAGACTACTTACTTTTAACCCCATGGGTTCCTTGCAACTCTAATTGTATATACTGTGAAGCACCAAGAGATAAAGAAGTAATAGCAAATACAAAAGTATATAAAGTACTGCCGTTAATTAAAGATATGATAAAAAATAATATTTTAAAGAAAGACGGCACAATAGATTTTGCAGGCGGAGAACCTACAATATACAGAGAATTTGAAGATCTTTTACATGAATTTATAAAGCACGATTTCACAAAAATAATTATTCATACTAATGCAATTAAAAGAAGTAATGCAATTATAAAAGGTCTAAAGAAAGGTGTAGTAAGAGTTCTTGTTTCTATTGATGCAGGTTCAAGAGAAGTACACGAAAAAGTCAAACAAGTTAAATCTTATGACAGCGTATGGAATAACCTTAAGGAATATGCAAAAAATCAGCCTAAAGATGCAGATAATGTAAAAGCCAAATATATCATTGTTCCCGGATTAAATGACAATGAAATGGAAATCAGTTTATGGCTCGAAAAATGCAAAGAAATAAATATTAAAAGTGTTGTTTTAAATTTAGATTTTAACTGGATAATGAAAAATGTAGACGGCGATTTAATGCCTATATACAATCTTATGAAATATACTCAGCACAGAGCTTGGGAATTAGGTATAAACTGCGAATTATACGGGCAGATTTTTCAGGTCAAATGCGAAGTTGAAAAATCAAGAGAAGAGAATATCGCCGGATTTTAAATAGACATATACAAAAAAATAGGCAGATTAAAAATTAATCTGCCTATTTTTATATAAAATCTTATCTGCTTCTAAATCTTGAAAGAAGTCTTAAGATTTCAATGTACATCCAAAGTATTGTAACTAATAATCCAAATGCTCCGTACCATTCATATAATGCCGGTAAAGGTGCTCTGGAACCTTTTTCAATAAAATCAAAATCAATAATTAAATTCAATGAAGCAAAAATTACAATAAATATGTTAACACCAATTGCTAAAGGACTTGAATATGCAGGATTTGACATATCAAAGAAAGCCATATTTGCATGGAAAAATGTTCCTGCGACATAAGAAATTATATAAAATAAACCTATAGAAATTGTTGCTGCAAAAACAATACTTTTAAATTTTTCGGTAGCTTTAATTACACCAAATTTATACAAAAATGCCATTACAAAAACAACAAGTAATGTCATTATAACAGCTTGTGAAACAATTCCATCATACAATTTTTCCATTACACAAGAAAAAGCACTTACCCAGAAACCTTGGATAAACGCAAACAATGTACCTAAATATGGTGTAGTTTTAGGCTTAAACGCAATAATAAAAGTAATTATTAATAGAGGGAAAAATGCAAATTGCAATGCCATATTTAAAATATCGTATCTTTGCAATGTAAATAAATGGAAAGCAAGATATGCACCAATTAAAACTATAACCGAAAAAAACAAAAGTTTATTCATAGAACCTGATACAGTCATTGGTCTTTCTGCCAATGCATATGTTTGTTCAGTTATACTATCACGTAATATAGGATTTGTACTTCTCATTATATTCTCCTTTTCAATAAAATTATTATAACATAATTTTATATTAAGAAATCAGACAATTGCGGAGAAAAGATTTTTATTCTATAATTATAAAGCCGTGCTCCACGGGGACATTGCGGATCTCTTGACCCGAACGCAAAGCGGGGTGCAGAGCCTACTGTGAGACTCATGTAAGGGCAGCGGACTGTATATTAATTGTTGATAAGAACTCTAACTATGGCGAAAGCCTTCGAACCGTGTCAGGATGGGAACATAGCAGCACTAAGGAGATACTTTCGGGTGTAGTTACGGTAAAAGTAGATTATTATACAGAAAATTGTTTTTATATCAGACGATAGGTAGTGGCACGGCAAAAATGAGGGTTTATTTAGAATCCTCATTTTTATTTTCAATTTTTTCAATTTCTTCATCTAAAGTTTCAATATCCCCCGAAAATGTTTCGCTATATTCTTTTGTTAACTTTAGATATTTAATATAATTTTTATTATTTTTTAATTCTTTATGAACCTGTGCCATTAAATAAAAGATGTCGGCTTCGTCAGGTACATTTTGTATTGTCTGACGAAGTATATTTTCGGCAGAAGAATACTTTTTATGTTTAAATAGCAATTTAGTCAACAATTTTACCGCATTTAAATCAGCAGGATTAACATTTATTGTTTTTTCCAAATACAAAATGGCATTATTTTCATCATTAAGCTCAAGATACACTGAAGCAAGATTATAATATGCCCAACTGTAATCAGGATTTATAGATATTACTTCATTGTATAATTCAATAGCTTTGTCTATATTACCAATTTCCTTATATGCATAAGCAAGATAAAACATACAAACAGCATCAGAACTGTTTATACTTAGTGATTTTTCAAGATAATTTATTGCTTCGGGGAAATTTTTTAATTTTGAATACACTTCTCCCAAAGAAAATAATACATTTTCATCTTCATTATCTGTCTGTACTATTTTTAACAGTAATTCTTTTGCACTATCATAATCATTAGTTTTAATGTACACATTAGCAAGATTATACATAATATCCGTATTATCGGGATCAAGTGATATAGCTTTTTCATAGGCAGAAACAGCTGTATCATTCATTTTTAATTTTTCCATAATAATGCCGATATTATAATACACATTAGGATTATCGGGCAGAACTCCCTTTAAGAAAACAAAATTCTTTAATGCTTCTTGATTTTCGCCGATATCGGAAAGTGCAATTGCATACTGTTCTATGGCATCATAATCTTGCGGATTTTCTTTTATTCTGTCTTGAAGTTCTTTTATATAATCCTCACTCACAATACAATACTACTCCTCTGATAATATTTCACTTATAGCAAACGGAAGATATGTGATTATATCCGAAGCCATAACAGAATACTTTGTTAAATCATAAGAAGCAATATCACCTGCAAGTCCATGCAAATAAGTCCCGATTATAGCAGAATCCAAAGCAGAAAGATGTTGAGCAAGAAGTCCTGATATTATTCCTGTTAATACATCACCCGAACCGGCTTTAGCAAGTGCAGACGAGCCTGATTTATTTATATAAATCTTTTGTCCGTCAGTAACAAGACTTTCTTTCCCTTTTAATACCGTTATACATTCATACGTTTGAGATGTAATTCTGGCATATTTTTCTCTGTTATTTAGAATTTCATCAACAGAAACATTCAAGAGCCTTGAAAGTTCTATTGGATGAGGAGTTATTATTGAATTTTTAAGAGAAATTTCTCCTTTATGGTTTGCAAGAATATTAATACCATCAGCATCAATGACAACTTTTTGAACAGTATTCAACTGATTTAACAGATTAAAAACAAAATGCTTTGTATCTTCACAATTTGTTAACCCGCAACCGACAGAAACTACATTATAATTTTGAAGATCAGGAATAGTATTATCTGCAGCAATAGCACCATCTTTATTTGATTTCAAATATATAAATGTTGGCTCTGTCATTTTTGAGGCAAGGATAGGAACGATTATATCAGGAGCAGCAACCGTAACCATGCCGGCACCGATTTTATAGCCGGACATAGACGATAAATAAGCAGCGCCAATATAATTTTTTGAGCCGGCAATATTTAATATTTTACCGAATGTAGCCTTATTTGAATCTTCGGGACGTTTTGGCATCTTCCCGTGAACCAGTTTATAATCAATATATTCAACCATTTTGTCTCACTGCCTCATATAAAACTATTGCTACAGAATTGGATAGATTAAGACTTCTTTGTCCCTCCGCCATAGGAATTGTAATAGCATAATCTTTATTCTCATTTAAAATAGCTTCAGGAATTCCTCTTGTTTCAGGTCCAAATACAAAGAAATCATTTTCCTTGAATTGTCGTTTAGTATACACATTTTTTGACTTTGTTGTCAAATAGTAAAAAACAGAATCAGAATATTCTTTTTTTAGTTCATCAAGTGAGTTATATTGTATTATTTCCACACTATCCCAATAATCTAAACCTGCACGCTTAACATATTTATCAGAAAGAGAAAAACCAAGTTTACCTACAAGAAATAGTCTTGCACCCGTACATGCACATAATCTTGCGATGTTTCCAGTATTCTGAGGAATTTCAGGCTCAAACAAAACTATATTAAACTTCGCTATTTTCATTTTCTATAAATCTTTTACTTTCAATAAGTACCGGAATACCTCTTATTACGCACATACCCACAGTAATATAAACTAATACATCGGCAATTAAAAGAAGCTGCGGTTTATATGCAGAATACCATACAAACTGATCAACCGTCATACCGTTGTAAAATTCAAAATTAGGTATATTTGCGATAATAAGCATAAGAAATACAAGTGTTTTTGCGACTCCGTATACTGCTCTTGAAAATCTTGATGCAGTAAGAAAATGACAAAATTTATTTTGCATCATTGTAGACGAACCAAAAGCGGTATATCCTTTTGATAGAGCTATACTTCTGAGTCCGTCTGTCAGAATACCTCTTGTAACAACAACCATAGGCACCCAAACACCAACCCAGCCAATAACTGCAAATGCTATCCAATACAAATTTTCAACAACTCTATCTCCTAATATATCAAAAACAGAACCAAATTTGGATTGTTCATTCATTGCACGTGCAACTACACCATCCAAACCATCTAATATAATAACAAAGAGAGTTATAAAGATTGAAGAAATTACCAAATCAGGTCTTCCTGAAAAAATAAACTCAATTGCTATTATGCAAAGTATCATACGAATTATTGTCAATAAGTTAGCCATTATATATCCCCAATACTATTGTTTTTTACTTCTTGATAAAGCGAAATTAACTGAATCTAATGCTTTAACCTTTTCTCCCAACATAATTTTTTCAGCTTCCTCAAGTACTTTTACGACGTTAAATCCGTTATGTCCGTCACTTCTTGGCTGTTTTCCCTGTTCTATACAGTTTAAGAAATGCTGACATTCAAGTTTTAACGGTTCTATTTCTATATAATCAAGTACCTCTGTTTTAGATACAGTCGGAGAAGAACTTTCAAAAATTTGGAGTTTATTTTCAGGAACGGTATCATCAAATATTGCGGTAGCTTTTGTACCTCTCACAAGAAGATTTACTCTTTTCTGCGGATGAATCCAACTGTCAGAAATATGTGCAATAATGTTATCTTCATATTCAATAGTAACGTGAGTAATATCCATTATGTCGTTGTTATCAGAAGATGCACCTACAGCACTAATTACTCTGACAGGTTCCTTACCTAAAATATAACTTGTCATTGAAACATCATGGGGAGCCAAATCCCACATAACACTTCTGTCATTTTTAAAGTGATTTATATTAAGTCTGTCACTTTGAACATATCTTATTTCACCTAAAATACCTTCTTCTATAAGCATTTTAAGTCTATTAACGGCAGGATGATACATTAATAAATGTCCGACCATTAAAATCATATTATTTTTATTGGCAAGGTCAGCTAAAGCTTTTGCTTCAGCAGCAACTGTAGAAATAGGCTTTTCTACATAAACATGTTTACCTGCCTCAATAGCTTGTTTTACTATTTTATAATGTGTATGGCTTGGTGTAACAACTGCCACAGCATCAATATTAGGATTTGCAAAAATTTCACCCGAATCTGCAATTATGTTAACATCAGGATATTGTTGTTTTAAATTTTTTCTGTTTTCTTCATCTAAATCACAAACAGTATTTAAAGCATTAAGGTTGTAAAAATTTCTTACAACATTTTTTCCCCATATCCCGCAACCTATAACAGCAACATTATGCGCTTTCATTCTTATACTCCAAATTAATATGTACATGCACTAATGCACAATTATATTGTAGAAAATAAGAAAAAAAAGGTCAAATTAAATATTTATAAAGATTTATATAATTATACAATCTGAATTCTGCCGTCTTTTCTGACTTCGAACGGCTGTTTTAAAGTCTTTATATAATCAATTGTAACTTTATCTTTATCAAATGTATAACGTTCGATTATATCTTTGTCTTCACGTTTTAGCATAGAAAGACCGTCACCGCCTCCGATTAAAAACTCATCATATACAGCAGTGTATGTTTTGTTCGGATTTGGATTATTTACATCAATTTTTTCTACTTGACCTTGATTATTATAATAATACATTTCAAGTAAATTACCTGATTTATCCATTTTATAATTTAAGCCGGAAACCTGCATTATACCCGGTTTATGATTTTTAGCGGTAAATGTTTTTCCGCAAGATTTGATTGCATCAACCAAATCTTTTTCATTTATTTTTACTTTAAATAATTTATTACAAAACGGGAAGATACTTGATATATCACGTTCCGTTACCTTACCGTAATCAACGCTTCCCCTGAAGTTTGCGGAATTAATTAAAACAATATCCGAATTTAATTGAGTTCTTACCGCATCAGATACAAAATCAGCCCACGGATTTTCTTCCATATTCGCATTCTGAGGTAATGTATCTACATGCTTTAAACTGCCTATTACAGGAGATTCCCCTAAAATACTGTCAATTGTTTTTGCCATTATAAGGTTTGATGAATACCAGTTAGTATCCATAATATTATTTTGGACTTTAGCAATATGTCCTTTTTCGTTAAATTCAAGATTTAATATTCCAAAATGATTACCGTCGCGTCCTGCTTGAGTAATAACGACCGGCTCACCTGAAGGAGAATAAAACAAATTTTTACCTTCTACAACATCTCTAATTAAATCATGCGAATGTCCGCCAAGTATAACATCTATACCGGAAACTCTTTGAGCAATTTCTTTTTCAATTTCATTTCCTTCGTGAGAAAGCAGAATAATTTTGTTTATACCCTGTTGTTGGAGTTTATTAACTTCTTCCTGAAGTTCAATAATTGTTTGTTCTTTATCATCAATTGTTATACCGCCCAAATTTTCTTGTTTTTTTAGACGTTTATGAATATCTGAAGGTTGTACGCCAATCAATCCGTACTTTTCACCGTTTTTGCCTGTTTGTATAGTCGAGCGCGTGACCTTTGAAGAAAGTTCGGAAGGTAATTCCGGCATATTCATATTCATTCCGAGGATTTTTGTCTTACTGTCTTTTAAAAGTTTTCCGCATATAGAAGCTGTTATATCAAACTCATGGTTTCCGGGGGCTTCTGCATCAATACCTGCAACATCCAAAAATTTAGCAGCAGCCATGTTTCTTTTTTCATCAGAACCTATAAAAGTATCACCGGAACATAATTTTAATAAATCCGCGCCATTTTTATTAGCCATAATTTCAGCATGGTGTCCTGCTGAAACTAAACGTTCCATTTTAGGGATTTGACCGTGTAAATCGTTAATATAAAAAATAGAAGTTTTCGCATTATTGGAAGAACCGTTACTAATCGGTGTTGAAGTATTAATCGTTCCAGCTGCTATAGTAGTAGGTAATAAGTTCATGATTATTATCCGATTGACTATACACTTAGAACAAAAACTCAAAAAAAATTTTTTGCTGAATTTTTTTGATTTATAAAATATTTTTTACAAATTAAAAATGATTAAATGAATTTTCTTCAAATATTTTTTTTGTAATTTTTTCACCGTTACCGTTATCATCAATCACGACAGACGGATTATTATCTTTATTTTGGACAATACCTATGCATTTAAATATATTTTCATCCAGTTTAGAATATATTTCTTCGTTAACACAAATAAGAAGTTCAAAATCTTCTCCACCCCACAAAGCTAATTTTTTATAATCAAGATTATTAACAGTACAATACTGTTTTACATTCGGATTAACAGGAACTTTGTTGAAATCAATTTTAATACTGTGATTTGATGCAAGAGATACTTTATATAATGCATCTGCAAGTCCGTCCGAACAATCCATAACAGCAATATTTGAATCAATAATATTGGAAAGCTTTGATGCTTCATTAATTCTGGGGACAGGATTCAGATGGGCATTAATTATATCATTATCAGCATATAAAAAAGAAGAAAGAGCATGAAAACCTGCGGCACTTGTTCCGAATTCTCCTGTTACAAGAACAACATCACCCTTTTTGGCATAACTTCTTGAAGCAGAGAACATTGAATTCTTTTTGCCTATTGCACAGACAGAAATAACAATCTTTTCGGAACCTGTTATATCACCGCCAATTACTTTTACATTATATTCTTTACATACGTCATTAATACCTCTGTATAATTCCGAAACAAAAGAATCTTTTGTGAGTTTTGGCATTGAAAGAGAAACCGTAATATATTTGGGAATAGCAAGTGCGGCAGCCAAATCACTAAGATTGACACTAACTGCTTTTCTTCCCAGCAAATATGGAGAAGTTGTATAAAGAGAGAAATGAACATTTTCTACTAATGTGTCATGAGTAACATAAATGTCCAAATCATCTAAATAAGCACAATCATCACCAATAAAAGACGAATTGCTTAATGTATTTTTTATTATTTCTAAAAAATGTAACTCTCTCATATAGAGATTGTAGCATACAAAAGTAAAAAATATGTAACATATAAATATACAAACTCTTTAAAATATCTTGTAAGCATGTACAATATATATGTTTATAGCCGAACATATAAAAAGCGAGGTAAAATGATAGAACTTAACTATCGTAACGTACAAAAAGACGTAATTGGGGAAGAAAACGGATTGGATATCCAAGCCGAATTTAATAACTACCAAGAAACTATTCATCACATAATAGGTGAATTAAATTCAAATAAAGATAAACCCGGACAAAAACTTCAATGGATGAATTTAGGCTATAGTGAAGAAACCATGTGGTATATAAAAGAATTTGCCGCAATGGTTGAAAATCGTTTTGATAATGTTCTTATATTGGGTTTAGGCGGTTCGGCGCTTGGCGGCAAGGCAGTATGCGAAGCACTTTTACCTCCATACTGGAACTATTTAACAAAAGAACAAAGAAATAATTATCCGAGAATATTTTTCTTAGACAATATAGACCCTGACCAAATGAATGCGCTTTTAAATATTTTGGATTTAAAGAAAACACTTGTAAATGTAATTACAAAATCAGGTTCAACAGCCGAAGTTATGGCTCAATATATGGTCATAAAAGAATTAATGGAAAAAGAACTCGGTGATGACTACAGAAAAAATATTATTGCAACAACCGATAAGAATATAGGCATTTTAAAACAGCTGTCTGACCAAGAAGGTTATAAAACATTTTATATTCCTGATGATGTGGAAGGAAGATTTTCTGTATTTTCAGCAGTAGGCTTATTGCCGTTTGCATTAGTCGGAATCAATATTGATGAAATTGCACAAGGTGTTAAAGATATGGATTTAGCACTCAAAAATACGGATATATTTTATAACATAGCTGCGCAAAATGCATTGATTCACTTTTTAATGGACGTAAAACGTGACAAAAAGATTTCAGTAATGATGCCATACTCAAACAGACTTCGTTTTGTTGCTGATTGGTATTGCCAGTTATGGGCAGAATCTTTAGGTAAAGAACGTGACAGAAACAATAATATTGTTAACACAGGACAAACTCCGGTTAAAGCAATCGGGGTAACTGATCAGCACTCACAAATCCAGTTATATAATGAAGGACCGAACGATAAAATTATCAACTTCTTAAGAGTTAAAGAATTTGATACAAATTTGGAAATACCTAATATATTTGAATACACTGGAATTAGTTATTTGGGCGGAAAAACAATGAATCAACTATTTAATGCAGAAGCTGATTCAACTATGGCATCATTAATAGACTATAAACGTCCGAATGTAACTATAACCATTCCTAAAGTTACGCCTTATTATTTAGGGCAATTATTGTATATGTTTGAAGTACAAACAGCAATAACCGGTGCTTTATATAATATAGATGCATTTAATCAGCCGGGAGTTGAACAATCAAAAAATTATACATATGCGCTAATGGGCAGAGTAGGATATGAAGATTCAGCAAACGAACTGGCTGAAAAGTTATCTGTATCGGTTCAAATATAAATTACAAAAATAAATAATTCTATTTATCAATATTCTTTTTTAATAATGCATCGACACGTGCTTCCAAACGAGTATGCAAACCTTTTTTCAATGCATCACTTACAATGTTTTCAATATATTTGGAATAAAATTCTTCATGTATTTTTACAACATCAGAGAAATATTCCACTAAATCTTGATTATAGAAACGTGCATAGTGTTGAATTAATTCACTGAACTGCTGTTTACTCAATAAATACTGCCATCTTAATGTTAATAAATTAAATATTTCCCAAACCTTTTCCTTTGATTCCTTTGTTAATTGAATTGCACCGATATTTGGGAACCAAAAAAGAGATGAATAGTTTTTAACAAACCCGCCATCTAATATTTTTTCGCCGTAAATACTACTCATCAAAAGATTATTTGTATATTGAAATTCAACATTATCTTTTTCCCATAACGAGCAATGAAATTTAGTATCATGAAAAACAAAAATCGCATCATTTTTTACGTATGGTAATACAGTAAGTACATCCAATATTTCACCCGGATTATGGTGAGCGGTATCAAACAAACAGAAATCAATATCACCACCAATTTCATCAATAAATTTATATGATAAATCACCTGTGTATAACGTCCAATCAGACTTTAAATCCGGAAAATTATCAAGAAAATGTCCTGACTTTTTAGATAAATCACGATACCACTGAGTATTTAAATCAATACTGTATAATTTTGCATTAGGAATATTTTTTATCGTTTTCAATATTATATATGAAGAAGTACCACTTGAAACACCTATTTCTAATATTTTTTTAGGTTTTTTATCTAAAATTAACTGAGAGAGAAATTCCGTTTCATTTAACTCCATCTCGGAAAGATTATAAAATTCTTCATTTAAATCACTTAAAAGATTTTTAACTTCAGAACCTGCTTTTAAATAACGATAATTATTCATTTTATTTCCTCAAAGCAAAATATTAACAACAGACTAATAATAACATAAAAATTTATAATTAATTTATAAAAACGATTGTGTTAAAATATCAGTATGGAAAGAAATACACAAAAAGTATTAGGATATAATGTAGACATTTTATCCTTCGAAGAAGCAATTAATAATGTTTTAGCATCTGTAAATAATAATATCGGTATGCAAATAGTTACAATTAATCCCGAAATGATAGAACTTGCGAACCGAAATAAAGATTACGCAAATATTTTAAATAATGCGGAATTAGTTATTCCTGACGGTTCGGGAATAAAATTAGCATTAAAATTAAAAGGAATAAAGCAAGAGCAAATTCCGGGAATAGACTTTACAAGAAGGATACTTGAAAAATTTGCAGAGAATAATTTGCCGGTAGCACTTATCGGTGCGAAAGAAGAAGTTGTACAAAAAGCTGCAGCTAATTTGCAAAAAGAAATTCCAAATCTTAACATATGCTACTTCAGAAACGGATATTTTTCAGAAAATGATGAAGAACAAATAATAAATGATATTAAAGATAAATCACCGAAACTTGTTCTGGCAGCTCTCGGAGCACCTAAGCAAGAACAGTTTATATTTAAATGCAGAAAAGAATTAAATAACGCAATATATATAGGAGTTGGCGGTTCTTTTGATATTTGGGCAGGAAGTGTAGAGAGAGCACCGAAAATATTCAGAAAATTAGGCTGCGAATGGTTATACAGAACAATGAAACAGCCGGAGAGAATAAAAAGAATTTATAAAACTTTGCCTATGTTTTTAATAAAGGTTATAATTGAAGCAAGGAAAATAAATCTGTATAAAAGGGATAAAAATGTTTAATACTCTGAATGAAAAAGATATTCAAGAAATTGAAAATACATCAAAAAAAATGCGAAGAAACATTTTGATGATGATTCATAATGCGAAATCAGGACATCCCGGAGGCTCACTTTCAAGTGTAGATATCCTTAATGTACTTTTTACAAGAGTAATGAGACACTATCCCGAAGGAGAATTTAATCCTAATTATAAATACAGAGACAGATTTATTCTTTCTAAAGGGCATGCATCACCTGCTTTATATGCTGTTTTGGCTGAATGTGGTTATATTAAAGAAGAAGATTTACTCACATTCAGGAAACTTGGTTCCAAATTACAAGGACACCCAAGCAGCCGCTTACTTCGAGGAGTTGAAGTTTCAACAGGTTCATTAGGACAAGGTCTATCAATTGGCTGCGGAATGGCATTAGGATTAAAATTAGACCAGATAAACAGTAAAATATACGTTTATATGGGTGACGGAGAAATTGAGGAAGGCAGCGTTTGGGAAGCTGCAATGAATGCGTCTCATAACAAATTGAATAACATAATTGCTTTTGTAGACAGAAATAAATTGCAGATAGACGGTTCTACAGAGAATATAAAATCCATCGGGAATATAAAAGAAAAGTTTTCTGCGTTCGGATGGAATACAAAGGAAATAGACGGACATGACATAAATGAAATATATAATGCTATTATAAATGCACAAAATAGTGATAAACCGTATTTAATAGTTGCAAATACTATAAAAGGGAAAGGCGTTTCATTTATGGAGAATAATGCCGGCTGGCACGGTAAAGCTCCAAACGATGAGGAACTTCAAACAGCACTTAATGAACTAAAATAGGATTAAGATATGACAAGGGAATATAAATCAGTAAGAGGAGAATACGGAAAAACTCTCGTAGAGCTTGGTAAAGCAGACAAAAACATAGTAGTACTTGATGCGGATTTATCTTGTTCAACACAGACAAAGCTTTTTGCAAAAGAATTTCCTGACAGATTTTTTAATGTCGGTATAGCAGAACAAGACTTAATGACAACTGCCGCAGGACTTGCTTGCACAGGTAAAATACCTTTTGTTTCTACATTTGCAATGTTTGCTACAGGCAGAGCTTGGGATCAGGTAAGAAATACAATATGTTATTCTAACCTTAACGTAAAAATTGCAGCAACACACGGAGGAATTACGGTAGGCGAAGACGGTGCAAGCCATCAAGCACTGGAAGATATCGCTTTAATGAGAAATATCCCGAATATGACAGTTATAGTTCCTGCTGATGCACAGGAAACAAGACAAGCTATAATTTTTGCGGCAGGATACAAAGGTCCTGTTTATATAAGAATTGCAAGAAGTAATCTTCCTGATATCTTTGATGAAAATTACAAATTTGATTACAGAAAAGCACAAATTATTAAAGAAGGTAAAGATATTACACTTATAACAAACGGTGAAACTTTGGTAGAAACAATAGATTGTGCTAAAATATTATCAGATTACGGGATAGATGCTGAAGTAATTAATGTTCCGGTTGTAAAGCCATTAGATACAGAAACAATAATAAATTCCGCAAAAAAGACAAACAGAGTAGTAACTATTGAAAACCATTCAATAATCGGAGGTCTCGGAAGTGCTGTATGCGAAGTACTAAGCGACCAATATCCGACAAAAGTTACAAGGTTCGGTACAAATGACGAATTCGGACAATCAGGAACAGCAAAAGAACTAATGGCATACTACGGATTAAATGCCGAGCAACTTTCAAGAAGAATAACAGGACTAATCAAATGATACAATTACGCAATGTATATAAAAAATATAAAGATATTTATGCTCTCCAAAACATAAATTTGGATATTATGTCCAGCGAATTTGTGTTTTTGACAGGTTCATCGGGAGCAGGGAAATCAACATTAATGAAACTATTATACAGAGAGGAAATTCCGACTTCCGGTACTGTCATGATAGGGAATATAAACATCGCAAAACTGCCTAACGACAGAGTACCAAATATCAGAAGATGTATGGGAATAGTATTCCAAGATTATAAACTATTACAAAATGTTAGTGTATACGACAATATTGCATTAGTAATAAGAACTTTAGGCATGCGTTCAAAAGAAATTCAGGAAAGAGTCAAAGGCGCACTAAAAGTAGTAGGTTTACTAAATAAAATGAATGCAAGACCTTGTGAATTATCAGGCGGAGAACAGCAAAGAGTAAGTATTGCGAGAGCAATTGTAAATGGTCCTCCGTTATTAATTGCGGATGAGCCAACAGGGAATTTAGACCCAAAAAATTCTATGGAAATTATGCAAATACTTGAACAAATTAATGAAAAAGGTATTACAGTTATTGTTTCAACTCATGACAGAGATATAGTAGACTATTTCAGAAAACGTGTAATTACAATGGAACAAGGACAAATTATTAGAGACGTACAGGCTGGTACTTATGAGTGATAGAAAAAAAATAATAAAAGAAACAGTAAAAAAACATATCCCGCAAAGACATTTAGCTTCTGTTAGGATTATGTACAGAATAGCAATGGAAACTTTCTACGGAATAAAAAGAACCGGTTTAATAAATATAGCAATTATAGCCGCTATGGCAGCAATATTAACAATATTCGGTGCATTATTCAGAACAAGTTTTTCATTGAGTTCGTTTGTAGATAAATTAGGTGATGCTTTTGAAATTTCAGTATATTTAAAACCAAATACAGACCCTGTATATATGTCTACAAGGCTTAGAGAAGTTCAGCATGTAAAGAAAATAACAATAGTCACAAAAGAACAAGCTTGGGAAGAAATGAATAAAGATATGGACGTATCAGGAATGGAAAACCCGTTACCAGACACGCTTCATATCACGGTAGACGATCCTGCAAATATTACTTCGGTGTGTGATGAAATTAAGAAAGTTTCAGGAATTGAAAATATGTCATATGCGCAGGAAATAGCAAAAAAATTGCAGACATTGACAAATGTATTTAATACTGTCACATTATTTGTTCTAATAACAGTTGCAATGCTCACGATAATAATAATAAATGCTACTATTCAGCTCGTAATCCAGTCCAGAAAAGAAGAAATTGAGATAATGAGATTAATGGGAGTAAGTAACTGGTACATAAAAATTCCGTTAATATTACAAGGTGCAGTATATGGATTTTTAGGTGCAGTAATATCATTAATTCCATTAAACACAGTGCAAAAAGGATTATTAAAGCTTCATGATTTCTTAACAATTCCGCAATCTGACTTTGCAATGAATATCGTTGTATTCTGTTTATTTGTAATGGCAATATTTTTCAGCGCAAGCGGAAGTTTATTATCAATAAAGAAACACTTACGAGTATAAATATAAAAAGAGGAGTATTAATTACTCCTCTTTTTACATTCCATTCTCACTTATGCTAACTGCCAAAACCTATCTTGGCCGATTTTGTTTTAGTTTCAGCCAAATATTGCTTTCTGTCAGGTTTTTCTTCACCTGTTTCTTTTATTGCTTTTAAATAATCGTCGACGGAGATATCAGCTCTGTCACGTTCCATTGCATTAAGTGCTGCTTGCTTTGAAATTATGCATATAGAACTGTTTGAAAATCCGTATAACTGGTTTGTAATAGTTTTTAAATCATCGGGAGATGATAATAATTTCTGCCCTTTAGATAAAGGTGCAAGATTTTTTATTAATAATGTCTGTATTGCATCTTTATCGGGAATATCAACAAATACTTTAGAATCAAAACGTCTGCGTATAGCAGGGTCTAAAATATTATATTTATTTGTTGCACCAATAATAATGACATTAGACTGTTTTACCTGATCAATACATTGCAGCATTGTTGCAACCTGTTTAATATCTTCAGGCCAAGTTTGAGCACCTCTATCAAAACCGAGAGAATCAATTTCATCCATAAAAACAAGAACCGGTTTTTGCTGCTTTTCAGAAATTCTTATAGCTGCATCAAATGCACTTTTTAAATTTTTTGCTGTCATATTAATATATTCGGAACCGGCTTTACTTATGTTTAACATATACATAGGAGTATCAATTTCTCCGGACAATGCTTGAGTTATGTATGTTTTACCGCAACCGGGAGGTCCATATAAAAGCAATGATTTGGGAATAGATTTTCCGTATTCTTCAAAATCAATTTTTGCCTGCTCAGGATTATTTATAAATTGAATAATTCCGTTGTTTAAATCTTTTTTTAATTTATCCATGCCTGCGACATCTTGAAATCCTTTAGGAGAAGTTGCAGATGGTTTAAATTCTTCCAATAAAGATTTATCTTTACCGGAGAGGGCACCTGAAATTTTATTTATTAAATCTTTTTTAGGGTCATCGGTTATTTCCATCCCATCTTCATCAAATTTAGGCTGATATAATTCATCTTTAGGATTATTGGACTGACCGGTTTTTGATTTTGAGAGTTCTGATTCTGTCCATTCGGATAAAGCTTCCATAACATCAGCTCGCCAATCATCTTTTTGGGAACCGTTTTTTACAAATTCTCTGTTATAGTGAGCATATTCTCTATCAGGATATCTTAGTTTAGGGAAGGTAAAAGATACAAAGCCTGATAACATTTGTTTTGAAGTTGAAAGCATGTCTTGCAAATCTTGATACAAAGAAGTTTTTGGACCATTTTTCTTTTCTTCTTCTCTAAGATTATCTTCAACTAAATTACAATAATCATTCAATGAAGCAATAGTTTGCGACATAACCGTATTTTTACATTTTCCCAATTGTGTCTGAAGTGATTTATTTAATCTTTTATCATAGCCAAAACTGGGTTTAGAACTGTTTATCGATGAAATTTTCAAAATAAAATACCTCTCTTACAATTTTATAAAATATGTCAAAATAATATTTGCTAGAAAAAATAAAATATTTAAGTATTATTAATACTTGAATTAGAAAATAAGTTTATGATAATATTAAAACATCGCTTTGGAGAAGTGGCCGAGTAGGTTTAAGGCGGCACCCTGCTAAGGTGTTGTATGGAGTAATCTGTACCGTGGGTTCGAATCCCACCTTCTCCGTTTTTTGTGTTTATAAATAAAACTATAGAAGGGATGAGAACCCAACAAAACGAAGTTTTGTATTTGGTTCGAGCGGATTTTGCGTAGGGTGGAGTCGAAGCATTGCTGAGCGAACCCGAAAAAACCGATGTTGATAGTTTTCGACAACGAAGTGAAGAAAACGCCACAACATCGTGGAGCAAAATCCAAGAATATCCCACCTTCTCCGTTTTTTTGTGTTTATAAATAAAACTATAGAGGGGATGAGAACCCGACAAAAACGAAGTTTTGTTTTTGGTTATATCAAATGCTTTAAAAGAATTTTTTATATAAAAATGAAAGCAATAAAAAAGGTGGGTACTCTTTTCTCTTGACCCACCCTCGCGTTATTTAAAATTTATTATTGATTAATGTGCAAATTTTCTGTGCCATAAATCTGCGTATTCTCTTTCTTCTCCATTGATTTCAAAGGTTGCGCCTTCTTGATGCATTAATTCGTTTCCTTTTCCGTCAAAGTTATACTCTGTTGAAGTTTTATCAGTATTAGCAAGATTTATGCTTGTGATACCAAGATCGAATAATGAAGTAGCATCTGAAGTATAACCGCCTGCTTTAATTCTGAGTCCGAATTTTTGTTCTAAGAATGCAATATCATTTTGATCTAAAGTTGTATCGTCACCGCCTATTAAATGATTCTGTTGTGCTAATGCTTTTAAAGCTTCAAATCCGTTTTTATATCCGTCAGCTTTTCCGTCACCGTCTAAGTCGGTATTATCACCAAAGCATTCTGAACCATCTTCACCAGAGAGGCCGTCACCATCTTTATCAAATACAAGTACAGCATCTGCGGAGTTAAAGATATTATCTAATTTGCCGTCACCGTCAATATCATAAGAAATCATTTCATCAGTTGTATTAATACCGTTTCCGTCAATATCAAATGATAGAGGAGAACTTGTTGTATATTGTCTTTCTGATACATTAATTTCATCAGGTTCATCGCCGTATGAATATACTGTTTTCCATTCAGCATTTTCTGCGTGTGAATCTTTTAAATATCCGCTGCCGTTTCCTACTATATCATAGCCGCCGCCCCAAACATCAAGACCAGAACCTTGTTTGCCGTATTCTCTTGCGATAGATTTTCCTGTAGTTGCATTATATATGTGGAAAATACCGTCCTGACCTTTTGCATAAACATAATCTTTTAAATTAACTCCGTTGTCTTCTGCAAGCTTGATTTCGTCTTTGACCATTGCATAAGTAATAACATCTTTTCCTAAATCTTTTTTAGCATCAGCCGCATTTCCTTTTGTAGGAGTTTCTTTACCGTCAGCTTTGTCACCATCTTCAGGTTTGTCACCATCTTCAGGTTTGTTTGCATCATCAGATCCATCTTCGCCTGTTTCTTTTCCGTCTTCAGTTTTTTCTGCTTTTGCAGCTTCTTCAGCAGCAATTTCATCAGGAGTTTTGTCGCTTGCTGCATCCCAAATACCTTTAGCTTTTCTTGTATTTATTTCACGGCTGACATCATGGAAAGCTTGTTGATTGTTTTTAAATGTTTCGCTTGTTTCTTTTAACTTCGTATTTGCTGTGGTTACAGCTTCTCTTGCATCATTTAAAGCTGTTTTTCTGTTATCTTGAGCTTGGTTTACTCCTTGAAGAGCTGTTGTAATATTTTTAAGAGCTTCGTCTTCAGCAAATTCGGAATTTTTAACTGTTTCTTCATATGCATTTTGGCTTTCATCTCTTGCTGTTACAGCTTCATCAAGAGCTGTTTCAGCTTCTTTAAGTTCTTCTTCTTTTTGAGTAAGTTCTTCTTTTCTTTTTGCAAGAGTTTCTTCAGCTTGTTTAACAGCAGCTTCAGCCTCTTTTACAGCATCCTTTAGACCAGGCAATTCGGGATTCTGTTGCATTTTCGGATTGCCTTGCTCATCTACTTCACCGGTTGGTACAAACAAAGGAGCAGAATCAAGTGCTGCTTGTGCATCTGTTAATTTTGCGTTAGCATCTGCTAATGCACTGGTTGCTTCGCTTACTGCAGTTGTTGCATCAGATACTGCACCTGTTAATTCATTTACTTTATTTTGAGCTTCGGTTTCTGCTTCTTGTTTTGTTTTTACATCATCTAATGCTTTTGCAATTTCTTCGCCATATTTTTCTTTAATTTCATCATATTTATCATGTGTATAATCTAATTCTTTTTCAGCTTCAGCAACTAACTCATCCTGCGCTGTAACTGTTGATGAATAAGCATCTTTAGCTTCACCGACACCAGTTTTTGCGGTATCCATATCAGTTTTAGAAGTATCATAATTACTTTGAGCTTCTTTTTGAGATGCTGCTAAATCAGAATTTGTTTTGTTTCTAAGGTCATTTGTTTTTGTTTCTTCAGCGGTTGGTTGAACATTTTCCGGTGCAACGGGTGTACCATCAGGATTTACTGCTCCCGGATCTGCCGGTGAAGCACCAGGACCGTTAACAGGTGCCGTTCCGCCGCCGTCTTGTGCTTGTTCTGAGCCACCAAGAGCCTCTTCAATTTCATCTGCAGATAAAATATTATTATGATCTTTATCATAAGCTGATTGGCTGCTTAATAAATCAGCTATGATTTGATCAGCTTGTTCTTGACTGAATTTGTTATCAGTAAATATACTTGCTGCTTCATCTCCGCTTTTGGTAACTAATTTGCCATTTTCATCAGTATAACTAACAGTTAATTTACCGTTGTTTACTGAATAATTGAAATCAATTTTGTTAAATGCCATATCCTACTCTCCAAAAATCTCCTCGTACATATACATGTAAAAATTTTTCATTATTTCAAATTTCAAAATTTTTATAATTTTTACATATCTTTACAAAATTGTTAAAAAATTAAATTAAACGGGAAGCGCAAATCCTTGACAAAAAATAAGAAAAAGAAATAAATTAAATATAAAAAAGTGTAACCGGCTAAAAGAATAATAATAAATAAATATATGATAATATATTTTTGTTATGAAAAAGTTTTTCAAAAGGGTATACAGTTCATTTTTAAGTAAAATATATGATGAAATAGTTAAATCTCCTGTTCGAATACTTCCTGTTACATTTCTGTTTTTATGTATTTTGGGTGGTATTATACTGGATTTGCCTTGTTGCGGAAAAATGTCTTTCATCGATGCTTTGTTTACATCTGTAAGCGGAGTGTGTGTTACCGGTTTATCCGTTCAGGATATCAGCACGGAATTAAATTTTTTCGGACAGATTATACTTATGCTGCTAATTCAAGCCGGAGGACTCGGAATTATGAGTATTTCATCAATAATTTTTCTTTTATTAGGTAAAAAAATGTCTGTTACATACGAAAAAAATGCAAGAAGCATGTTTGATGCAGAAAGCAAAGATGAAATTAAAGAATCTTTATTACTGATTTTTAAATATACCTTTTTACTAGAATTTATAGGATTTATTATTCTTGCCGTAAGATTTTCCCATCTGACTAATGATATATTTTACGGTTTAAAACAAGGTATTTTTATTGCAGTATCAGCATTTTGTAATGCAGGATTTGCATTAATTTCCGATAATTTAATATCATACAATAATGATACAACTATTCTTTTAACCGTTTCATTTTTGATAATCTTAGGAGGTATTTCTCCTGTTATTGCAATAACTCTGCCCAAAATTTTTAAAGGAGAAAAGCTTTCACCCGTAGCAAAAATTGTATTCACTTCAACAATCGCATTACTTTTTATAGGAACCTTTTTTATTTTAATTTCATCTTATAACGGTGTACTAAAAGATATGAGTTTTGCAGATAAACTTTTAAATGCCTGGTTCCAATCTGTTAGTGCAAGAACTGCAGGATTCAGTTCAATTGATTTAAGCAATATATCATGCGTAAGTTATTTAACATTAATTTTCTTGATGATTATAGGCGGTTCCCCCGGAGGTACAGCAGGTGGAATTAAAACAACTACTTTTGCAGTATTAATAATTACTACTTATAACATTTTTACAGGAAGAAAAAACATTATAAGGAACAGAGAAATTCCTCATGAAACAATTTATAAGGCTATTGCATTAATATTTATATATATATTTGTATTGATAATTTCATGCTTATTATTATTAACAACTCAAATTATTCCACATACAAAACTTGTTTTTGAAGCTGTTTCAGCAATGGGAACAGTTGGACTTTCAATGGGAATAACCTCACAACTTGATACTTTCGGAAAGATAGTCATAATATTGACAATGTTTTTAGGCAGGGTATTCCCCGCAATGATTATTTATTATCTAAACTCAAGGACTAACGAATATTATTTAAGTTATCCTAAAGCAAAAATTTCATTAACATAGGAGAAAATATATGAAAGAACAGATTTTAATAATTGGTTTGGGACAATTCGGTATGGCATTGACTAAAACTCTTTATGAAAAAGGTTATGAAGTTATAGCTGTAGATATAGACCAAAAACTTGTTAATGAAGCTTCAAATTATGCAACTGATGCAATATGTATAGATGCAATAGATGAAACATCTCTTTCAAAACTTTCTCCAAGAAACAGAGATTTAATTATTTGCTCGATTGGAACAAGGGAGCCATCCATTTTAGCAGTTGCTCTTTTAAAACAAATGGGATGCGAGAATATAATAGCAAGAGCCTCAGAAGCTATTCATGCAAGAATTTTAAAAGCCATTGGTGCAAAATGTATTATTAATCCCGAATATGAATATGGTAAAAAATTTGCACATAAAATTATATTTAAAAGTCTGTTTTTTGATAATTATTCTGACGAACTTGAATTATTTGAAATTCCGGTACAACCTTTTATGGTTGGTAAAAGTTTAAAAGAACTCAAATTACCTGATAAACATAATGTAATAGTTACAGGCATTATGAAAAACAATAAATACACAAGACCAATGCCTGATGAAAAATTTGAGCCTAATGACAGGCTAATAGTAACAGGCACAAATGAAGATATTGAAAAAATAATGAAGGAGAACAATTAATGAATTTTTCAGAAAAAATTTATTTTTATTTTATAGTTCTTTTAATTTGTTCTACTATAATTACAATAGCAGGCATATATGGTTTTCAACGCCTTGAACCTTCTATTAAATTATTAAACAGCAGTAATACTCAATCTATATATTATGCGGAGCAAATGCTGACAAGCATTTCCTCAAGAAAAGATTTAAAAAATTTTGAAAAGAATTTAGATTTAGCAAAACAAAATATAACAGAGGACGGAGAAGAAGCCGCAATAAATAAAATAGCTGAAAATTATTTGCCTGCATTTAACGGAGACAAAGAAGCAGAAGAAGAAACAATTAATAAAATAACTGATTTTGCAAAGATTAACCGATTAGCAATGGAAAATGCAGGTATAAAAGCTAAACAACAACAAGCCATAGGAATATGGATTATTCTGTTTCCATCAATTTTTATTTGGCTGATAGGAATTGCTCTGTTAAAAAGGATGGATAGAACTTTTATTAAGCCTATACAAGAATTAAATAATGTTATTTTTGATTATAACAAAGGAAATCATATGAGAAGATGTCCGTCCATAACAGTTTCTAAAGATTTACAAATGCTTTATGACGGAATAAATAATATTTTGGATAATAAATAAATATATATAAGGAAATACCTGAAATTTAAGTATTTATAATATACATAAAAACCTAAAACAAAATTTTATGTATAATATTTTTATAGCTTATGAGAGATATGCCATGGAATACAGTTTTTGCGAACAAATTGACAGACATTTATGTTTTAATAGGGATTATATATCACCCTGCACAGTAGGGAACAATACAAAAGGACAAATAATTCCTGTAATAAAAGAACACTATAACGGTGAACTTATTGATTGGTACCAATATTTATGGGAACGCAAAGAAATAAAAGAAAAAGCAGAAAAAGGCGAACTGCCTGAAACCTGTCAAAATTGCCAATTTTTATCATGCAAAGAATGGAATGATATAAATACAAGATGGGAATTTCAATACATACAATTTTCCCACTGGTTAAACTGTAATTCCAACTGCATATATTGCGGGAACCATAGAACAGTTAACAAAAAATCAACAGATGACACATATGATTCCCTGCCGGTACTTAAAGACTTAATAGCAAGAGGCTACGTTACGGAGAACACGGAATTTGATTTTGCCGGCGGTGAGCCTACTATGTACTATCGTTTTGAAGAAATGCTTAATATATTAAATAATATAGATATAAAAAGTGTTTTAGTTCATACAAATGCAATATTATACAGTAAAGCAATAGCAGAAGGTATAAAAAGAGGGAAAGTAAGCCTTTGTATTTCCGTTGATGCAGGGAAAAAATCAACTCACGAAAAAATTAAAGGAGTTAAATCATACAATAAAGTATGGAAGAATATAAAAAAATATGCTTCATACAATAACCCATCAACTTCAAATTTTATAAATTTAAAGTATGTACTGGTTCCGGGAGAAAATGATACGGAAGAAGAAATAGAATTATGGATGCAGCAATCAAAGAAATATGCAAATATGCTTATTTTAAATGCCGATAATAATATTTTCATTAATCCTATCAATCCCGAAAAAAAAGATATTATTATAAACAAACTATACAGACTTTCAGAATTTTTCATAAAAAAATCAAAAGAATATCATATGAATTACAGAATAGAATATAATTTACAAACAGTTTATATAACACTAAACAAACAAGTTCCGGAAAATAAAAAATAAATTTGCAAAATATCAAAACAAATAGTAACATAAAGAAAACAAGGAAAAACTAATGGGTTTAAGATTTAGAAAAAGTATAAATATTGGTAAATTATTCAGAGTCAATTTCAGCAAATCCGGAATCGGATACAGTTTTGGCATTCCCGGTGCAAGAATAAGCAGGAGTGCAAAGGGCGACGTAAAAACGACATATTCTATCCCCGGAACAGGGATTTCATATTCACCGGATAAACCCAAAAATAAAAAGGAAAAGAAGAAGACTCAAACAGAACAAGAGTCAGATACAATGCGAATGGTAAAACAAATTGTATTTTTTATATTAATGGTTGCCATAGCATATGTTGCAAAGAATTATTTACATTTGTTTTAATAAAAAGGACTGATTTGAAAATATCAAATCAGTCTTTTTATATATTTATATTGTTATACAGCTGCTTTAGCTTTAGGACCTGCAGCAACAATTTCAGCAGGCATATTAGGATATTTAGCAGAGAAGTTATCTGCGAACATTTGAGCTAATTTATTAGCAGCATCATCATATGCAGCTTTATCAGACCACAAACCTCTTGCATCTAACATTTCATCAGGTACATTCGGACAATGCAACGGATAATCAACATTAAATACATCGTGGTGTTTAAATTCAATTGAATCAAAAGCACCTGTTAAAGCAGCAGTAACCATAGCTCTTGTATAAGATAATTTCATACGTTTAGCACCTGAAGCAGCACTTCCGCCTGCCCAACCTGTATTTACCAAGTATACTTTTGTTCCGTATTGATCTAATTTATCACCTAACATTTTTGCATATACAGAAGCATCCATCGGCATAAACGGCTCACCGAACAATGTCGAGAATGTAGGCTGAGGTTCTGTAACACCTCTTTCAGTTCCTGCGAGTTTAGATGTAAAGCCTGTTACGAAGTGGTACATAGCTGCATTTTTATCTAATCTTGAGATTGGAGGTAATACACCAAATGCATCAGCAGTTAAGAAAATAACAACCTTCGGTATTCCGCCCATTGAAGGAACTTGTGCATTATTAATATAATTAATCGGGTATCCTACACGAGTATTTTCGGTTAATGAACCGTCATTAAAATCAAATTCTCTTGTTTCAGGATTCATAATAACATTTTCAACTAATGAACCAAATTTAATAGCATTGTAAATATCAGGTTCATGTTCAGCAGAAAGATTAATACATTTTGCATAACATCCGCCTTCAAAGTTAAATACACCATCAGGAGACCAACCGTGTTCGTCATCACCGATTAATTTACGAGCAGGATCTGCAGATAAAGTTGTTTTACCCGTTCCTGATAATCCGAAGAATACTGCTGTTTCACCTGTTACAGGATCCATATTTGCACTGCAATGCATTGGTAATACGTTTTTCTTTGTCATTACATAGTTCATAGTAGCAAATACTGATTTTTTAATTTCGCCTGCATATTGTGAACCGCAAATAATTATTGTATGAGCTTCATAGTCAATTGCTATACAAGCTTCGGAATTAGTTCCGTCAACTTCAGGATCACATTTAAATCCCGGAGCACAAAGAATTGTGAAATCAGGTTCACCATAATTAGCCAATTCTTCTGCAGTAGGTCTGATTAATAATTGATGAATAAACATATTCTGGCTTGCTAATTCATTGATTACACGGAATTTTTGTGTATATTTTTTATCAGCTCCTGCAAAACCGTCGAATATAAATACTTCTCTATTTTGCAAATATGCTGCGATTTTGCCTTTTATAGAATTAAATCTTTCTCTTGAAATAGGTCTGTTTACCTTTCCCCATGCTATATCATTGTGAATAGTTTCTGTATCAACAATAAATTTATCTTTAGGCGAACGACCGGTATATTTACCTGTTGTAACGACCAAAGCACCTGTATTGCTTAAAGTACCTTCGCCAAGTCTTAATGCGGCTTCCGTCAACTGAGCCGGAGTTAAATTACGGTATACTGCCTTTGGACCAATTATACCCATTCTTTCGATACCATATGTTTCCATATTGTTTCCTCCTTTATATAACTGTTATTATTAATTAACTAAGTAAAGTTCGGCTTAATTGAATCAATTCTGATATAAACATAAATTAACCCATGATATATCATTGATTCTTCTATATATATTAGCACAAAAAAAATTTATAAGATGCAATACATCGTAATTTTTTTGCCTTATCGAACAAGCAAAAGTATAATTATAAATATCATGTATACATTTTTAATTGGCATATTAATATTACTTACGGGATACCTCATATATTCAAAATACACGGAGAAGCAGTTCGGAATAGCCGATAAACCTACACCTGCCAGCAAGCTTAATGACGGAGTTGATTATATTCCGCTTTCAACCAATAAAAATATGTTAATTCATCTGTTAAATATTGCAGGGTTAGGACCCATTTTAGGTGCAATACAAGGTATATTATTTGGACCTATTGCTTTTATTCTCATTCCGATGGGTTGTATTTTAATGGGCGGAGTTCATGACTACTTTGCAGGAATGCTTTCTGTAAGAAACAACGGAGCACAAATAACTGAACTTATAAAAAAATATCTCGGTCAACTAAGTTATAAATTATTTATAGTAATTGTATCAATAATGTTATTATTGCTGGCAGCAGTATTTGTATATACTGCCGGCGATTTAACAGCGGAAAGATTTTTCAAACAAACGGATTTTTCATTAAATAATCCTATAGTTATATCCTTATATGGCACAATTGCATTGTATTATATTCTTGCAACACTTTTTCCGATAGATAAAATTATAGGCAGATTTTATCCGTTATTCGGATTGCTGTTATTAACCGGTACAGGTCTGGTATTACTCGGGTTTTTTACACACGGAATTAATCTTGAAGAATTAAACTTTCACCATTTGAACGAACATCCTTTGAAGAACCATATACTTCCGATGTTTTTTATGACAGTCAGCTGCGGACTTCTTTCCGGTTTTCATTCAACACAAGCAACTATTATTTCAAGAACAATTAACACAGAAAAAGATGGCAGAAAAGTTTTTTACGGAATGATGTGCTTAGAATCATTAATTGCAATGATATGGGCAGCAGGTGCAATGCACGTATACTCAATGAATATACTTCCTAATAATATGGTAGGAAGCGTTAATGTAATAAATTCGATAGCTGATGTATTTGTATTTCCTTTTCTTACGTTCATAGTGACTGTAGCTGTAGTAGTACTTCCTATAACATCAGGAGATACTGCATTGAGAGGTTTGAGGATGATTCTTGCGGAAGCATTTAATCTAAACCAAAAAGCAATTAAAAACAGATTAATCATCATTATACCAATAGCAGTAATTATTATTTCCATAATATTATGGGCAAAAATGAATGACGGAAGTTTCACTCTTGTATGGCGCTATTTTAATTTTGTTAATCAATTAATAGCAATACCGACATTTTTATATGCTACGGTATATTTGTACAAAACAGGAAAGAATTATTATATAACACTTATCCCCGGATTATTTTATATTTTCATAACCTCATCATTTATATTAAATTCCCCAATAGGATTTGGACTAAGTTACAAAACATCTGAAATTGCAGGTATTATATTAACAATAATCAGCATATTAGCTGTTTTTAAACATTTAAAACGAGAGAAGAATAAGGAACAGGAATGAAACCTAAATTTTTACCCAATGAAAAGCAGTTGGAATGTATTAATACACTAACAGGCCCTGTTATGGTACTTGCAGGACCGGGCACAGGGAAAACCTTCACTATAATACAAAGAATAAAGCATATGTTAAAACAAGATATTAATCCTTCTTCAATATTATGTTTAACATATTCCGAAGCCGCTGCAAATGAAATGAAAAAAAGAATAGTAGATGAAATAGGAACTGTTGCGGCAGCTGTTTCTGTAAATACGTATCATTCGTTTTGTAATGAAATTATTACGCAATACCCAAATGAATTTGAACTTCTTGACGGGGTAAGTCTTGCTGATGAAATAACAAAAAGAACAATTATGGGTGAGGTTCTTGACGAAATAAAACCTGAAATATACAGAACAAAATGGGGAGATTATTATTATTTCATTCCTGAATTATTAAAGGCTGTAAATGAAATAAAATCAAATCAAGTAACAAAAGAAGAATATTTTAATACATTAAATACTCATCCTGACTGGCAGGGCAAGATGGATATGCTTGAAGCCGAATATAAGGACAGAGAAGAGAAGGGCAAACTTGTAAAAACATTTTTAAGCTCGTACGAAAGTCATAAGAAAAAAATCGGCAAAGCAAAAGAGGCTTGGGATATATATGAAAAATATGATATTCAGCTAAAAAAGAATAATTTCATAGACTTTAACGATATGATAAATATGGTTTTAGATGTTTTTGAAAAGAACGAAGATTTTCTACAAACAATATCAAAACAATATAAGTATTTTCTTGTAGATGAATATCAGGATACGAATTATTCTCAAAACAAAATTGTATTTTATCTTGCGAAAGGTGCGAACAGTAATAATATTTTTGTTGTAGGAGATGATGACCAGATAATTTATGAATTTCAAGGTGCAAAAACAGATACGCTTGAGAAATTTTTAATAAAATATCCGGATACAAAAGTAATTTGTTTAAATGAAAACAATCGCTCAACACAAAACATTCTTGATTTCAGTTATGACATAATTTCACAAGATAAAACAAGACTGGAATTTAATCCCAGATTCAACAAATACAATATAAACAAAAAACTTACCGCTAAGAAGCAGGAATTATTTGTAAAAAATAAGCCGATAGAAATTCACGGATTTGGCGATATCAGGCAGGAAAATAATTTTATAATAAACAAGGTACAGGAGATTATAAAATCCGGAGAACTGCCGTTAAATAAAGAAAATCAACCTGACTTATCCCAAATAGCAATACTTACCAGAGAGAACAGCGAGCTTAATAATTTTGCGAACTTACTTGAAGCAAATAATATAAAATATCAATTAAAAGAAGCAAAAAGCATCTTTGATATAAAATCTTCGCTTGTAACATACTTTTATTTAAAAGCATTATACAATTATGAATATAACGGAGATAAGTTATTCGGTCTGTTACTTACAGAGCCTTTTAATTTTGACAATTCAGACTACACTTTTCTTCTTGAGCAAAACAGATTAACAAATAAAGACCTTATAACAAACATTAAAAATAATCTGGAAACACATCAGTGGGCATCTCCCATTCGTATAAAAAACTTTATGGAAACCTTTGATTTGCTTTCGGGATATAAGAGTTCTTTAAATTTAAAAGCTCTTGTAATTGAAGTAATAAACAGAACCGGAATATTAAATTACTTTGTAGAAAATGATATTAGCAGAAGTGATAATATTTATGCTCTAAAGAAAATTATAGATGAAGCGCAAAGCTACATGTATTTAAATAAAGGTGCTTGGCTTGGCGACTTTTTAGAACACATTGATACCGCATTTGAAAGCAATATTCCAATCAATATAGATAAAGAGGACTACACACAAAACGCAGTTCAACTATTAACACTTCACGGTTCTAAAGGAAGAGAATTTGAATACGTATTCATCCCCAATTTAATTGCTAAAAAATGGGAAAGTAAAAGGGTGAACAATTCATCATCATTACCTATAGACAAAGATGATAAGAAAGAAAATGAAGATGATGCACGACGTTCTGAACAATTAAGGTTACTTTTTGTAGGAATAACACGTGCTATGCATTCTTTAACCCTTTCATATTCAAATTCTATTGATGCAAAACCGCAAGAGTTAACCTCTTATTTGGAAGAACCGCTAAAAAACACAGAAATAACTAAAACATACAATCACGATTTAGAAAAAGAAGATTTTATAAATGAAATAGCGCAATCAATTAAAAAAGAGCCGTTTAATTATGCGGAAGCTTTTAAAGACGAATTAAAAGCCAGAACAGAAAAATTCACATTAAGCCACAGTTCGCTTTCAACATACATTAATTGTCCAAGAATGTTTTTATACTCAAACATTCTCAAAATACCAATTTTAGATAAGGATGTTTCCTCTGCTAATTACGGAGATGCAATACACAAAACATTAAAATATGCGATTCAATATGCAAAAGAAAATTCGAGATATCCTGAAATACAAAAAATAGAAGAAGTTTTTAAAAAGTATTTAAGCAATGAGAAATTTGAATCACAAAACAAACGTGACGAAATTGAGGCAAGAGGTCTCAAATGCATTAACAAATATTATAAACAAATGCTTGAAACACCGCCGGAGAGGATATCCGCAACAGAATACTCTTTTAACTACATACCTGTAAAGAACAACTACATAAAAGGTTTTATAGACAGAATAGAAGAAAATTCTGATGGCACGCTGGAAGTTTATGACTACAAAACGGGCGGTGCAAAATCAAAAACACAAATTGCAGACGGAAAAGAAAATGAAAATTATTTAAACCAATTAAGATTTTATAAATACGCACTTGAACTTAAAAATCCGAACAAGAAAGTATCAAGAGCAGGTCTTATCTTTGTCGAAGAGCCTGACAGTAATTTCTATATAAATTTAACACAAGATGATAACAAAATTATTGAAGAAAAGATATTATCGACCTATGAAAACATATCACGATTAAACTTTATGCCGCCAAGGAAAGAAGAAAGAAATTGTGAATATTGCAATTACAAACATTTATGTAAGCTAAGTGATTTATAATAAAAATTATCACTATATTTGACTATACCGGGAAATATATATATTATTATAGAATTAAGAGAAAAGGAGAAAATAATGGAGTTGAATATTGAAGATATAAAATCATTAGAAGGTTTTATGCTTGATGATAATGAAGACGGAGCATTAGACAATATTGTAGGCTATAAACGTGATTCATCAGGAAGAATTGTGGAACTAAGCATAGATTTTGACGGCGATAATATGGCTGATTCTAAGATTTTCATTGAATATGATAATGCAGGAAGAATATACAAAGTATACAGAGATAAAAACCACGACGGTACAATAGATTCTGTAGTAATTTACGAATATGGTGCAGACGAAACAAGAACTGTTCAATATGATGATAACGCAGACGGTAAAATTGATTATATTGAAAAGATTGATGAAAGCGGACTGACAACAATAACTGACGTTAGAGATTTCAAACAAAAATTTAAAGAAGCATTTAAAGAAATATTTTTTAAATAATAAATAATAACAACACCAAAAGACATAACCAAAAGGTTATGTCTTTTTAATTATTATTAAATTTTTACGGTATATTGCAGCAGGTATCCCGAAAGAATACTTACTATCAGTATTATACCTATTATATTTAACGTATCCTTAAACATATCTTTGTGTCTTAACAGGACAAGAATACCAAGTCCCGCATTAGATAACAGTCCTGCCATTGCAGCACCAAAAGTTATAGAACCTTTTATTAACATCATTGTTATTGCAATTGATACTGCACAGTTCGGAATTAAACCAATTATTGCGGCAAAAACAGGCTGCAAAAATTTTACTTTGTTAAATATAACAGGCAAAATATCAAATCTTCCGTATAATTCAATTAAGTAATTCAATATAACTGTTATTACCAATATAAATATAAAAATATTTAATGTATGTTTTAACGGATGATAAATCAAATCACGTTTTCTGCGTTTTGATACACTGTGTTTACAGCAGCCGTCATCTTCATGATGCAAATGACAATCCTCAACATCTGCAACGACAATGTATTTTTTGTCCTTTAATATAATGTCTATAAGGTAACCGGCACATACACCAATAACAATTTTTACACCGATTATCGGCAATACATAATTAATTTTATCGGGCTGAGTAAGTAATATAGGAATTGCCTCATCAGATGTAGCAAGATATATCGCAATTAAAGTACCTTTTGTTATGAATTTCCTCAGATATAAAGTACTTGCAATAATAGAAAATCCGCATTGAGGAATAATTGCAGCAAGTCCTCCGACTAAAGGTGCCGTTTTCTCGGATTTTTTCATAAAATTATTGATTTTTTCGGAATAAAAGTATTCTATGATTTCTATTAATAAAAATATAAAAAACAGAAACGGAAGAATATGGATACTGTCGATTATTGCATCAGCAAGCCAATCAGGCATTCCAAGTCCTTCAATAATACTATCAAAAGATGAAAATAAACCTTCATTAAAATCATTTATTCTGTTTATTAATTCAATAATCATATTTATATATCTTCTTTCATTTTATGTTTTTTATTTGCTTTTTGTTTTTTATGTTTTTTATCATGTGCAGCATTTTCATTTTCACATCCTAATGCTTCATTCAAATGTTCAATTAATTCTTCCGAATGGTGATGCATAGCATGTTCAGATTTATGGTGTATATCAAAAATGTGAATGTGCATAGCCATTTCTAATTGTATTAAAGCCAAATTGTAATCCGCAATACTTGTAATGTATGATTTTCTTGCATTTATATAGTTATTTCTTGCCCTTTGTAAATCGCCATAACGTTGTGTATTTGCTTTATATTTCTTTTCCACAAGTTTTAACGTGGAATATGCATCTTCCGTTTGCGACTTCGCAACAGGGATTTGACTTATACATTTATCTACATTATTAAAAGCACGTTTAACTTCATAATACAAATCTTTTTTGAATAAGTCTATTTCGTTATCTGCAAGATTTAATTGTGCCTGAGCACCTTGGATACTGTGCCTTAATTCCTTTAAATTAACTGATGTTGTTAAATTAACACCTGCATTTAAACTGTTATTAGAGGTATTAAGGTCTTTATTAAATCCGTATCCGACACTGCCCGTAAGATCGGGTAAATATGTTCTTTTTACATATTTAAGAGATTCTTCCATAGCTTTTTTTGATGCAATTAAGACCTGTAAATCAGGACTGTTTTCGTAAGCAATTTCTACCGCATTTTCAACGGGGAAATCGTAGGTTAAAGGGATATAATCATTTATTTTTAAAGTATCTTTTGAATAATCAAAATCATGCTTAATTGAAAATGTTTCGGTATTTTGCAAAGTATACTTGGGATTATCACCTAAATACATAGCATTTGTTAAATCCAAACGAGCATCATTATATGTTTTTTCAGCTTCAAATAATTCTAATTGTGCTTCTTTTAAATATATTTCAGCAGTTGATTTGTCAGGTTCTTTCATAGATAAAGATAAAATATGCTTGTTAATTGCAACATTATCCTGTGACAATTCCAAAAGAGCCTGCATTTTTAATACTTTATAATATTTGTCTTTAACATTAAAAAGCGTAGAACAAAGACTGTCCATAAATTCATATTCGGCACCGATTTTATAGAACTCATTCATTTTTATAAAAGCAGTGGTCTTGCCGAAATTATAAATCAACTGATTTATACTAACACCAACTGACGGCAGATTTCTTATATGATTATCGTAATATATATTATCTGAATTATTTTCATTATAAAAACCGACTCCGGCATTAATAACAGGGAAATATTGAGATTTTGCAATACCGACATTACTTTTTGCAATATCTAAATTATATTTGCGGCGTTTAATTATCGGACTATTTTTATATGCTGCGGCGACACTATCAATAACAGTAATATTTGTACCGTCTTTTATAGCTATAGGATGAAATATCTTATCTTCATCATCTTGTATAGCAAAAGCAGTTTGAGCAAATAAACCTATAATTATTGCTGCGGCTATATAAACAAAACGTTTGTTCATACAAAATCCTAATTAACCTATGAAAAAATTATATCATAAAGAAAAATAGTGAAAATTTTGACATATAAACAAAAACTATTATTATATTAAATATGAAAAAGCTTTTAATAATAATATTTATATTATTTTTATCTTCTGCTGTATATGCAGAAGATTATGATGCACTATATAATGCGGCAGAGCCTTTTGGTTCAAAACTATATAATGACATAGATCCGTTTGAAGACGAAGATGCAATAAAATATGCATATTCACCATATCCTTTATTCAGGACATCAACAACACTTTATTTTAAGGATTATACAATAGATGCAGGATACTATTCATTAGTTCCGAGAAAGTTGAAAGGTGAATATTATGTACTGTTTAAGCAAGGCGGTAAAGTAAAGTTTATTATTCCTATAGCTAAAAAAGAAGCAACACCGTTAAACTTTTATAACGCAAATCTGCCCAAAATTAAACAAACAAAAATGCAAAAAGCTGCAGGCGCAATAAGAAAGAAGTTTTATAATATATCTAAAGATTCTATGAAAATGGAACCGCCAAAATCACTTATACACGTAGATGTGGAAGTAAAGTACATAATAATAATTTTTTATTACGGCGAAGATAAATTTACACTGCTTTTCAGAAGAACACCATATTAAAAATAAATAATATTATTTATTTTTAATTTTACCGGAAGCACGCTTCTTAGTGATTAAATAACCGCATTTAGAACACGCTAAAATCCTGCCTGTAGAATCTATTGGCATAAAATTATGATTACAAGTAACAACATCTTCTAACTCATCACTGTTTATACCATTAGAAACTTTAATATTTTCATCCCTATTTTTAAATTTGAAATATAATTTTATTAATTTCTCGATTATATACATTTTTTACCGTTTAAACGGATAAATAATAAAAAACAACACATATATCCGCAATATACTATAAGCATAACTCAAAAATAAAATTTTTATGTTAATTTTTGTTACAAGATAAAACCAGCTATAATACAATATGATTTATTATTATAAAAACAATTAATAAAGATATGTTTAAAATTGAAAAAAATTGTGTAAAAGACACAAAAAATATGTTATAATGATAAAACAATGAATTACAAAGTGTTAATTGTACACTTTATAAAAAGAAGTTAACAAATTGTAATTTTTTGAAAATAAATAGCAATTTGATTAAAAAAAAATTGTTTTTATATATAAGTGATGGTAAGTAAGTAAATTTTTGTCGGAGGAAGAATGACAATAAGTGTGAACTCTAGAAAAAAGCAAGCAAAGAAATCTTTTGATGAATTATTGAATGATTTAAGAACAAGTAATTCTGAAAAGGTTCGATATAATGCTGCGAGAGTACTAGGCGAAATGGGCGATGCTAATGCAGTAGAGCCATTAATTGATGTATTAAAAAATGACAGAAACGGTTCTGTAAGATTATATGCAGCAAGAGCGTTAGGTGAACTTGGAGAAGTTTCAGCAACTATTCCGTTAATCGAATCATTACGTGAAGACAGAAATGTTGATGTACGTGTTCGTGCCGCTAGAGCTTTAGGTCGTTTAGGCGGTCGTGAAGTTGTTGAACCGCTAGTTGAAGCATTAAATGATGAAAATCCGCAAGTTTGTATCACAGCGACTGATGCATTAATAGAAATTGGTGATGTAGCTACGGATTCATTAATAGAATCATTAGATAGTGAAAAAGTTAATGTAAGATGCGATGCAACAAGAGCATTAGGCGAAATAGGCAATCCCAAAGCCGTAGATCACATAATTAAAATGCTTAACGACGAATGGGTTAACGTTCGTATTTATGCAGTTACTTCTTTAGGAAAGCTAAATGACACAAAAGCTGTTCCAGCATTAATTGAAGTCATGAAAAATGAAAAAGAAAATGATTTAGTAAGAGCAGGTGCAGCAGCAGCTTTAGGTGTACTTCGTGATCAAAGAGCTTTATTACCGCTTAGAGAATTAATTGTTAAAGCAAGTGAATTAGGCGAATTGGAAGATACCGCATTAAAATCCTTTAAGAAAATTATGGCTGCAAACTGGAAACCGGTTAACGAAACTCAAGCCAAAAAGGTTAATGCTTAATTAATAACAAAAAATTTAAAAATACGCTCTTTACAGAGCGTATTTTTTTGTTGCAAAATATCATAAAATCTTTGACATCACCTGTCTTTTTATTTAAAGTAAAATAAGATAGGGGTAGATTTTATGAAAATAAGGACTGAACATTTAGTCAAGATATATAACGACAGAACTGTTGTAAATGATATTTCTTTAGAAGTGAATAAAGGTGAGGTAGTTGGTCTTCTGGGACCTAACGGAGCAGGTAAAACTACAACATTCTATATGGTTGTAGGATTAATAAGACCTAATGCGGGCAAAATTTATATTGATAATACAGATTTAACAACCTTAACAATGGATAAAAGAGCAAAACACGGCATCGGGTATCTTCCGCAAGAACCGTCCATTTTCAGGAAATTAACAGTAGAAGACAATATAAAACTGGTATTAGAACTTAATGAGAAACTTTCAGAAGAAGAAAAAGCTACTAAATTGGAAGAACTTCTTGATGAATTTAGTATAAAAAGACTAAGAGACACATCTGCAGTATCTTTATCAGGCGGTGAGAGAAGAAGAGTTGAAATTGCAAGAGCATTAGCAGCAAGTCCCGAATTCATTCTTCTTGATGAACCGTTTGCAGGCATAGACCCTATTGCGATAGGTGAAATTAAAGAGAACATTAAGATATTATCTAATAAAGGTCTTGGCGTATTAATTACTGACCACAACCCCAAAGCTACTCTTTCTATTACAGACAGAGCTTATGTTATATTTGACGGGAAAATTAAAATAGAAGGTACAAGAGAAGAAATTGCAAACGATAATATAGCAAGACAATTCTATTTAGGAAAGGATTTCTCGCTATAATGAAAATAAAATTATTAGATAAATACATATTCTTTCAGGTATTAATTGCGTGCATAGGATGTATATTCATTTTTATGATAATTTGGATAATGCCCGAAATTTTTCTAAAAACAGTACAAAGGACAATAAATGGTACCTATACGGTAGAAACAGCCGTTTCAATATTAATATACGAACTTCCTAAAGTATTAAATATAGCAATGCCTGTCGGTATGCTTTTAGGAAGTATATTAACATTTGAAAAACTCAGTAAAGATTCAGAAATAACAGTTATGAGAGGTTCAGGTTTTCCGTTTTTCAGAATTATAGCCTCCGTAATAATAATAAGTATATTTGCAACAGGTTTCACTTTTATTGTTGGTTCAAAAATTCTTCCTAATGCTGCAGTTAAATTAAAAGCAATAAAAGAGGATAGCAGCATTTCTCAATTTGTATTTCCGGTTAAATACAAAGATGGTTCAATGAATAAAATATTGATTGTTCCGAATTTTGACGAAAATATTATTAAAGATGTTATTGTATTAAACTTTTATAAAAAAGAACAGGAAAAAGGCTCCAGTTTACTATCCAGCATAATAGTATCAGATTTTATTAAATACAATTATAATGATTGGACTATTAATTCAGGTAAAAAATACTTAATATCAGAAGAAGGAATTTTTGAATCCATTGAAGATGTAGAAAATGTTAAAGTTCTTAAAGGTAAAAGTGCTATTAATGCTTTTAAGCTTATGAAATATTCTATATACAGAGACAGAGAACTAACAAATGCACAAATTTCCGAATATATAAGACTATTGAAAAAAGAGCAAATGGATGATGAATATAGATTTATGCTAAATAAATATATTCAAAGATTTGTACATTCATTTATGTGTATTATTTTTGCCATTCTTGGCTGTATATTAGGTTTTTCAAAGCCGAGAGAACAAAAATTCATCGGTATGTTAATTGCAGTAGGTATTATATTCAGCTATTACATTACAATACCTTTCTTTGATTTACTTGCAGAAAAAGATGTTTTGTCTCCTATCGTAACATCAATGATAGCACCTGTAACATGTATTGCATTAATAGTAATACTTAAAAAGATAAAGGATTTATAATGAGAAAAATAATATCAAATCTTTTAATAACGATATTTTTAGTTATAATCTTTAATTCACATGCTAATGCTTTTTCTTTTGCACCATATAAAATTGTAGAAAGTCCAAAAGGTGTATATGTTGTAGAAGTCAATACTGCAAAAAAGAAATACAAACTTCAACCTGTTGTTGTAACGGCATTAGAATCCAATGCCGATGTATACAACAGACTTCATCCCAAATTTATAGTCAATGCGGGATTTTTTGACCCTAAGAATCAGCAAACTGTTTCTTACGTATATAAAAACGGACACATTGTATTGGATCCTAAAAACAATGAAAATTTAATGAATAATAATGCTCTTGAACCATACATGAACAAAATATTAAACCGAAGTGAGTTTCGCATTTTAAAAAATAATAAGGGTAAATATATATATGATATAGCAACACATAATGATAAAATACCTCAAGGTTTAACATTAGTTCATTCAATACAAGCAGGACCGTTATTGGTTCCGAATTTAAGATTAACGGAAGAATTTTTTGTATTGGAACGCGACGGTTTAATAATAAGCGAATCTGCATCATGCCTGCATAAATATGCAAGAACTGCAATCGGTATAAAAAATAATAAAGTCTATATCTTTATAATAACAGGTCAATCTGCAATGACGCTTGCGGAAGTTGCGGAAATTGCAAAAGCTTGGGGAATGGAAAAAGCTATGGCATTTGACGGCGGAGGTTCAACTTCTTTTGACTCTAAAGAACTTCATATAATATCAGAAGAAGCCGGTCAGGGAAGAAAATTAAAATCATTTTTAATGTTAAAATAATAAGTATTTTTATTTGTGGATATATTTATATTTATTAATTATTTCATTCATTTTTTCTGACGACATATCCAGATTTGAACTTACGTGATGAACAGCATAATATGTCGGGTCAAAAATCGGATATCTATATCCGAGCATATTAGAAATAGAAGTAGAAATAAATCCTATAAATTTTCCTATCCAAAAAGGTAATGTTATGCTTATATATTTTTTATTCGGATAATATTTTTCAGCAAGCTCTCTATAATACTCATCTATAGTAGTCTTTTTAGAATCGATTATAGTAACGGCTTGATAGTCATAATCATTAAATTCGCTCACAGCTGCTATTACCATAGCAACATTTTTTACATTACATAACGGCCAGCGGTTTTGTCCTTTCCATTTACCAAAATGAATTATAAAAGGCGAACATTGTAAAAAATCAACAAATCTTTTTTCTAATGTTTTATCGTTTTCGCCGTAAACGGCAGCAGGTCTGATTATTACGTATGGTATTTTTGAATTTGATTTCAACCATTCTTCAGATTTTATTTTATATTTCGGATACGGATTTTTAGGAAATTCTATCAATTCCGAATTTTCATCCGCATTATTCAAATCACGTATTCCGTATACATCACTGGATGATACATAAATAAATTTTTTTCTTGCAAGTCTTGATAAAAATTTTATAGGTTCATAATTAATTCTGCAAAAAGCTTCATCAGAGCCAATATCAGAAGCCAGTCCTGCAACATGAGCAACTACATCAGGCTCAATTTTTAAAGAATTAACAGAATTTTCATCAGTAACATCACCTTGAATTATTTCAACATTATCAAGTTTTTTTAATTCATCCGGAATATTATGGTGAACCATAGCATATACATGCCAGCCTGAATGCACGTATTCTTTTACTACATTCAAACCTATAAAGCCACCTGCACCTGTTACAAGTACAGTTCTATTTGATAAGTCCATATTCTTTGCCAAGTTCCGAAATTATTGCAACAGCTCTATCGATTTGTTCATATGTTAAATCTTTCATTGTGCAAAGTCTCAAACGGCATTCTTTTCTTCTTACGGCAGGATAAGTAACGATATTAACATATACACCGCGTTTTCTTAATTTATCATACATTTCCAATAAAACGGGTTCATTATATATCATTACGGGAACAACTGCAGACTGAGTATGTGCAATATCAAATCCTGCATCTACAAGTTTTCTCTTTAAATATTCGGTTTTTTCTAATAATTCTTTTCTTCCTGCTTTATCTTCTTCCAAAAGTTTAAATACTTCGTTAAGACCGCCTGCTACTGAAGCAGGTAGTGCGGTAGAGAAGAAATAGCTTCTTGCATACAATCTTAAATATTGAACTATTTTTCTTGATGCGGCACAATATCCGCCAAGACCACCCGGACCTTTTGAAAGCATACCTACATGCAAATCAATTTTATCCATAACACCGTAGTGTTCTGCAGCACCTCTACCTGTAGGACCAACTATACCTACTCCGTGTGCATCATCAATCATAATTCTGCATTTATATTTTTGAGCAAGTCTTACAATTTCATCTAACGGAGCAATATCCCCATCCATTGAGAATACACCGTCAGTTATAATTAATCTTCCTGTTTTTTCTGCAGGAATTCTTGATAATATTCTTTCTAAATACTTCATATCCCTGTGAGGGAATACTTTTACCTCAGCACCTGATAATACACAACCATCATATATAGATGCATGATTTGCAGCATCATTAATGATTACATCATTTTTACCGCATAAAGCAGAAACAATACCAACATTAGCACCATATCCGCTGGGGAATACTATACAATCTTCAGCGCCATAGAATTTTGCAATTCTTGCTTCAAGTTCTTTATGTATATCAGTAATACCTGCATAATTTGAAACCGCACCCATACCGTATCCGAATTTTTCAAGCGCTTCTCTTGCACCTTGCATTACCTGCGGATGAGTTGACAAATTCAAATACGAATTAGAGCCAAGCATTATTACGTCATGAACAGAACCATCTTTTTCCTTTATTTTAGAATCAGGTTGAACCTTATTCATAGTAACCATTCCAAGAGCTTCATTTCCGGTTAATACACCGCTATGAAGCAGTTTGTCTAAACGCGTTGCTTTATCAAATAAATCTTCGCCTTCCAATGTATCTACAAAATGTTCAAATTTAACGTTCATGGTCTGTTTTTCAGGCATTTCCAACATAATCCCCCCACTATTATTGTTTCGCTATATATAATTTACCATAAAAAAAAAACTATACAAATCTTTCTTACAAGTTTGTAATATTTTATAAAGTAAAAGCATTAATTATTTAAGTTTTTTTCATTTAGACCGACTATAAATTTATTGGAATGTAAGTATATGGATTTTAATGAAATCAACAAAATAAACATTGATAAGACTTCTATTGATAAAAGCAATAAAAAAAAGTCTAAAAATGTTGTGCCTGAAATTAAACAGCAGGAGATAGAAGAGAATTCTCCTATTAATCCTTCGTATTGGCAGAATACTGTTGGTATAAAAAAACAGCTTTCTTTTAAAGGTATAAATTTCAATAACATACCGGCAATATCTGATGAACCTGTTGATGAAGCATTTCTTAGTGAAATGCTTGATATTCTTAAAAATAAAATCAATAATGATAATTCCGAAGAAATAAATGAATGTATTGAGAACGCAAAAAAAATATCCGAACATGGGAAAAGGGCATTAAAAAATTATGTGGATATTGTATCCGGCGCATTTAAAAATCATTATCCTGCAGGAAGAATAATCGAAATGACAAATATGATTTTTGATAAAATTCCTAAATTCTCGATTGATTGTACAGAACCGCTAAAAAAGTTTTTTAATGAAATAAATTGCACAGACAACGAAGGTTATGAATTAGTAAAAGATTGTATTAGTGCCGTTCTTTCAGATAATTCCAATGATGACAATAAAATGGCTTGGATTTCTTTTCACATGCCTATCGACTACAAAGCATACGAAGAAACAGCAGCTTTAGTTACGGATTATTTAAATAATTATTCGGCTTATTCGAAATTTATAAGTCATTTTAATTTTGGATTTATGCAAGATGCTGTTTCTCAAATGAATTTAAGCAAAAACAGAATGCAGGATTTAAGTTTTTTAATGGATAATAATGAGCTGGAACCGAAAACTTTATACAACTTTGCTCACACTAATAAATATTATAGGGAAAAGGAATGGGGGAATTCATTTGCATTAAAAAAATATGCAAATGACATTGTAGATATGATTTGTGATGATAAAGAAAAACTTGAATTATTTAAAGAACTTGTACATATTTATCCGGAACGATTATGCTTTAAGTCGACGGATATGATAAAACCTTTAAAATGTAATTCATATGCATGCAGACAACTAATTGATGATTTAAAAAAACGTCCTGATAATCCTTCAAACGGAATAAGTTTTATTTTATTGTCCTCTATAATTGACGAAAATAATATAAATAATTTTATGGAAAAAACAAAAGGATTGAGTGAACGTGAAGCATATGATTATGCAAAAAACTACATTAATCCGAAGACAAAAAAATTTGATATTAAATTAGCCGATTATGCTGATTATTTAAAATCTATTTTTAAAATGCAGTCATACTATGCTGATACAATATCTAAAGAATGCGTAGATATTGACACAGGCGAAATTAGCCCAATAGCAGACGATTTTTTCCACTTTGTAAAACGTGATGAAAAAAACATTAAAAATACATTGATGAAATCAGGCTTTATTATGACAAAACAACTGTCAATGCTTCATCAAATAGAAACAAACAATGATAGAAGCATATTAGTTCAAATTGTTAACAGCCTTAAAAATAATGAAGGGCATTTTGAAGAAAAGAATTTAGAATATTTGAAAAAAATAATATTCCTGCCTTTTAAATCCGGTTCAACATACAAAAATTACAAAGCATTACCTGATATTATGGAAACAATAAAAGATGAAAATGGAATTGTGGACATAAATAAGTATTTAAACTTCAAAAAAATTGCAGGAGAACTTAATAGTTTATATTCAGCTTGCAAAATGCATCAAATATTGTCAAAATATTCGCCTGAAAAAGCCAATGAAATTTATTCTACAATATTAAATATGAAAATTAATAAAAAACAAACCGGAAATATAGAGCCTGATATTATAAACTTTATATACGATAAAGAGGGCAATAAAAATAATAAAAGAATTCTTTTTGTCCAAGAAATATTGTCTAAACACAATATATACGGATTATCGGAAAGCTTTTTTGAAATGTGCGGAGAATCTGATGACAATATGGAATTTGTAAAAGAAATTTCTAAGAATATTCCCTCTTCATCGAGTTTGTTTATTACGCCATTAACTTTTATATACAATGAATTTAAAGATGAAAATAACAAATTTCCGCAATTTGTTAAAGAGAATATTATAGAATGTACAAAAAAGAATATTTCTATTTCATATTTTGCACCGTTGTATAATGCTTGTATGAAAAAAGACGAGAATACTCAAGAACTTCATTTTGATAAAGATTTATTTGATAAAACAATTAATTTTATGAGCATTGTACAAAACAAAACCAGAAATCTCGGTAATTTATCACCGGAAACATATATAGGAATAATTACAAACACTTTGGATATATCAAAATTAAAATTCAGAGATAAAATCCATGCACTAAATGCAATTATTTCAGTAGATAAATACAATACTGAAAACGGAATAAAAGGATATGAATTTTTGTCTAAAATGATAACCGACCTTAATGACAGTATTTCCGTAACAAAAGAATACATGCCGGTAAAAGACGAATACAGAACTGATTTTATAAGAAATATTCTTTTTTCAACGAATAAAAAAGAACTTACACCATTTGAAAAAATCATGACAGAATCAATTCCCGAATTGGAAAAAATGATAACAGGATTAAAAATTAAATATTCAAGACAAAATTTGTTAAATGATTTGTCAAAAATTTGCAATGAAAACCCTTCTGCAATAGAGATTATTCAAAAGAAAGCAGGTATAGAACTTATTTTTGATGGCAATATAACAGGTTATAACGGACTTATAAGTCTTAATGAATTTAATAAAGATGATAAAACAGAAAAACAAATATATGATTGTTTATATAAATTCTTATATGAAAATGAAGTCCGGACAGGAAACAAAGAACTTGATATAGAGTTAAACAGAGTCATTAAAGCTTTTCCTGAATTTATAAATACAATAGGGAAGAAACAGCATCCTACTCACAAATATTCTCTTGATATACATCAACTTTTAGTATTGGCATATTCTATGAATAATCCTGATTATTTAAATAATCTAAATGCTCATGATAAAGCTGTATTAAAGCTTTCTACATTATTCCATGATGTTATGAAACAAGAAAATGTTATAGACAACGGACATCAATATCCTTCTTCAATGTATGCAAGAAGTATATTACAAAAAGTTGTTAATAATCCGGAAAACACAGACAGAATATATGAAATGATTAATAACCATCATTGGCTCGCTTCATATGCAAATTCCAATGATAAAAAAGAGATGGCAAAAGAACTTGCTTTTAGATTCAGACGACCTAATGATTTTGAAATCGCTAAAATTATGGCAGATTCTGATTTAAAAGGTGTAAGTGAAGAATTTTACAGCAAACATAAACAAGCTTTGGAAGATAGTAGTATAGATAATATTTCGGATAATCTGGATATAATATACTCAAATGGTAATGCTTTATTTACAGATTATTTTGTTATGCCTTCAAAACTTGCCAATCATATTGAAATAAAAGACGGTAAAGAATACAAAGTTGTAAATTTCCATAATATAAAACCACAAGAAGAATTAAGCAAATATGGATTTGACAGCGGAACAAAAAAAGAAGATGCCGTTTTACTTGTTCACATGGTCGATGAAAATAAATTATATGAGAGTTTGAATACCGTAAAAATCTTAACTTCACCAATTAATGGCGGCGTATTATCAGAATCAATAATTACTCCTGAACATAACAGAACATACTGTAACAGAAAATACGGACTGCTTCTGTCTCATATCAATACGAATATAATTAATGAACATAAACATAACCAAGGCTCCGGCAGAGAAAAAGATATTAGTAATATAATGTCGCTTATATATGATTATTCACAAATTAGACAAAATTTTAGAAATGAACTTTTACGAGCTTTAAGCATAAACCCTAAAGATATAGATGATTATGAATATGCGGATTTTTATGAGAATGTTCTGGCATCTAAAACCTCCTTAAACCAAATTAATCCTGAAACAATATATAATTTGGGGGATTATTCCTTTACGGGAAAAGAATTAGTCAAAGCAATAAAATATTATCAGGATTCGTTGATTGATAAAAAAGGTACAGAACACAATGAAATTGTGGGTTATATCCCCAAAATTCAAGGTGTAATAGCAAAAGAGAAATCGCTTTCTCACATTCCAAATGAATTGTTAAATTTTGCACAAGAGAATAATTTACCGATTATATTAATTTAATGTAAAATTTCGATTACAATATGTACACAAATAAGTTTTTTAACTTGATTTGTGTTATACTTTCAAATACTTATATTTAAAGAAAGATTAGGGATTGGAGAATTGGGCATGCAAGGTTCTATGTCAGAACTTAATAATGAAATAAGTGATTTTGTTTCCGGTAAATGGCAAACAGAAATTAATGTCAGAGACTTTATACAAAGAAATTATACACCTTATACAGGTAATGCTGATTTTTTAACAGAACCCACTCAAAATACCCTCAAGTTGTGGGATGAATGCTTAGAGCTTTTTAAAAAAGAACGTGAAAATGGCGGTGTTCTTGATATGGATACAAAAATTGTATCTACCGTAAGTTCTCACGATGCAGGTTATATTGATAAAGCACTTGAAAAAATTGTAGGTTTACAAACAGATAAACCGTTAAAACGTTCAATGCAGCCTTTTGGCGGAATAAGAATGGCGGAAGGCGCTTGCAATTCGTACGGATATGAAGTTGATAAAGATGTTGCTAGGATATTTAAGAAATACAGAAAAACTCATAATCAAGGGGTTTTTGATGTTTATACGCCTGAAATGAAGAAAGCAAGACATGCTGCAATATTAACAGGTTTACCGGATGCATACGGCAGAGGTCGTATAATTGGTGATTACAGAAGGATTGCCTTATACGGTATAGATAGACTCATAGAAGATAAAGTTGAGCAGCATTCTTCACTTGACGGAGAAATGAGACCTGAGAAAATACAACTGAAAGAAGAAATTGCAGAACAAATTCGAGCATTAAAAGAACTGAAAGAAATGGCTATGAAATACGAATGTGATATTTCTAAGCCTGCTAAAACAGCACAGGAAGCTGTTCAATGGCTCTATTTCGGATACTTAGCTGCAGTAAAAGAACAAAACGGTGCAGCAATGAGTATAGGAAGAACATCAACCTTCTTAGATATATTTATAGAACGTGATTTAAAAAGAGGAATTATTACCGAGCAGGAAGCCCAAGAACTAATTGACCATTTTATTATGAAATTAAGATTGGTAAAATTTGCAAGAACTCCAGAATATAATGCTCTGTTTTCAGGCGATCCGACTTGGGTAACCGAATCAATCGGCGGAATGGGAATTGACGGCAGACCGCTTGTTACTAAAAATTCTTTCAGATATCTTCATACTCTTGAAAATCTCGGGACAGCACCTGAACCAAATATGACTGTTTTATGGTCTACTAAACTTCCGAGAGGATTTAAAGAATATTGCGCAAGAATTTCAATAAAAACATCATCAGTTCAATATGAAAATGATGATATGATGAGAGTAATACACGGTGATGACTATGCTATTGCTTGCTGTGTATCATCAATGGTTATAGGAAAAGAAATGCAATTTTTCGGCGCAAGAGCAAATCTGGCGAAATGTCTCTTATATGCAATAAACGGAGGTGTCGACGAAAGATTAAAAGAACAAGTCGGCCCTAAATATCGACCCATAACCTCTGAATATCTTGATTATGATGAAGTTATGGAAAGATATGATGATATGATGGAATGGCTTGCAGGCTTATATGTAAATACATTAAATGTTATTCACTATATGCATGATAAGTATTGCTATGAAAAAGTTCAAATGGCTCTACACGATAGGGATGTAAAAAGGTATTTCGCAACAGGTATCGCAGGACTTTCCGTTGTTGCCGATTCACTCTCTGCTATAAAATATGCAAAAGTAAAAACAATTAGAGATGAAAACGGTATAGTTGTTGATTACGATATAGAAGGTGATTTCCCGAAATACGGCAACAATGATGACAGAGTTGACCAAATTGCGGTTAATCTTGTCCACTCATTTATGAATAAAATAAGAAAACACTATACATACAGAGGCTCAATCCCAACAATGTCAATTTTGACAATTACATCTAATGTTGTATATGGCAAGAAAACCGGAAATACGCCTGACGGCAGAAAAGAAGGTGTTCCGTTAGCGCCGGGGGCTAATCCTATGCATGGCCGTGATAAAAACGGCGCCGTTGCTTCATTGTCTTCAGTTGCGAAATTGCCATTTAGCGATGCACAAGACGGAATTTCTAATACATTTTCTATTATCCCTAATGCCCTCGGAAAAGATGAAGTATTTATAGGCGATTTGGCTATAAATCTTGACTGCGGATGCTGTGAAGGCAACAGTGATACATATTTTTCTAAGGAATCTCGTATAAATCCTGTATCTTCACCTATTGAAAAAACAAAATATATTACTTCTCCAAAGAAAGAAGAAGTTACAAAAGTTTAATATAAAAAAGGAAATAATATGACATCAATGCAAGAAGAAAATCTAATAAATTTGTTAGACGGATATGTTGAAAAAGGCGGTCATCACTTAAATGTTAATGTTTTTAATCGCGAAACGCTTCTGGATGCACAAAAACATCCTGAAAAATATCCGCAACTAACCGTTCGCGTATCAGGGTATGCTGTTAATTTTATAAAATTAACAAAAGAGCAACAAGATGATGTTATTTCAAGGACATTTCATTCAAAATTAGGTTAATTTATTCCTTTTTGTTTTAGATAATCAACAATAGAAATTAACCCGAGTTTATAGCTTGCTGCACCAAAACCCGTTATTTGTCCGATACAAGCAGGTGCTGTCAGTGAAGTTTTTCTGAATTCTTCTCTTGTATGGATATTTGACAAATGAATTTCAACAGCAGGAATTTGAACAGCAAGTATTGCATCTCTGATTGCGACACTGGTATGTGTGTATGCAGCAGGATTTATTACAATACCGTCATATTTATTTTTTGCACCTTGTATTGAATTTACAAGTTCACCTTCTATATTTGATTGATAGAAATCAACTTCAACTTTTAATTCTGAAGCAATAGAACGAACATAATTTTCTATATCCGAAAGAGTTTGATTCCCGTATTTGTCAGGTTCTCTTGTTCCCAGTAAATTTAAATTAGGTCCGTTTAAAATCAATATTTTCATAATTTTACCTGCATTTCTTCAATTATTTTTCCGGCTTGAGTTCTTACTTTTTCATCTTCCTCAATAATATTATCTATAGTAGGATTTATTATTCCTGTATAATTATCGCATATTTTTTCAGTAATTTTATATATATCCAGATACTTTATTTTCTTTTCCAAAAATGCAAAAACTGCTTCTTCATTTGCGGCATTCATACAAACAGGATATGTTCCGCCCTTTTTCCCCATTTCTATTGCGAGTTTTAAAGAAGGGAATTTATCATAATCGGGTTCAAAAAACTCCAGTTTTGATGCCTTTATAAAATCAAAGCTTTCTGTTTCTATGCCTTCAACTCTGTCAGGATATGTAAGAGCATATTGAATAGGAATATGCATACTGGGAATACCTAATTGAGCAATAATACTCCCATCAGCATACTCTACAGCACTATGTACATAACTTTGAGGATGAACAACAACTTTTATGTCATTATAATCAATATTAAAAAGATGATGTGCTTCTATTACTTCCAATCCTTTATTCATTAATGTTGCGGAATCTACCGTAATTTTCTTTCCCATTTTCCATCTGGGATGTGCCAGTGTTTCATCTAAATTTGCATTTTTCATTTCTTCTATTGTGGAATTTCTAAACGGCCCACCGGAAGCAGTAATGATTAAATGTTTTACATTCTTATTTTCGCCTATACATTGAAAAATAGCACTATGTTCACTATCTACAGGTAATATTTTAACTTCATTTTCTTTTGCAAGTTTCATTACTATATCACCTGCCATTACAAGAGTTTCTTTGTTAGCAAGAGCTATATCTTTTTTATTTTCTATTGCCGTGATTGTAGGTTTTAAACCGACTTTACCGGATACTGCTACCAAAAGCATATCAACCATTGGCAATTCTGCAATTTTATTAAGTCCGGTATCTCCGCTAAAAAAATATAATGAAGGAAACATTTTCTGAAGTTTTTCTTTATCCTCTTCATTTTTTACCGAGATAAACATCGGATGAAATTTTTTTATTTGCTCTATTAATAAAGGAATATTTGAACCGGCTGATATTCCTATTAATTCAAACCTATCTTTTAATTTATCAATAACTTCAAGAGCCTGTGTGCCTATTGAACCTGTTGAACCTAAAATAGCAATCCGTTTAACCATTTTTATACTCTGCCATATATATCCTGTAGTCGTTCTATATCATTTTCATCAAGGATATCACCTTGCTGGACTTCCAAAACCTTTAATTGTTCTTTGCCGAAATTTTGTAAGGAATGAATTTCTTCTATTCCAATATCAATGCTCTCACCCGCATTAAGAGTAACTATTTCATCACCTTTTTGAATTGTTGCTGTACCTTCCAGTATTATCCAATGCTCGCTTCTGTGATGATGTAATTGAACACTTAATTTTGCATTGGGATTAACTGTTATACATTTGGTTAAAAAGCCGTTACCGTTTTCGAGTACTGTATAATATCCCCAAGGCCTATACACTGTTTTATGAATTTCTCTTTTAGATGCATTTTGACCATTCAATTTTTTATATATTGTATTTACACTTTTCAGAGATTTATTATCACTAACCAGAATTGCATCTTCTGTTTCAACAACAATTGTATCTTTCAATCCAATAGTTGCGGCTAACTTTGAAGTTGAATAAACCATAGAATTCTTAGAATCCATATCAATAGTATTTCCGGTAAAATAGTTTCCATTTTTATCTTTTGGTGAAATATCATATATGGCACTCCAAGAGCCTAAATCTTTCCATGCCGTATTTAAAGGAATCGTAGCCATTTTTTTACTTTTTTCCATCACTGCATAATCAATAGAAATATTTGGCATTTTTTCAAAATCATTCATTGATATAGATGGAATAGAGTCTGTAATTTTTTTGTTATTTAAAAGTTTATATATTTCAGGTGAATATTTTTTTAATTCCGCAAAAAATGTATCTGCAGTATACATATATAACCCTGAATTTATATAAAATCTACCTTTTAAACCGGCTTTTTGAATTTTTGTTGAAGGTTTTTCTATAAATTTAGAAGTTTTTAAAGCAGCAGGTTCTATTTCAGTAATACTTTGATTTTTACGTGCTTTGATGTATCCAAAATTCTCATTTACCTCAGATGTTTCAGTACCAAAGGAGACAATATATCCGGCTTCAGCCAATTTAATACCTTTTGATACAATTTCAGAAAATTCTATGCGATTAGTTATTAATTGATCTGCAGGAACAGAAAGAATCACGGGAGATTTAACAGAATGATTCAAATTATCAATAATATACTTGACTGCTAATGCAATTGAAGGTGCAGTATTTCTAGAAACAGGTTCTGATACAATTTTATATTCATTTTTTCTGTAAAATTTATTTTGAAGAACTTTTAATTGCTCTTTCATTGAAGATATATATTTAACATTAGTAGCTGTTATTATGTTTTTATCATCAATAAAATCTGCTATATTTAAAAATGTTTTTTGAAAAAGGGTGTAATCACCGCCAAGTTTAAACATTTGTTTTGGAAACATTTCTCTGGATACAGGCCATAATCTGCTTCCGGAGCCACCTGCTAATATTATACAATATACCGAAGTCATAAAAATCCTCTATTCTTTTTGATTATACAATAAATTAAATAAATTTAGAAATTGTAAAAATCTTTTCTTCTTATAATTGTAAGCGTATAATTTTTGTATGAAAAACTATAAAACAATTATATCAATGATGTCAGGTACCTCTGTTGATTCAATAGATGCCTGTCTGCTTAGAATATATGATAATTTAAAATTTGAAGTAATAGAAAGTTTTTCTAAGGAATATGATGCTATAACAAAAGAAAAAATACTTGCACTGGCAAACAATAATGCTAATGTAAAAGATGTCTGTATTATGAATTTTGTAGTAGGAGAGTTATTTGCAGAGACAGCAAATTTTCTTATTAAAAAAAGCGGTATAGACAGAAAAGAAATAGATTTTATTTCATCTCACGGTCAGACAATATTTCATATACCACAAGAAATAACAGTAGGAACTGTTACGACTAAAAGCACTCTTCAAATCGGTGATATATCTGTAATTGCACACAAAACAGGCATCACAACAGTGGGCGATTTCAGAACAAAGGATATGGCAGCAGGCGGTCAAGGAGCACCATTGGTTCCTTTTGCTGACAGAATTTTGTTCGGCACCGACAAAAACAGATTAATACAAAATATAGGCGGAATTTCAAATGTTACTGTTTTAACCAATCAATGTGATATATTTGCCTTTGATAACGGCCCCGGGAATATGTTGATTGATTATTTTGTCTCAAAACTTTTCAATAAGCAGTTCGATAAAGATGGGGAAATAGCTTCAAAAGGAACAATAGATGAGAACTGGCTTAATTTATTATTAGAGGAGCCATATTATAAAATTCCTCCGCCTAAAACAACAGGCAGAGAACTATTTAATAATTCATATGCTGAAAAAATATATAAATCAGCACCAAAGAACAAGTATGATATTATTTCTACCATAACGGCATTAACAGCAAAAGTAATTTCAGATTCATATAAAAATTTTATCCTGCCTAAAACTAACATCGATGAAATTGTCATAGGCGGCGGTGGTGCTTATAATAAAACACTTATAAAATATATAAACTCTTATATGCCGAATATTTTATTAAAAACTCACAATGATTACGGCATTCCGGACAAATTAAAAGAATGTATTGCATTTGCATATCTTGGATTTTATACTTTGAATAAAAAAACAAATAATATTCCCGAATGTACAGGTGCTTCAAAAGAAGTTATTATGGGAAAAATTGCATATTAAATATAGTCTGATATATTGTTATTAATAATTAATTTTAGAACGTTTTTCTGCTTTATCAATAAATGAAAAGAATTTTTTAGAAGGCATATATGAAATTCCTTCCTTTTTTGTTCCGATAAATGCTCTTTTAATAGTTTCAGGAATGTCAAAAGAAGTATGAATAGAATAAACACTGTTATCATTCCGTTCTTGAGCTCTTCTGACGATAAAAGCAAGCATTGCCTCTCCCGCATTAGAATAATCATCATTAGTACAGAAATCTTCAATTAAAGTACACAAACCCGGATTTTTTTCATCAATACTTCTGTAATGATGAGTAGTTGTTGCAGATGAAACGATTTCACCCGTTTTGTCATCAACAAGAACATATACTTCCTTAGGAGTAATACCTTTAAAAATTGTATTTTTATAAGCATCTAATATTTTTCTTGTGTTATTATAATTCGCTGTTTCGTCAAATTCGGCCAATTTATCTTTATTTATTTTGTACAATGTTGCATTATTTTTTTGTTTCGACTTTTCATCTTTTATACAACATTGCATCATTGCCCTTCCCCCGGCCTCCGGAGAAGTCAGAAAGCCTGATGTAAACATTTCATTCCATTCCTTAATAATGTACATTTATACACTTATTCTTCTCTATTAAAACAATGTTGTAAAATTTTTTGCTAGCCGTTTGCTAAAAATAAAAAAAATCTTATAATTTAATATATGAAAATAAAAATTTTAAAAAATGCTTTTTTCTTATTAGCAACAAGTTTATTAATAAATATACCGGCTAATGCAAATTATGATGTATCAATTCCTGTAGCAGGAGATACTATATCCAATGAAGAACTGCAATTTCAGGTTATAAGAAAAGTTTTTCATGTTGCCAGTTTAAAAAACCCTGTTTGTACTGATTTCAGTATAAAAGATACTCAAATTCTTCAATATCCGAAAAATGTAAAGAAAAGTAAAAAAGGGAAATATATAAAAGGATATTGGAAAGAAATTTGGACGGTAAATGCTTGTGAAAATTTTGTTCAAATTCCTGTAGATTTCTATATAAATAGGAAAGGTACTCAGTTTGAGCTAGATTACAATTCTGAAAATGAATAATTTATGTAAATATATAGAAGTTCACATAGCAAAAAAAATCTTTTGAATTTTTATTATTGCTGAATTGTGAGGTTAAATATGTTAAACGGAATTACTTCTCAAACATCCTTTAAAGGTTTTGTCCCTGTAAAACATTATGCATTAAACCCCAGAGACAATCGATATTGGAGAGTTACTAAAAAAGATAATTTAAGAAAATGTCAAAGCTTTGTGGTCAGAAACCTTAACGGTACAGCTAAAAATTTAAGAAATGACGGATTTGTTAAGTTGTATTCTGCAAATGATTCGGACTATCGCTATTGTCCTCAAGTACATTCGGTATATGATTTAGATTCTCCCGATATATATATGATTTCAGGTGTTGATGTTGATGACATCAAAAATATGGCAAAAAAAGTCGGAGTTGCAAAAAAAGAATCTATAAACAGAATTGGGAATACAAAATCATTTGAAGTAAAAGACACTTCTAACTTATTCTTTAAAGAAGTAAAAAAATTTATAAATAATATGTGTCGTCAGCTTCATTCAAGCGAAGAAGGTAATCTTGAATTAAGAGTATTTTATAAACCGCAATACAAAAAAGACGGAACAGTAAAAGGTTTTCAATATGTAAGTGCGGAATTTGCAAAAGAAGATAAAACGAGCGGCTACATATTTACAAAAAATAAATAAATTAAAAATAAGAAATAGATAACAGTACGCCTCCCTTATAAAGGAAGGCGTACCGATTTATAAATACAAGGAAAGGAACTTGAGAATGGAAAGGAAAGGAATTATATTACATATTTTGAATTTTATCTTTCATACCGTCCATGTCGTCCTTTAACATTTTCTTAACAACATCGTTTTGTGCATCCAACATTTTACAAACTGTTTCTATGTTTTTTACTTTGTTTTGTAAAATAGTATCGGCATTTGACAATATATTACTTGTAACTTTTTGATATGCTGCGAGAGGAGCGCTTGATACACCTTGCAGTAAATTACCAATCATTGTTGTTCCTACACCGAATGAACCCAAATATGGAGACATTGCCTGTAAGATACCGCCAATTCCTGCGACTACACCTGCAGCCGGAAGTAAAAAGCTGTCACCGAAACCAAAACCTGATGCCATACCTGCAGTATAAGCAAGTGCATTTACACCAGCAGAGCCTGCAACTTCAGCAACAGAAGTTAAAGATGAAGCACCTCCTGTTAAGTATCCGGTTTCACCTGTTGTACCGAACCCCTGAATAATAGGACTTGCACCACCGGTAAAGCCTTTATATTGTGATAAAGAACCAATACCGAATGAAGAATTAATTCCGCTTGTCATATTAGAAGGAGTCCAATAAGATGTGCCCGGTATATTAATTGATGTTCCGCCACCCATTGTTGACATAAATGAGCTTGGTGAAATCATACTGGCAATTTTCCATAAGAAACTGCCGGCTGTACCAAATCCACCGCCATCTGAGGCTGAACCGGATACCGTTATATCTCTTAACAAGTCATACGTTTCAAATAATAACGCTTTTGCATCACTGCTTAATCCGCCGTATTTATTTGATATTACCAAATAACTGTCATTTTTATAACTCATCTCTTACTTTCCTTACGTGTTTATTTATGCCTGCACTAACCTTTTTTCTCTATACAAAAGGGAAATATTTCCCTTTTGTACTATGAGAATGTATTGAATGTATTTTCAACATTCTTCTGTAATACTGCCTTAACAGCATCTAATTCCGTTTGAAGTTCTTTTTGTTCTGTATCTATTTGATTTAATCTTAATTCTAAGATTTTATCTTCTTGTTGTAATGATTTTGTTTGAGCATTTAAATCAGCAAACTTTTTATCATATTCATCTTGACTCATTGTATAGTCTCTTAATGCTGCATCATATGCTTCAGTATTATTTGTTCTCTTTGTATTTACATCAGTTGCACCAAATAATTCATCTCCTGTTGCAGGATCTATTGCATATAATGAAGAAAATCTGCCATTTGCATCTAATGTTACTTCAGCTTTTTCAAATACTTTATCTTCAGAAACTTCACTTTGTGTCATTATGTAAGAATTAATATCAGTGTTTCCGATAGCAGATTGACTAATTGGGAAATAATGTGTTTGACCTGCATTATCAACATAATAAACCAACATATTATCGGTAACTGTACCTTCACCATAAGTTTCATTTATTAACGCAATTTTAGAAGAACTTTGATCTTCTGTTAAGAAGTTAATAAGAAATTCACCTTGTGGAGTAGATATAACTGTTGCACCTTTGTCTGCATCAGGACCCCAATCGTAATTTTCATCATAAACGATTTTGGAATTTTCTAATTTTGTACCAACAGCAATGTCTTTTGTATAAGTACGTTTAGTATTTAAATAATACGAACCATCATTATTTTGGTAATAACTTTTTACAATATAGCTGCCGTCTAATCCTTGTGTATTTGTTAAATTAAATGCATAATTAGACTCATAGAATTCCGTTTCTTCCGGCGGAATAGGCTTTTTCAATTCCAACAGCTTATTATATAAAGCATTAACTTCTTCAGCCAATGCAGTACGTTGTTGGTTTACTTGTTGACCTTCATATTCTATGTTCGACTTTCTTGCCGTTATACCTAAGAATCTTGCTTGTGAAGCTGCTAAGCCCATTTTTCTTCTCCAATTGTTATTTGTTATCCTATCCTGTATATCGACCTTTTTTATACAGACTTTAGTTTTTAACTTTGTTTTGTAAAGTTATGTTAACAAATAGCAAAATGAATTCCTACTTACCTGTTTGCTTATTAATGATTAATTTATAAAAATCAACATAAAAAATAGCACCATCTTAAAGATGGTGCTATTTTAATATTTAACGTGCTTATTTTTTGTTTACACTATCAGCTTTTTTATTTTTACCAAACAATTTTGAACTTAATTTATTAGCCATCGGAGTAATAAGAACAGGTCCTAAGTATCTGTATATAATTCCGAATATTACGAGAGTCTTAACTTTTTTCATACCGGCTTCAAATTTATCAGCCTCAAGTCTTCCTGCTAAATCAGAATATAAAGCTTTAACCTGAGATTGTACTTTTTCAACAAGATCTTTAGAGGCATCAGGTGATGTTATTACTCCTTTAACAGAAGCTTGAACTTCTGAAAGTTTTTGTTTAGAGATTTGGAATGTTTTATTACCAACCAAATCTTTTAAATGGTTACCTATTGTTTCACTAACAGCTTCAGCACCTTGTACTCTATCAAGCCCTGTTTTTCCTGCAACAGTTTTTACTTGTTCAACCAAATCACTCAAATGAGTTTCAATTCCGTTTTTACCTGCTAAATCACGATAAAAACTTTTTCTGTTTGCTATATATTTTTCTGTACCTTTTGAAACAAAATCACTAATTCTGCCTTCTAAAGTTAATGCGCCTGCTGTTGAAAATGCCCAAGTCATTGCATCATTAATTAACATTTGAGGTTTTTGTTCTTTTTTAATTTTCTTATTTTTAGCAGTATTGAACATATAGAAACCTGATAATAAGAAACTTTCTCCGACTAGAAGCGCGGTAAAGCTTTTATCGGTTTTACTCAATTGAGATGCAATCCATTGGAAAGGTTTTGAATTTGCAACTGATGGATATAATTTTTGAGAAAGTAATTTTGAAGCTTTATTAGAACATTTAGGAATCATAAGTGTAGCTGCACCAACACCTAACGCCCCAAGAAGCAGTGGTTTCAAGATTCCTTTCTTTTCAGTTTTCTTTTCCTGATTATCAGAATTTAATTTTTGTTCTGTATTTTTTTCAGTTTTTAAAGAATCTAATAATTGAGGATTTTTGTCCGTTGTTGAAAAGGCTTTAAATAAGACTTTTTCATCTGCATTTTGGAACATATTATAATTTGTATTAACTTTTGAATTTTCTATTGCTTTTTTAGATGATTTCTTTAAACCTAATGCACCAAGTATAACAGGAACAGCCATAATCGTTAATTTTGCTCTTAAAGGCATAAATATCGGCTGCAATAGTTTATCCATAACATTTTTAGATGTTTTTGCATAATTTCCGCTTGCCTTAGCGACCTTTTCCCCTTTAAAATTAGATATTAATTTTGCGGCATATTCAGGTATTTTATTAAAAGCACCGGATTTTTCCATTGCTTTAGTTGCTTTTGAAATCGGAGGATTAATAAGAGCAGTAGCTGCCAGACCTAATATTCCGGAAGAAATTGATTTAGCTACCTGATATTGACATTTTTCTTTGTCTTCTTCCGTTTTTGCAGTAGCCATAATTGTTATTGGTCTTGCACCGCACGTAATTAATATTGCGAATAAGGCTTCGGCAAGTAGAGGTTTATCTCCGGCGAAATGAGCTACGTTGTGCAACCAAGTAGAAGGATCTTTCCCCTTAAAACTCACACGACCATCAGAATCTCTCTTGATGGTCGTGTTTATTTGGTCATTATTATTTTGTTGTAACTCGTATCTCTCTTTTGCACACTCTCTTTGTCTTTCAGGAGAGGCTTCGGACGCCCTGCCTTTCAGATATGCCTTATTGGTTGTAATAGAATTAATTTTCATATTCATATTTCCATACATCTTACATCTGTTTTAAAAATGCAAAAAATATATTTTGCTAGTGTGAGCCTTTATCATAACAGGAAAATATAAATTGCAACAAAATCATTTTTATAAATTTTCATAAAATTCGTATAAACATTGCTTTATGACTAAAGAAATCAAACTTTATAAATCTTAATAAAGCAAAAAAGTATTATTTTAAAAATAAATGAGAAAAAAGACAATTTTTCATTAACAGATTACAATGTAAGCTATTTTTTAATTTAATATAACTACATAAAGAAATATTTCATCTCCATGACAAAAATGGATTCTAATTAAAAATTTTTATAAGTTTTTTTAAAGATACCAGTGTATATTTTATTGAAAAATGATTATTTAGGTGGTAGAATTATTGGGAATCAAATGAGATTCGGGACGTAGCGCAGCCTGACTCTGCCGAGGAGAATAATTAAATATTATTCGACGAGAGGTAGCACGTAGTGCGCTAAGGCTCAAAATTAAAAACTAAATAAATTTCGGGACGTAGCGCAGCCTGGTAGCGCACTACCTTGGGGTGGTAGGGGTCGCAAGTTCAAATCTTGTCGTTCCGAAATTTTTTATTATTAATTTTTAAAATAAGTTTTAAATATAGCGATATAAAAATCCGGTCTTAAAAAGAACAGGGGACGTCTTTTTATATATGCGACTATCGAATCACGCTCATTATCAACTGTCCAATGTTTATATTCTTCATCATTTAAAGCCCAAGGTGTCATTTGAAGATATTTAAAATATTCTTTTTTATGAATACTTGCAGTTGCGTATATCCAAGGTTTAGCAAGAATATGTATAGCTTTAGGATTTTTAGTAAATGTTGAACGATTTATAAAATTACTTGATTGAACATTCCATTCATCTGCGACAATTTTTATTTTTCCTTTTAATACTTCATTTATAATTTCTTGATCGCCTAGTTTTATTGTTTCAATATTTTTTAATGTCCAATCCAAAAATTCTTTTTCTGTATTATTTTTTCTCATTTGATTCAAATCAAACAATATCATGCCTGCATTTATATAAGTTGGATTATTTCTTACACGTTTTTTATTCCTATCATGAACACCTGCTGCAATATTATTATCTAAATCAACAGAATATAAAGAAGCCAGAGATGTACAAACAACAAAATCACAATCAAAATATATTATTTTATCAACATCAGGAAGTAACGACGGAAGTTTTAATCTGTAAAAAGTAGGAAGTGTAATATAATAATGAGTCTGAACTTTTTTATATTCCGTAAAATCTTGTTCATCTATTTTAATAAATTTAATATCACAATCTTTTATAGCAGATAAAGAATATATTTTATTTTTATTTTCGGAAGAAATTCCCCCGTCTAATATATAAAAGCATAAGGAGTCATCTTCATTGGAATTATATAAAATTGAAGCTATTACAACACCTGCGTGTTGTGCATAATTATCATCACTTGCTAAACATACATTTATTTGCGGCATATTTTTTATTCTTAATTATGTTAATAAACTTATCACACATATGTTTTATCACAAACATAACCGTATTATCAATAAAAACACAAGTGTCAGATGCTCATATTATAACAAATATAAGAAGAAGAAACCAATATTTAATATGTTATTATTGCGTTTGTTTTTCTAATAATCTATACTAAAATCAGTAAAATTTGCATTGAGGCGCTATATGAGTAATCATTGTGATTGTTGTGAATGTTGTAAAACACATAATCATGAAGAAATCGACACTAACGGACACTTAAAACAATTATATATTGCCCTTATATTTTTAGTTGCAGCTTTTTTTATTTCAAATGAAATTTTAAAACCGATATTATATATAATCTCGTACCTGATAGCAGGACATAATGTCCTTATTTCATCATTAAAAAACATCAAAAATAAAAAATTCTTTGACGAAAACTTCTTAATGAGTATTGCTACAATCGGAGCTTTATGTATAAAAGAATATCCCGAAGCCGTAATGGTAATGATTTTATATCTGTTAGGAGAATATTTTCAGGATAAAGCCGTTGATAAAGCCAGAAATTCAATATCTGAGCTAATAAATATTTTACCCGAATATGCAAATATTGAGCAAAACGGCAAAATAATACAGGTAAATCCCAAAGAGGTAAAAATAGGAGAAATAATACTGGTAAAAGCCGGAGAGAAAATCCCGCTTGACGGAATTATAATTGAAGGCAATTCAGAATTAGATACTTCTTCTTTAACGGGAGAGAGTATTCCTGTTAATGTTTCAATTAATTCCGAAGTTTTGAGCGGTTCAGTTAATATATCAGGATTATTAAGAATAAAAGTTACAAAAAGTTTTGAAAATTCAACAGTATCGAAAATAATAGAACTAGTTGAACACTCAAATAAAAATAAATCCCAAACAGAAAATTATATATCTAAATTTGCGAAAATATACACGCCAATTGTTGTTTTTTTAGCACTGATGATAGTTATAATCCCGCTTATTATCTTCGGTTATGAAAATATTAACGAATGGATAAACAGGGCATTAACCTTTCTTGTAATTTCATGTCCTTGTGCATTCGTCATTTCCGTTCCGTTATCATTCTATGCGGGAATCGGATGTGCATCAAGACACGGTATATTAATTAAAGGAAGTAATTATCTTGAACAGATATCAAAAGCCGGCATTCTTGCATTTGATAAAACAGGCACTCTAACAACTGGCACTTTTAGCGTAAAAGAAATTATTCCAAACGGCAGCAATAGTAAAGAAGAGATAGTAGAACTTGCAGCATATGCCGAGAGCTGTTCAAACCATCCTATTGCAAAATCTGTTGTAAATTATTATACGAAAGAAATTGACTCTTCCAGAATAACAGGAACGACTGAAGTTTTAGGTTTTGGTATAAAAGCAGAAATAAACAACAACTATATAATTGCAGGCTGTAAAAAGCTTTTAGAAATAAGCGGAATTGAGTTAAACGACAAAGAACTTGATAATGCTGTATATATTGCAAAGAACAATCAATATATCGGGAAAATAATAATAGCTGATTCATTAAAATCTTCCGCTGAATCTATAATCAGCGAATTAAAAAAGTTATCATGCAAAATAGTTATGTTAACAGGTGATAATGAAGCAACAGCAAGACAAATTGCACAAGAAGCAGGTATTAATGAATATTACTATTCCCTGCTTCCTTATGACAAGGTACAAAAAATAGAAGATTTAATAAATAAAAATAAAAATAATTTGTCTGTATTTTTTGTTGGTGACGGAATAAATGATGCACCTGTTATAATGAGAGCTGATACAGGTATTGCAATGGGAGCATTAGGTTCAGATGCAGCGATAGAAGCAGCAGATATAGTAATTTCCGATGATAAACTTGAGAAGATTCCTTTAGCAATAAAAATTGCTAAAAAAACGATGAACATTGTCAAACAAAATATTGCATTTGCCATAATTATAAAATTTTTATTTTTAATTTTAGGCGGTATCGGTTTAATGACAATGTGGGGAGCCGTATTCGCCGATGTAGGCGTAACATTGCTCGCTGTTTTGAATTCACTCAGGACACTAAAAGAATAATTAAGTTTTTACAAGTGCATTTAGTTTTATGTCCTGTAATAATATTCTGTATTTATTAACATCTGAAATACTGTCTAATTTTTCTATTAACGATTTTTGTTTATTTGGAGTTATAGGATTTTCCGAAATATTTTCTTTTTTTCGAATGCTTTTTTTCTTGATTTCTAATAAATATTCATCTATGCAGTCATGAATATATTTTTCTTCGTCTTTAAAACTTCGTTTATTGCCTATTGAATATAATAGCTGCAAGACAAAAATATCATTAGATGAAAGGCTGGTTGCATATTCCCCGCAACATGACATTACATCATATTTATCAGAACTATGCCCAAGTCCTAAAGCATGACCAAGTTCATGAATTATTACATGAAAAACATCTGCATCATCAACAGGATTATTATCCATATCAACAATTCCTATAACCATACTTTGTTTAGGATACCAATCCAAAGGGAGATAACATTTTCCTGCATATTTACGATTTACTTTCCCCCAGTTTATTTCAAAATCAAAAGGTTCACCATATTCTGTTATATTAAATTCTATCTTATTCAGTAATGCCGCAGAATACATATCTAATGCCAAACGAACATAGTGTAAATATTTTGCCGTTCTGTCTTTCAATGACGGAAGGATAACAGGCGCAACATATACATTTACAGGAGATTTATATATCAATTTCAATCTGCTGTTTTCTGAAAACTGAACAGCATCTGCATCAATCCCGATATTAAAAGATGAACGAATATATGTAATTAAATTATCATAATCACTCATAATTAATATATAATTCTAAATCCCAAATTGTCACCTTTTTTATATATGCCACATATTTAACTTTTCTAATCGGATTTGTATTATAATAAAGCTATGTTTAGACAATTTTTACCGATAATATTATTAACAATTTCAAATGTATTTATGACATTTGCGTGGTACGGGCATTTAAAATATAAAAGCACCGCACTATGGATAGTAATCCTCGTCAGTTGGGGAATTGCACTACTTGAATACTGTTTCCAGGTACCTGCAAACAGAATAGGACACGAGTTTTTTACGGCAGCACAATTAAAAACAATACAAGAAGTAATTACATTGATAGTATTCAGTGTATTTTCCGTTTTGTATTTAAAAGAAGAATTCAGATGGAATTATCTTGTAGGATTTGTATTTATAATACTTGCCGTATTTTTTATATTTAAAAAATGGTAATAAAAAAGAGAGTTTTAAAAACCCTCTTTTTTTATTATTAAACTTCAATATATTCTTTTAATCGTTTGCTTCTGTTTGGATGTCTTAATTTTCTTAAAGCTTTAGCTTCAATTTGTCTGATACGTTCTCTGGTTACACCAAACAATTGACCAACTTCTTCAAGAGTTCTTTGACGTCCGTCATCCATACCGAATCTTAAACGTAAAACATCTCTTTCTCTCGGAGATAAACCGCTTAACACTTCAGCCAAGTCTTCTCTTAAAAGTTCTTGAGCAACTGTCTTAACAGGAGCATCAGCATCTTTATCTTCTATAAAATCACCGAGTCTTGAATCTTCTTCTTTACCGATAGGAGTTTCTAATGATAAAGGTTCTTGAGCAACCTTAATTATTTCTCTTAA